>Ga0209573_1001471_pt1 | contig 36276 bp, 23 predicted proteins | sample TNRBio252014_DNA_FD_185870 | JGI IMG/M metagenome (GOLD analysis project Ga0209573, IMG submission 185870) | Wastewater treatment Type I Accumulibacter community from EBPR Bioreactor in Madison, WI, USA - TNR Reactor_6/25/2014_ DNA (SPAdes)... | ecosystem: Engineered > Bioreactor > EBPR >...
TGCTTTTTTGTGGATAAGATGGATAACCGAAACGGTAATCCACTTACCCACAAAAGTTACTATAACTATTGCTATTTTTAGCATGAAACAAATCTAAAGGTTAGCGGCAAGCGGCTTAGAAAATTTAGTCATGTTTAAAAAAGAGAGAAAAAGGGAGCCTGGAGAAATTGAAATTCAAATGGAGGACGTTGAGATTATAATGGGCAACGACATTATTCATCTTGGCAGACTCCTCAATAATAGCATATACTGTCCCCATTGCAGGAATGGTTATACGGGAGCCATTGACAACTACAGAATCTACTTAAACAAACTAGACGACATAATCTTTGAAGGACAATGTACAAAATGCAAAAATAGAGTAGCTAGATACATTGAAACTGGTGAGACAAAATCAAAAGCTGAGATCGCTAGACACATAAGGACAGTTAAAAAAGAATTTAAAACGACAAAGACAAAAAAATAAGGGGCGGCTGACTATCCGTCCCAAATGACATGAGTAATGACGGAATGAAAATTTATTTAGCAATATTAATTTCATTTTTAGCAACTGGACTTTTTGGGCAGACTATTGACAGTTTAGGGCTTGACGATAATCCACAACTGACTAAATATGAATCTGATTACTTCAATAAAGAATTTAAAGACTGGATAAAAGACTTCGACTTCACCGACAAAAAAATCGCCTTTCTTACTGGCAGTACTGCAAACAAACATTTGACAAAGACGGACTACTTTAATGAAGTAAAATCAAGACTTAAGGACAATTACGGAATGACTCATTCTGCTTTGTATTTGACAGAAGAAGAAAAATTGAAATCTGGCTATGATGCAATAGTCGTATCGTGGGTAAAACTCCTGACAGATAAACGGAGGAGACAAATAATGACTGAATTAAGTTATAAAAAATAAGGACGGCTGACGAAGCCGCCAGCCGCTAACAAAATGCTTATGCAATGGCGGGGTTCGTATAAATTTGTACTTTAGTTTTTAAATAACGTTTTGTCACGGTTGACAGTGACGTGTAGGTCGCGCTAAACATTCCGCTACGCTCCATTTTTTAGCGCTCCTAATCCCGCAACTGCATAAACTCAAACGTTGTGCGCATTGGCTTTAGAGACCACAACCATTGACAAGTAAATGAGACATCTACTATTTGTGACATTTTTTTTGACCGGCTACGGCCTATCCTTTGGACAAAGGGAAATAACTGTTAGGGTTATTGACCAACAGACAAAGAACCCAATCAAAAATGCAAATGTTGTGATATTGGGGACGACAAATGGGACATTCACAAATGCAATGGGCTTCTTCAAATTAAATTTGACAACAACCCAAAAGAAAATTGTAATTTCTCATGTGTCATATGTAACAGCGCCAATTGACGTTCCAGATAACTTAGGTTCTTTTACTGTCCCTCTTCACAAACCGTTCTTTCAAATTCCAATTAACTTGAAAGAATATCCAACTGCATTTGATACGACAAAACTCAAGAGAAGTGAAACGAAGAACCCCAATTCAGGACAAGAAACTTGGGTCGTAGTTGAGGCATTACCAGATTATCCTGGTGGTCTTCAAGGGTTCAAGGACTATTTTGGAAATAATTTCAACTACCCAGAATCTGAACTGATGAAGAACACTTACGGAGTCACTAGACTTGAATTCACAATTGACAAATCAGGGGACTATAAATCGGTAAGATGTCTTCCAGACAGTACGGGCGACATTTGCAATGAATTTAAGAGGATATTGACGGTGATTCCAAAGTGGACACCTGCGGAGCAACGAGGAGAAAAGATTGACCATGAAATGGCATTTCCAATTTGGTATGGCCCGAACGACTATTGGAAGAAAAAGATAAAGGAAATTAAAAAGGCAAAGAATTAAGCCAACGCGCTCTAACACAAGGGCTTGCCGCAAGCGGGGCGATAGTGGTTAATTGAACATTCGTGCTTTCTACTGTAAGCTCCCCGTTTTTTGAGCCACTCAAAAGTATAAAAACAGCGGTGCTTACGCTGTTTTTTTGATTGAGTTTTTTGAGGCATTCTACTCTTGGAATGATCCGTTTAAAAGAGAGGTTGGTGTTGCCAACACTCTCTTTAACCATTCCAGTCGAACAGGATATTCCTGGCAAGTTGCTCTCCAGCAGAGCTTGCTTCCGCTTACCTGTTAGTTGTAAAGTTACTTGTGTGAACATCTTTTAAAAAATCTTTAATGCAAGGCCTGTAGTAAATCTACCGGAGCGCGATAATCAAGCGCTTCGTGTGGTCGGTGGTGATTGTAATCCAGCATCCATTCTTCAATCTTCTCCCGAACTTCTTTCAATGAATAAAATACATTCGCATTCAACAACTCTTTACGAATACTACCATTACATCTTTTTATAAATCCATTCTGCATAGGCTTGCCCGGTTGGATGTAGGTTAAACTGATCTTGTGCTAACGGCACCATTCATCTAGTGCATGCGAGATAAACTCTGGCCCGTTATCTACCCGAGTAGCCGACCCATGGGTTGCACCACCAATGCAAAAGCCTATTGGTAAAACCGATTTATAGCCATACTTTGGGCTTTCAAGATTATCCTAAACCTGTTTGCTCTATGAGTGAAAAAACCTTTCTGGGTCACCCGCGCGGATTAGCAACACTTTTTTTTACCGAGATGTGGGAACGCTTCAGCTATTATGGTATGCGAGCGTTGTTACTGCTTTTTATGGTAGCAACTATTGAGAAGGGTGGTATGGGGCTTGACGATCGCACAGCCGGTGCCATCTATGGTTTATACACTATGTTTGTTTACCTCATGGCGTTGCCCGGTGGCTGGATTGCCGATAAGTTATGGGGTTTACGCAAATCGGTTTTTTATGGTGGGTGTATTATTGCCGCGGGCCATATCTGCATGGCCTTTCCATTTACCGAAACATTTTTCATAGGATTGTTATTAATCATTTTAGGTACAGGTTTATTAAAACCCAACATCAGCAGTATGGTGGGTGAGATATACCCGCCCGATGATCAGGCCAGGCGAGATGCCGGATTCTCATTGTTCTATATGGGAATAAACCTGGGGGCATTGCTGGCTCCGCTTATTGTTGGTTATCTTGGTGAAAACATCGATTGGCACTATGGGTTTGCAGCAGCCGGTGCCGGAATGATTCTGGGAGTAATTCAATACAAACTAACAGGAAACTATCTGGGTGATGCAGGGCTGCCACCGGTATATACTACACCTGCTGAGTTACAAACTAAAAAAAGAATCAGAACCTCGCTTGTTTTGATTGTATCAGCACTGGTGGTCTTTGTGGGGTTAATGGTTTCGGGTTTGCTCACCATTAATCCTATAGTCTTTGCCGGAGTATCAGGCATTGTTATCACAACGTTTGTGTTTCTTTATTTTGGTTATGTATTTCTGTTCGAAAAACTTAACACCGATGAAAAGAAGAAAGTAGGGGCCATCTTTATTCTGTTTGTAGTTACCGTTGCTTTTTATGCGGGATACGAAGGGCAGGGTTCCTCACTCAACTTGTTTGCAGATCGTTACACCAACTTGTTTATCGGTTCATTCGAAATGCCTGCCAGTTGGCTGCAATCAACTCCGGCTTTCTTTGTTTTGATTTTCGTGCCGGTGTTTGCCTGGCTTTGGGTATGGTTAGCTAAACGCAAGCTCAATCCATCCACACCAATAAAAATGGCTCTTGGGTTATTATGGATGGGTGTTGGTTATTTGGTTATGATGTTTGCTTCCGATATTGTTATTGCAGGGGATAAGCCATTACCTACCTGGCTTATTGCAACTTACATGTTTCATACCTTTGGCGAGATTTGCCTTTACCCAATAGGGTTAAGTGGTGTAACCAAACTTTCGCCTAAGCGATTGGTTGGCCAGATGATGGGTGTTTTCTTTATGGCATTAGCGCTTGGCAACCTGGTGGCAGGTTTGTATGCCGGTGAGTTTAATAACGAAGCCATCACAGCTAATCCATCATTGTTGAGTGAATTGTTTGGACTGATTGTAAAAATCATGTTCATTGGTACTCTGGTTGTAATCATATTTAATAAACCCATTCGCAAGTTGATGGGCAACATAAACTAAACGTTGATATGGAAGAAGCAAAGAAAGCCTTTAAACCCTACATCGCACCTGAGCAAAATATAGCCGAGTTCACGGTTAAATCGGTGGTGTTTGGTTCTCTGTTCGGAATCCTGTTTGGATGTTCAACCGTGTATCTTGCACTTAAAGCTGGGCTTACCGTGTCGGCTTCCATACCCATTGCGGTAATTGCCATTACGCTGGGGCGAAAGTTTTTAAAGACTACTATTCTTGAAAACAACATCATTCAAACCACAGGTTCGGCTGGCGAATCTATTGCAGCCGGTGTAGTGTTTACCTTACCGGGATTCTTGTTTCTTTCACCGGGAGCAAATGGTGGTGCATTCTTTAACTATTTAACCATATTAATCCTCGCTTCCTTTGGCGGAATGCTTGGTACATTAATGATGATTCCGTTAAGAAAATCATTGATTGTAAAAGAGCATGGTACCCTTCCTTATCCGGAAGGCACAGCATGTGCTTCGGTATTACAGGCTGGTGAAAAAGGAGGTGAGTTTGCCAAGACTGCTTTTCTGGGAATGGGCGTGGCCTTACTCTATGCTACACTGCAAAAGGTATTTCATGTAATTGCTGAAGCACCAACATTTGTTACCAGTCAGGTAAACAAGTTCTGGCCTTCGGCTACGGTAAACGGAGAAATTACACCCGAGTATCTTGGCGTTGGGTATATTATTGGTCCAAAAATAGGAGGCGTTCTGGTAGCGGGCTCGGTACTGGCCTGGTGGGCAATCATTCCTTTACTTTCAACGTTAGTTCCGTTTGAACAGGTAGCAGAACAATTAGTAGGATTAGGATATTTATCTGACATTACTGCAACCGGGGGTAAGGGAAATTGGGATCCGATATCGAAAACTTTTGCTAATCCCGCCAGCGCCTTGTACTTCGCATACATTCGCCAGATTGGGGCAGGTGCGGTAGCAGCCGGTGGGTTTATTACATTAATGAAAACCATTCCTACTATTATCAGCTCTTTCCGCGAAAGCATTAGCTCATTAAAAGAAAAATCAGAAACGGGTATTTCCCGTACAGAGAACGACCTTTCTTTTAAAGTAGTAATTGTAGGTAGTATTATTCTTATCGGTATTATTGCTTTACTCCCCAGCCAGATTATTCCGGGCGATAGTATTCTTCAAAAATTATTGATTGGTATTCTCATTATCATTTTCGGATTTTTCTTTGTAACCGTAGCCAGTCGTATTGTGGGGTTGGTGGGTTCCAGCAACAGCCCGATATCGGGTATGACAATCGCCACGCTAATGGGTACATGCCTCATTTTTACTTCGGTAGGATGGAGCGGTCAGTTTTTTGAACCACTTGCCTTAGTAGTAGGGGGTATGATTTGTATTGCAGCAGCCAATGCAGGCGCTACCTCGCAAGATCTGAAAACCGGTTACATTGTAGGGGCTACGCCACGGTACCAGCAACTGGCGTTATTTATCGGAGCCATTGTTTCTTCAATTGCGATAGGTTATGTGGTAATTCTGTTAGATACACCCACACCCGATATGCGCGCCATGGGTATTGAACATGCAATTGGAAGCGAACGATATTCTGCTCCGCAGGCTACCCTAATGGCTACGTTGGCCAAAGGTATTTTATCATTCAACCTCGACTGGCAGTTTGTAATGGTGGGCGTGTTTATTGCGGTAATGATTGAGTTGTGTGGTATCAAGGCGCTTGCGTTTGCGATTGGTTTGTACCTGCCACTTTCAACCACGTTACCCATTTTTATTGGGGGGGCCATTAAAGGATTGGTTGACTGGCGTGCTGAACGCAATAAAGAACCCAAAGCCGATGATGATTTAGGTAAAGGAAGTTTGTTTGCCACAGGTTTGATTGCGGGCGGTGCATTGGCCGGTGTAGTGGTGGCATTACTTTCTGTAAATGATACAGTGTATAAAAGCCTGAAAAATATTAGTGCCGAACACGGACTGGTTAATGCATTAAGTGAAAACGGATATTTTATTCTGGGGCTGTTGTTCTTTGCAGCTATGGCAATTATGTTATATCGAATAGCAAGTAAGAAGAGCGAAGAATAATTGTTGTAAACGAATGGAGGAAGGCTAATGAGTCGGCCTGATTCATAACTTTTGCAGATTACTGAAAACCCGTTAGGCATTTTTTGTTTTGCCGTAAAATTGTTACTGCAAGGAGGTTTAATTTTATGCGTTGATACGCTTTACTTTAAGTAATCTATGTGGTTTACAGAAGCGAAATGGATTATTCTTATCCAGGTGTTATACACGGTTATTCTGGTGGCTTGTTGTCTTCGGATTGTGTACGATACCCGGTCGGTAAGTAAAACATTAGCGTATCTTTTGTTTGCTGTTTTTGTTCCGGTAGCGGGCATTGCTTTTTATTTTTCGTTTGGAATCAACTACCGCAAACGGAAACTATACAATAAAAAATTGATTGTTGATGAAACGGTAAAAGACGAGTTTCAGGAGTTTCTCAAAAAAACAGATCAACGGATATCGACATCGAACAATGGAGTAATCAGACAATACCAGGGGCTTATCCGGTTACTCTCTAACAGGAAAATTGGGAGTATAAGTGTGCTGCCCAATAACGAGATAAAGTTGTTGATAAATGGGGAAGCACTTTTTCCTGTATTGATTGAGGAACTTCAAAAGGCAGAACAATGTATTCATATTGAGTATTATATCTACGAGAACGATACAATCGGAAATCGGATCAAAGACATTCTGATTCAGAAGGCAAAGGCAGGAGTAAAGGTCCGGTTTATCTATGATGATTTCGGAAGCAGGAGCATACGAAATACTATTGTAAGAGAACTTACCCGGGCCGGAGTACAAGCACATCCCTTCAATAAAATACGGTTGATAGGGTTTGCGAACAGGCTCAATTACCGTAACCACAGAAAGATTGTAGTTATTGATGGTAAAACTTCGTTTACTGGAGGTATTAATGTGTCGGACCGATACATTAATCAGGCAACATCAGATCTTTTTTGGAGAGATACTCACCTGATGATAAGGGGATATTCTTCCCTTGCCTTGCAACAGGTTTTTTTAGCTGACTGGAATTTCTGTGTTAAAGAAAGTGTATTGATCAGCAAAGAGTATTTTCCGGCAATTGATATTGTAACACAAAATCCGGCTTACGCCCAGGTTGTATCCAGCGGGCCCGACTCAGACTTACCCAACATTCTCTATTCGATTATTCAATCGGTAAATCTTGCCCGCGAAGAAATACTACTTACCACACCCTACTATATACCCGATGTTAGTTTGCAGGAGAGCCTGGTAATGGCAGCATTGAGTGGAGTTAAAGTGAAACTGCTTGTGCCAAAACAGGGAGATTCAAAGTTGGTGAATCTGGCAACGCAATCTTATTTTGATGCACTGTTGCGGGCCGGAGTTAAGATTTATTTATATAAGAAAGGGTTTGTTCATGCCAAAACGTTTGTGGTCGATCGCAGGCTGGCATCAGTAAGTACGGCTAATTTTGATGTACGAAGCTTTGATCTGAACTTTGAAGTATCGGTAATTATGTATGATGAAAAGATGGCATCTCAGCTTGCGGATGTATTTGATAATGACGTGCTGGATGCAGAGGAGTTAGTATTAGAAAGGTGGAACAGGAGGTCCCGGTTCAGAAAAATTACAGAGCGTATTGTACGGCTCTTTTCACCATTTATGTAACCGGACAGCAAGAAACGAAAGTTACTTATTCAGGAGATCAATTATTTCTTTCAGCTCATTTACAGCTCTGGTTTCAGATTCTTCAACCTTTCCATCAGCATGAATGATGTCGTACATATCGGCATAGATTTTATACCGCTGCGAGAATTTGATGTGATCGAAATGCTGAAATGAGGCCCGTATTATTTCGTGATGTAATGATTTTTTAATCTCATTGTATTCTTTTACCCGTTCATCATACCGGGCTTTATGATCGCCCTCAATAGGGAAGTGGCGGTTCATCTTTTCCAGAACCACACGCTCTTCATCAGCATGAAGTTTACCATCTGCATAAGCGATGTGTATGTACAGGTAAAGTACAAAATCGCTGAACGTTTTATGAATTACCATAACAGCATTCGGGTTAGTTACCTGACTTTAAAGATAACAAAAAAGGCCACGCTTTCAGCGTGGCCTTTCTTTAAAACCGCACGATTTTATTACATCATGCCGCCCATGCCGCCACCGTGTGGCATTGCAGGAGCTTCTTTTTCTTCCGGAATTTCAGAAACTACGGCTTCGGTGGTTAACAATAAACCAGCAATTGAAGCTGCATTTTCTAGCGCCAGGCGCGATACCTTGGTAGGATCGATAATACCTGCTGCAAAGAAGTCCTCAAACTTGTTATCGCGGGCATTGTAGCCATAGTCTTTCTTACCTTCGCGTACCTTGTTTACAATTACAGAGCCTTCCTGCCCCGCATTTTCAGCAATGGTTCTTAACGGAGACTCTAATGCCAAACGGATAATATTAACACCGGTCAACTGGTCTTCGTTATCGGTAACAACATTCTTCAATGCATCGATAGCACGGATATAAGCTACACCACCGCCTGCTACAATACCTTCCTGCACGGCAGCACGGGTTGCATGCAAGGCATCATCTACCCGGTCTTTCTTCTCCTTCATTTCAACTTCTGTAGCAGCGCCAATGTATAGAATGGCTACACCGCCAGAAAGTTTAGCCAAACGCTCTTGCAGTTTTTCTTTGTCGTAATCTGAGGTAGTTACTTCAATCTGAGCTTTAATCTGGTTAACGCGAGCCTGAATTTCAGACTTCTTGCCGGCACCATTTACAATGGTGGTGTTATCCTTATCAATATTTACTTTTTCAGCACGACCCAGGTAATCCAATGAAGCATCTTCCAACTTCATTCCCGTTTCTTCTGAAATTACTTTTCCGCCAGTCAGAATAGCGATGTCTTCCAACATAGCTTTTCTTCTGTCGCCAAAACCAGGAGCTTTAACAGCTGCTACACGTAGTGCACCGCGAATTTTGTTTACTACCAGGGTAGCCAACGCTTCGCCTTCTACTTCTTCGGCAATAATTACCAAAGGCTTGCCGGTTTGGGCGGTTGCTTCCAATACAGGAAGCAATTCCTTCATAGAAGATATTTTTTTATCGTAGATAAGAATGTAGGGATGATCAAGATCAGCCTCCATTTTCTCTGTGTTGGTAACAAAGTAAGGAGAGAGGTAACCGCGGTCGAACTGCATACCTTCTACTGTTTTTACTTCGGTTTCGGTTCCTTTGGCTTCTTCAACTGTAATTACACCATCTTTGCCAACTTTATCCATGGCGGTGGCAATCATCTTACCAATTTCAATGTCGTTGTTAGATGAGATAGTAGCCACTTGCGTGATTTCCTGAGAACCTTTAATAGTTTTAGATTGCTTAGAAAGGTTTTCAACAACAGCTTCAACAGCCTTATCGATTCCGCGTTTCAAATCCATTGGGTTAGCACCGGCTGCTACGTTTTTAATACCGTGCGCATAAATAGCCTGTGCCAATACTGTTGCCGTTGTGGTACCATCACCGGCTGCATCGGCAGTTTTTGAGGCAACCTCTTTAACCAGTTGCGCGCCCATGTTTTCGATAGGATCTTTCAGATCAATTTCTTTAGCCACCGATACACCGTCTTTGGTAACGGTTGGAGCCCCGAATTTTTTATCCAGAATTACGTTGCGGCCTTTAGGGCCAAGCGTAACTTTAACTGCATCTGCTAATTTATCAACACCCTTCTTAATTCTGTCGCGGGCGTTTGTATCAAATGTTATTTCCTTTGCCATATTGATTGATTGTTAATTGTCTTAAAAAATTTAGATTGTTCCGAAAATGTCGGAGTTGCGCATAATGAGGTACTCTTTACCATCAATGGTAATTTCTGTTCCGGAATATTTACCATAAAGAATCTGATCGCCAACTTTAACAGTAACAGGCTTGTCTTTCAGGCCTTCGCCTATTGCAATTACTTTTCCTTTCTGTGGTTTCTCTTTAGCGGTGTCAGGGATGATAATTCCTGAAGCTGTTTTTTGTTCTGCTGCCGCAGGCTCAACAAGCACACGGTCTTCATTAGGTTTAAAGGTGATTTTTGCCATATGGATTAATAAAAATTAGTTGAACAAGTTTTTATAACTGTCTGCCGCCCTGTACACGATTTTTGTGCCAGCACCTTATTCAGGTCTTTTTTTGCCACTTTTTCCGCTCAGGGGCAGCAAAGATGAAAAAATTTGACAGACTCACCAGCCAGCCGGCTTTCAAAATGGCAGTTTGTCATGAAACTTCATTTTTTCGTATTATTAGATGGAAAATTGAGTTCTGGATATGGAGAGATTGAATGATGGTTGGTTAACCGAAGGCCTGATCGATTTTGAGTACAAAAAGTACCAGCTAATGGCCTATTTTAAACATGTAAAAGAATCATTTAACCGGGTAGAACTTTACCCGTTTCTTTCCGATCTGGTGTTTCATTACCGTAACCTGTTACAGGTAAAGGATAACCACTCGCTTTTGCGTGATTCTTTCCCAAAAGAAATATCCCCGGAAGGGCTTAAAAACCTGGAATTGAATTACAGGCGTATGATTGCCGATGATACGCTTATGCAGGAACTGGAATCGATTATAGCGTTTGCGGTGCCTCAGTTTAAGTCATCGTTGGATGAGGGTGCCTTTATCTATGATTATGTAGAATCGTGCTGCGAGATTTCGCCAGTAGGGCTTACTTCGTTATATGCCAAAGAAGGCTATCTTTTTATTGCGCAACCTCCCGAAAAGGAAACGAATGTATACCGGTATCAGGTTACCATTTTTGAACAAAGTTCTGAACTGATGCAGGGAATTCATACTCAGCATTTGCTTACCGCACCCCGCACAATAGGTAATACCTACGAACATCTAAAGCTTACGCTGATCAGGCAGTATACAGAATTACCTAACCCGTCAGTTTACCTGGTACTGTCTAAGCTAAAATTTCCTTACGATAAAACGTTAATGCCAATTGCCAGGCGATTGTTGGTAAAGCAACTCGCTAAAGCAGCCTGAAACAAAAAGGGGACTGTCTCAAAAGTCTACAAAATGCGGAATGTCATTCCGGCCTCGTGCCGGAATCCCGGTTTAGTAGCTATTAACCGAGATTGCGGGACAAGCCCGTGATGACACAAGACTTTTGAGACAGCCTTCTCTTTGTTTATTTTGCTGTGTCAGCCGGTATAGTTGGCTGTTCTGTTTGCTGATTTAGGTTAACACCGCCACCTTGCTGGCGGGCACGCTGCAGAATTTCGCTTTCGCTGGCTGCGTTAGGGGTTGTAAAGTTGGTGGCAAGGGCAATAACCATAATAACAATGGCTAATCCCCAGGTTGTACGCTCCAGAAAATCACCTGTTTTTTTTACTCCAATAAGATTACTGGTTCCGGAACCACCAAACTGGTTTGAAAGTCCGCCACCTTTTGAATTTTGAGCCAAAACTACCAATACTAAAAGCACAGAGCAGAAAATGGCTAAGCCGATTAACAGGGAATAATACATATACTACTTTTTCAGTTCTTCAATTCGAGCCGCAAAGTAAGCCTTTTTTTGTGGAAACTTCCAAATCAGCTTTTTCAGTACCTCCACAGCCTTGTCTTTCTTTCCTTGTTTTAGCAGAATCTCTACCAGTGTTTCAGAAACGATATTTTCGCCATAGGTAACACTGGGTACCGACAGGTCGGTTTTAGGTTGATTTTCGATTGCCTTTACCTTGGGCATTGAGGGTTGAGATTTGATAAATTGATCGATAATCTCAATCTGTTCCTTCTGTTTATCGCCCTCGGGTTTAATCTTTTTCTTTTGAGATTTAATTTCCTTCAACAAGCCTTCATCCGGGTCGGTTGTCTTTGCCTTTTTTTGTTTTGAGGTTTCTGGTAAAACCGGTAATCCTTTTTCCAGGTTACTTACCATCTGTTCAAACCGGGCTTTTCTTTCGCGCAGAATTTCAATGTCGTGCATTACTTCGTTACACAAGGCATCGCCACTTAAAGCAGATGGTGTCTGAATAATTTTGTCTGATTCGGTTTCTACACCGGCCTTATCAGACTTTATTTGCTCTGCACCGGCTTCATGTTTAATCGATTTTACTGGTTCTGTTTTGTGAATCTGAATATGAACAACCCGGGGTTGTTGCAGGGCCGTCATTACCGACCTTAACACGGCTCTGTCGGTGCTGTAAATAGCACTTAAATGCAGGTGGTATTCTTTGTTGTTGAGGTTGTTATCCTGTGCGGCACGTGCCGCCAATCCATGCAATACCTGGCTATAGGGGTAATCGCGTTGTAAGCTAAGTACTACTTCTGCTTCTTCTGGCGAAAGTGCAGTGTAGTTGGTTATGAGCTGATGAAACGTTTCTTTTTCCACAATCAATAAGCCGTAAAAGTAAATGTAATTGAATTTAAGGCTTGTTGCAACCTTTACCAGTTTGCCAGCGTGGCATTAAAGATATCGATGTAAATCTGGTCGAGGATAGTTCGTTCCAGGTTTTCCTGTACCGAGCTTAATTCCTGTGTGCTGGGAAAATCTTTATAGAAGCTAAAGATGCGATCTTTAAAATTATTTTTGGGCTCCAGGGTATCTACGTAATTAACCCGTACGGAAATGGTAAGTCGGGTAAGAGCTGCGGGGTCGCCTAATCGGTTGGTTGCTGCACCAGATACTGGCGCAACCGGACTAACTGCATATTGGGTTAGCGTTCCTTCAATCTGAAGTTCTCCATTTTCTTTTACTACTCTAAGACTGGAGTTTTGCTGCAGGTATTCTTTTAACCGGTTAGTGAATGTTTGCCCCAGGTTTGCCGGGCCTAAATCGGTGTTATTAAAAAAGTCTTCAACCTGAATAGATTTAGCAGCGGTTGAAGTACCCGTAAACGAATAACTGATGCAGCTTTGAATGAGTGGTAAGGCTATCAGTAAGGCAAGGGCAATAATCCGGTTACTCTTCAAGTTCGTATTCTTTAATTTTGCGATACAGTGTGCGCTCTGAAATACCCAAATCGCGTGCCGCATATTTGCGCTTATTATTGTTTTTACGTAGTGCCCGCATAATCAGTTCCTTTTCTTTTTTTACAATCGAGAGCGAATCATCTTCGGCCTCATGTGTAATGTCCTGAACTTCTTCTTCTGTTTCGTGTTGGTTAGTGTCTGCGTTCAGATAGGTAATGGGTTCGGTTACCGGGCTAAGGGGCTCGTTTAATCCTTCAAATAAGCCTGCATGTTCTTTTGCCAACTGGGCAGCCTGAGCCGGGTTTGTGGCACCATCTAATACAATTTTTTTAAGATCATTCATATCCTTACGTAATTCGAACAGGATCTTGTAAAGTATTTCACGTTCTGAAATATTATCAGCTTCATTTCCATCTTTTTTGTACAAAGCAGGTAAGCTGGTTTCTTTCGGGATATAATGAGCCAGAATATCGGCTGTAATTTCATTGCTGCCCGATGATAAGACTGAAATTTGTTCAACCAGGTTTTTCAATTGTCTGATGTTTCCGGGAAACCGGTATTTCATTAACAACGTTTTTGCATCTTCAGTTAAGGCTATGGGTTTCACTTTATACTTTTCTGCAAAGTCGGTAGCAAATTTTCGGAATAATAGCTCAACATCTTTACCGCGTTCGCGCAAGGGCGGAACATAAATAGGAACAGTACTTAAACGATAATACAAATCTTCACGAAATTTGCCTTGCTCTACTTTTACCAACAGGTTTACATTGGTAGCGGCCACCACGCGCACATCGGTTTTCAGTACTTTTGATGAACCTACTTTAATAAACTCTCCATTCTCTAATACGCGAAGTAAACGGGCTTGTGTGCCTAACGGCATTTCACCAATCTCATCTAAAAAAATAGTACCCCCATTCGTTACTTCAAAATACCCCTTGCGGGCTTCATGCGCTCCGGTAAACGATCCTTTTTCATGCCCGAATAATTCAGAGTCTATTGTTCCTTCCGGAATTGAGCCACAGTTTATGGCAATAAACTGTCCATGCTTACGTGCACTAAGGTGATGGATTATTTTGGAAAAAGACTCTTTACCACTTCCGCTCTCGCCTGTAATTAAAACAGACATATCGGTAGGGGCTACCTGCATAGCCACATGCACGGCATTGTTAAGTAAAGGGGAGTTTCCAATTACACTAAACCGTTGTTTTACATTTTGAATTTCCGCTTCTGTAATGGCCATAATTTTAGTTCACTATTTTGCCCAGTAATGTTCCGCTGGTGCAACTTTCAATCTTTACATTCACGTACTCGCCCTTCTGGCTATTAGCTTTTTCAAACACCACAACCCGGTTTGCCGATGTGCGGCCTTGCCAATGGCCTTCGCTTCTTCGCGATTGGCCTTCAATCAATACACGTTGTAGGGTGCCCACATCTTGTTTGTACCTTACTAAGGAGTGGTTGCGTTGCTTGGTAATAATTTCGTCCAGCCTGCGTGTTTTAATATCGTTCGCAACATCATCGGTATATTTTTTTGCAGCCGGGGTTCCTGGTCTTTCTGAGTAGGCAAACATGTAGGCATAGTCATACTGTACTATATCCATTAAAGAAAGTGTCTCTTCATGTTCAGCTTCGGTTTCGGAGCAAAAACCCGAAATCATATCGGAAGAAATACCACAACTCTCGCCCAGTATTTCCTTAATGCGATTTACTTTGTTTAAATACCACTCGCGTGTATACCCGCGGCTCATTAAATCTAAAATTCGGGAGCTACCACTTTGCACCGGCAGGTGTATATACTTACAAATATTTTCGTACCGGGCCATCGTATGCAAAACCTCATCGGTAATGTCTTTTGGGTGCGAAGTAGAGAAACGAATGCGCAGATCGGGGTGAACCAATGCCACCATCTCCAATAATTTTGCAAAATTCACAATCCCATTTGTATCAATCTTTTCCAGGCGGGATTTGTTGTTTTCTTCTTCACTCCATTTATAAGAATCTACATTTTGACCAAGCAACGTTACTTCCCGATATCCTTTACTGAATAAATCTTTTGCCTCAGCTACAATGGAGTGCGGATCGCGGCTGCGTTCGCGGCCACGTGTAAACGGAACCACACAGAAAGAACACATATTGTCGCACCCGCGCATGATAGAGATAAACGCGGTTATACCATTTGAATCCAGACGTACCGGGGTAATATCGCCATACGTCTCTTCGCGCGAGAGGAACGTGTTAACGGCTTTGTCCCCTTCATCAACCTGTACAATCAATTTGGGCAGATCGCGGTATGCATCAGGCCCTGCTACCAGATCTACAATTTTTTCTTCTTCAAGTAATTTGGTTTTAAGGCGTTCGGCCATGCAACCCAGAATACCCACCATCATTTCAGGCTTTTTCTTTTTAAAACCTTGTATGTGTTGCAGCCTGTTTCGTACAGTCTGCTCTGCTTTCTCGCGAATAGAGCAGGTATTCAGAAAAACCAAGTCGGCTTGAGCTAAATCCGAAGTAGTATCAAAACCTTCTTTTTGCAGAATAGAAGTTACAATTTCACTATCCGAAAAATTCATCTGGCAACCATAGCTTTCAATATATAGCTTCCGGGTTTTTCCGGTATGAGAAGATTCTGTAACCCGCATTGCCTCAACTACTTCGGTAGAGGAAGGGCTCAACATCTCAATATCTTCAATCAAGTTCTTCATTTTGGCTGAATCAAACTGCAAATTTACAACATTCTAAACTTTTTATGACATCTTGTCAGACTTAAAAACATGATTTTAATAGATTAGTTTTAAGGCCTTATTAAATCAAAAAATGGGAATTATACGCGAGGTAAGAGGGTATGCACCCAGGTTTGGAGCAAACTGCTTTTTGGCCGAAACTGCGGTAGTAGTGGGCGAGGTTACGATGGGCGATAACTGTACGGTTTGGTTTAATGCTGTGGTACGTGGCGATGTACACTCCATAACAATTGGAAACAATTCCAATATTCAGGATGGGGCTATTATTCATTGCACCTATCAAAAAGCTAAAACGATAATTGGTAACAATGTTTCTATTGCGCATAATGCGATTGTGCACGGGTGTACAATTGAAGATAATGTATTGATTGGTATGGGGGCCATTATTATGGACGATGCAGTAGTGGGGGCGGGATCAGTGGTGGCGGCAGGTGCCGTAGTGTTACCCAAAACGATTATTGAACCCGGCAGCATTTACGCGGGTATGCCAGCCAAAAAAGTAAAAGATGTGGGCGATGAAATGAAAGCTGTGATTGAACGAACGGCACGTAATTATCCCATGTATGCCCAATGGTTTAAAGAAGAAAAATGATAGAGCCAAAAGATAAAAATCTGATTGCGCGTATCAGGCAGAAGCTTGCCGGTACTTTATTTTATATAGATGATGAAGACGAGCCAACCGATGAGTGTGTTCATTTTTATTTTGTAGCCGATCGCGATGGGCAAGAGGTAATTTGCGATTGCGTGCTGTACACGTTGCGCCTCCATCACGAGGGCGAAATGCATGAAGAGGCCGAGGTGCGGGCTTCCGAAAAGTTTGAAGAATACCTGAAAGCAAAAGATTCAGAATTAGCTTCTCAAGAGGAGGAAATTGGAATGATGATGGCTGAAATTCTACTGGAATTGGAAGAGGAAGAAGCTATTAAAGTGCAAGAGCATTTAGAATTGGATTATGAAAACCCGGTGGGACTTGGTGTAGATGCCGGCCTTAACGTACCGGTAATTTCAAATGAAGTAATAACCCGGTTTATTACTGAGTTCAGAGCAGGAACATTAAAACTGGACGAGGCACTCTATTCGTTTCAAATAAGTACTGATTTTGAGTAGCCCGAAAATATTGAGCCGGCACTCACCGATGTAAAGGGGTTTACACTATATTTGCCGCCCTAACTAACTTAAAATTTGTGAGATGGTTATTAGATACCACTTGGGTTCAGACTATTTCATACAACTGCTTAAAAAATAATTATTAAAACATGAAAAACGTTTCTCTTGCCCTTAACGGGATATTGGTAGTGGCTGTAGCCGTATTGTACTATTTGCATTTTTCTTCCGGAAGTAAATCTACTGCAACATCTGCTGACAGTACCGTTCCTGCCGATATTAAGATAGCCTATATCAATTCCGATACCGTATTGAAGTACTACGATTTCTTTAAAACGAATGTGGAGAAGCTTGAGGCCAAAGGCAAGAAATTAGATCAGGATCTTCAAAATCGTGCGCAGAGTTTACAGAACGATATTACAGCCTACCAACGTAATTATGGAAGTATGACCATTGGCCAGGCAAAAGCTTTAGAAGAAGACCTGGGAAAAAAACGCCAGAACCTTGAATTATACCAGCGCAGCCTTGAACAGGAATTGATGGAAGAGCAGGCCAAAGTAAATGAAGAACTATATCTGAAAGTAACAGATTATCTGAAAGGTTATGCAGAAGGCAAAGAACTTCAGGTTGTATTGAAGTATAATACCAGCAGTGATTTATTGTATGGAGGCTCAGGAATAGACATTACACAAGATGTGATTAAAGGCCTGAACGACTTGTACAAGCAAGAACTGACGGCACCTAAAACAAAGGCAGACTCAACCAAGACTAAGAAATAGTGTAGCTGCCCCACCATTCAAAAGCCACGAAATCGTAAAGACTTTCGTGGCTTTTTTTGTGTTGTCTTGTTTTAGTTTTAATTTCAAAACGTGAAAAGAAATGCGTTGGCTTTTTTGGGTGTAAAGCCCGAAGAACAGGGTCAGGTTTGGCTCATGTTGGCAACCGGTTTCTTCTTCGGTATTTTTATAGCCACCTATCAGGTAACGGCTGAATCTCTCTTCCTCAATAAACTAAGCAATAAACTAGACCTGGCGTTTTTAGTATCGGGTGTATTGGGTATAGTTTCTACCTTTGTTTTTACTTTTTTTCAAAACCGGTTAAAGTTTGTAACGCTTACCATAGGCAGTATAATCCTTATAATTGTTGCTACGTTTTCTATTTATTATTTCTATCACTTTGCTGATGAAGGTGTTCAGGACATTACACTTTTTATTATGTATTGTCTGGCTGGCCCTATTACGGCAATTTTGCTTTTGTGCTATTGGGGAATTTTTGGCCGGTTATTCAATTTCAAGCAATCAAAACGAATTATTGGCTGGATTGATACCGGGCAGTTAATCGCCATCATTATGGCTAACTTCCTTATTCCGGCTACTGCCGCCTTATTTCCCGACACCTCCAATTACCTGATTGTTTGTAACGTAAGTATTGTGGGTTCGCTAATCTGTTTGATTCTGATTGCATCGAAATACACACTTACCCGCATCAATACAGATGCAACTGTACGGGAAGAAACCCGCTTCGGAAAGATTTTGGGCGATCGCTATATCCGCCTTCTGTCCATATTTCTGGTTGTGTCAATGGTGACTTTCAGTTTTAATCAGTTCACGTTTCAAACTTTATTAAATAAGCAATACCCCGATCAGCGCGATCTTACCAACTTCCTGGCGTATTTCAATGGTACCATCTATGCATTAAGCTTGTTGATGCAATTGTTTGTTAACGATCGTATTTTAGGAACCTATGGAATCCGGGTTTCGCTTTTTGTATTACCCGTTGTGGTAGCACTTCTATCAATCGGGTCAGTTCTATCGGGTGTTTTTCTGGGTTACGATGCCTTGTTAAGCCCGCAGACTTACATCTATTTTTTCCTCTTTGTAGCCGTTACCCGCTTGTTTAACAGCATGCTTAAAGACTCGCTGGAGAGCCCGATTTACAAGCTTTTATTTATCCCGCTGGATAGCCGGTTTCGGTTTAGCATTCAGACTAAGGTAGAAGGTGTGGTTAATGAATCCGGACGCTTTCTGGCAGGATTATTTATCTTCTTGTTCGGGCTTGTACCTTTCTTTAAAATCCTTTGGATACCCATACTTGTACTTGGGTTAATTCTGGTTTACTACAAAGTAATTCAAAACCTTTATCAGGAATACAAAGAAAAAATCAAGTCTAAACTGGAGCATTCAGGCGAAGGGCAGGAGCGGCTGGAGGTGGGATATAAACTGATTGCCAGCCGGCTTGAATCAAACCTACAGGTGGATGATTCGGCTAAGGCAGTTTTCTCGTTCAAGCTGCTGGAAAAAATTGAACCTGGTAAAGTAAGCGTGTGGTTAAATTCTTTAATGAAAAACTCGCAGGAAACGACCAAAGACTTTGCCCAGCGAAAGATGAATGAACTGAAGGGGCTTTCCGTTTCAGAAAACTACGTTATCCGGATTGATAAGAATAAAGAATCGGATGACAAGAACATTCTTACCCGGAATGAACTTGATCTTATCTTGAACAGTGGAGGCGATATACAGAAGACGCGAATACAGCATCTGGCAAGATCAACCAATATAAAAGACAGACACTATTGTGCAGAATTATTGTTGCATTCGCAGAATCGTGAAAACATTTCCTTTCTAATAGAGTTACTGAACGACAATAATCAGAAGGTAAGAAGTGCGGCTATTAAAACGGCTATTAAGCGAAATGATAATGAGGTTATTCTAGCCTTAATCGAAAACCTGAGCCAACCTGAATATGCCAGCGAGGCCATGAATGCATTAATTCTTGTTGGCGAAAAGGCCCTTTCTTTAGTGGATAATGCGTTTTATCGGCCAGGCCAACATTCTACCACCATGCTTCGGTTGGTTCAGATTATTGGTGTTGTTGGTGGTAATCGTGCTAAAGAAATGTTGTGGAACAAAATTGATTATCCGGATAAGGTAGTGGTTTCGCAGGTACTGCTGGCTTTGGGTGAATCTGGTTTTAAAGCGGGTATGTCGCAGGTAAGCCGAATCAAATATGCGATTGAGTCAGATATTGGAGCCATTGCCTGGAACTTAGGTGCATTAAGTGAAGTAGGAGATACCGAAAAATCGAGGATAGTGCGCAGAGCGCTTAATCGGGAAATTCAAAATGACATTAACCACATCTTCATGCTGCTGGCTATGTTGTACGATACCCGGTCAATTCAATTGGTTAAAGAAAACATAGAAAGTGGAACGGCCGAAGGCGTTACCTATGCCATTGAGCTATTAGATGTATTCCTTTCCGAACAACTAAAGATGCGCATTTTGCCGGTGCTTGATGACCTGAGCACGAACGAAAAAATTAAGCGCCTGGAAATTTTTTATCCGCGCATACAACTTGACGAAAACCTTGTTCTTAAATTCCTGATAAACAGAGATTTTACACAAAGTAACCGGTGGACAAAAGCAACTGTTTTGCACCAGATCGGAGCGCAGAAAATATCAGAATTTAACATGGATCTGATTGCGCAGTTGTTTAACCCTGATACGCTTATCCGCGAGACAGCAGCCTGGGCATTGCTTCAGATAGACCCCGCCCTATACACCACACACACCGCACGCCTGGGTACCGAAATAAAACGCGAACTGGATAAATCGGTGGCAGGTACCAATAGCATTACAAACCTTATGCTGTTTGAAAAAGTATTATTCTTTCAACAATCAGTGCTGTTTGAAGATGTGCCAGGCATCACTCTTTCTTACCTGGCTGATGTTACTAAAACAGTAACCCTGGATCAGGGTAAGACTTTGGTGGTTGATGAGGCACAGAACACTGACTTTTATATAGTTTTTCAGGGCGAAGTAGATTATTACGATCATAACAAGAAAGTGATTACTTATTTGCCGGGTCAGTTTGTAGGCGAAAGATTATCCACATCAGGGTATATTAACAGCCACACGTTGAAAGCCGGGCAGAGGTCCATTTTATTACGGATTAACAAAGAACAGTTTTACGAACTTCTGGCCGAGCATGTACAGTTGGCTGGCAGGTTTTTGGAATATATCTAAGAATCATTTAAATTTCACAGATTTTTTAAACTTAATAGGGGGTAAAGTATATTTTTTTGACTCTTTTGAATTCCTTGATAAATATTCGGATACCCTCAGATTTTAGTAAATTTCAGTTCTAACAGGTCTTAAACAGGATGTTAAATTATTCTGTAGAGGTTGGCGATTTAAACGAACCTTCTCCCGATCCAAAATTTTCGGATGAGAAGGTTGGCGCTAATCCATTTCCCGGATTAAGACCTTTTGCGCTTGCCGATAGTCATTTGTTCTTCGGGCGGGAAGGCCAGGTTGATGAAATCCTCTTAAAACTTTATAACCATAGATCGGTAACCATAATGGGTTACTCGGGTAGTGGTAAATCTAGTTTAATGAATTGCGGACTTATTCCGGTTCTGTATGGAGGGTTTATGACAGAAACTGGCCCGCATTGGAAAATTATTAATCTGCGCCCCGGTAGTTCGCCTATCAGTAATATAGCTCAATCTGCCGTAAATTTTTTAGTTGAAGAAGGCCGGATTAGTGCAGAAGATAAACACATACACAAAGCTATTATCAATTCTGTTTTACGAAACAGCTCGCAAGGATTGATTGAGTTATCTAAGTACCTTCAGATTCACACACACGAAAATGTTTTCTTTCTGATCGATCAGTTTGAGGAACTTTTTCGATTTAAACATACAGATACTGAGCACGCTAACGAGGCTTTGGCCTATGTAAATCTGTTGCTACATGCGGTGGCGCAACGCGAAGTACCCGTGTACATGGCCATTAACATGCGCTCTGATTTTATCGGAGAATGTGCTGCCTTTCCGGGACTTACCCAACTTATTAATGCAAGCAATTACCTGGTTCCCCAAATGTCGCGCGAACAAAAGCGAATGGCAATTGAAGGACCGGTAGCCGTAGGCGGGGGGAGAATTTCTCCGCGCCTGATTAAGCGGTTGCTTTCCGATATAGGAGATAATCAGGATCAACTCCCCATTTTACAACATGCGCTTATGCGTACCTGGGATTACTGGGTTGCGAATCATGAGCCGGGCGAACCAATGGATATTCGCCACTACAATGCGGTAGGCAGAATTGGACAGGCGTTATCCCTTCATGCGAATGAGGCCTATGATGAATTGAACACACAAGAAAAACATATAGCCGAAATCCTATTTAAGACCTTAACAGAAAAGAGCAGCGAAGGTCTTGAAATGCGAAGGCCAGCCAAAATTTCGGATGTTGCAGAGTTAGCACAAGTATCGGATAATCAAGTAATTGAAGTTGTTGAGCATTTTCGTAAACCAGGCCGATCTTTTCTGATGCCCGGTATGCAGGTGGATTTGAAACCCACCACGCAAGTTGAGCTTCCGCACGAAAGCTTAATGCGCATCTGGACAAGACTTTCTGCCTGGGTAGAAGAAGAATATGAATCGGCCCAGATGTACAGGCGCGTATCTGATGCTGCGGCCATGTACCAGATTGGAAAAACCAGTTTATGGCGTCCGCCAGATTTACAACTGGCACTTAACTGGCAGAAAAAGCAAAACCCTACCCGCCAATGGGCGCAGCGATACGATATAACCTTTGAGCGCGCAATAGTATTTCTTGAAACAAGCCGCATTACATACGAAGCGGAATTAAAAAATCAGGAAATGCTGCAGCGCAGAATGCTGCGCAGAGCACGGGTAACTAACCTGATATTGGCCTTACTGTTATTAATTGCTACAGGATTTTTTGTATATGGATTTTTCCAAAGAATTGAAGCAGAGAGACAGAGATTTGCAGCAGAGACATCTGCTGCGGAAGCAAAAACCGAAAGAGACAATGCAGTTGAGCAAACCAGAATTGCTAATGAAGCTTTAAAGGAAGTACAACTTCGTGGCCAACAATTGGAAGCTAAGAATATAGAACTTGTTAAATTAACAAATGAGCTGCAGGTAGCTGTGGATCGTGCCGAGCAACAAACCTTACTTGCTGAGCGGAACGAAAAAGAGGCGCTCGTTCAACGCGATAGTGCAAGGTTAGCTCGCGATGAAGCAAGAAAGAATTTGGATTCAGCAGTGGTTAACTATAACAATGCCCTTCGATTACTCATATTATCAAAAGCGCAGTCCCTCGCAGCAAAATCCGAAGGTATTGAGGACTCACAACTTGCCGGGCTCACCGCCATGCAAGCCTATTTGTTCCACACCAAATATGAAGGCAAACAATACGACCCGTATATCTTCCGCGGACTCTATTATGCCATAGCAAAACTGCAGGGGTATAATTACAACGCACTAAAAATGCCCGGTAATTCAAAAAACAGGATGTATGCTGTTGCAGTGGCTAATCAAGGTTCTGCATTCTACACTACCGGAAATGATGGTCGTGTTTTTAAAGCCGACTATAAAAATCAAACGGCAACACCTCAGGTTGTTTTCGAAAATCAGGGCTACCCTAACCGGGTGCTGGCTTTAAGTAAAGACGATAAATACCTGGTTAATGCCAGCGATTCGAGTTACCTCGAAATAATTAATCTTGCTGTTGCGGGTAAACCACTAAAAGTAGAGGGGCATACCCGATTAGTTACAGACATAAAATTCTTGCCCGATAATTCAGGATTTATCAGTACATCGGCAGACAGATCACTCAGGCTTACCAATCCGGCAAACGGGCAGAGTCGCAAACTGGTAACATTACCGTACGAACTGAAAGCTATTGATATTAGTCCCGATGGTAAACAACTGGCAGGTGTATCCGTAAACGGTAAAGTTGTTCTTGTAGATATTGCAGCCGGTACGTATAAAGAAATATGGACAGATGAGAATGCTGTTCGCACAGCCGATTCAACCAAGACTATAAAAGTACCCAACCGAATTTTGTCTGTTGCGTGGCATCCGCAGCGCAGCCAGCTTGCGTTTGGGGTAGAAGTTATCAACGAAAAACGAAATGTAGTACGGGGCACAGTAAAATTACTTGACCTGAAAACCAACAAGGTTAAAGAGCTTTCAGGGCATAAGGCCGGTATTTCCGATCTTAAATTTAGCCCCGATGGCCTGTTGCTTGCCAGTGCCGGGTTAGATAGTAAACTCCAGATGTGGGTAATTGATCATGAAGAGGATTTACCTATTGTAATGGATAATAACACCGGGTCGGTGTGGGATATTGGTTTTACGCCAGACTCTAATTATTTAATTGCCTCTTGTAATAATGGCGAGGTGCGTATCTGGCCAACGGATACACGTATACTTGCCGAACAAGTGTGCCCTAAAATGCAACGGAACATGACACAGGAAGAATGGTATAGTTATGTGGGAAAAGAAAAAGAGGTTCCGTATGAGTCCACCTGCAAGAGTCTTTTAATCGAGAGTCATTAGAAATGAGTTGGCGCTTATTATTCATTTGTCTTTCCATAAGTTCGGCTACACTTGCCCGGCAGGTGAATTGTGAGCAAATTCTTATTCAGGCCGATGATGAATTTAATGCGGGCCGCTATTACGGAATCTCCTCATTACTCAAGCCGTGTTTGGATAATGGATTTAGTTCAGAGCAACAGGTTCGTGCATACCTGCTATTAACGCAGGCTTATCTTATTCTGGACGACCCAATTGCAGCAGAAGCCAGTTACCTGAAATTATTAAAAGCTGATCCGGAGTATGTAGCTAATCCGGCACGAGACCCGATAGATGTTTATTATCTGAGTAAGAAGTTTACCGCAACACCTATCATAACTCCACACATTCGGGGAGGGTTCAATACATCGTTGCCCCGTATTATTCATGAACTTACCGTAAGTGGTACCGAAATAGACACACGCAATGTACTGAAGATTGGGGTACAGGCAGGGATTGGTTTCGATTTTAACCTCACCAACAATATTAGTTTATGTGCTGAAGGCAATTACGCGAGCAAAGGATTTAAAAGAAATACTGAAAAAGGAAGTGAAAAATATTTTAGTGGAGATAATCTTTCCATTACCGAGCGACAAAATTGGTTTGATGTTCCGCTCTATATAAAATATGCCGATGATTCGGGTAAGATTCGCCCATTTGGATACGCAGGCTTTGCATTTAATTTTTTGTTCTCTTCGCGGGGTAACAATTGGGAGTACAGAAATGAATCGGCTACTGCAGGAGTTGTTGAAATAACAGATCGACCTGAGAATTTAACACATAAAAGAAAGTTTCTGAATCGCTCCCTTGTATTTGGTGGTGGTGCAAAATATAAAGTAGGAAAGAATTTTTTTTATGCGGATTTACGATACATGCCGGGACTGTCAAACCTTACAAAAGAAACCAGTATTTATTATGACGATAAAGGAAACTTCGACCCTTCAGTAGTAAAATTTGCTGAGGTAAGTGATTTTTTCAGGTTAGATAATCTTTCAATCTCAGTTGGATTTATTCGCCCTCTTTACAACCCAAGAAAGAAAGCTAAATCGCCATTCGACTTCCTGAACCGCAATAAACAGACAACTTCTCCTGAAAAATAATGATGAGAATTGTTAGCATACTACTAATAACGGGTTTAATGTTAGGTTGCGATACCGAACGCAACATCCCCCCATTGGATAACGATACTTTTCTGAAATTTTATGGAGAGGAGGGGGAGCAGACCGGAGTAGATTTTGTGTTGCTGCCTGATAATACAATTGTAATGGTGGGCAACAGCACGCGGCAGCCTACTGCCAATCAAATGATTTATGTGGTTAAGGTTGACCTGATCGGAAATGTAATTTGGGAAAACATAATTGGCCTTTCTGATAAGAACAATACGGTTAAAGATATTGAATTGCATCCTGATGGAAGATTGATTATTGCCGGGGAGACAGAGATGGCACCGGGTAACAGAGATGTGTTTGTGAAAATATTGAATGATAGCGGGAGCGAGTTAGATAGTATCCGGTATGGATTGAATAGATATCTGGCAAGTGGGGGCGATGAAGAAGTGAATTCTATAACCATAATCAGCCAGGGTTTAACACACCCAGCGGGTTTTATTGTTTCGGGATCAACCACCGATATACCATTTAATGCATTGAAACCGGATGATATAAAAGACGGGCTCATTCTACGACTCTTAGATTCTCCGTTGACCGAAATTTCGATCTCAGATTGGCGGTCCAAGGGTGAAGATAATTCTGAGGATGTGGTCGTGAAAGTAATACAAGAAGATAATAATACCTATTATGGGTTTGGATATACCAATCGGGAGACAAACACCAGTAAGGATTTTAAATATTGGATTTTTAAACTTAACGATGCAGGAGGTGAATTGAATAATGGAGTAATACTTGGATTGCCAACTGAGGATGAAAAACTAAGAACTGTTGTTGATGTTAATACTACTGATTTGTTTGACAAGGGGTTCTTGTTAGGTGGAGTAGCTGTTGATAACTCCGGAAACAAACGTGGTTTTTTTGTAAAGTTGAAAAGAACCATTGTCTTTGGAACTCCATCCGCACAAGATGCAAAGCAGGTGTATAGTTTTCCCTTAGGAACTAGCGCCATAGAAAAAATGAATGGTTTTTACAATTTGTCCAACAATGATTTTCTGATTCTATCTACACAAAACACAAATATTGCCTTAGCCGAAGACCTTTCATTGTTTAAGTTCGACCGGGAAATACAACCTGTTTGGGGTCCGGAAGCCTTTGGCGGAGAATCTACAGATGAAGCTGGTGCCGTACTCCAACTTCCTAACGGTAAAATTATGATTATAGGCACCGTGAAAGTTGGTGGCCTCAGGGGCCAGCAGAAAATGGCTTTAATGAAATTAAATGATGAAGGGAAATTATTACGATAATCCCTAATTTCAGCCAAAATGGTTACTTTTAGGCTGTCTATATTATTTAGAAAAAATAGTTGCTTTTACCTATTCCATGGCCTTAATGAGTAGACTTTACAAGGAACTTTGTCCCATTCAAGGCCTCATTCATAAGAAGTCCTTTCTTGGTTTATTAAAGACTGGATTTATTGCTATAGCAAGTTTTGTTATACTTTGTGCCTCCGCTTCTACTTCTTTTGGCCAGGCAACATTTAGAACTCAAAGTAGCGGTAACTGGACAAATAGCGCTATCTGGGTAATTGTTTCCGGAACAGATGGAGATGGAGTTCCTGATTCCAATGATGATGTTATTGTTAGAGGTGGTTTTGAGGTTACAATTAATGGAAACAGTACTTGTTCAAACCTCCAAATAGGTGGTATTCCAGGTGCATCATTAAACAATTCCGGTACAGTAACATTTGGTGGGGCCTTTACTTTAACAGTAGGAAACTCAGTAACTGTTGGGGGATATGGTAACACATTTTGGTCTGGTACATTAAATTTTATAAGTAATTCCACTCTCGTAGCCTCCAATCTTACGTTCGGAAATTCTGGGGCAACCCCGGGAAACAACAATGAGATTAATATGACTGCCGGGGGTACGCTTCGCGTAGGTAGTTTTACGGTTAACACCGCAACCATCACTAACACATGGATACCAGGCACAGGAACTGTGGAAATGACAGCCACAAACACGTTACCTGCCCTTGATATTGTATCGTTCAACAACCTGACAGTTAATGGCGGAACTACAAGTTTAGGGGCAAGCGTGCCAATAGCCGGAACGTTAAGAGTTGATGCAGGTAGTTTGGCCATGGGTGCCATGAACATTACTTCAGTCAATGCAATAAATATGACCGGTACTACCATCTCAGGAACCGGCACTATTACGCTTGCTGGAAATGTTACCACAAATGCCGCAGCTACTGCCTCTACAATTAGCGCAAATATTAATGTTGGTGGTTCAACCCGTACGTTTAATGTTGACGATACGGCAGCCATTCCTGATCTGAATGTTTCCGGAGTTATTTCAGGAACAGGTGGAATAGTCAAGACTGGAATTGGTTCAATGAACCTTTCGAATGCATCGAACTCTTATAATGGATCAACCACAGCTAACCAGGGAATACTTAGGATTGCCGCGGCTGGCGGATCAATACCTAATGGCAGCTCATTGATTGTTGATAGTACGCTGGATCTAAATGGAAACAGCGAAACGGTTGGATCTATTTCAGGCTCAGGAACGATTACGAGCAGTTCGGCTGCAGCGGTGACGTTGACAGTTGGTGGCGACAATTTAAATACCAATTTCTCTGGTTTGATTCAGAACGGCTCCAGCACCGGAGTTAGCCTTAGCAAGCAGGGAACAGGTGATCTTACCCTCAGTAGTGCGAATACGTATTCGGGAGGAACACTTTTATCGAATGGGGGAATAAACGTAAACAATCCAACTTCTATTGGTACTGGCACATTCACAATAGCTGGCGGTAACATCGATAATACCAGCGGAGGTACAATTACTCTGACAAATAATAATTTACAAAATTGGAATAGTGACTTTGTATTTGTTGGCTCTAATTCATTGAACCTCGGTACAGGCACGATTTCGATGCCCGCGAACCGTCAGATAACAGTTAACTCAAATACATTAACGGTTGGTGGAGTAATCAACGCTCCAACCTTCACGCTTACCAAGTCAGGAGCAGGAAATTTGAATCTGGGATCTAACAACATTACATTAAACGGATTAACGATTAATGCTGGTGGGTTTACATCAACCAGTTCAACGTTGTTTCTGGCTGGTAACTTTTCTAGTGCCGGAACTTTCAATCATAACTCAGGTACGGTTCATTACAATGGTGCTGTTACACAAACCATAGCAAATGTTACCTATCATAACCTGATCACCTCTGGCGCTGGCCAGAAAAATGCATCTGGAACAATTACGGTTAATAACAACCTAACCAACTCCACCATTCTGGATATGGGCGAAAACACGCTTACCGTATCCGGAACAATCGATAATACCGGTGGTAATCTTCGGTTTACTGGCGCCACCAATGGACTAGCAGTAAACTCCGGAACGGTTACTTATTACGGAGCATCACAAACCATTACCTCAGGTACGTACAACAACCTGGTCATTAACCAGTCCTCCGGACAGGCATCGTTAGGAGGTAATGTTACCGTAAACGGTACGCTTACACTCACAAATGGTGTTATAAACCTTAGTGGATTTAATTTAACATTGGGTCCATCTGCTACCATATCAGTAGCCTCACCCTCGGCCACCCGAATGATTATAGCCAATGGCAGCCAGGTAATCAAAACTTACTCAGGTGCCGGGTCATTCTTATTTCCGATTGGCGATAATACCGGAACAACCGAGTATTCACCCATCACCGTTAACGTAACGGCAGGTAGTGGTTTCCCTGCTAATGTGGGAGTTACTGTTGTTGATGCGAAGCACCCGAACAACTCAAGCACTGCCGACTTCTTAACCCGCTATTGGGAAATAACTCAAACCGGAATTACAGGTTGTGTGGCTACAGTTACAACAACCTATCCTAATGCAGACATTTCCGGAACAGAAGCCAGCATTCATTCAGCACAGTTAAATGGAACGTTCAATCAGACCACAAACCCCTGGGTGAAATTCTCAGCGCTTGGAGCAAACACGCTTACAGCAACAGGAGCAACGATACCTTCCGGTCAGACAAGTTATTTCACCGGTATCAGGGGGGCTAATCCAACAGCTACTATAGTCGGTGGGGGTGTTTCTATATGTGTAGGTGGATCAGCAGCACTAAATACAAATGTTACGGGCGATGGTCCATTTACTTATTCATGGAGCCCGGCAGCAGGTTTATCCGCAACTAATATTGCTAACCCGGTTGCTTCGCCAATAATCACTACACCTTATACGGTTTCTGTGAGGGATGGCAATGGAATTTTAGTTACAGACAATACAACTATTACTGTTAACCCTGCTCCTCCAACTCCGAATGTTACACCAGCCGGTCCGGTTATCGTATGCGAAGGTTCAGCGAATATTGTATTAACCAGCGATGCAGCCACAGGCAATCAATGGTATAAAGACGGTTCTCCGATAGGAGGAGAAACAGCGACCACGTTAAACATCACGACTACTCCCGCGAACAGCGGAAGCTATGCCGTTATCAGCACGGTGAGCAGTTGTTCTTCGGCTGTTTCGAATGCCGTAGCAGTCACGATCAATGCCTTACCGCTGACTACCCCTGTAGTTGCTCCGGCCACCACTACAGTTTGCAGTGGCAGCACCGTAACAGTGAATATTGCCGGCAGCCAGGCAGGCATTAACTATGAGTTGTTTGATGGCGTTACCTCATTAAGTTCACCCGTAGCCGGCACAGGCGGAGCGATTAATATAATCAGCACACCCCTTACTGCGAACACCACCATAACAGTACGGGCTACCAATCCGACTACATTGTGTACAACCTTACTGGGTGGCACGAGCGTAGTAACGGTTACCCCGATACCCCCCGCACCGAATGTTACACCAGCCGGTCCGGTTATCGTATGCGAAGGTTCAGCGAATATTGTATTAACCAGCGATGCGGCCACAGGCAACCAATGGTATAAAGATGGTTCTCCGATAGGAGGAGCTACGGCTACCACGTTAAACATCACGACTACTCCAGCAAACAGCGGAAGCTATACCGTCATCAGCACAGTGAGCAGTTGTTCTTCGGCTGTATCGAATGCCGTAGCAGTCACCATCAATGCCTTGCCGCTGACTACCCCGGTAGTTGCACCGGCCACCACTACAGTTTGCAGTGGCAGCACCGTAACCGTGAATATTGCGGGCAGTCAGGCAGGCATTAACTATGAGTTGTTTGATGGCGTTACCTCGTTAAGTTCACCCGTAGCCGGCACAGGCGGAGCGATCAATATTGTTACGAGTGCATTAACAGCGAATACAACTATAACAGTACGGGCCACCAACCCGACTACTACATGTACAGTTTTACTGAGTGGCACGAGCGTAGTAACCGTTACCCCAATCCCCCCCGCACCGACAGTTACGCCAGCCGGTCCGGTTATCGTATGCGAAGGTTCAGCCAACATAGTATTAACCAGCGATGCGGCCACAGGCAACCAATGGTATAAAGATGGTTCTCCGATAGGAGGAGCCACGGCTACCACGTTAAACATTACTACAGCTCCCGCGAACAGCGGAAGCTATACCGTCATCAGCACGGTGAGCAGTTGTTCTTCGGCTGTATCGAATGCCGTAGCAGTCACGATCAATGCCTTACCGCTGACTACCCCTGTAGTTGCTCCGGCCACCACGACCATCTGCAGTGGCAGCACCGTAACCGTAAACATTGCGGGCAGCCAGGCAGGCATTAACTATGAGTTGTTTGATGGCGTTACCTCATTAAGTTCACCCGTAGCCGGCACAGGCGGAGCGATCAACATTGTAACGAGTGCATTAACCGCGAACACCACCATAACAGTACGGGCTACCAACCCGACTACGTTGTGTACAGTTTTACTGAGTGGCACAAGCGTAGTAACGGTAACCCCAATCCCCCCCGCACCGAATGTTACACCAGCCGGTCCGGTTATCGTATGCGAAGGTTCAGCGAATATTGTATTAACCAGCGATGCGGCCACAGGCAACCAATGGTATAAAGATGGCAGTCCGATAGGAGGAGCCACAGCCACCACGTTAAACATCACGACTACTCCCGCGAACAGCGGAAGCTATACCGTCATCAGCACAGTGAGCAGTTGTTCATCAGCAGTATCCAATGCAGTAGCAATCACGATCAATGCATTACCATTGACTACCCCGGTAGTTGCACCGGCCACTACGACCATCTGCAGTGGCAGTACCGTAACCGTGAATATTGCGGGCAGTCAGGCGGGCATTAACTATGAGTTGTTTGATGGCGTTACCTCATTAAGTTCACCCGTAGCCGGCACAGGCGGAGCGATTAATATAATCAGCACACCCCTTACTGCGAATACAACTATAGCAATACGGGCTACCAATCCGACTACGTTGTGTACAGTTTTACTGAGTGGCACAAGCGTAGTAACGGTTACCCCAATCCCCCCCGCACCGACAGTTACGCCAGCCGGTCCGGTTATCGTATGCGAAGGCTCAGCGAATATTGTATTAACCAGCGATGCAGCCACAGGCAACCAATGGTATAAAGACGGCAGTCCGATAGGAGGAGCCACAGCGACCACGTTAAACATCACGACCAATCCCGCGAACAGCGGAAGCTATACCGTCATCAGCACAGTGAGCAGTTGTGCTTCGGCCGTTTCGAATGCCGTAGCAGTCACGATCAATGCCTTGCCGCTGACTACCCCGGTAGTGGCACCGGCCACCACTACAGTTTGCAGTGGCAGCACCGTAACAGTAAACATTGCCGGCAGTCAGGCAGGCATTAACTATGAGTTGTTTGATGGCGTTACCTCGTTAAGTTCACCCGTAGCCGGCACAGGCGGAGCGATTAACATTGTAACGAGTGCATTAACAGCGAATACAACTATAACAGTACGGGCTACCAATCCGACTACGAACTGTACGACCTTACTGAGTGGCACAAGCGTAGTAACGGTTACCCCGATACCACCTGCTCCGAATGTTACGCCAGCCGGTCCGGTTATCGTATGCGAAGGTTCAGCGAATATTGTATTAACCAGCGATGCAGCCACAGGCAACCAATGGTATAAAGACGGCAGTCCGATAGGAGGAGCCACAGCGACCACGTTAAACATCACGACCAATCCCGCGAACAGCGGAAGCTATACCGTCATCAGCACAGTGAGCAGTTGTGCTTCGGCCGTTTCGAATGCCGTAGCAGTCACGATCAATGCCTTGCCGCTGACTACCCCGGTAGTGGCACCGGCCACCACTACAGTTTGCAGTGGCAGCACCGTAACAGTAAACATTGCCGGCAGTCAGGCAGGCATTAACTATGAGTTGTTTGATGGGGTTACCTCATTAAGCTCACCCGTAGCCGGTACAGGCGGAGCGATTAACATTGTAACGAGTGCATTAACCGCGAATACCACCATAACAGTACGGGCTACCAATCCGACTACGTTGTGTACAGTTTTACTGAGTGGCACAAGCGTAGTAACGGTTACCCCAATCCCCCCCGCACCGAATGTTACACCAGCCGGTCCGGTTATCGTATGCGAAGGTTCAGCGAATATTGTATTAACCAGCGATGCAGCCACAGGCAATCAATGGTATAAAGATGGTTCTCCGATAGGAGGAGAAACAGCTACCACGTTAAACATCACGACCAATCCAGCAAACAGCGGAAACTATACCGTTATCAGCACGGTGAGCAGTTGTGCTTCGGCTGTATCGAATGCCGTAGCAATCACGATCAATGCATTGCCGCTGACTACCCCTGTAGTAACCCCGGCCACACCTACGATCTGCAGTGGCAGCACAGTAACAGTAAACATAGCCGGCAGCCAGGCAGGCATTAACTATGAGTTGTTTGATGGCGTTACCTCATTAAGTTCACCCGTAGCCGGCACAGGCGGAGCGATTAACATTGTAACGAGTGCATTAACAGCGAACACCACCATAACCGTACGGGCTACCAACCCGACCACATTGTGTACAACCTTACTGAGTGGCACAAGCGTAGTAACGGTTACCCCGATACCCCCTGCCCCGAATGTTACGCCAGCCGGTCCGGTTATCGTATGCGAAGGTTCAGCGAATATTGTATTAACCAGCGATGCAGCCACAGGCAATCAATGGTATAAAGACGGTTCTCCGATAGGAGGAGCCACAGCGACCACGTTAAACATCACGACTACTCCCGCAAACAGCGGAAGCTATACCGTCATCAGCACGGTGAGCAGTTGTTCATCAGCTGTATCGAATGCCGTAGCAGTCACCATCAATGCATTACCATTTAATACTCCTGGCGTAAGCCCTATTAATACTATCATTTGTAGTGGCAGCACAGTTACGGTAAACATAATTGGAACAGAACCGGGCATTAACTATACATTATATGATGGAGGTACTCCTGTTAGTGTTCCGGTAGCAGGCACAGGCGGATCTGTAAATCTGATAAGTACGGCTCTCGTTGCAAATACAGTATTAACTGTAGAGGCGCAGAATCCACTAACAGGTTGCAGTATAATTTTACCGGGAACAACTACGGTTACCGTAAGTGCAACAATTCCAACTCCTGTTATTGTGCCAGCCGGCTCAGTAACCGCTTGCGTAGGAGATCCGGTAGTAATCCTCACCAGTAATGCCACAAGTGGAAATCAATGGTATAAAGATGGAGTTCCGATTCCTGGTGAAACAAATCAAACACTAAGTATTTCAACAGGGGTAGTTAATAGTGGTAGTTATACCGTGTATGAAATACAGGGAGGGTGTACATCTGCAGCCTCATTACCGGTTAATGTTACGATTCACTCAATAGCTAGTCCTCCGGTTGTATCAAATCCGAATCCGATTTGTGTGGGAGGAGCAATACCTTCACTTACTGCCAGTGGTACAAGTATTCAGTGGTATTCGGATGCGGGTTTAACCACTTTAGTTGGAACCGGAAGTCCGTTTACACCTTCATCATCTGAGGTGGATAATCTTACAGCGGGTTCTTATTTTCTTTATGTAACTCAAACTATTGGTTGCGAGAGTTCAGCTTCAACTGTTACAGTGGTTGTTAACGCTGCAATTGTAGCAGATGCGGGAGCAGATTCTAATTTATGTGTTGGCCAGTCCATTACGTTAGGAGGAAGCCCCTCAGCTGTGGGTGGCAACGGAACCTACACCTATAGCTGGACAAGTTCACCACCCGGGTTTACCAGTACGCAATCCAATCCGGTGGTTACCCCTACATTGGGGGCAACATCCTATATTCTACAGGTAACAGATGCTTTTGGTTGTACCAACACCGATCAAATTGATATAACGGTAAACGAAGTTCCAACCTTTACAGTCACTAACAATTCGGGAGGTGGTTCAGGCCAGATTTGCAGTGGATCAACGATCGCTATTGCACTTGCGAGCCCGAATGTGGGAGCTACCATTACACTACAACCTGTTACCTATGGGGGATCAATTACAGGAGGTTTATATGCAGCGGGTGGTAATTTTGTAAATGGAAATACAGTTACTGAAGGGGGTGGGCTAACCAATACATCAAATATACCGGTTACTATTATTTATACATTTAGTGTAGCAACACCTGATTGTACCAATCCAATAACACAACAGGCAACTGTAGTGGTTAATCCAACCCCGGTACTAACTATTACTAACAGTACACCGTCCATATGCAGCAATTCTGCAGTAAGTATATTGCTGAATAGCCCAACATCAGGTGCTGTTATCCGGATAACCTCTGTAAATTATGGTTCAGTAACGGGAGGAACCCTCTCAACTGGTTCTACATTTACACCCGGATCAAGTATTACCGAGAGCCTGATCAATCCAGGAAACAATCCTGTTACTGTTCGGTACAATTTAGAGGTGTTGGCTAATGGCTGTACAACATCCGGATACTTCACGGATGTAGTGGTAAACCCTAACCCTACTTTTATCGCAACAAACCTTGCGCCTCAAATCTGTCACGCAGATCAAACCAGCATTTTCTTCGGAAGTGTTACTGCCGGACATCAGATCAATGTGGTGAATGTGTTTTACGGTGGAGTAACCGGAGGAACAGTTAACCCCGGAGTTACCACGTTTAACAGTGCAATACCGTTGCAGGAAACCTTGTTTAATTTAACGAACTCTCCAATTGATGTTGAATATACATTTAATGTAACTACGCCAGCTACTACTCCTGTTTGTCCGCTTACCCCCGTAAGCCAAACAGTTACTGTGCGCGTTTACCCTAACCCAACATTTACCACAACCAACAATAGCGGAGGGGGTACAGGTACAATTTGCAGTGGCCAACAATCGAACATACTACTCAATACACCGATATCAGGAGGACAAGTTAGATTAGCAAGTGTTACGTATGGTGCAGTAAGCGGCTCATACAGTGCGGGCGCATTGTTTGCTAACGGACAAAGTCTTTCCGAAACATTGATTAACAACACGGGTTCTCCTGTTACAGTTAATTATGAATTCGAAGCAATTGTTAGTTCATGCACGCCAAGCGCAAGCCAGGTTGTAAGTGTGGTAGTTAACCCGGCACCGGATGTAGTGGCATTACCGGCAAGCCAGACGATTTGCAGTGGCGCGAATACCAACATCGCGTTGAGCACGACAAACGGAGTAGCAGGCGCAAGTTATAGCTGGACAGTAGTACAGAGCGGAGTAAGCGGAGCGACAGCGGATACCGGTGCAACGATTAATCAGACGTTAACGGCCACAGGCTCAACAGCCGGTACAGCTACGTACACCATTACACCAACAGCAGGTGGCTGCAATGGCACACCGATTACGGTAATTGTAACAGTCAATCCGTTACCGGATGTACTGGCCACACCGAATGCAGAATCTATTTGTAGCGGAGCCACCACAAACATTGCGTTAAGCACCACGAAC
>Ga0209573_1001472_pt1 | contig 36270 bp, 14 predicted proteins | sample TNRBio252014_DNA_FD_185870 | JGI IMG/M metagenome (GOLD analysis project Ga0209573, IMG submission 185870) | Wastewater treatment Type I Accumulibacter community from EBPR Bioreactor in Madison, WI, USA - TNR Reactor_6/25/2014_ DNA (SPAdes)... | ecosystem: Engineered > Bioreactor > EBPR >...
GGTGCCGAGTTTATGGAGGGATTGTTCCAGGAAAATGCGGCCGGTGATTTCGTATTTTTTCTTGCCGTCGCGCAATAGATCTAATACGGCGCCGGGGGGCACTCCGAAGGAATCGGATGCCGACTGGGCAAACAATTCAGGGTCGGCATGGGCGTTTAGCCGGGTACCGTCTTCCCAGAAGTAGTGGCAGACCACCGGAAGTTTGACGTATTCAAAATGCCGGCTGCTGTCTTCACCCGCCAGCTTGAATAATTCATCCACATAGTGCGGCATAGTAAACAGGGAAGGACCTGCGTCGAAGCGATATCCGTCGAGGGAAAACTCGGAGAGTTTGCCACCGGGGTAGGCATTGGCTTCAAAGACTTCTACCTGATAGCCGCGGCAGGCCATTCTGACGGCGGAAGCGAGCCCGGCTATTCCTGCCCCTATGATGGCGATTTTCATTGTCTTTCTTTGTGAATTCTGCTATAAAACAGCGGAACGGCGAGATTGTTGACGTAAATGTTGGATGTTGAATGTCTGATGTTTGATGAAAATAAACCCTTCCCGACTTCCCTTTGGTCAGTACGGGACTCCTTTCAATCGCATAAACCCTCATAAACCCTCATAAACCTATAAACCTTCATTCTTCATTCTTCCTTATCAAAGGCAATTCCACAATAAAGGAGGTGCCTTTGTCTTTTTCGGTAAAAAAATAGAGGTTGCCGCCGGCGGCTTCGACGATATTTTTAGACATAGCGAGGCCGAGGCCCGTGCCGGAGGATTTGGTAGTAAAATTGGGGTAGAACACTTTTTCCTGCAATTCATCGGGGATACCATCGCCGTTATCGGCTACCGTTATAACCGCCTTTTGGTCTTGTAGCACAAGGGAAATATTGACGATTCCTTGTTTTCCGTCGGGGATAGCTTGTATGGCATTTTTAACGAGGTTATTGAGTACGCGGAGGAGTTGGCTTCTATCGGCAAAAACCAGGAGCGGGGTAGGGGGGAGTTGGCAGGTAACGGCCACTCCGTGTTCGGGGTGGCTTTTGCCAAATAAATCGCCTACGGCTTGTACAATCAGATTGAGGTTGCATTCTTCATTTTCAGGGCGGGGCATTTGCGCAAAATGGGAAAATTCGTTGGCAATGCGGGCCAGGTTGTCAATTTGTTCGATAAGTGTTTGGGCGGTACGCGTCATCAGTTGATTGGCTTCTTCTGGGCGGGTTTTTACGGCGTGTTGGAGGAGTTGCACGCTGAGTTTCATGGGGGTCAGCGGGTTCTTGATTTCGTGGGCTACCTGTTTGGCCATTTCGCGCCAGGCGCCTTCGCGTTCCGACAGTTTCAATTGCCGGGCGCTGTCTTCCAGTTTGGCGATCATGGCGTTGTATTGGGCTACCAATTCGCCGATTTCATCGCGGGTATGCCATTCGAGCAATTCATTTTGCCCCAATTGTACGCGACCCAGTTTATCTCCGATTTTTTCGATGGGTTTTGTTATAGAATTTGACATAGCAATGGCGACGGCCCCCGATGCCAGCAGGAGGAAAATATACAAGGTCAGAAAGGTCTCCAGCAAGGGATAGAAATAGGTGTTTAGCTGAATTTCGGCAGATTCCTCACTCAGGCCTACATACGCCAGCACTTTACCTCCTTTTTCGCTGACCGGAATAAAAGTGCTTTGATCGGATCTAAACACGTAGGTCATCGAGCTGGTATCTGTAAGCAGAAATTGAGGAGGCATCACGGGCAAGAGGCCGTTGGTTTGAACGCCGGGGACTGTAGCGGTTTGCTGTAAAAGGCCTTGCGCAGAGTACAGTCCCAAAATGGCGTTATAGTTTGCGGCTAATGAGGGCAATTCCTTTTTAATGATCTGAGGCGCCACATACTTAACTGTAGCCGACAAGTGATTGATCTTTTCTTCGCGGCGAAGCTGGTTGAGTTGAGAGTTAGATTCTTTAAAATAACTACCCGTGACCCAGCCTATGAATGCAAACCCCAGCAGCGTATACACAATAAGGTATTGCTGAAGGCGGTGGCGCAGAGATGGTTTTAATCCGTTAAACAGGGAAGAAACAGTGTGCGTGTAATGGTTCAGGGATAGCAGCCCGATTACCAGTCCGACGAGTAAGGAAAAAGACAGGGAAAAAAGTGGCATAACCCCCGGATAAGGAGATAGATCCGGTAGGTTGGCGCTATTCGACAAAGTGTTGTGCATATAGACGGCGCAAAAAGCCGCTATAAGTGCAATCCATACAAAAAGCCATATCAGCCCGGGCGCCTCCTGGTCGGCATACAGGTCAAAAAACACCAGGAATAAAAACACAACCAGGCCCAGCTCCAGCATAGATAAATTAAGTACGGAAGAAGGCAGCAACAGGGCGGCGCCTACTGCGATTGCCGCAGCCGTCGATAAGCGCAGGGAGAGTGATTTGACCACAAATATCAATCCGGTTTGGAGGCGGTGTACCAGGATGAACACCGTAATCGCCATGAGCAGGCCACAGGCGACAATGGCGATCCCCAATGGCGGGATTTCAAAAATGGTGTTTGCCTGCAGATGTATATCGGCGTCTTGCAATAACCTGCCCCAACTGTACAAATAAGTCCACATGATGCCGGCGCAAAGCCCCTGGATGAGCAGCAACCTGCCCAGTACTCCGGTTGATTGAGCCGTTGCTTTCTCAGCCAGTTTTATGCGATTAAATAATGCGCTAATCCAGAGTAGCAGTAGCGTTGCGATCACCCATTGCACCGGGGTGCACAAAGGCCTGGGCAAAGAAGCCATAGGTTTGAAGAACGTCCATATCTCCCATCCGGCCCTTTGCGAAAATACTTGCCAGCCTAATAGAATGCCACAAGCCGTAAGGAAGCTAACGGCAAGTCCTTGCCAGTTTTTGTAAGTCCTGACCATCTCATTGGCCCAGGCGTTAGCGCTTACCACGGCCAATAGCGAAAGCAAGCCGAGTAAAATTACGGTGATAATGCGCAAATGCGGAGGCAACCATATATTGGACGTCTTTAAATAACAAAGCTGTTGTCCGGAAAGAGAAGAGAGGAATAGGGGGTGTTTATCCCGACTAAAATGCCAGCCCTGCGGTATGGGCAGGTGGGCTTTTGTGAGCGGTAAAGTGGCAATGAGGTAATAATCATCAGGTAACCTTTTTGACCAGCAGGCATACCAACCCACTTCCAGCGAGTCGACCAGGAGAGAGGGCAAGGTATCAATACGCGAGGTAATATCCCCCGGAAACACCCTGTCTTCTTTTGACCAGGCCAATAGACTGTCGCGCTGATAAAGCCAAAGTGAAAAGGGCGCTACGTTCTTATCTGTAGATATCAGTACTTCGCGGGCACGGTAAGGCCAGTCGGGCTGGGAACTCCAGGACTGTTGGAATTGGTTAATCTGTTTCTCTGCGCTGTGAAAAGCGTTTTGCAAGTTGCGCCGGGCAGCTTCTTTAGGCGATAACAGGCCGATGCCGACATATAATACCAAGCCAACCAAACAGGTTGTCAGTAGTACAATTTTAGCATGTAGCGTTTGTCTGAACACAGGAAAGGGGGAAAAGTGATATAAAGCGCTTTTCGTACGGGGTTTTATACGCTGAAAGGGCAAAAAGGTTGCAAGGGTAAACCACCGACCGCCGACTGCCGACCGCCGATTGCTGATTGCTAACTGCAAAAAACAGCTATCTTTGGGATATTGTAAGCTGCTCTATCGCGGTTTCGCCCTTTCGGGGGTGGAAATGAGGAAAGTCCGGACAACGTAGAGCGCCACGCCATCTAACGGATGGGCTTTCGCTGCAAGGCGGGAGACGGAAAGTGTCACAGAAAAGATACCGCCTATGTCGCTTCGGCGGCAGGTAAGGGTGAAATCGTGCGGTAAGAGCGCACGGCGGGGTAGGGCAACCTATTCCGTGGATAAACCCCGTGGGTTGAAATGCCATGTACACCTCGATGAACTCTGCGGAGTTCGACGGGTTGCTCGCCTGTTTTTCTACAGAAAGTCGGGGGGGGTAGGCAGATACACCCCGTTGGTGACGGCGGGGGTAGATAAATGATAGAGGACCTGCGCAAGCGGGGGACAGAATCCGGCTTACAGGCTTACAATATATGGGCTGCCTCCTTGTGGAGACAGCCCATTTATTTTATAAAAAAAAGAAAAAAGCGTTGATTAATTCTCAGCATCGAAAGCGCTGAAGTCGAACAACAGCGAGAAACGCAACGTATTGTCGAGCGGGTTGCGTTGGTTGGTAGTGGGGATGAGGTACGAGAAATTGAGGCCGAAAATATTGTAGCGAAGCCCCAGGCCTACCGTAAAGTATTTGCGGTTGCCTTTTTGGGAGTTTTCGTTAAAATAACCTGCGCGAACGGCGAATTGCTGGTCGTACCAATATTCAACGCCTGCGGAGTACATCAGTTCGCGGAGTTCTTCGGCGCCTCCTTCGGGGGCATCTCCGAACGAAGAGAAGATACCTTTGATCGAAGAATAATCTTTGTAATCGGAGCGACCGTCGCCGTCGGTATCGCAATCGGGGCCCTGGCAGGGCGTGGGCACCATGAGTTTATTGATATCGGCGGCAAAAGTCAGCGTGTTGAAGTCATCGAGTTGGATATCCCAGGCGGCGCCGAGGCCGAAGTTGGCCGGAAGGAAATCGCGGTCGATAGAGCGGGTATACGTGATTTTGGAACCGATATTGGTAAATGCGAGACCGATAGTGAGGTCAGACTCTCTTTGGTTGAGGTCTATAGGCGTGCGATACGTGAAAGAGATATCGGCAGCGCCGGCAACGCCTGGCTCTATCGTTTCGCCTTCCACCTGTTGGCCTGCCGCCAGGTTGCTGTAGATCAACTTACCGCTCACCGAGGCTGAAAGCTTGTCGGCGAGTTTACGGGCGTATGCTACGCTGAGTTCAAACTCGTTGGGTCGGCCGGTATTGAGGGGTTCGCCGTTGACATCGGTAAACTGGATGCTGCCCAGCGAGAAATAGCGCAGGCCGAAACCCAGGGTTTGCAGGTCATCGAGTTTGTAGTAGCCGGTCAGATAGGCCAGATACACGTCGTTGAGGCCCAGCGAGCGCAACCAGGGGGTATACGTGGCCGAGATGCTGAGTTTTTTCTCCGCAAATGCCAGTTTGGAGGGATTAAAATGCATCGCATTGGGATCGGCGGTGAGGCCGATGCCTACGTCACCCATTGCACCCGAACGCGCGTCGGCAACGATGCGCAGGAAGGGCACCGCAGTGACCACTACGTTGATACAGGGGGTACCGTCGAGATTGTAGTACTTGCCGTCTTCGCCTTTAAAGCACTGGGCTTGGGCATCGGTGACCGAGACGGCGAGAAGCAGGGCGACAGCAAATAGCTGGAGTAAGATACTTTTCATGAGAATCCGTTACGTTTCAGAAATTGTTCGCAAATATAGGCTTAAATGTTGCATACTCACTATACGAAAATTTTGGCATCTTATTTTAGGATAACCAATTTTTCAAACGCACTTTCTCCGTTAATGTTACCTGTTCCGGCATTTGAACGCACTTTTACCTTATATAAATACACGCCTTTGGCCAGGCGGTCGCCAAAATCATCGCGTCCGTCCCATGCGATACAATCGTCGCGGCGAAGGGCGCCGTCGGAAAACATGGTGTGGTCGATCGTTTTTACCATCCGGCCCGAAACCGTATAAATCTGGATCAACACATCAAGTTGCCGGCCCGACATATTGTGGTCGAACTGAAAGCAGGTATAATCTGTAAACGGGTTGGGGTAATTGAGCACGTGTTGCAGGGCGATGCCTTCGGAGGAAGCCACCACAAATTCAGTGAGACCTTCGCCGGAGTTGTTGGAAACATCCCAGGCTTTTACGCTAATTTTATGGCGGCCTTCGGGAAGTTTTGACAGCGGATAGCGCACCGTGCCTTGGGTATAGTCGTCCAGCTCGGCTTCGTAGAAGTCGTTGAGCAGCAGGGAGTTTTGGGTGTCGTCGTTGAGTACGCCTTCGAGATCGTGGCCGATACTATTGCCTGCCACGTTAATGCCGTTGTCGTCTTGTAATTTGACGAGCAAGACCGGCTTGTCATTTGTAATACTTCCAAACACAAAATCTTCGGTATTCATAAATACGTTGACAAGCGGGCCCTGGTCGTCGGCCAGCCCTTCGGGATACGTACCGCCGATAATAATATTGCTATAGGCGCCTGCGGCGTCAGTCATACGCGATTCATCGGCGGCATAATAGCTTATTTTGCCTTGTCCGAAGGTGTAATTGATATCCTTGGGAATAACAAACGTAAACCGGAAGGCGCCGTTTTGCACGGATGCGCGGCCTTTAAACAGAATATTGCGTTGTACATTGAAGTTGCGTACCCGGCTGCCCGAGTCTTGTCCCAGCGTAGTTACCGAAGCTGTTTTATCGTAAATAGTGGGATACACCACCCCGTTGAAATTGGTCATGGGCTGGCCGTTGTCGTCAACTACTACGCCTTCAATCGTGACGCGTTGCAGTGCGCGCAGCGTATCGGCAGCGCCGTCGGCGACATCGTGGGTATTTATTTTGGTAGTAGCCACACCATAGCGGGGCACTGCCAGCACCATAGCCGGATCGCCGATGAGGGCGAATTTTCGGGAGTTGGTAGTGATGGTAGGGCTGGTGAAGCTGTTTTTGGCGTGTTGCATAGCTTCGCCGATAGTAGGAATGGCGTTATTTTCTTTTGTGAATAAATTGACAAGCGCTGCATCGGTGAGCAGTGCATTTTCGTTGGCATAGACGGCACGGGTGGTGCTGAGCAGACCCACAGCGCCGCCATTGGCGTTGAGAATAGTTTCTTCGCCGGCGCTGACAAAACCGGGGTCGTCGAAGCCGGTAAACGAGCAGGTAGCCGTGAGGAAAAGGGGCAGGCGGTCGGTGTTATCCCAGTCTTGAATTTCCGTAATATTCAGGATGCGTTCCTGCGCCCAGCCTTTGGGGCCGCCATGGCCCAGGTAGGTCATTACCAGCAGCCCTTTGAAGATAGAGCGGTCGATAGACTGGTTGACCTGCGAATAGCGGTCGCCGGCGGGGGTGGATTCCTGGGGGAAAGCGTCGATATAGAGTTTGTCGATATTGTAATTGGGGAAGTTTTGTCCGATATCTACGGCGATGGCATCGGCAGAGTCAATATGGAGGTTGAGGTCTTCGTCATCGCTGACAAACAACACGCGGTTGCGCCAGTCGCGCAGCATAGTGGGTTCGGTATCGTAGGCGATCAGTTTATTGACCATATTTTCAGCTTCTTCGGGGGTTTTCACGGGCAGGCGCCCAACGGCTATATTCAGCATGCCGCTGAGCGGATTAGAATTGCCGCCGTTGGAGAACAGGGCGTAGTAGTCGTCGGAGGGAAAGGCATACAGGGGGTTGTATGAATCCTGTTGGTAAGTGGGCACGAAATTATTACCCAAGTCGTAGATATTGCGCGGGTCAAACGAGCCGTCGCCCAACAGCAGCAGATATTTAAAGCGGTCGGTTCGTTCATAGACCATTCGGGCAAAGTCGCGGATAGCTGTGGGGTCGAGTTTCCCTGACGAGAATTCGTTGTACACCGATTCGATAGGCGCCAGCGAGACGTTCAGTCCGTTGTGGTCGGCGCGATGCTGGGCCAGCCGTTGTGCCTGGCTTTCAAAATCGGGATGATAAATTATAATCATATCGGTTTCGGCAATACCGTGCAGATTTTGGTTGGCAATTTTCCCGATGGCTGTAGGAGTGGGAATATTTTTGGTATTATCGAAAGCGATAAATTCGCGCAGGGCGCCGCCTGGTGCGCCAAACCGGATTTGGCTGCCTTCGAGTGAAGTCTGTTGCGATTTAGGTTGAAGCGGGTTGGTAATATCCCAAACCTGAATTTGCGCGCCGGCGTTGTCCAATACATAGGCGGAGGCGGTTTGGCTAATAGTTTCTACATCGCGGAACGCCATTTGGTCGCCGTGCATACGCAATTGGCGGCGTACGTTGAGTTGAAGGAAGTCGAGCCAGCCTTCGCTTTCGCTTACGCCGGCGGGTTGGGGGTAGATGACTTTGGCGGAAACCTGTGCGTCAGAGAGGGTGACTTCGCCGGAAAGTACGGCCGTATTGGCGTAATTGCGGTTATTGTCGTCGAGGTCGTACACGGCGGCTGCGATTTCGCTAATTAGCTCCGTACCATTTAGTTGAATCCTGAAATGCGAGGGTTTGGTAGCGCGGAGGGCCATCCTGGCGTGTACGACGGCCGGGGAAGCGGTAATTAAGTTGGGAAATTGGAAGGCGCCGGGATAGTCGTAATCGCGGGCCACCCGGAAATAGTCGCCAAACCAGTTTTGGCCCGATCCTTGAGCGAGGTCTTTCCATTCGTGGAGCAGATTGAGTTTGTCCTGTTCCAGCCTGGCAAAGTCATTAAAAGCCGTTGAAGTAAAAGTGGTATTGGTTTCGCTGGATTGGGAAGCTATGCGCAGGCCGTTGCCGGGGCCTAATTTTATAAAATAATACGATTCGGTATCGTAAATATTTTTCACCATTTCGAAAGTGCCGTCGTTGGTCAAAAAGCGCCATTTATCGGGGCCTTCGCCATAGAGGAGGATATAGTCCTGCCCGTCGAATTTGCCGTCGTTTTCACCGGCTACAAAGACGGCGTTTTCCACCAGGTCGTCGGGGCGGTCGGCGGCCACATCGGTTGGCAGCATACCGCCGCCGTTGCCGTATACCTTGATCGTACGGGGATCTATATTATCGAGGTTGCTGATTTTCAGCTGGTTTTTGAGGAAGTCGTAGGTAAGTTTGTAGACGCCGGTTTGTGAAACGGCTATTTTATAAATATCGCCATCGCTGAGCACCGACAGAGTAGTATTGTTAGGGCCGCGGGCGGCGCCTGTAGAAGAGGGGAGGGCCGACACCTGTAATTCGGCGCTGACCAGGCGTTCGTAACCGTTGCCGGCCTTCACGATAGGCACAAAAGAAATCACGCCGGAAAAATCATTGCGGTTGCGCCATACGTTGGTGATAAACTGCAGGTTTTCTGACAGCTGGGTTTCGTCGCCGGGAGCGGGTTGCCAATTGAAGGGTTCAAACTGAGCGCGTAAGACCTGCACCTGCAACGTGCTATTGGATGCGAGGGGAATGACGCGTTGAACGTAAGGAAGAGAGGGGTAGGCTTCTCCAAAAACGGCGCCTTCAAACCCCCAGCGTTGGAGTTGGGTATTGCCGGCTTGCAGCGTGGCGGGTTGCGATTGCCAGCTAAGGCTTTCGTTTAATACGGTGGTTTGGGCGTCCAGCCAAAATGGCGTTAATATGGCGGCGATAATAGCTGTAAACGTCAAATGTTTCATACCTTACGCGTTGAGTTGCAAAAAAAACGTTGTGAGATAGGGGATATTGCTTATTAACGTACCAGCCTTAAAAAAGGTCGGCTAACCAACTTTTCGGCCTCAAATATCTCGCAAATTAAGGCTTATGGTATTAATTTAACCGCGAATTAGCAGTTATTATACATACTGAAGAGAAGGAGTTATGAAGAAGTGGTTAACGGTGATGATTATTCTGGCGGGCTGTGTGCCTGTATTTTCGCAGGATCCGGTATTCAGCCAGTTTTATGCGGCGCCGCTGCATTTGAACCCGGCCTTTGCCGGAGTGACCAATGCGCCCAGGATTACGCTCAACTACAGAAACCAATACCCGGGTTTCCCCAATGCCTATATTACTTATGCGGCGACGTACGAACAATCTATCGAAGCGCTGAATAGCGGCTTCGGGTTGATGTTAAGTGCGGATGCTGCCGGCGACGGCATTTATAAAACCAACAGAGTGGCTGCGGTGTATGGTTATCGTTTGCAGGCGAGCGATGATTTTTTCATCAAATTCGGCGTAGAGGCCGGTTTGATCCAGACCGTCATCGACTGGAACCGCCTTGTGTTCGGCGATCAGCTCGACCCTCTTACGGGGGCGGTAGACGGCAGCGGCAATCCCAACCCCAGCCAGGAGTTGCAGCCCGAGCGGCTCAACAACACCGTATTTGATGTATCGGCGGGTTTGTTGGCGTATGGGGGGCCGTTTTACGGAGGCGTTTCGGTGAAGCACCTCAACACACCCGATGAGAGCCTCATCAAGCTCAACGAGAATCTCAATGCGGGATTACCTCTGCGCATTACCGTGCACGCCGGAGCGGAATTTAACTTAGGCGGGCGCAATAATAGGGGTAATACGGCGTTTATATCCCCAAATGCGATGTTCATCAAACAGGGGCCTTTCGGCCAGTTTAACGTAGGCGCATACGCCGGTTTCGGGCAATTTTTCGGAGGCGCCTGGTATCGGCACACCTTGTCAAACCCCGATGCAGCTATCGTAATGTTGGGGTTTCGCAAAGGTGTTTTGCGCATAGGCTACAGCTACGACCTCACCCTGTCGCCCTTGGCGCAGGCGCCGGGAGGAACCGGCGGCACCCACGAAGTATCGTTGACCATTAATTTTGACGACAGTCGTGAATTGGCACGCAAGAAGAGAGCTTCGCGGTATAACGATTGTTTTAAGATGTTTAATTAGGTTGTGGGTTGGGTTAGCGGTTAGCAGTTAGCGGTTAGCAGTTAGCAGTTAGCTCTTAGAAGCTAAAACCTAATTGCTAAAACCTAAAAGCTGTTCACTGACAAATGTTAAAGTCTGAGAAAAAAAGCTACTCAACCGAAGCCTCTATGGCATGGAATCACTTTTTCGCTATATTTGCTGGTCGTTTCTAAAAACAAATTATTGAAGTAATGAAAAATCTGTTGAAGTCAGGCGTCATCCTCGTTGTCGTTGCGCTTTTGCTGGGCTCATGCAGTAGCAATGAGCGCTCCGGTTCTACCGGCTGGAAGTACAACGATCAAAAGTGGGGTGGCTTTGAAAAGCTGGATTATCAAGGCCAGGCGACAGGACCCAACCTCGTATTGGTGGAGGGCGGTACCTATACAATGGGTATTACCGACCAGGATGTCACCTACGATTGGAACAACGTTCCTCGCCGCGTTACGGTAACTTCTTTCTACATCGATGAAACGGAGGTTACAAACCTCGACTACCGCGAATACCTGTTTTGGGTAGATCGCGTATTCGGCGAATCGTACCCTGAAGTATTTCAGAAGGCTTTGCCCGATACGTTGGTTTGGCGCGAAGAACTGGCGTTCAACGAGCCGATGGTGGAAACTTATTTCCGCCACCCTTCGTATGACAACTACCCCGTAGTGGGTGTGTCATGGTTGCAAGCTAATGACTACTGCAGGTGGCGTACCGACCGCGTAAACGAAATGATTCTTATCGAAAAGGGCATTCTCAATCCCAATGCGGAACAAAAAGACGAAGACAACTTCAACTCGGAATCTTATCTCGTAGGCCAATACGAAGGTAATGTGCGCAAGAACCTGAAAGACATTCGCACCGGCGGCGAGCGTCGCGTGCGTTTTGAAGACGGTATCCTCTTGCCCGAATACCGGCTACCTACAGAAGCCGAGTGGGAATATGCAGCTTGGGCGCTTCGCGGCAACCAGGTTTCGGAGAAGGATGAATTGATCAGCGACCGCCGTATTTATGCCTGGAATGGCAACACGGTTCGCTACCAGAAGCGCGACAAACAGCAGGGTTTTATTCTTGCTAACTTCAAGCGCAGCGGTGGCGACTACATGGGTATGGCCGGCCGCCTCAATGACAATGCCTGTCCTACGGCGCAAGTTCGCTCTTATCCGCCCAATGATTACGGTCTTTTCGATATGGCCGGCAACGTGAACGAATGGACGCTCGACATATACCGTCCGCTCACCAGCACGACGCTGCGCGATGTAGAAAACCAGGATCTCAACCCCTTCCGCGGAAACAAGTTCCAGCAGAAGCAATTGGACGAAGAAGGCAAACCTGTAGAAAAAGACAGCCTCGGCCGCGTGAAATACCGCTATGTAGAAGATGACGAGGTGTCCAATCGCGAGAACTACAAAGTAGGCCAGCCGTTTAACTTCCTCGATGGCGACCAACAATCGCAAGCGTTTTATGACTATGGCGAACACACGCTCGTGAGCGACAAAGCCCGCGTATACAAAGGCGGCTCTTGGGCTGACCGCGCCTTCTGGCTTTCGCCGGGCTCTCGCCGCTTTAAAGACGAAGACAAGGCCGACCGCACTATCGGTTTCCGCTGTGCGATGGTTCGCGTGGGTTCACCTACGGATGAACCCAGCGGTATCGCCTTTAAATCGAAGAAAAAGTCGAAACCCAGAAGATACAAGTAGGATTTATCTATTCTACGATACGATAACAGCGAGGCGCCCGGGAGGAATCCGGGGCGCCTCGCTGCGTTATTACTTTCAAAGTTCTTACCTTTAGCGGCTTATTCGGCTTTGATATGACTTTAGATCATTTATATGCCATATTCCAGCAGCATCCTCGTTGTTGTACGGATTCCAGGATGGTGCAGCGGGGCGATATTTTTTTCGCTTTGAGGGGCGATAATTTTGACGGCAACCTATATGCTGCCAAGGCATTGGAAGCCGGCGCCACTTACGTGGTCGTTGACGACCCGCTCGTGTACCGGCAAGGCGATGCGCGGTATTTGCTGGTAGATAACGTATTGCTCACCCTGCAAGATCTGGCGCGTTTTCACCGCCGCAAATTCGATATACCGGTGATCGCCATTGGTGGCAGCAATGGGAAAACCACCACCAAAGAGCTTGTTAGCGCCGTGTTGCGCAACCACTACCCCATGTACGCCACACCGGGTAATCTCAATAATCATATCGGCGTGCCGCTCACCTTGCTTCATATACCTCCGAAAACAGAAGTTGCCGTAGTAGAAATGGGCGCCAACCACCAAGGCGAGATGGCCTACTTATGTCGTATTGCAGAGCCGACGCATGGCCTGCTTACTAATATCGGCAAAGAGCACCTGGAGGGCTTCGGCAGCATAGAGGGCGTCCGACAGGCTGAATCGGAGCTTTACCGCTATCTCGCTGCCGGCAACGGTATGGCATTTATCAATCGCGACGAACCCGACCTGGAACAATTAGCCCGGCCGGTAACCAAAAAGTTGCTTTACGGCCATGTGCCGATATTGAACCCCGACCAAAAGCGGCTGTATGAGATGAGCCTGCTTACCGCACAACCCTTCCTAAGCGTTGCTTTTTGGAGTGATAATGGCGAATTGATAACAGCCCACACCAGGTTATTGGGGCATTACAACCTGGGCAATATCATGACTGCCATTGCGCTGGGACAGTATTTTAAGGTGCCGGCATTAAAAATAAAAGAAGCTCTCGAGCAATACGTGCCGGCCAACAACCGCTCGCAATTGCTCGAAAAAGGTGGCAATACTTATATCATGGATGCTTACAATGCCAATCCCAGCAGCATGGAAAAGGCGATACACAGTTTTGCAGCGATGGAGGGCCATCCTAAAATTGCGGTACTGGGCGATATGTTGGAGTTGGGCGAAGCCAGCGAGCACGAACACGATTATATTGCCAGGCTGGCGCTCAATCAACGCATTGACGAATTGCTGCTTGTCGGCAAAGCCTTTGCTACCGTAGCCGACGAACTGGGCGTTCGCCATTTTGCCGATTCCGACTCCCTGGCCTTTTGGTGGCGAGAGCACTCGCCGACAGGGGCTTTGGTGCTGGTGAAAGGCTCGCGCGGCATTAAGTTGGAGCGGATGATGGACTGAAGCGACTGTACGACTGTACGACTGTACGACTGTACGACTTTACGACTGTACGACTTTACGACTGTACGAACAATGATCGTACAGTCGTAAAGTCCTTATTCGTTCGGCAGATGGAGGGTGGGGAAGATTTTGGGGATTTCGTTGCGCGACGAGATATTCAATTTTTTAAAAATACTGCGCTGGTGGTATTTGACGCCTTGAACGGAAAGCGACATGACTGCGGCGATTTCGGGGTAAGTCATTCCTTCCATCAGATAATGCACGATTTGCCTTTCGATAGGTTTGAGCTCGACATTTTCGATTTCGGACCTGTTTTTTTGTTTGGGTGAAAAATACTGCACGATACGCCTGGCTACAGAAGACGACAAAGCGCTGCCCCCTTCCTCCACCATAGATACCAATTGTTCTTCCAGGTTTTTTAGCGGTTGGTTTTTCAGCATATACCCCGTAGCGCCGGCGCAGAGGGCCTTAAAAATATCGTCGGGGTCGTTAAAAACGGTGTACATCACGATATCGGTTTCTTCCGGCAGTAAGCGTTTGAGTCCGCCGATTGCATCGATGCCTGAAATTCCGGGCAGATTGATATCGAGCAGCAGGATGCGCACATCGATATCGGGTTTATAGAGCCGCATAAACTTCTCCACAGATTCAACGGCAAAAGTGCAGCTCAGGTACTCGGAACTTTCGCAATAGGCTTGAAAATTTTGCCTGAACTGGGGGTTGTCTTCTATCATAGCGACGTGAATCATAGCGAGCAAGTTTAGCATTTACAATCAAAACGAAAAACCGGTTTTCTCAAAAATATCGGGAACTTTTACAACGATCCGGAAAGAGCCGTCGGTATGGTCGGTTTCGAGTAGGCCATGCATCAATCTGGCGCGGTTGGCCATACTTTCAAGCCCTTTGCCGCTGGAATAGGGGGATGGTTGAGTGGCTTCGAAGTAATTCTCAATAGTTATGGACAACTCCTGGCGGTAATTTTCGAGACGAATAAATACGGAGCTGCTTTTTGTATGTCGAATAATATTAGTTACCGCCTCTTTAAAAATCATCACCATATGGTGTCGCACCTGGGAGTTTAGGTTTTGTTCGGGAGCTGCCAGATGGGTTTCTACCCTCAGGCGTATTTGTTGGGGATGGAAAACGGATTCGGCAAAATCCTGCAGTCGGTTAACGAGGTCGCCGAGCGTTTGGCGTTTGTCGTCGATAGCCCAGACAATATCGCTGAGTTTGCCGAGGCTTTGATCGCTGAGTGATTCCAGTTGGGAGAGTGTAGGGTCGGGATTTTGGATTTTCATGGTTTTTACCAGCATAGAGATTTGAGACAGGGAAGTGGCCACGTCATCGTGGAGGTCGTCGGCTATTTGTTTTTTGACCTCATAGATCTGGCGAATTTCTTTTATTCGGTAGCGGTAGGCGCCAAAGATGGCGGCAAAACACAAAGAGATCATCCCTATGATAAACCACCAGGTTTTGTAAAAAACCTGCTTGACGCGCAGCCGGATTTGCTTTTCGGCGCTTGTAATACCATCGCGGTTGACGGTTTTGAAGCGAAAAGTATAAAAGCCGGCGGGCAGACTGGTATATTGCACGATGGGGTTATTGCCCTGAGCCATCCAATCGGTATCGAAACCCTCGAGTTTGTGGTAATATTTATTCAGGTCGGGGGCTAAATAGTCGGTAGAGCCTAGCCGGAATTCGATAAATCGCGCATAGGGCTGTAGTTCGACCACATCAGTGGGGTAATCGGGGTAAATCGTTTCGCTTTGTCCTGCGTATTTGCCGGGGCGGGTTATTTTAGCCATAAACACCTGGGGGGAGACGGCTTTTTTTCGTATGTGGTTCGGATTGAAGTAAGTCACCCCGTTTAGTCCGCCAAAATACATCGTTTGTGTGGAAGTATCGAGCCATGCGGAAGAGGCATTAAATTCTTCGTTGTGCAGCCCGTCGGCAGTTGAGAAGTTGAGGAATTCCCCTGTGGAGGGGGTAAACCGGCTGAGTCCCTGATTAGTGCTGATCCAAAGATTTTGCTGTTCATCGGGCAAAATACAATTCAAGATATTATTGGGCAAGCCGTCGGCGATAGTATAGGTGCGTTCAATTTTTTTAGTATCGGTATTCAGGCAGATCAGGCCCTGGCCGCGAGTACCCAGCCAGAGTAAATTATTTTGTGCAAAAGCGCAGAAGATAACTCCCGGGGAGTGATCTTTCAGATAATTTTTTGAAATAGTTGTTCCGGAAATTTGGTATAGCTCATCGTCGCCGGCGGCCCAGATATCACCGTTGGCAACTTGAATCATTGTAGTAATAGGGTTGCTAAGGCTTGTTTCAAATGCCATGTCTTTGAGATTGGGGTTTTCGGGGTTGAAGCGCCACACCCCAGGTTGTCTGCCGGCCAGCCAAAGGCGTTTGTTGAAATCGGTGAGGCCGTAGAAATGGTGATAAGTTTGGTCTTTTATTAAAAAATCAGGTTTTGCAAAGTTTTGAAGATCAATGGAAAAGATGTCATTGTATTCCCCTGCAAGGAGTAAATGCCCTTGCCCCAGCGGGAGCATAACCCGGCTGGGTGGTATTCCTTCACAGATTTCTTTTAGCCGGCCTGTTCGCTTTTCAAAGCGATAGACGCCTCGGTCGCTGGAAACGAAAAGGTCTTCCTCATTGCCATAGATAGCCCGGGTAGACATGCCTTTGAGTGCCGATAAATGGCGAAATTGGGTATGGCGCCGGGCCAGGATAAACAGACCAAAAGTAGTGCCGATCCATAGGTTTCCATGTTGGTCGGGTTCGACACAGATGGGCAGTTGGATTTTAGAAGCCAGATCGGAGGGAAGCAATACGTTAGCATTACTTATATACTCATTCAGTATGGCTTTGAGGACAAAAGGGTTGGTCAAAGAACCGGTAGTAATTTGGGGGGATGGTACAAACGCATTGGAGGATTGATCAAAATACAATGACTTGCCTGTAGCGTAAAAAACGATAGCCCCCTGGCCGTAATTGAGTACGTGGAGATCGTCGCGATATGGTATATGGTAGCGCTGTGTTTTTTTAGTAGCCTCCTGACGGCGCGTCACATTACCTGAAGCCATATCATATGCCCAAATACCTGTCTTTCCGGGTAGTTTAAAGATAATATCGCCCCTCAACGGCGCCGGTTTTTTTTCAACTTGTAAGGAATTGTCTTTTAATGTTGCGCTAAGCCGGTATATCTGATGATTCAACCTGCCGTATACCTGATTTTTTTCGTCTAATGCCAGATAAGATATACCGTCTACCCTGGCGCATTTTTGACGCCCCGGCATAATCAGGTAAACGGCATTGGCTGTTCTAATCCACAAATAGTGTGCCTGGTCTTCGAAGATTTGTAAGATCACGATATTTTTCAAGGCATTGCATTGCCCCGGCACTTCCAGTTCAAACAGCGAGACCTGGTGGCCGTCGTAGCGATACAGGCCGCTGTGGGTACCCAGCCAAACCAGTCCGTTGTGATCATGGCAAATAGCGTTCACGTTGCGGTCGGCGAGGCCTTCGCGATAGCCCAGATAGCGTATATCGCAACCTGCCGGTTGGGCGACTACGGCCAGTGTTGACATTGCAATTCCCGCCAAAATGAATATAATAATGAAGTACTTCATTTGCATGGGTAAAGTTCTTCCAAAAGGCGATTGCTACCGCAAATTCGGGTTCATTTTTCATAAAACTATACGGCCGTATAGTTTTTTTGAAAACCTTCGGGTAATTACCATAATTGTTTAGTGCATGTGTAATTTTGCGTCGCATATCAAAACAAGGAGCATACTAACTCACACTATAAACACAAACCGCTGTGATTGGAAAGCCCAATTCGCGGTCCAAAAAGCGAATTTGTTTTAGATTACTAAGGGGAACTACTAATTTTAGAAACAGCGGTTTGCAAGGCATTTTCTTTGCAGACCGCTGTGTTTTTTTGTACAGGACCATCCTTTATTGTTAATTTTGCAGGAAAGATAGTCGCTGAATGTTAAAGTTCGCAAATAGCCTGATACTTATTTGTTGTTGTATTTCAGTTCTCAGCGCTCAAAACATTTCCATAGAGAACCTGACGATAGAGGACGGACTATCGCAGGGCATGGTATATGATATTCTACAAACCCGCGACGGATTTCTCTGGGTGGGTACCAAAGACGGCCTAAATCGCTACGACGGCTATAATTTCAGGGCATGGAACAATGACCCGGCCGATCCATATTCTTTGGCCGACAATACAATCACTGCGCTTTACGAGGATAGCCGAGGCTGGCTTTGGGTGGGCAGCGAAAGCAAGGGGGTGCATTTGTTTGACCGGCAATCCAACCGTTTTTTTCATTTTACCTTTCCAATAGTTGCAAACAGGGGCAAACAAGTATTATTTGATGTACGTCAAATAACAGAAGATGCCGATGGGAATATCTGGGTAGTCAATAGAGGAGGGGGCGTATTCAGGCTGACCATTCCCCGGGAGTGGGTTAAAGCGCTACCCGATAAACCTGAATTGGGTATGCTTACCACCCTGATGCCTGTCGCTTTTCCGGTAGCATCCCCCTCTATGGTCAATTATATTGAAGAATTTCACGCCATAATTGCGATAAATTCGAACCGTATCCTGATAGGTTCTACTAAATACCTATATGAGGTAAACCCCCGCACTCTTTTGGCAAAGCGATTACATATTCCTGAAAATATAAGTCAGGAGGCGTCAGGGCTGACAAAGACCGGTAATGGTGTGATCTGGGGTGTTAATAGACATGAGGTATTTGCTTTTCATAACAATCAATTTTTTCATTATCCATTTCCTGAAGGCACATTTGTTGATGTTAATCCTCGCATAAAGGCCGGCGAAAATAATCGCGTATGGGTATTATTTGGAAATAAATTATGGGCGGTTTCAGGTACGCAATCCGGGCAGGTGGACAACCCCGACTATATCATCGACAAGCCGGCTAATGCGCTTTTTTCTGACAATCAGGGTAATATATGGGTTGGAACCCTGGGCTACGGCCTGCGCAAAATTACGCCGCGAAAAGCCATGTTCAACAGCAGCCTGGAAGGGCATAGTATTTGGGGCGTGTGGCAAAGCAAGTCGCAGGAAGTATATATTAAAATAGTCAATAAGATATACACATACAATAGACATACCGACAAATTGTCAGACCAACTAGCTTTTCCAGATGCCTGGCCACAGCAAAACGACATAGTTTTTGAGCCGTCAGGCAATTTTTGGCTGTTGTGCGGATTGAGAGATAAAGTAGTCAATATCACAGAATTGCGCCATTATCGACCTGATAAAACGCTGTTGGGGGCGTATTCTATCAAGCTGGACCGATACCCTTATGCCAGTTTGTTGTATACTAAAGACGGTAAATTGTGGGTATCGGGTTCTTCGGGGCAATTGCTGCGATTAGAACCGGAAACGGGGAAGGTCGTCTCATATGATTTTGGTTTTCTCTTTGGCAAAGACGCCCACTCCGTACTTGTTTTTGCGTTGGTAGAAGACGGCAACGGCCATATCTGGGCCGGCACCCAATTGGGCCTGGTGAAAGGCATGCGAAAAGGTGATCAGCTCAAATTTGAATTATACAAAACAGATTTTTACGAAAAACAGACGCTCAGCAACAACTCTGTAGCTTGTCTGCTGCCCGATCCGGTTGAGCCCGATAAGATCCTATGGATTGGCACCAAAGGAGGCGGAATAAATCGCCTGGATATGAGTTCAGGGCAGTTTTCTCAAATAACCACCGCAGAGGGCTTGCCCAACAACGTGGTATACGGTATTTTATCAGACAAAGAGGGAAACTTGTGGTGTAGCACCAACAGGGGCCTGGCGAATATTATACTCCAAAACAGGAACCTGGATCGGATCATACCCTATACCGCCGGCGACGGTTTGCAGAGTAGCGAATTTAATACGCAGGCTTTTTTCAAAGGCCCCGGCGGAGAGTTGTTTTTTGGCGGCGTCAACGGCTTGAATTATTTTTTCCCGGAGCAGTTGAAATTTAATGCGAAGATCCCCAACATCTACATTGTCGGGTTGGAGGTCAACAACAAACCCATCTGGATGGGAGAAGACCGCAAAACGCCATTGGAATACCTGCGCCGGCTGAAATTATCGCATAACGAAAACAACCTGTCTTTTGAGTTTGCGGCTACCGACTTTACCGACCCGGTAAAAAACCAATACAAATACCAGCTTTTGCCAATAGAAAAGGACTGGGTATTCGATCGCGAGCATCATTTTGCGCATTATACCCACTTGTCTCCCGGGCGTTACCGGTTTAGGGTGCTGGGAAGTAATAGCTCGGGCACGTGGAGTGAAACGCCCCGAGAAATCGAAATTATCATCATGCCACCCTGGTGGGCCTCCACCCTCGCATACTTGTGTTATACTCTGATAGTAAGCCTTATCGTTTGGCAAATATACCGCGCACATATCCGCAATATACAATTGACCGCCCGGGTTGCTTATGAGCAACGCGAACGTGAGCGCGTGCGTGATCTGGAGCGGATGAAGTCCAATTTTTTCTCCAACATCACTCATGAATTCCGAACGCCGATTACACTGATCCTGGAGCCGCTGCGGCAAATACTGCAAGATCCATCGCATGCGAAATGGCTATCCAATGTACGATTGGCCGAAAATAACAGCCGGAAATTGTTGCACCTGGTCAACCAACTCCTCGATTTGGCCAAATTGGAAAGCGGCGCCATGAAAACGGAATACCGGCAGGCACGCGCCGGAGATATTTTCAGATCGGTAGTAGAATCCTTTGCCGCTGTGGCAGAAAGCAAGGGTATTTCGCTGCATTATGAGGAGAGCGGCGAAGATGTGTTGGGCGAATTCGACCAGGACAAGCTGGAGAAAATAGGGGCCAACCTGTTGTCAAATGCCCTGAAATTTACCCCGTCCGGCGGAAGTATTCGGGTAGCGTATGAGGTGTTGGCGGTGTCGTCTATGCCCGAGACCCAATTAGTTGAGGGGTATGTGGTGTTTTCTGTGAGCGATACCGGCAGGGGGATTGCCCCAGAAGACCTTCCCCGTATTTTTGAACGGTTTTACCAATCTGCCGATGAAGCGAAGCAGGAATTACAGGCAGGCACCGGTATCGGCCTGGCGCTTTGCAGAGAATTGGCCGGGATGATGGAAGGAAAAATTGAAGTAGAAAGCGAATTAGGCAAAGGCGCCACCTTTATCCTTAAGCTTCCACTGCGCAAGGCGATTTTTGCTGATAATTGGAAGGAAGAGCCTGTGAAGGAGTTGTTGGATGATATGGGGTCGCATAATTTGCAGCCGCCTGAGTTGCAGGTATCCCCGATGAAAAAGGGACGCCCATTGGTATTGCTGGCCGAAGACAATGACGAATTGCGGGCATTTCTACATCAAACATTAGCAGACAAATTCAACGTACTTGTAGCGCCCAACGGGGCGGAAGCCCTGGCGATCGCTCGTAACAACGTGCCGGATATTGTAGTTTCCGACCTGGTAATGCCCCGGCTTGATGGGATAGGGCTGCTCGACGCACTCAAAAAGGATGTAGTTACCAGCCATATCCCTGTGGTGCTGCTTACGGCCAAAACCGCGCTTGAAAGCCGCCTGAAAGGCCTTCAACACGGCGCTGATGCCTACCTGAACAAACCTTTTAATTCAGAAGAACTCCTGGCATGGCTGGAGAATCTGCTCGAGAACAGACGTCGGCTTCAAGAGAAATTCAGTTTAGCTGAAGATGATGATAAAATAGCTTTACCAAGTGATGGCGACAATGTGCTGGGGGTTATCGACCGCAAGTTTTTGGCTCGATTGCAAGAAGTGGTTGAAGAGGAATTAGAAAACGACCAACTCAGTGCGGAAGACCTCGCCCGTCATTTAACGATGAGCCGTTCTCAACTGCACCGCAAACTCACCGCCATCACCGGCCAGTCGGCAGGAGAGTTCCTGCGCAATTATCGCCTCGACAAGGCTATGCAATTGCTGCGCACCGGCGAAGGCAACGTAAGCGAGATTGCCTGGCGCGTGGGTTTTGTCAATGCCAAACATTTTTCAACTTCTTTCAAGGAGCGCTTCGGCGTGCCGCCCAGCGAGGTAAAATCAAGCCTGGCGGGCTGATTGACACAATTACAAACCTTTTTGCAACATACGGAAACCTCATTTTGATCTCCGGCTTATAAATTTGTAACCAGCAATTAAGCATTACAGACCGGCATATGCCGGTTTTAGGATATATAACTTTTTACATTAAGGGGACTACTAAATTTTTACAGTGGTTTGCAGGTAATGACTTTGCAGACCACTGTTTTTTTTGGGTGAACTGTGAACAGTGAACTGTGAACGGCTCTTTGATCTGTTCACAGTTCACAGTTCACAGTTCACTGTTCTTCACCTCTTAACTACAATTTTCTTTATCAGAAGAGCATCGGATGTCAATCCGTATAATACATATACTCCGGGTGGAACATCGGATAGATTCAGCCGAAGTAAATGTCCTGTGGTTAGTACATCAAGAGGACTGGTTATTCCACTCATATCAATCAAATTCCACGCTTTTACAAAGCCGGCGTCCTTTACAAATAATTCACTTGTCGCCGGATTGGGGAACACATCGAGTTGTTCTACTGTCAACTCGCGGCTGCCCGTGGTGAGGTCGCAATACACCTGAAACAGGTACAGATAAGTCTCAGTACCTCCCATCAGGGATACCACCACGGCATCCAGGCCTTCAAAGCCGGAATCGGGGCGGTAGGCCAGTCCGGCGCCATCGGTGGGTTCCAAAATGATCTCGGCATGGCCATACTGTGCCTGCACAACTATTTGCGGGGCCCACCAGCCGCTCAGGTTGTTGATATATACCGAATCATTGCAGTGCACCAAATTTGCGAAGACGGGTGAAACAGGATCGGGACAGCTGATTTGGTATACATAGATGCCTGTATCGCAGGTGATCTGGGTAGCGTGGGCGCATGCGACCACTAATGTATCGACGCCTTCAAAATGAGGTGGCGCCACATATTGCAGCAAATTCGGTTCTATAAAATCGCCCAGTAGCATGGCATGGCCGTAGGTGGGCAGATCCACAATTTGGGCAGGATTCCAGGTGGGATAGCCGAGGCTGCCGACGATGCTGGTATCGCCGCAGGTGATATCCCGGGTTTCGGTGAAAGTTTGCGCGCCGGCGAGCAAAGGCAACGCCAAGGCCATGGCTACGAGTAGCATTTTTTTCATAAGGCTGGTTTTTTAATAAAAGACGTAAAAACCAGCTCGTATGGTTGGATTAACGCCCGTACAGTGCAGCGTATCGCGCAATGTATTTGCCGATTACGTCAAATTCGATATTCACGCGGGTGCCGGGTTTGATATCCTGAAAATTGGTGTTTTCGTAGGTATAAGGGATAATCGCCACCGAAAATACGTCATCGTGCGGATTAACCACGGTGAGACTGACGCCGTTGATAGCTATGGAGCCTTTATCTACCAGCAGGTGTTCGGGACTGGGGTTGTACCGAAAGTGGTAATACCAGCTGCCGTCGGCTTCCTCCACGCCTGTACACACGGCGGTAGCGTCCACGTGGCCTTGCACGATATGGCCGTCGAGGCGACCATCGGAGCGCATAGCCCTTTCGAGGTTCACTTTATCGCCCACCTGCAAATCGCCCAGATTGGAGCGCAGCAGGGTCTCGGCGATGGCCGTGACGGTGTGGTCGCCCTCGCCCTTGCCCACCACGGTGAGGCACACGCCGTTGTGCGAGAGGCTTTGATCAATTTTCAGTTCGTCAGAGACCGGGGCCTTAAACGTAAAATGCACGTTGCCGCCTTCGCGGCGAATTTGGGCTACTTCGCCCATAGCTTCGATAATTCCTGTAAACATAACTTATCTGATCAGTTCGATATATCCGCTCAACACGTTGGGATTGACACTAATGCCACTCACGCGCCGTTCGAGTAAGCGGCAGGTGTAAAAATAGGTGCCTGTTGCCAGCGCTTCTCCTTTGGCGTTATTGCCATTCCAGTTGAGTGCCGGATCGTTTGTTTTGAATACCAGTTGTCCCCATCGGTTAAATACTTCAAATTCGACACTTTCGATAAAGCAGGATGAAATGGGAATAAACAGGTCGTTTTGTTGGTCGCCATTGGGTGTAAATGCATTGGGTAGCACATAGAAGGGGCAATTGTCTACGCACACCACGTTGCTAAATGGGCTTTCGTTGGCAAACGAATCAAGGGCGGTCACGGCATAACAGCCTGCGATGCCAAATTCCGGTCTGTGTTCGAAGTTCGTAATTCGGGAGTCGTCAACAAAAGCGATTTTAATAAAATCAGCGCCTTGGGTGGGTGCGTAGTAAATATTATAGGATACCACGTCGTCAGTAGTGGCGCATAGCGACATGGGATTAACCCAAGTGAGTGTATTGAACAGGTTTTGCTCATCGTCGCAGTTAACGAGTTCGTCGCATACATTATCGACTTCCAGCGTAGGGGGGCAGGGTGGTACGTTGTCTATCGGGGTTGCACAGCTTTCCTGGGAGAAATTTTCAATGGGATTGACAATCCCGCTGACGCCGTAGGAGCCTTCGCTTTTTACTTTGTAGCAATACGATACACCGTTTACCAGGCCGGTATCTACGTAAGCGGGATCTACCACGGTGGCTATCGAATCGAAGACTCCCGAGGCATTTTTGCGGTAGACGGTATAGCTGTAATTATTCCAGGGCACCGTTTCCGTCCAGGACAGGGCATTGGCATTGTCGGTGGGCGATACATTCAGAAATACCGACGAAGCGGGATTAGTAGCGCCCAGCAGGGTAGCGCCGCCCTGGATGTAGAAATTGACCATATAGCTGTATGCGCTGCCGGCAGTATTGAGGCCGTTATCCACGAAGCAGGTATCATTAGCTGCGGCATAAGTAGGACTGTCGAATGAAACGCCGATGGGCTGAAAGTCGGCTTCGTTAGCGGTTTGTCCAGGCGCTCTGAGCACTTCATAGCGGTAGGGGCCAGGGTTGAGCAGCGTATCGAGGTCGGGCAGCAGCGGTTTCGACCAGCAAACGCGCATCTGCCCATCGGTTGCGTCGGTTTGCTGCACGTCTACGTGCGTAATGAGGGGTAAATCGCGGCTGAGTTGCACGCAAATTTCTGCCGAGGGCAGGCTCTCTACGCGGTTGTAGGTGTATTGCCCGCCGGGCGTAGTCCTGGCAAATTCGCCCAGAATGCGATAGCAGTATGTTCTGCCCCGTTCCAGGTTGGAATCGAGGTAGAAATATCGGTCGTTTTGGACTTGCTGGATGGGGATATTGGTCAACTTGGTATAACCCCTGCCTTCCAGTCCCGTGACACACTCATCGATGGGAAAATTATTGCTGCCTTCGCGCCGCCATACGGTAAAGCCGCGGAAATAATTGTCGAGCGTATTGTCGCAGAAATAAGGTTTGGCCCAGGTCACGGTCACTTGTCCGGAGGCGGGTTGTGCCTGCACATCCTGGGGCGGTGGCCCTACGACCTTAATCCGCATACTTTTTAAGGTGGCCAGGCCCGAGGAGTCGCCAAAATAGTTGTCGACGGCTTTGAAAACCACCGAATAAAACTGATCGGAAACGTGTTCGCAGGCGGTTTGCCAGGTAAAGGTTTTTACTACGGGGTCGTCTTCAAACATATTGGTATCGGGGGTAAAGGTAGCGGGGCTGACGGCCACTTCAAAAGGGCCGCCCAGCGCGGTGAGTCTGACTTTTTGAATGGTTTCGGCCAGGGGGGCGGTTGCAGACACATCGAAACTGATGAGTTCGCCTGCGATCACACAAATTTCATCAAAAGGAGTGACTACCGGTGGGGGCAGATTTTCGCATTCTTCCACGAGAATTTGCATATCGCGCACCAGCGTATCTATGGGTATTCCGTTGCGGTATTCTACGATGATCATGGCCAGGTTGTACTCGCCGGCCTGCGTGGGCGAATTCCATACGATATCGCCGGTTCGTTCGTCAATGCTCAGGTTGTTATTGGGCCCCGGGTTGATTTGATTAGGAAACTGATAATTGGGTACCGGGATGCCGTCGTCTTGTAGCGGCACGATAAAGTGATACGACAAGCTGTCGCCGTCGGGATCGAAGGCGTTGGGGTTGTGGGTGAAAACGCGGCCTACGCAGCCCATATCGATGGGTGGCTGTAGCAATCGAGGCGTGCTGTTGCAACCCTGAAACTGGGGGTTGGGTATGGTAAATAAGGTAGAAATGTGAAATTTTACCTGATCGGAATTGGGGTAGTTTACGTTGAGTATACCGCCGATGCGGTTGGGGTCGGTAGTAGAAATGCGGTAGGCGCCGCGCGCCGAATACGTATGAAAACCTATATAATAGTTGCGTTTTATGTCATTGCCCAATAGCTCGCCCTGCGGCGGATTGCCGGGGCCGTTGGTTCGGCCTACCCGGTCGCAGGTGCCATCGCCCCAGCATACCAGCAGCGTATCGCGGTCGGCGGCCGTACTACTCGCCTTGGTATAGGTAACCACGATAGCCTTTACCGTAAGACTGGTGACGCAGTTGCCCACCTGTTCCACCCAAATTTCGCCGGCGCGGTTGTGGGTGGCATAAAGCCCCTGTGCTATTAGCCACAGGGCGGCGGTCAGAAGAAGGGGAAGGAAACGGTAGCGTTGGGTCATGTGTGTAAAGTTTAAGCTGTTGTGGGTTGTCGGTTGTGGGTTGTCGGTTTCGCTTTTTAATAAACAAAAATAGAAAGAACAAACTGACAACCGACAACTCACAACCGACAACTGAATATTTAACGGCAAAGCCCTGCAATTAGTTTGTCATGTACCAGACCCTTAGCGCATCAGCACGACATCGCCTTCGAATATTTCGACCCAGCCGTCCACAAACTCGATTTCTGCCAGGAATGCGTAAACGGCTGTATTCATGGGGCGTCCTTTAAAGTTGCCGTCCCATCCGTAGGTTGGGTCGTTGGGCTGAAAGGTTTGCCTGCCGAACACCTGGTTGCCCCAGCGGTCAAAAATCATAAAATTCCGGATAAGCAACACATCGGGTCCGCCGAAAATCGTCAAAATGTCGTTGGCGCCGTCGCCATTGGGCGAAAAGACATTGGGCACGAATACCTTGCGCGGCTTGAGTAAGTTGATGACCAACCTGTCGATAGCGCTGCAGCCGTTGCTGTCGGCGGCTATCACGGCGAGGTGGGTGGTTTCGTTGGGGGCCAGGTATTGTACCGGCAGTGAGGGATCGGCAAAAAGCGTGTCGGGCGACCAATGCAGCGCAACACCGGCGATATTGGTGATAGCTTCCAGTCGCACGGAATCGCCCAGTTCAATGGTCAGATCATCGCCTAATTCCACCAGTACCTCTTGTGGTTCAATGACTTGGAGGGTGTCCAGCCACAGACACCCTCTGTTATCCCTGACATACAACACGTATTCGCCGGGCGCCAGATTGGGATATTGTTGAATGACAGAGAAAAACTCGCCGTCGAGCGCAAACTGGAACGGCGGGGTGCCCCCGCTTACATTGCTAACACTGATGCTACCGTCGGTATCGCCGTAGCAGGTTGGAGGCGTTACTATCACGTCGGCGCCGGCAATCGGGGTAGAAATCCCCGCCACGTTGACAAATGCAGTATCTGTGCAGCCGTTGATGATATCGCTGACTACCAGGGCGTAATCGCCGGGGGCGCCGGCAAGGCCCACCCAGGTATTTTGCCCCGACTCCAATACGCTTCCCGGTCCTGTGATCCACTCATAGCGGATGCGCGGGCCCACACTGGAGGCGCTGCCGTCGAGCCGCGAGGTGGACTGCTGGCAGTCGATCGGCGTGGGGGGAATCACGAGAGCTACCGGGTGGATGGTATCGAGCGCTATTTGGATCGACTTGCTGTTTTCACAACCATTATTTTCATTTAAAATAGTTAGCGTGTAACTGCCAGGTTGATCGATATCTATTGCCAGGGTTTGGGTGGCGAGCATGTTGCCTCCCGCGTCGGTCCAGGTAGAAGTATAACCCGGCCCTTGCGATGAGCCCGTTGCTTGCGCGGTGACGACAGGATTCGCACAGGTGATCAGGCCGGTTGGCGGCAATACTACGTCGGGTTTTTGGTAATCGCCTGCCAACGTGAATATCAGGGTGTCTTTGCAGGAATTGTAGGTATCGGTCACTACCAGCCGGTAATTGCCCAGGGCTGCGCTGCTCACCATCGGGTCGGTGGGATTGCCCAAAATTTGTCCCTGGCCGATGATACTCCACTGGTAGGTCAAGGGGGTATTGTTGGCCGAGCTGGACGGGGTGGCGTCGAGGGCGATGGTGTCTGTACGGCAGTCGAAATTCAGGGTGTCGACGCCTGCCACGGCGGCGGTTGGCGGCAATCTGTTTTCAGCGACGACCACGGTATCCATGTCGGTACAGCCGTTGGACGGGTCGGTGACGGTTAAAATATAATCGCCGGCTTGATCAATCAAGGGGTCGGGGGCATCATCATCGGCGAGGATGACGCCGTTAGGGCTTGTCCAACTGTATTGGGCCTGGCCGCCGGCGGTGGTTGCACTCCCGTTGAGGCGCATGATATGCACGCTACAGGTCAGCAGCGTATCAGCGCCGGCATTGGCTACGGGAGCATTTGTATCGATGAAAATAGTCAGGCTATCTGTGCCGGAACATAGACTAAGCGGATGGGTTATTTCGAGCGCATACACCCCCGGCGAATAGATGACCGGCGTAGGCGTATCTGCATTGTCAATGACGAGCCCCGGGGCGGCGGTCCATTGATAAACGGCGCCTGGAATAGCTGGATTGGCGCTTCCAGTGAGTGTCAGACTGGCATCCGTACAGCGCAGGGTATCATTGGGGCCGGCCTCGACAAGAGGCATGGTCTCATCGCGATTCACCTGCACGGTAAGCGAATTAGAACAGCCGGTGCTATCGTTATTGAGCTTAAACAAGTAACTGCCGGGTTCATCAACTGTTATAGTCAGCGCCTGCGTGCAATTAGGCGGTAATGGCGGCAGGGTACACCATTCATAGGAAAAACCCGTGGTATTCGTTAAAGGCGCCGTGAGTGTCCAGGTTGAATCCACGCAATTGAGCAGCCCGTTGGGGATTGGCGGGATGGCGGGCAGTTCGTCGGACAGGCTCACTATCACACTATCGATGCTGGAACACCCGTTGAGAGTATTTAACACGCGCAGGAAAAACGTATCGGCACAGCTCACCACCGGGGAGAGCGTATTGGCGCCGATCAGGCAGTTTTGATTTTCTAAAGAAAACCATTGATAATCGATTTCATTACCAAGAGAGGAGCCGCTGCCGTCGAGCGCCAGGAGCGTTTGCACGCAGGTCAGCATTTGATCTTGTCCGGCTTCCGCCACGGGGGCCAGCGTGTCTATGCTTACCACCGCCGTATCTAAGTTGAAACAACCATTGGTAGTATCTGTTACCAGAAAATAAAAAGTGTCGGCTATTGCCACCGTTACCGTGAGTTGGTCGCCGGGTGAAATAGCGGTTCCGCTTGCGGAAGTCCACTGGTAGGTAAAATCGGGGCCGACGCTGGTGGTGTTATTGCCAAGCGTAGCCGTAAGTATTTCGCAATTGAGCACCTTATCTCCACCTGCATTGGCCACGGGCGGCGTATTGTCGGCGACGACGATGACATCTAGTATTGTAGAAAAGCCGAGCGTGTCGGTAGCCGTGAGGCTATATGTGCCCGGCCCGAAGACCACAGGAGAAAGCGAAGTGGAATCGCTGCCCAGCGTGCCATCACCGGTGCTCCATAGCAGGGTACAGTTGATACAGGGAAAGCAAAAAGAAGCCTGCAATTGTATGGAGTCTGTCAGACACGTGAATGCGGGTGGCGGATCAGCGCTGATACAGGGCGCGCAGATCTGGTCGGTAACTTCCACCGAGGCGGTAGAACTGCATTGGCTCAGCGGGTTATTGACCGTAAGGGTATAAATGCCCAGCGAATCGATCCACACCCCGGCGCTGTCGGCGTTGCCCACGATACCGGGGCCGGTCCAGGAAAAAACGTTGTTGGGGTCTACGGGCGTCACAAACGATTGAAGCAAAAACGTATCGCGGTCGCAGGGGAAAACGCTGCTGCCGAAATTGATGAGGGGCACGGCGTCGTACAAGCGCACCTGGGCCACGTCAATACTGCGACAATTGGTGTTGGTGTTGGTGACTTCCAACTGGTAGGTGCCGGGTTGGTTGATATTTAAAATTGGGGTGAAGCCAACCACCGCACCGGTGATAAAATTGGTCCATTCGTAGGTGAATTCCGGACCGCTATCGGATGCGCTGCCGTCGAGCACGGCCAACGGCATAGCGCAGGTGATGGTGTCGTGGGGGCCGGCTTCGGCTTCGGGCAGGTTGTCTTCCTCCAAAATCAGCACAGAGGCCGTATCACTGAGCTGCAAAACGGTATTGGTGGCTATAAGTGTGTAAGTTCCGCCGCAATTTACAAAGATCTCTGTCGTGCCTTGCCCCGAGAGAATGCAGGTCGTATCGGCGGCCGACCACTGGAAGGTATAGTTGGGCCCCAGGGGTTGGATAGCGGCCTGTATCGTGGCTGTAGTTTGCGTACAGGTAATAGTATCGGTCGGACTAAGCACAAGTTCGGGCGTACAATCGAGCGTCACCTCCACGCTGTCGCGGTCGATACAACTTTGATCCAGATTAGCCACCTGGAGCGTATACGTGCCGGCCTGGGTAGCATTAAAAAACAAAGTGCCTGCCGACACGGGCTGGCCTTCGTAAAACCACTGGTAAAAGCCGCTGGATGTGCCTGCGCTATTGATCGGCACTTCGCCAGTGATACAGGAAATAGCGGCGCTGTCTTCGAGCATGGCTATAGGCGCTGCGGGGTCCAGGGTTATCTCCACATCGGCAAGCGTGGCACAGCCGTTGTCAAGATTCCATACCTGGAGCGAATACGTGCCAGGGCATACCACTTGCTGCGTAAGGGTATTATTAGGCAAAACAATACAGGGGCCGTTCCAGGTATAACTGATATTGCTACCGGTAGTCGACCCCGTGCCATCCAGCAAAACAGTATCCGAGCGGCAGTCGATTTCGAGGTCGGCGCCGGCGGTGGCAAAGGGATATAAAAAATTGGCTGACACAGTGGCAAAAGCCGTATCGGCGCAGCCGTTGGAGGTGTCGGTTACAAATAAGACATACACCCCGGCGCTGTCGGCTTGTGCCGTAGGGTCGGTGGTGGCAGTGGTAAAATGGCCTTCTGTGGTCGTCCAATTGTATAAAATACCGGGCCCCATCGTGGTGCCAGTACCTCCGAGCGATGCCAACGGCTGGTAGCAATTGATGGTCACATCGGGGCCGGCATCGGCTGCAGGGGCTACTGTGTTGCTACTTACCGTTACTTGCAGCGTATCGGCGCAGCCGGTTGCGGTATTTGTGCCGATGAGGGTATACACGCCCGGCTGGTTCACGTCTATCAGCGGCGTATCGGAGCTGCCCACGATGCCGGGTCCCGACCAGTTGAAGGCTATCAGTCCGGCGGGCGTAGAGGCGGAGGCATCGAGCATACCCAGCGTATCGGCGCAGGTGAGTAGGGGAGGGGAGGCGATTTGGAGTTGAGGCGCTGAAAGATTCTGCGTGACTGCTACGCTGTCGATGGCGATACAGCCGGTAGAGGGGTCGGTCACCGAAAAGAAGTACGTACCCGCACAGCTTACGACCGCCAGGGAATCGGCGGGGTTGGCGTCGATACAGGGGCCCGTCCATTGGTAAATGTATTGCGGCTCGGCGCTGGCAGAAAAACCAGCAAGCGTATCCTGTGTGACCGCACAAGTGAGCACAAACCCCGCGCCGGCCTCTACTGCAGGTAGCGGACTATTGTCGATGACGGTCACAGCGGCGGTATCCCGGCAGCCGTTTGTGGTATTGGTCACGATAAGTGTATACAGTCCCGCTGCATTGGCCATACTGACCGCCGTATTGAAAGATCCTGTTAAGTTACCCGGGTTGGCGTTCCACTGGTAGGTGATATTGATCCCCTGTGAACTGGCTGAGCCATCGAGGTTTATTTCGGGCAGGGCACAAGTAATCGTATCCGGAGGCGCTATGGCGGCCAGCGGCGCTACCCGGTCTTCGGCTACCACAATCGTATCGGCCGACATACAACTCAGGGGGCCTTGTGTGCGGGTCACTTCCAGGCGGTATTCGCCGGCTGTATTTACCTGCAAAGTGGCATTTGCGCCAAGCAGATTATTAGAGGCATCAAACCAACTATAACTAATTGCGCCGGCAGGGGAAGAGCTGCCGGCATTGAGGGTAATACCGTTATTGTAGCAAGTTATCGTATCGGGTAGGGCAATTTGCGCCGACACCGATAATACGGAAAGTTGGAGATTGACAAAACTATCGCAATTGACCGAAGAGCGCAGCAAAACCTGGTAGGCGCCGGGACTGGTAAAAACGCTATCGCCCACCATATAACTTTCGCCGGGACAAATCGTAGCGCTGACATCGGTAAAAACGGTCGCCACCACCGTCAGGTTGAGGGTTACAATGCTATCGCAGCCCGTGACGGCACTCAGCGTATCCACATAATTGCCGGAAACTGTATAATTGGTATTGCCCACCGTCACGCCAAATCCCTGGCATACGGTGGTATCAATATTGGTATAAATGCGGGGTATCACCGTCAGGTTCACGTTAATAATGCTATCGCAGCCGGCATAATTAGGCCGTATAAACTGATAAATACCCGTTTGGGTAAGCGCGGAATCGGCGGCGGTAAAAGAATCACCCTCGCAAATAGTGGGCGTGAGGTCGGTAGGCGGCGGCGGGTCAACGATAATCACATTCACACAATCATCGGTAATTCTGCCGCAGAAAAACGGCGTAAAGCTATTCAGGTTGTTGCGCAGGCTATCTATCGTAAGGAGGCTATCGGGCTGGGGCAGGCTATCGACTTCGCTGAGGCGGTACGACAGGCCGCAAATCTGGTATTCGCCGGCCGGTTCGCCACGTAGGTCGGCCAACGAGTCGTAGCGAATCAATGTATCCGATCGACCGATAAGGAAAGTGTAGCCATACTCGCTTGGATCGGCGATGGCGTTGGAGAAAACGGGGTCGGGTTTCAACAGCAGGTTTGTATCGCCTACACAGGCTAACACATCGGGATCGGTGAAGGCGCCGGCATCGGCGAAGCAACAATCCACCCCGCGTGAGTCGCAGAAAAAGAGCCTGACAAACAGTAGCGCCCCGCCGTAAAGCGAAGGGTTGTTATTCGTCTGGATTGTCCACGTACCGTTGACAGGGCCGGTATTAAAATCTTCGAGGCAACCGTTGAAGGGATAATACGAGCCGTCGTAGAGTCCGCCCGAGATAAAATTGGCGGGTTGGTTGTTATTCCACTGGGCTACGTAGCCGCTGTCGGGCATAGCCGTTTCGGCGCAGGGCACAAAAGTGATATTCCATTGGGTAAAAAAGGTAAAAGCCAGTTGGTCGTCGGTATTATCGCCGATGAGTTGGATCGTTTGCCCTCCGGGCGAGGTGAGCCACAATTGCAGGTTTTCGGAAAATTGGTGTACAAACTGCAGTTCTATTGCGCAAAGGCCCTGCTGGGGATCAGCCAGGTCATTGTTAAAATAGTCGGCAATATCGAGGGTAAAAACCTGTGAATTATTGGGATTGATGAGCAGCGTGTCCTCCAAACCACAGCTTTGCCCTTGAGCCCCGAGGGGCAGGAGCGCCAACAAACACCATAAAAGTCGCCTCATAGCCATGCGGATACGTTCATTTTTGGGATGTAGATTTTTTCAGCAGGAGCAATGCTTTGTAAGGTAGACCCAAATTTAACGCAATTCGCTGGATGGGAGTATGGGAATGATGTGCTGATTTGCTGATTTGTTGATTTGCTGATGCGCTGATTAGGTAATTGGCCGTGATGGAGGATTTGAATAATGAAATAAATGGGTCGTAACAAATTGCTTGCTATTTTCCTGGATTACTGCTATATTGCCAAATACTTTCCTCTCCTGAGTCGATATTACCAAACCAAAATACTTTATTTATGAAAACAATGAAATTATTTACGACAAAGTCGAGTCTTATTTTAAACTATTTATTTAAATCAAGGAGGGGGGCAAGCCGCCAACAGTTCTTTCCTTACCGTGGTTTTTCCACATACTTATTGTATTTATTGGTGATGTGTATCGCAACAATGACGAACGGCCAAAGGCCGGATAGACCGGACTTAAACGACCTTTCATTTTCGGATCAACTTGCATTTGCCAATTGCATCACGATGTGGCTAAATGAAAATCCTCATGTAGTTGACCATCACTACGAATACTTTAATGCAGGCATACATAATACCAACAATTTTTTACCCGGGCACCGCGCACACGTCAGGAAAATGGAAGCTTATATGGTAACACAGCCTGATTGCATACAGTTTTCGCTTTTGCCCAAGTGGTATCCTGAAAATCCGCTACCCACCAACCTGGAGGCTCTTTTTGGGACAGCGTACGACAATTCATCCATCACCATGAATCTGCCGTATACTCCGCTCGACCCCAATACCTACCCCGAGATCTATTTACCACAAGGGTATTGTGGAATGACAGACGCAGGCTCTTTTAGCGACGATCTGGAAACAGGCTATCACGCCGATGTACACAGCCTGGCCGGAGGGGAAATGAATACACCCACTTCGCCGCGGGTGCCGTTATTCTGGACCTGGCACGCCTGGGTAGATGAGATTTGGTATCGCTGGGAACGCGACTGCGCCGCGACTTATACCGTCTATGACTTAAGCGATAATAAAATCACTATAAACGGTGTGGTGACTTGGAGCAGCAGTCAATATGTAAAAGGCGAAATAGAAATAGAAGACGGCGCCGAACTTATTATCAGCGGATCAAATACGACTATTAATATGGCGAATTCTCAATATGATGCCAGGCGAACTTATATACGGGTCAAGCCGGGCGGCAAGTTGTCCATAAACGGTGCTACCCTTACCGGAATGGGGCGGCTGGGGCTAAATACAAATGGGGATGCGCCTACCGGCGGCGTTTTTTACAACGAGATGTGGGAAGGTATTGTAGTAGAAGCCCAGGGCGGCCTTCGCGGCACGGTGACGCTCAGCAACAATGCAACCATCGAGCATGCCGCCATAGGGATCAGAAGTATCAGCGGCGGAAGGATTTACGCCGAAGACGCCCGGTTTTACAACAACCGCATCAGTGTATCGATAGAATTGCACCCATACATTCCGGCGCTGACGCAATTTGTAGGGTGCGAATTTAAAAACGACGCCCCATTGCGCGATGCGATATACCGGTATTATCTGAACGACAGCTCTTTAGAACAGGAGCGGGTCAGCAACTTGAGTGGCGCTACCCAAAGCCATGTACAGTTATTAAATAGCAAAGGCATTGTCTTTAATTCCTGCGAATTTTCAAATCCTTATCAGGAAGGGGATGAGGAACCTGCAGGCAGCGATCCCGAGGAACATGAAGCAATCGGTATTAGTGCAAAAAACAGTAGACTTTACGCTACCGAGTGTACATTCAAGGATTTGCGCCACGGCATGTATTTCGACAACTCGCAGGGCCTTGTGGAGGGATGCGAATTCGATTACCAATTCCCCAATCCCCATGCAGTCGGTATAAACATGTATTCGTCAGATGTGATAGTAACTGCGGATTCCCGTTTTTATGACCTGGGCTGGGGTATTTATGCAGGGAATGCGCAAGCGGGCCCGGCGGGCATCCTGCGAGTGGAACAGAGCATGTTTTACAACAACTTTCAAGGCATATTTTTGTTTGGTGCGGATTACGCCCAGGTGAAAGAATGTTCATTTTATGTGCCGCCTATGCCTTCGGCCAATGAAATGAGCGCCGGCGTAGTTATTACCGGTTCGGCTGCCTTTGACGTAACGCAAAACGAATTTTACCGGCTGGGTACGGGAGAGGCTTACGGTATTATTACCGACAACACGGCGGAGGAATATCCCAACCTGATAGCGCGCAACGATTTTGGCGCCGGCAATGTACCAGGCCCATCGTATAGCATTCAGGTGGAAAACGACAACAGCCGCTTGCAGATGTTGTGCAATGATTTTAATACCTATGGGCAGGCACAAAGCTCGTCGATTTATTACGCTATAGGGCTAAAGAACGCAATATTACCCGACCAGGGGTTTTTCCTCCAACCAACCGCCAATCGCTGGGATCAGCAGTATTCCGTACATATTAAAGTTGACTTAGCAGGGACTATTTCGCCCTTTAATTACTATAGGTATTCAAACACAGATCATGCGCCTACTACAAATAGTACTAGTGTTAATATCATAGATAATTTTACCTTCTTCGACGAAAACACCCCTAATACCTGCGGCGCCAATCCTTGTGAAGGAATAGCCTGGCCTTGCGAGTTAGAGAAGATAAACGGCTTGGAAGAGGAAATCGGGGAATCGAGTATCTGGGGTTTAAGTCCAGAAGAAACGGAACAACGCATTCAGGAACTGAAAACCCGACAGGAACAGTTGGCAATAGATATGGTGCGCAACCTCGTGTTGGCAGACAGCGGTTACCTGGCTGCGCAGCGCCTGGAGGAATTACTTGACGTATTGCCTCACCTTTCC
>Ga0209573_1001473_pt1 | contig 36230 bp, 23 predicted proteins | sample TNRBio252014_DNA_FD_185870 | JGI IMG/M metagenome (GOLD analysis project Ga0209573, IMG submission 185870) | Wastewater treatment Type I Accumulibacter community from EBPR Bioreactor in Madison, WI, USA - TNR Reactor_6/25/2014_ DNA (SPAdes)... | ecosystem: Engineered > Bioreactor > EBPR >...
GTGCTTCGGGGAGGGTGGGCATCGTCACGCCCTCGAAGGCCGCCTGGAGCGCCTCGAGCAATTTCGCCTTCGTCTCCGGATTCGGCGCCTTTTCGAGAAGACCGGCGGCACTGGCGTAATTCTCCGCACCTCCGGCGATCGCGTAGCGTTTCATGAGCCGCTCGAGAAGGATCCCGCCAACGAGCGGGCGCGACCAGACCTCCGCCTCGGAAAGCCATTTGGCGACCCCATCGCGACCGTCTTCGGCGTGCGCCTCGAGCGCCCACCAGATCATGAGCGGCTGGTGCGGATCCTCGACGTCTTCGTCATGTCGCACGAGCCCTTCGATGATGCCTAGCGCGGCCCCGGCGGGAAGGCGTTTGGCGGACGCTGCGAGTTGCACTCGCACCTGAACGTCACTTTCGCTGATGGCGAGATCGGCGAGCCCGGTGGCGAGAGCTCCCTCCGCGCTCCGGCGGTCACCGACGAGCCGCACGACCCAACGCCGCACGTCCGCCTGAGGATGGGTGAGCCATTTGTTGGCCAGTGCGTCGCTCAAGCCTTCGAGCAGGTTCAACGCCCAAAGCGCCTCGAGCGAATCCTGACCCGATCCTTGATCGACGAGATCGACGAGCTGCGGCACGATGGCCTTATCACCCCGCCACCCCAGCTCGAGCACGGCGCGGCGCCGGACGAGGCGATTCTCGTGGGAAAAGAGGCCGATCAGCTCCTCGGCGGGACGTTCGCTCAGGTCGCCCTCGTCGTAGGCCGGTTGGCTCCCGCTCGGTTGGAGCCGGTAAATACGCCCGCTGGTCTTATGCCAGTCGTCCACAGGACGGACGTGGCTGAGACGGCTATCGTACCAGTCGGCCAGGTAGATCCCCCCATCGGGTCCCATCCCCGCGTAGACCGGGCGAAACCAACGGTCAGGCGACTCGACGGGATTGGCCTCATCGACGGTACGGTAGGTCGATCCATCGCGCTCGACCCGGCTCGACCAGACGAGATTGTGCAGCGAATTCGCCGCGACGATGTGCCCCTCCAGCTCCGGACCAAAGAGCCCGCCCTCACAGATCGTGAAGGCCTGGGGAAATCGGCGCTCATCACCTTCGTGTTTCATGTGCTCGAAATAGCCGAAAGCATAGGGATTCGTGAGCGGTCCATGTTTGCCCCACGACTTCGAGCCATAGCTGCCCTGCGGGTAAAACATGCCACGGGTCTTCCCGCCATTCGTGCCGGAGAAGACCTGGCCCTTCGCATCAATGTCGAGACTGAAGGTGTTTCCCCCACCCTCCGCATAGATCTCGAATCGCTCTGTCTTCGGGTCGAAACGCCAGACCATCTGCCCCTGCCATTCGATCGTTGTTCCCGAGGCCGGATCGACGACCTTGCCTGTCGTCGTGCTGCCGTTGACGCCATAGAGCCATCCGTCCGGACCCCATGCGAGGTTGTTCATCACCGAGTGGGTGTCCTCGATCCCGAAACCCGAGAGTTTCACGACCGGATCGGAGTCAGGCAGATCATCACCGTTCGCGTCCGGATAAAACAGCAGGTAAGGCGGATTCGCGACCCAGATCCCTCCCGCGCCGATCGCGACGGAGGTGGCGATGTTCAGGCCCGTGATCACATCCTTGTGCGATTCGAATTTCCCGTCCCCATCGGCATCTTCGAAGACGCGGATGATGTCATCGCCCTTGTCGCCGTGCGGCGGCGGCAGCGGGACCTTGTCGAAGCGGGCGCGGAGGTGATTGTCGTATTCGACGATTTTCAGCCCTGCCGGGAATTGATACTGGCGATAAAGCACCGCCCAAAGCCTGCCCTTCGCGTCCCAGGCGAGCGAGAGCGGCTGCTCCACGGCGGGTTCGGATGCGATCAATTCGAGTTCGAACCCCTCTCGCAGTTTGAAAGTCTTCATCGCCTCCTCGGCCGGGGTCGGTTTCGAACCATCGGCGAGCGCCCCACGCCCCGGGAAACTGCGGATCACCTCAAGTGCTTGATCGGAACCGGCGACGGCGGCGGGGCCTTTCGACGGTTCCTGGCCGGACAGCGAAGCATGGATCGCAAGAAGCACGATCAGGCGGAACGGAAAAGACGGGAGTTTCATCTGACCGATAAACTGCCCAAAAGCATTCCGTCTGAACACAAAAAAACCCGGCGCGAACAGGGACGCACCGGGTTTTGCAAAGTCGGGAGAAGACTCCCCGAAAATCAGAACGGCACGCGGAAACCGGCGCGCATGAGGGTGAAGTCGGGCTGGCCTTGGTCGACCCAGTTATAAGAGGCATCGCCGAAGAGGCCGATGCAGCCCCAGGATTCAAAGCGGATGTCGAGACCGACGCCGACGTTCCATAGCATCTCGGAGCTTCCCGAAGAGATCATGCCCGGGCCGCCGAAGAAGTAGGGAGCGATCGTGCTGCAGCACTCACCGCCGAGGGGCAGGCGATAGACGGCGTTGAAGGTGGCGACCTGGTTGTCGCTGCCGCCTGCGGTGCCCGATCCGGTCACCGAGTAGCTGCCTTCGACCCCGAAATTGTGGCCGAAGAAGTAAGCGATGGCGATACCGCCGCCGATCGTTTCCTCGAGACGGGAGTCTTCGGGCCAGAGTCCGGTGACGAATCCGCTGAACTCAAAACCGGCATCGTAGCAGTAGCTGGGCTCGGTGACGCGCTGCTCGACGCCCGACTTGGCGCTTTCGTAGGCTTCCTTGTTCCAGTTCCATCCGGCCTGGGAGGCGGTGCAGAGGAGAAGGGAAAGTCCGAGGACAAGAGTGGTTCCTTTCATGGGATCAATAGAGCAAAGTGGTTACGGTCAACGGATGCTACAAAGAAATTTCAGTACGACAAACCATTTTTTCGCCGATTTCAGGGTGCCGGGGGTGCGGCCGTGGGCTCGACCGGATCCGGGGCGCTGGTTTGGCGGGTGCTCATGCGAAAACGGACCGGGCCGATCTCCTTTGTTTTATCGGTAGAACTGGCCGCGGGAGGCGCAGCGGCTGGAGAAGGCGTCGTGTTCGTCTGCGGCATCAGTCCACCGGGAAACAACTCCGAAGTGATCGAGGCATTTTGCTGGGATGAAGGAAGATCGGCCACCTTCACAAACCGGGTCGTGCCCCAGTCAATCGACTCATCGAGCGCCACGCCGGGGCGGCTGATCGCGGTGAAGTTGATCTGGGAGTCGAGCCAGGTGAGACTCGACTCGAGCCGGGCGTATTGGGAGGCAACCGCCTCGCGGAATCCTTCCGGCTTTTTCTCGATGATCTCGTCGAGGACGGATTTGGCCATCCCGAGCGTGCCGTAAGCCGCCTCGTATTCGTTGGCGTAGCGCTGCGCCTCGCCGAGTTCGAGCGACTCGATGAAGTCGAGGTATTTCATCATCACCTCGTGCTCATCTGTCGTCAGCCGCGCCTCGGTCTCGGCGATACTGGTGGCAAGGGCACCGCGTCGGTAGTTCACCATCTCTGGTTCGAAATCCGGATGCGCTTCCGCCAAGGCCTTGATCTGGCGATCCGCCTCGAGATAACTGCCGAGGGCGAGCGGCCACTGTTCCGCGGTCGCAAGGCGCTCGGCGGTCTGGATCCAGCCATAGACCGTCAGCCATTTCGCGGCGGGATCGGTCTCTTCGGCCGGGGCCGGAAGCGCGAACGCCAGCAGCAGGGCGATCACGAGTGAGCGAAAAAGCCTCATTCCGGAGCGGTGTCGATGGGTTTCAATCCTCCCCTCCCCGGATCAACACCTCGACCTTGCGCAGAATCACCGCCGCGTCCCCGTCCCCGACGCGATAGCCGGGACGGACCACTTTGACGACCTCGCCCGGTTGGAAGGGGGTCTCGGAATATTGTCGCGTGCCCCACCCTTTGCGACTCAGCACCTGCACTTCACGACGGTGTTTCGGTGAAAGAAAGGTACCGAGACCCAGCTCGTAGGGCCTCACGCCACCGGATTCAAGGATGGCGACGAGTCGGTTGCGGAAGGCGGTCAGCTCCTGGGCGACCTCTTTCAGCTTCCGCGAATTCCGGTAACCCTCGAGGAGCAGGTCGAGAACTTCGAGCCGCTCGATGAGGGCGCGATAGATCTCCTGTTCGCGGTCCTTCGCGATCACCATCGTTTCGAAACGCTCGGGGATCTCGACTTCGATTCCCTTCCGGCTGAGCCCCTGGGCACGCCGCACCTCCACATCCATCGTCTCGCGGAATTGCGCGAGATCTGCCTCGATCGCCGCGAGATCCTCGCGCCGCCGGGCGATTTCCGCTTCAACCTCGGCCAGTTCCGTTCGGCGTTCGCCGGTGCGCATCGCCAGTTCCGCCTGCACTCCCTCGCCGAACTGAAGCCAGATCGGTTCGATGAGATCGAGCTGCCCGCGGATCGCGGCTGCGGTCCTCTCGATGCGTTGAAACAGCGTGATAGCATCGGCGGATCCTCGCTCGGGGAGGGCCTCGCCCGGGATCCATGCCTGCCAATCCGAAAGGAGGCGATCTTCCAATCGATTCAGGCGCGCAAGCAGATCGGAGGAAAAACCCTCCGCCGTCTTCTTCGCCGAAACCTCCGCCTCGTATTGGAACGAAAGTTCCGTCCATCGGGTCTGCCACTCGACCTCTGCGGCGGCATAAGCATCGCAGATCTGCTGAAGCCCGGCTCGCTGTTCGTCGAGCTGGCGCAGGTGCCCGTCCTTCGTGCCGATCTCGTAGTGCAACCCGGCAATGATGCCCTCGCGGTCGATCACCTCGCGACGCGCTTCGTTGAGGCTCGCCTGAAGCCGCTGTTCCCGGGCCGTCGCTTCCTCGAGGTCACGCAGTTGGCGGCGGATTTGCTCGTCATGGGACTTGACCCTCTGCTCCAGGGCTCCGGCCTCGGACTCGCGGGCACCGAGGCGTCCACGGAGATCGGTGGTCTCGCTGTTTCGACGACCGTTTTCCTCGATCAAGCGGGCTATCTCGCGTTTGAGTGCTTCGCGCTCTTCTTGGAAGGCGATCCGCAGGGCCTCCTTCTCCCCGTCGGCCTGGGCGCGGGAAAGGCGCTCCTCGACTACGACCGCGGCCTCGGCGGGACGGGGCGGCACGGGAGCGGTCAATTCGTCTCGCACTTCCTCCGCGTCGACTCCGTCCGACATCGGCGTGCCATTGAGCTTGTGCGTCGGGGCGGCTCCGTTGCTTTCCTGCACGCGGAATTCGGCGGTGGCGAAGCGCAGGAGATCCCCGGCCTTCAGCACACGGCGCTCGACGCGGATCCCGTTCACAAAGGTGCCGTTGCTCGAGCCGCAGTCGATCACCTCGACGCCTGAGTCGCCCAACACCTCGATCCGGGCATGCTGGGCGGATACGGAGGCGTGCTCCACCCGCAGGTCATTGGCGGCGTCTCTGCCCACGCGAAAGACCCGGTCCCCGGTCGGGATCGGGAACGTGCCCGCAGGGTAGATCTCGGGCTTGAGAGGTCGGAGGGTAAGGGCCATCCGTCGGCGTTGGTTCGAAACGAACTCTTTTCGCACCGCTTGTCCCTTCCATCAATGGCATTTTTGCCACTTGTCCCCCGCAACACCGCCCGTTCGCGCCGCAAAGGGACATTGACGAAAACCGGCCATCCTGCCAAAGTCACCTCATGACGGAATCCGAAAACTCCCCTCTCACGACTCGACGCTCTGCCCTCAAGACGGTTGCCGGTGCCTCGGTCCTCGCCGGCATCGCCCTGCCCTACGTCCACGCCCAGGAAAACTCCGAGGTGAAACTCGCCCTCGTCGGTTGCGGCGGGCGCGGCACCGGCGCGGTGAAAAACGCCCTCAGTGTTTCCGGTTCGCTCGGACCGCTGAAGCTCCACGCCATGGCTGACGTCTTCCCGGAAAACCTCAAGCGCAGCCACGAGACCCTCTCCAAGGATCCCCAGATCGGCGACAAGGTCGATGTTTCCCCCGAACGCCAGTTCATCGGCTTCGACGGCTACAAGAACGCGATGGACTCGATGAAGGCGGGCGACATCGTCATCCTTACCACTCCGGTCGCCTTCCGCTGGCCCATGTTCCAATATGCCGTCGACAAGGGGCTCCACGTCTTCATGGAAAAGCCCGTCACCACCGACGGCTTCACCGCCCGGAAACTCCTCGAGATCAACAAGAAGGCCGTCGAGAAGAATCTCAAGGTCGGCGTCGGCCTGATGTGCCGCCACTGCAAGGCCCGCAACGAGCTGAAAAAGCGCATCGACGACGGAGCCATCGGCGACATCACCTTCCTCCGCAGCTACCGGATGCAAGGTCCCGTCGCGACCTGCTTCACGCCGAAGAATGACACGGACATGAGCGAGCTCATGTATCAGATCAAGAACTTCCACAGCTTCCTCTGGCTCAGCGGCGGTTCCTTCAGCGACTTCTTCATCCACGGCATCGACGAGATGTGCATGATCAAGGGCGACTTCCCTGTCGAGGCCAAGGCCGTCGGCGGTCGCCATTACAAGACGATGGAGCGCAATGGCAAGGTGCTCGTCGCCGTCGACCAGAACTTCGACAGCTACGGCGTGGAGTACACCTTCAAGGACGGCACCAAGGCCATCTACGAAGGCCGCAACATGACCGGCTGCCATCAGGAGTTCGCCGCATACGCCCACGGCACGAAGGGTTCCGCCGTCATTTCCTCGGCGAGCCACACGCCTGCCAAATCCCGTCTCTACAAGGACCACAACATCAGCATGAGTTCCCGCGGCACTCCGGAGAACCTCCTCTGGGCCTTCCCCACAGGGGAGCGCGGTGCCAACCTCGAGGGCAATCCCTACGACATCGAGTGGGAAGAGCTCATCACCGCGATCCGCGAAGACAAGCCCTACAACGAAGTCGAGCGCGGGGTCGCCGCAAGCAACGTCACCTCAATGGGCCGCATGGCCGCCCACACCGGGCAGGTCATCACCTACGATCAGATGCTCAACAGCGAGTTCGTCATGGCCCCGAACGTGGCCGAACTGACCATGGACTCCGATTCCCCCCTCATGCCCGACGCCGAAGGCAAATACGCCGTCCCCGAGCCGGGCATCAAGAAGGACCGGGAATACTGATCTCCGCCTCCCGATTGAACGAATCACGATCGCCGTTCTCCAAGTCCATCTGGGGAACGGCGATTTTCGTTTGAGACCTGCCCCATTCCCGCTTCGTAATCCAATTCGTCCGACCCTTCCAAGCCCGATGAGAATTCTCTGCCTCGCCCTCTTTGTTTGTTCCACCGCCTTCCTCCACGCCCAGGACACCCCCACCGGCGGTGACCTGAAGGATGTCCAGGCCAAGCGTCTCAAGCTCGCCGATCAATTGCAGGAACAGGGCGACGAGGCAGGCGCCCTCGAAGTGCTCGAAGGCCTCCTCAAAAAGGACGGCGAAAACGCCGATCTGATCCGCCGGGTCGTCGGACTCCAACTCCGCAACGACCGGGTCGAGGCCGCCATCCCGCTGCTCAAGAAGCTGCTCGAAATCGAGAAAGGCAAGGAGCCCGAATACGCCGCCGTGGCCCGGCTCATGATCGAAAGCGAGCAGGTCGAGGCGGCCAATTCCTTCCTTGAGGAAACCGCGAAAAAATTCCCCGAATCGGCCGAGTTCCCCTACCTCCTCACCTTCTCCCTCGCCCGTGCCGAGCGCTGGCCCGATGCCATCGGACAGTTTGAAAAAACGATCGCCCTCGCCAAAGATGACGCCGAACTCCTCAACGAGACGTTCTACTTCCGCTACGCCTCCGCCCACGAGCGTGCCGGGCAGTTCGACAAGGCCGAGCCACTCTTCCGCAAAACCCTCGACCTGATCGAGAAGAGCGATTCCGAAGCCGATAACCCCGGATTCAAGGCCACCGTCCTCAACTACGTCGCCTACATGTGGATCGAGCGCGGCGAAAAGATTGATGAGGCTGGCAAGTTCGCCATTGAAGCCTCCGAACTCGACCCCGCTAGCGGTGCCATCGCCGACACTGTGGGATGGTACCATTTCCAAAAGGGGAACTACCCCCGCGCCCTCGTCGAACTCAAGAAGGCCGAACGCCTCATCGAAGAGCCCGATCCCGTCATCCTCGACCACCTCGGCCAGACCCTCGCCAAGTTGAACGAAAAGGAATTCGCCGCTGAGTATTTCACGAAAGCGGTCGAACTGGATCCCGAGAATGCGGAGATCAAGGAGCGATTGGAAGCGGCGAAGAAGTGAGGGGGTGGGGTTCGCCAGGATTGAAACTCGCGGACAACAAGGCAGTTGTTCTCCTCCCCTCCATCGAGGCCTCTGAACTCCAAAGCCAAGCGGCACTCCGCCGCTCCCGCTTCCCGACCTTTTACCTTTCACCTTTTACTCAGTGCTCCGAGCCGCCCACCCCCATGCGCCACCTTCTCCTCTCCCTCATCGCCTTCCCCACCCTGCTCTCCGCGAATCCTCTGATCGAGGTCTGGCCCGAGGGCAAGATGCCGGGGAAGGCCGCAACCGAAGCGGAGGCCCTCGTACCGAGGAAGGACGGGTTCACGCGCATCACGAACATCAGCCGTCCCAACCTCGAACTCTATCCGGCGACGGGCGTTGATGGGAAACCGGCTCCGGCGGTGATCGTCTGTCCGGGTGGAGGCTACCGTTACGTAGTCGTGGACAAGGAGGGCTCGGCCATCGCGGAGTGGCTGAATGCAGCGGGCATCACGGCCTTGGTCCTCAAATACCGGACGCCCGATAACCGCGAGGGCGCTTTGCAGGATGTGCAACGTGCCATCCGTTTGGTGCGGTCTCGCGCGGCGGACTTGGCGATTGATCCGGCGAAGATAGGGATCATCGGCTTTTCCGCCGGAGGCCACGTCTCGGCCCTCGCGAGCACGCGTTTTGATGATCCGGCTTACCCCGCCATCGATGTGATCGACGAACAAAGCGCCCGCCCCGACTTCGCCATGCTGATCTACCCCGCCTACCTCGACGACGGAAAGGGCGGCGTCTCTCCCGACCTGAAGATCTCAGCAACGATCCCACCGACCCTCATCGTCCACACCGATGACGACAAATCATTCATCGCCGGTAGCCGGATCTATGCAGCCGCATTGACGGTGACAAAAGTGGAACACCGCTTTCTCCTCTACCCCACCGGTGGTCACGGCTACGGACTCAACTGCCAGGGCGACGCCAAGGTCTGGCCCGAGCAGGCGAAAGAGTGGCTGCAATCGGTGAAGATGATTCCAGCGGTTCCCTGATCAAGCCGCCTCAAGGGGCGCTCCGTAGGGCAAATCCTCGGGCAGTTCAACAAACTCGCTGATCTTCGTCCAGAGCTCGGAGAAGTCGCGGTTCACGTCACCGGAGAGACAATCGGTCACTTCCCCGGCCATTTCCGGGTAGCGTTTGATCAGGTCGCGGAAGGAGAAGTTGGGATCGTAGAAGGCGTAGACGAGCTTGCGCATGTTTTCGATGCCCTCGCGCAGCCCTTGACTGTAGCCGTTGAAATGGGAAGGCGAAAGGTCGCCGCTGACGAGCCCCTCATGGACGTAGTCGCCGGCCATGACCCCGCTCTTGAGCGCGAGCATCACCCCGCTGCTAAAGACCGGATCGAGGAAGGCAAAAGCATCGCCGACGAGGAGTAGCCCCGGCGCGGCGCCGTATTTCGAATGGCGCGAGTATTCACTGGTGAGGTAGTGCTCCCCGACCTGTTGACCGCAGGCGAGGTGATCGGCGATCCAGGAATTGTTTCCGATCTCGCGTTCGAAGATCGCCTTGGGATCCTTCACTCCGTCACGCGTGAGGTATTTGCCCTCGGCGACGACCCCGACGCTGACGCGGTTGTCGTGCTGCGGGATGTACCAGAACCAGCCTTTCTCGGGAACAAAGGCGACCGTCGTCGCGCCTTCATCAATGCCAGGCTCGCGTTTGGCGCCTTCGTAGTAGGTCCAGACCGCGACCTTGTTCAGGTAAGGATCACCGACCCGCCAGGCACGGCGGTTCGAGGCAAAGGCCTCCTTGCCTGTGCAGTCGAGGGTCATGGCGGCACGTAACTCGAACACCTCACCATCGGAGGTGACCGCACTGACGCCGGCGACGCGATCGCCGTCATAGACGAGATCCTTCACCGTCACGCCCTCGCGCACTTCCGCGCCCTTTTCGATGGCATTGTCGCGCATCATCACGTCGAACTCCGATCGCAGCACCTGCCAGCTCTGGGCGACAGTGTCGCGATCGTAGCGGTTGAAGAAGTAGAACGGATCCGAGGCCCGTCCATCCGCCTGCACGAAACAGACGCTGTATTTCTTCATGAAGTGCGAGGACTTCATCTTCGGGATCATGCCGATGCGCTCGAGCGGCTGGTAGGTAAAGGGAATCAGCGACTCCCCGACCCGGTAGCGGGGAAAACGCTCGCGCTCAAGAATGAGGACGCGGTGTCCTTTTTCGGCGAGAACGGCCGCAGCGCTGCAACCCGAGGGGCCGGCACCAATGATGAGAACGTCGGTCTGGAGTGGGGCGGTCATGTTGAATGGAATTCTGCCAAGGTTACGAGAAAGGGTCCGCCCTCGGGTTCTAAAACGGTAATTGAATTTTGGTATCGCTGTGATAACGGGTCGGTATCGTTGCCGCCATGCGTTCCTCCGGTCCTTTCGTTTCCCTTCTCCTCGGCTGGGCCGTTTCGCTGGGAGAATCAGCTCCGGCGGCGGAGTCGGATGAGGCCATCCATCATTACCACGACGAGGAATCCGGCCGCATCGTGCGTCTCGACGAGACCGATCCCGCGAAGGTGCAGGTGCAGGTCCGCTTCCCTGGGGATCCGGGCTTTTTCTCGCTTTGGCAGGGCGAAGGCGCGAAGGAAGGGAACGAGGTGATCTTCTCTCGCATCATCGGCGAGGACGAGGCTCCGGGAGCGAGGTACTTCGCCAAAGGCGGCGGGCGGCTTGAGATCGGGTTTGCTCCCGATCAGACCGAACCGGCTGACGAGGGATTCATCGGGGAATACCGGCGCCTTTCCGAAGATAAGCGCCTATCCCTAGCCCAAAAGGAGCTGAAGATCGCCGAAAACGCCCTGAGCAAGGCGCAGCGGGCGTGGGGAACGTCGCAGGATCCCAACGTGAAAGAGTGGAACCTCCGCTGGCCTGTCCTGCGGGATCGATGGATCCACCGGGGACAGATTCCGACCGAGGCAGCTCCGCCCCCCACCGCCCCGACCGCGGACGAGGTTTTTGCCCTGATCGAAACGACCGGACAGGCAATCGCCTTTTTCCAACAGCCGCCGCCCGAGGGCGTCATGCCTATCGATGGCAGCGGGAATTACGACGACGGCTTTGGAGGTGGCGTCACCCTGCGGGCCCGCGACGACGGGTCGTATCGGATCGGCTTCGGCTGGCAGCGTGGCGATCTCGAGGCAATGGGCAGCGATTTCAGTCTCGACCTTCCCGCGGCAGAGATCAAACGGGTGCGCGGCAGCGACGACTGGACCGTGGACTACCTCCATCCCGACCCCGAGGTGCCGCAGGGAGAAGTTCGAGCCCGGATCCAGGTGAAGAAATCCGGCCGGTTTCTCTGGGTCCGGGTCCTCGACGGTGCCCGCTACACCGGTCCCGGATGGGCCGACGGGATCTATCGCTGGGCCCCCATTCCGGTGGAGGGGTGAGTGACTTCCCCTGCTTGCGCCAGTCTCGGGACTTGCCAGCGTGGGACGATCTTGACTAAGCTCCGCCAGATGACCTCCCGCCGCCGTTTCCTCACCAGCGCCTCCCTCCTCGCCGGAGCGACGGCCGTCCCGCCGTCCGATCTCCGCGCCCAGTTGATACGGGCCGATGTCGATCCTAATTTTGTCGTCAAAAACGGCCGTATCCGCCAGTCCATCATGGGCTGGTGTTTCAACGCCCATTTCAAGCCCCTCGAACTCGCCCAGCACTGCAAGTCGATCGGTCTCGTTGCGATGGAAGGGATTCCGCGCGAGGCCTACCCCGAGGTGAAAAAGATGGGCCTCGAGATCTCGCTCGTCAGCTCGCACGGCTTCGCCAAGGGACCCTGTGATCCGAAGTTCCGCGACGAGGTCATCACCAATCTGAAGGAAAGCATCGCCGTCGCCGCCGGAGTCGGATGCAAAAACGTCATCACCTTCACAGGGATGCGTTTCGACGGCATGGACGACGAGAAGGCCGCGAACGATTGCGTCGAGGTCTGGAAGGCCGTCCTTCCCGACGCGGAAAAGGCGGGCGTCACCCTCGTCCTCGAGCATCTCAATTCCCGCGACAACACCCACCCGATGAAGGGACACCCGGGCTACTTCGGCGACGACGTCGATTTCTGCGTCGAGCTCATCAACCGGGTTGGCTCGCCGAATTTCAAGCTGCTCTTCGACATCTACCACGTCTCCATCATGAACGGGGACATCATCCGCCGCATCCGGCAATACAAGGACGTCATCGGCCACTACCACACCGCCGGCAATCCTGGTCGAGCCGAGCTCGACAACACCCAGGAGATCAATTACCCGCCCATCCTCAAGGCCATCCTCGAGACCGGCTACACCGGCTACGTCGCCCAGGAATTCATCCCGACCTGGGACGATCCTGTCCTCGCCCTCCGCCAGGCCGCGCAACTTTGTGATATCTGATTTTTCCCCGACCCAACCCTCTACGCTCATGAACCACACCCCCTCGACTTCCCGCCGCCGTTTCCTCGGCCAAGCCGCCGCCGCCATGGCCGCGCCCACGATCCTCCCTTCCGGTCTTCTCGGCCAGAATGCCCCGAGCAAACGCGTCGCAATGGGTTTCATCGGACTCGGCAACCGCGGCATCGGCGTGATGGAGACCTTCCTCAACCACACCGACGTCCAGGGAGTCGCGGTCTGCGACGTCGACGATCTCCATTTCCGCCAGCAGGGCGACAAAAAGAGCCGCGACTACGGCCGCACCCCGGGCAAGGCGGCGATGGAGGCCGCCCACGCGAAACGGAGCGACTCCGGATCGTGGAAAGGCTGCACCGCCTACGAGGATTTCCGCGAACTGATCGCCCGTGATGACATCGATGCGGTGATGATCGCCACGCCCGATCACTGGCACGGAGTCATCTGCATGGAGGCGCTCCGCGCCGGCAAGGATGTCTACTGCGAGAAGCCGGTCACGCACAAATACGCCGAGGGCCACGCCATTCACCGCGAAGTCGCGAAACAGAAGGCCGTCTTCCAAGTCGGATCCCAGCAGCGTTCCGAGGCACTCTTCCAGCAGGCCGTCGAGATCGTGCGCAACGGTCTCATCGGCAAGGTCACGAAGGTCGAGGTGGGCCTCCCCACCGGGCATGATCAACCCGAGGGCGATGCCACGGAAAAAACGCCGCCGTCAGACCTGAATTATGACATGTGGTGCGGACCAGCCGCGCTGTTGCCCTACCGCGAAGCCTGTCACCATTGGTCGTGGCGCTGGACGAAGACCTACGGCGGCGGCCAGCTCATGGACTGGATCGGCCACCACAACGACATCGCCCATTGGGGCCTCGACATGGACAAGAGCGGCCCCATCTCGGTCGAAACGAAAGACTGGATCTACCCGACGACGAAACTCTATGACGCGCCGATGAGCTACGACGTGATCTCGAAGTATGGGAACGGCGTCGAGGTGTTGATGTCCTCGCGGGTCCCCATGGGCACCAAGTGGATCGGCGAGAATGGCTGGGTCCACGTCACTCGTGGGAAACTTACCGCTTCCAATGAAGCCTGGGCCATGCCCGGTTTTGTCGCGGGTGAGTGGAAGACCTACAAGACACCCGGTCACCAACGCAACTTCATCGACTGCGTCCTCTCGCGTGAGGACACCATCGCCAACGCCGAGACCGCGCATCGTTCCATCACCCCCGGACACCTCGCCTATCTCTCCCATGCCGTCGGCGCGCCGGTGCAGTGGGATCCGAAAACCGAGACGGTGGTCGGAAACGACGAGGCCCAGAAAAAACTCATGGCGTTGCCGTATCGGGGCGACTGGAAACTCGGCGTTTGAGCCTGGGATCGTCGGACGGCGGGCGAAGCGAGGCCTTTTTACTCAAAAGACAGGCCTTCTCATTATTATAATTTTGACAATTATAATAATTTCCATATAATTGGAAAGGCCCGACCTTCCGGCGGTGCCCCTTCTCATGTACCGATCGGCCCTGATTACTCTCCTCGTTCTTCCCGTCCTCCCTCTGACGGGCCGAGCCGCCGATTCTGAAGCCAAGGCACCGGTGAAAGCCATCACGCCCTCCTGGGATGCCCACGTCTGGGAACCGGGCAGTGTGGAGGCCTTTTGGCGCCCCAAGCACACCTCCGCCTCGGTCAAAACACCCGCTCCGGCAAAACCCACCCCACCGGCCCCTGCGCCCTCCGATTTTTCCAGCAGACAGTCCGGGAAGTAACCAGCTCGACGTCCTTACCCGATCTCAAGGTACGTCTGGAATGAAGAGCCCCCGCAGTGAACCTGCGGGGGCTTTTTCTTGTCTTGCAGGTGGGGCGCTATCATCGTCCATTGGAGGATGCTCCCCGAGACGCCCGATCGCGCTCCGAATACCCCGAACGAATGGGGCATCCTCGTGATCCTCTCCTTCTTCTTCGGGCTGTTTCTCGTGGTCGAGCTGGCCCACGAGTTTTCCATCGAGAAACTCAGCGTGCCATTCTTCCTGATCGCCTGGGTGATCCTGCTGGTGATCCACGAGGCCGGACACGCCATCATGGCCCGGATCGTCGGTTGGCGGGTCGAGCGCATCGCGATCGGGAGCGGCCGGGTCCGGCTGGAGCGGCAGATCTTCGGGGTGCCGGTCGAGTTTCGCACCCTGCCCCTTTCCGGACATGTCATCCCCCGTCCGCGCGACCTGCGGGCGCCGCAGTTGAAACAATGCCTCATCTTCGCGGCGGGACCGGGGATCGAATTGCTCCTCGTCGCGCTCATCGCTCTTCTCGTGGGACCCGATCGTCTTCTCGCGGCATCGGGGCACCCCGCCATGATCGCCGTGCAAACCTTTTGCGTGGCCGCGGTGTTCGGAGCCGGATTCAACATGATCCCCTTCCCTCATGCGAATGGCAAGGGCGGCGTCTCGTGGTCCGATGGGCTGGGGATGATCCTCTGTTGGCGGACCAGCACCGAGACCTACCGGCAATGGAAGGACGGGGAAGAGGCGAAAGAGCCGGATTGATTCACGCCACCCGCCGCGGCTTGAAGAGATCGACGACGCCGAGGACGTTTTCCCAACGCCGGATGGCGAGGTCGAGAAGGAAGACGGCGAGGAAGGCGAGCATCAGCCAGGGCCAGAGTTCGACGTATCGGGCCACGTCTTCTCCGGTCAGCTCAAGCGGAGCGTCGGCCTTCTCCAGATACGTGCCACCGGTGATTTTGCAGGCTTCTTTCAGCAGGGCATCGTCGATCTGCCCGGTCGCGACTTCGGTGGAAGGATTGTGGACGTGGCCGGCCGATACCATCTGCGAACCGGAGCGGGCACGGACGAGGTAAACGCCGGGATCGCTGGGGCGGAAGCTCGATCCATACCATCCGGGCCCTTCCTGCTCGAGGGTGAGGGTCGCGATCGTCTTCATCCCCGAGCCGAGGGCATTGGCGGGCACGTGGAAGACATCGGCCTCGACCGTGGCTCCGTCGCGACGGGTCGCGGCGTCTTCGGCGAGATCGACGGCGATCTTCACCTCGGAGCCTTCCTCCTCGAGGCGGAGGTCCATGAAGAGCCCCTGTGGTGCACGGGCGGTCTCGCGGAGAATCTGCGACCAGAGGCGGCTGTAACCTTCCCAATCGGAAACCCAGAGCGCGGCCCAGCGGGATTTGCAGTCGGAGGTGAAGGCGGTGACTTTTCCCAGTCCAAACCGCCAATGGGCGAGGAGCGGATCGCCTGTGTCCGTAACGAGCGGGATCTGCGCGGTGGCCTTGCGATTGGTCTTCACATAGCCGAGCAAGGGCGGAGCCTGGCCATCCTCCCAATCGCGGAGCATGGGATGTTTCTCGACGAGCTTCGGCTCGAAGGCCTCCTCGCGAATCATGCGACCGGTGTGGGTGAGGGTGTCCTGGGTGAAAATGCGGACGATGGAATTCGGGTCCATCGTCACGTAGCTCTGGCCGCCTCCAGCCGCGGCGATGGACTGGAGCAGCCCGACCTGGGCGCCCGCCCCGACCGCGACGGTCGAAATGGTGATGCCTTCGGCGTGGCATTGCGAGGCGAGCGCCTGGTAGCCTTCGCCAGAGGTCTGGCCATCGGTGAGCACAATCATGTGTTTGATCTTCGACTTCACCCGGTTCAGTTCCTCGCGGGCCCGGACCATGCCGGGATAGGCGTTCGTGCCGCCACCCGAACCGATCAGGGCGATCTGGCTGGCGATCGTGCTGATCGAGGTGACCTTCGTCATCGGCACGACCTCGTGGACCTGCGAATCGAAGGCGTAGACGCCGATGGAATCCTTATTCGTGAGCAGCTCGGCACTGGCGACGGCGGCGGCCTTGCAGATTTCGATCTTTTGTCCGGACATCGAACCGGAGCGGTCGATGACGAGGGCGAGGGCGGAGGATTGGAATTCCTCCTGATCCGGAGCTTTGAGTTTCACCGGCAGGATCTCTTCGACCGGGGTGCGGTAATAGCCGCCGACGCCGAACGAATTCATCCCTCCGATCATCACAAACCCGCCGCCGAGTTTTTCGACATAGTCGCGGATCGCGGTCATGCGGGCTTCACCGATGCGGTGGGCGGGGATGTCGGAGAGAATGATGCCATCGTATCCCGCGAGTTCCTGGAGCGACTCGGGTAGGCCTTCGGGAGCCCGCACATCGAGACGGATGCCCTCTTTCTCCATCGCCCCGACAAGGTAGCGCGACTCTCCCTCCTCGCCTTCTACGTAGAGGAAGAGCGGTTTGCCCCGGACATCGACGATGGCGAGGGACTCGTTGTTTTCGGGAATCGCATCGCGACCTTCGAAGCCCTCGATGACGGCACGGTAGTTGTAGATGTTCCGTTTCTCCGGGACGCGGGTGAAGCGATGGGTGAAAAGTTCGCCGGCCTTCAGATCGACATCGATGGAATCGACCTCGACGCCGTTTTCAAAAAGACGCAGCTTCCCAGGTCCCGCGAGCGATCCCTCGACGGTGGCCGAGAGATCGAGGCTGGCACCTTCGTTGAGCCGCGACTGCGAGCTGGCGAGACGGGTCACGCGCACATCCGGCTGGATCGTGCCGGTGACCCCGAGGGCGTGGATCTTGATCCCCGCGACTGCGGCTTCGTTGGCCGCGTTCAACAGCGAACCCTGGGTTTCGACACCGTCGCCGACGAGGATGAGGTGGCGGCTCGATCCGGCCGGAAAGAGGCCGCGGGCAAGGAGCGCGCCGCGTTCGAAATTCGAGGAGGCACCGATTTCCCCCATCAGGGCCGCGGCGGCCGCGGGATCGAGCAGGTCGCCCTTGCTCCCGGGATGGAGGAGGAGCCGTCCCTCCGAGCCGACCGCGACATATCCGACCATGGCCGCGGAGCCGAGGGTTTCGCGGACGCGGGCGGCCGATTCGTAAACGCTTTTCAGACCCGCCTCGCCCTGGCTGCGGCTGTGGTCGAGAAGGAAGAGCACGGACTGGTCCCGGCTCGTCATGAGACGGGCGGGCGAAGCGAGCGCGAGAATCGCGAGAATCACGAGAAGGGCCCGGGTCACGAGAAGGAAACGACGCCGTCCCGCCCCCATCGGGTGGGTCGAGCGCGCATCAAACCAGACGAGCAGGGCGAGCGCCGGCAGGATGAGCAAGAGGGCTTTGGGATACAACCAGTCCATTCCAGGAGCTCAGTAGACGGCGTGGCGGTGAAAGAGCCAGCTCTCGAGGAGGAGCACCATCGCGACCGCCGCGAGGAGCCAGAGTTTCAAATTGCCCGCGAAGCGGTTCGAGGTGGCGAAGTAGGCGGGATCACCTTCCTCCCCTTCCCCGCGCGAGCGGAGATCGGTCTCCTCGCGCGAGAGCATGTGCGAGGCCCCACGCAGTCCGGTATCGGTCTCCCAGACACCGCGACGATCCATCTCGACGACGTCGGAGGCGATGGGATAGGTCGCCTTCTTCGCCCCTGAACCGCTCTCGGTCCAGGTGATCGTTTTCCCAGTGACAGGCGCGAGTTCGCCGGAGCGATAGAGCCGGTTCGAGCCGCCACGCTCCTCCTGATTGACACACCAGAAGAGGGCGTTGCCCATGAGAATCGGGAACGAGGCGGTGAGCGGGAGCCTTTCGGAGAGTCCGGGCGAAAAACCCATCACCACGACACGCTGTCCTCCCACCTCACCAGCGGAGAGCACGGGATCGTTTCCGGCAAACCAGAGCGGCTCGAGCGATCCTCGGGCCTCGTAGAGTCCGGTCTGGGTCAGTGCGACGCGGCTGCTGGTGACGCGGAAGAGCACGGGATGATCTTCCATCCCGACCCGCACGGCGTCGTAGGGCACGGGTGCGGCGAGCCGTTTCGCGACGAGGGGTCCGGTGAAGTCGGGCGGATTGACGACGATCGCGGGAGTGTCGGTCGGCCACTCCGCGGGGAGCCAGCCGTCGAAGATCACGGCATCGACTTTCTCCGAGAGCGGCCAGGCCTTCGGTCCGCCCTTGAGCAGTTCGAAGGTCCCCGACTCCTGCAGCGAGGAAAGGGCGAAGCGGGTGTAGGGATCCTCGCTCTCATCGGGGCGGATCCAGGCGGCGAGGATGGGCCGGATCTCGGGAAGCGGCAGGGTCACTTCGTCGTCGAGGGAAAACTGGTCGCCTTCGCTCGCTAGGGCGAGCCGCAGGATCTGATCGCGCGAGCCGTTGATGCGGAAGGTCAGAGAAGTCTCGCCACCGGGCTCAAGATCGATCTCGCGCACCTGGCTGGGGATGCCGCCGACGGAGATCTGCAGTTTCGCCTTCGTCGCGGAGGGCGCGTCCTGATTCAAGGCAATCCTGACAAAAACATCATAGCGGGCATGCTCGAGCGGCACGCCACGGAGCGAGACGGCGGTGATGCCGGCATTGCTCACCTCGGGCAGGGCGAGGTTGAGTTCGTGGAGCTTCAAGTCCTCCCCGGGATTCTCGAGAAGGCGGTCGCTGAGATGCCATACTGCCGTGGGCGGCTCGAGTCCGGCGATCATGCGGGCGGTCTCGAGCGCGACATCCGGACGGCCGGCGATCGGCCGGGTCATGACCGACTCAAGACGGGAAAGGAGTTCGCGCCGTTTCGTCGTGCGAGGCTGGAGCACCTCGGGACGTTGGTCGTAGGCAACGAGGGCGATTCCGACCTCTTCGGGCACCTTGGTGAGCCTATCGCGGAGGAGTTGTCTGGCTGCCTCGAGGCGGGTCTCTCCATTTTCATCCTTCACCTCCATCGAGGCGGAGCGATCGAGGAGGACGACGACGGTGCGGTAGCGGTCGGCATCATCCTGCCGCACGATGAGACGCGAAAGGACAAAGATCGCGAGGGCGAGAAGGAGCAGCGTCATCGCCAGCGAAAGCCAGCGTTTCAGACGCCGCAGCCAGGCCGATTCCTGGTGCTCGCGGGCGAGGGTTTTGAAAAAGACGAGCGTCGAGACGCGCACCTTCTTCGAGCGACGTCGCACGAGGTAGAGCACCACGGGAACGATCCCGAGGAGGAGGAGCCAGAGAGAGCCTGGATTGAGAAATTCCATGGTCGGCGGCGGTCCTCAGGAGTTCCCGGCGAGCGCCGATCCCCGCGAAAGCAGGTCGAGAAAGAGTTCGTCAAAGGGACAATCGGTGCGCCAGCGCTGGTAGTCGATCTGCCGGGCCTGGCAGGTCTTCTCGATGTCGTCGAGAAATTGGCCGAAACGCTTCTCATAGCGCTCGCGATCTCCGGGGGTGAACCAGAGGCGGCGGTATTCCTGCGTCTCGACGTCGTAGAGCTCGATCTCGCCCTCGACATCGGGCTTTTCCTCCCAGGGGTGGAAGACCTGGATGAAATGGATCTCGCCGGGCCAGGCCGAGGCGTGACGGATCGCCTCGCGGGCCTCGTCGATGTCACGTCCGTAGAGGTCGGAGATCACGAAGATGATGCCGTAACGTTGCTTCCCGGGTTGAAAATCCTGGAAGCAGCGCTCGAGATCGGTGAGACCGCCGTATTCGAGATCGCGGGCGAAATCGAGGACGCGCTGGAGACTCCCCTGCCCCTTCATCGGCGGTGGCGGGGGGGTAAGGCTCGAGCCGATGCCATGGAGGCTGACCCGGTGATGCCCGACCAAACCCATATAGGCCAGGGCGACGGCGAGCTTCAGGCTCGTGAGCCGCTTCTCGGGAAAGGGCTCCACCATCGACGCGCTCGTGTCGATGACGATGTGGACGTGGAACTCCTGGATCTCCTCGTAGAGGCGGATGAAGAGACGGTCGAGACGCGCGTAGAGCCGCCAGTCGATCGCGCGGAAGTCGTCCTTCGGCGTGTAATGGCGGAAATCCTTGAACTCGCGGGTGAAACCCGTCGCAGGCGTGTTTTGCAGGCCCTTGCGGCGGAGCTGCTTGCGTTTCCGCAGACGCAGGAAGAGCGCCCGGAGCCGGTCGAGGAACTCGGCGTCGAACAATTCTTCCTTGGGAGCAGTGGGTGCGGGCATGACAAAAACGGACTTAGCGGGGAGCCGGAGCGGCGGCGGGGGCCGGAGCGGGCGCATCCGGAGCCGGGGGTGGGAGCGCGGCGTTGTCTCCTCCCGATCCAAGAGAAACGACGAGACGGTGACCGAAGACGGTGTGGTATTGCGATCCTGCGATGAGATCGGTCACGGGCAACGAGAGTCCCGCGGTGGCGGGATCATCCCGGCGGAGGCGCCCCTGCCAGGCGAAATCACCGGCATGCGTTCCCTCGGCACCAAATTCGAAATCCTGCGCGAACCCCTGGAGGTAATCGATCAAGGTCGTCGGAAAAGCGGTCTGCCCGAGGACCTCGCCGCTGAGGGCGTTAATCACCCGGATCGCGACAGAGCCGCGCACGACGACTTGGTTGCCCACGACCGTGGCACGGAGGGAGGCGGGATTGCCGAGATCGTGCACGGAGAGGCGCGAGACCCGGTCTCGCGCGAAATCGGCGTGGTGCAGGAGGTGGCCTTGGAGAAACCAGACGTGATTCCCGGCCCGGCCGATCCAGGTGCCCGCCGCACTGAGCTCGCGGGACGCCACCGGGAGATCACTCGAGATCTGCCGGACCTTTTCGCCCTGCATCAGCCAGAGGGAACCCGGGGAAAGACGTCCCAGAGCCGGGCCGTCCGAGCCTTTGCGTGACTGCACCCAGTACTGTGCGGGACTCAAGAGGGTTGCCTCACCTCCAAGGAACGTTTGGGGATCGAGTTTCCCCTTTCCTTCGCCCGCTTGAAAATCGAAGAGAGCGGACGGTCGTCCAGTCGTCGCGACCGGCTCGGGAGCGACGGGTGCCGGGGTAGCGGTTGCCTCGGCGGCGGGCGCTTCTTCTCGATCCGGCCGCAAGACCAGCGGAAAGGAGGACGGTGGATCCGCCCCGAGCGTCCAAATGCGTTGTCCCGAGGCGAGGTCGATGATGGCGGAACGACGACCGTAGACGAAGGCGCGGCCGCCATGCAGACTCAATCCGGTGTTCAACGCGAAGTAGGGGCCGCGCTCGGATTCGCTCAGTGCCCCGTCGTCGAGGGAAAGGTGCCAAGCGAGCTTGCCGGTTTTCGTTTCGAAGGCATGGACCTGGTTTGTCGCGATCACGAAGGCGACGACCAAGCCATCCAAGGCGGCGAAGCGGACTTCCGATCGCGAAGGCACCTTTCCTGCGGGCATCGGAATCCCGGCGGTCCAGAGGGTCGCCCCGTCTTCGATCGCATAGGCGGTGAGTTCCTTTCCGCGGAGGAGGAAAAAGCGGTCGCCCACTACGGAAAGGTCCCGCGGCAAACTGGGCTTGGGTTGGGCCTTGCCGGGCTTGCGGAGGAGGGGCGAAGGTGCGGTGACCTCGCGAAAGGCGGCCGGAGCAGGACGACGGGGGCCCTCACCGGGCTCAGGATAAGCGGCACGCCAGAGCAGTTTCCCCGTCGCGGCATCGAGGACGGAGAGGTGGTCGAGATCATCGAGGACCAGAAGATGCTTCTCACTCCGCTCGATTCGCAGGACGTTGCTGCCTTCGGGAAGCTCGAAGGCCCATTGCATCACGGGCTGGGCGAGGAGAAAATCGGCGGAGCGATCCTCACCATCGGGCAGGACGGCGAGATTGGCACCGAGCGCGGCCCCGGCTGCATCAACGGTGAGCTCCAGACCATCGGGAAAGCGCACCCGCTCGAGGGAACGCTCTCCCGCCTTGACTCGGAATCGTCCGATCGCTTCGGCGGACTCCTTGGCCTGACCGAGGCGGGAAAGGACGTGTGCCCTCGTCCATTCCGACCAGAGGCCGGAGGTGGCGGTGACGACCTCGCGCTCGGCCGAGGCGAGGAGCGGGAGGATCTCGCCGTAGCGGACGGTGCCCTCGCGCAAGAGTCCGGCGATGGATCGCCAGTAGGAGGCATCGAGATGCTCGTCGAGCGATTGATTCGAAAGATCGCGCAGCGTCACGCCGGCTTCACCGGTGCGCAGGGTGCGGAGGAGCGCACGCAGGATCGACTCATTGCCGAGGGTGACGAGCACGGAAAGACGACGCTCCCAACTGAGGAGATCGGCGGGCTCAAGCCGGTTCACCACCGAAAGGGCGATCTCGGCCTCGCGGAGAAAGCCGTATTCGATAAGCAGGTCGGTCACCTCGCGCAAGAGGATGGGATCCTCGATCTCGGTGAAATCGACCGTGACGACGAGTGACTGGGCGAGATCGACCCGCTGACTCCGATGATACACCAGCACCCGGCGGAGATCATACTCGGAACGCGAGGCGGGATCCTCCTCGGTCAGAAGACGGAGTTGCTCCTCGGCCTCGGGCGCGGCGGAGGGATCGGATTCCAACACCGTTACGAGAACCTTCCGAAGGCGCATACGAAGGGCGGGATCGAGGCCGGTCTGGGCGAGTTGCTTGCGCAGACCCTCGGCGACCCGGGCGGTGAGAAACTGGCGTTTCCCCAACTCGCAGAGAATGAGGAAGCGATCGACCTTTTCCGCGCTCCAGGCACCATTGTCAAACTGGTAGCGGTTCAGCTCGGTGTCGAAGAAGGCCGGCAGCGTTTCGAGGGCACGGTGGGCCGCGACCGAGGCCTCGAGCCATTGGGCGTAGCGAGGCCCGGTGTCGGCGAGGTCGCGGAAGGCGGCGATGTTGGCTCCGGCGGCATTGGCATCCCCGGCACGCCCGAGGATCTCGATGAGCTGGAGGCCGAGGTCGAACTGCCGGGGCTCCTGCGCCAGCTTCGCCTCGACGAGAGAGCGGGCGGCGATCACGAAATTCCCCTCAAGAAGGAAGGCGGCGAAATCGAGGACGTTTTCCGTCTCGGCTTCCTCGGGCTGGAGCCAGTGCACCAGTTCTCCGATGGAATTCGACTGACCGGCCGCGATGCGGATCTCGGCGAGTTCGCGAGCGACATCGAGACGAGTCGGATGATTCCGCACATAACGCTCGAGGTAGGCTGCTGCGGCATCAAGACGCTCGATCCCGCGAAGGTAGCGCTGAAGGTCGAGGATCCGGGCGGAGGCCTCGGCAGGCTCGAGTCCGGCGACGACGGCCTTGAAATCCTGCTCGGCGGCGGCATCACGACCGAGGGCATATTCGACTTTGACGAGCCGGAAGCGCAGGTCGTGGCGGGCCGGGTCGGTTTCGAGCCGATCGCTGAGAAAACGGGCATAGGTTTCGAGAGCGGCCGAGTTTTCGAGCCATTCGAGGGCGCGCGTCTCGATGAGACTCGATTTCGGGAGACGAGTGAGGGCACTCGTCAGCGCGGCCACGGCCTCATTCCGACGCTCCACCGCGACGAGGGCCTCGGCGTAGTCGAGCACGGCGGCTTCGTTCTCGGGATTCGCCTGCACCGCCTTTTCCAGCGTCGCAACATAGGCGGTGCGCTCTTCCGGCGAAGAGACGGCCTCGAGGCGAAGACTGAGAATCTCCCGCCGTCGCCAATGCCCGGCCGCAAGCTTCGCGAGGAGGCCGTCGAGCAGTTTCGCCGCTTCCGCCTTTTTCCCCGTCTGATTGAAGGCGATCGCAAGGAGAAGATCAATCTCGACCTCCGTCTCTGGGGTAGGCTTCCCAGCACGGGCGCGGTTCAGAGCTACCAGACTTGCCTCCCAGAACTGGTAGCGCTGCATGAGCCGGGCCAGAGTGAGCAACTCCTCCATCGAGAGATCGGTCGGCGTCAGCAATTTCTGGAAGTGCGCCGTGGCGAGGGCTCGGGCGGCTTCCCCCTCGGAGAGACGGAGGAGCTGATCGAGCCACTCGTTGCGACGAGTCGGATTCGTCTCGAGATCGATCGCGCGGGAAAGCGCCTCGGTGGCGCGAGGGTCACCCCGCTCTTCGAGATAGCGGAAGAGGACAAATTGGAGTGGCGCGAAGTCCGGATGCTGGGGCACGATGGTGTTGACAGCCTCGTCGGCGGCCTCGCGATTCACCCGGCGCAGCACGCGGATGAGCACCGTCTTCGCTCCGGCGTCTTCGGGATATTGCTCGATGTGGGTGCGGTAGAGGCCAACCAACTCCTCAGCCCGACCAGCTCCAACATAGAGTTTCACGAGCGACTCGAGCGGAGCGTCGAGGAGCGGATCATAGTGCAAGGCGGTGCGATAGCGGAGCGAATCGGCGGCGAACTGATCCTCGCTGATCGCCTCCTGCGCATCCGCACGAAAGCAGAGCAGCGCGAGCGCCAAAACCAAGCCGCCGCTCCGGAGTCCGGACACGAGACTGCTCAGCCATGATGTTCCAAGGCTCCTCAAGCAGTCACGGCGTTCGAGACCGATGTAATGACCTCTTCAACGATCTGGTCGACGTTGCGGGATTCGGCCTCACCTTGGAAATTGAGAATGACGCGGTGGCGCAGTGACGGCAGGGCGACCCGCCGTATGTCCTCGATCGAGACGGCGGTGCGTCCGTCCAGCGCGCAATGGATGCGGGCCCCACGAATGAGCGCCTGCATGCCGCGCGGACTTGCTCCGTAGCTCACATACTTGGCGACCTGATCGGTCTGCCCTTCGTCGCCGGGATGTGTCGCGAGGACGATGCGCGCGGCGAATTCGTTGACGTGATCGGCGACGGGGACCTCCGAGACGATCTTCTGGAACTCGACCAATTCATCCCCGCCGAGCACCTGGGAGAGCACCGGCAGATCAAAGGCCGACGTCCGCCGCGAAATCTCGATGAGGGTGGCGCGGTCGGGGAAAGGCACGCGGAGCTTGAAGAGGAAACGGTCCGCCTGCGCCTCGGGCAGCGGGTAGGTGCCCTCCATCTCCATGGGGTTTTGGGTCGCCATCACAAAGAAAGGCTTCGGCAACTGCATCGTTTCGCCGCCGGCGGTGACACCGCCCTCCTGCATCACCTCGAGCAGGGCGGCCTGCGTCTTCGGCGTGGCGCGGTTCACTTCATCGACGAGCACGAGATTGGCGAAGACTGGGCCCTTCTCGAAATGCATGACCCGGCGTCCTTCTTCGTTCTCGTTCACGATATGGGTGCCGAGAATGTCGGCGGGCATGAGATCAGGCGTACACTGGATCCGGCCCGGAGTGAGGCCGAGCACCTTCGAGAGCGTTTGCACGAGGAAGGTCTTGCCAAGGCCCGGCACGCCTTCGAGGAGGATGTGGCCGCGGGCAAAGACCGCCACGAGCGTGTCGGTGAGCAATTCATCGTAGCCGACAATGGCCTTCTGGATCTCGTCCTTGAGGACATGAAACCGTTTCTGGAACCTCTCGAGGTCCCGACCGAGTTCTTCGTTGTTTCTCATAAAAATCGTCTTTGGCTCCGTGCCCCGATCCCTCCCGGAATCATCGGCCGTCCCTTCACTCGGGATCGGCCTTTTCGAATTGGGCCCGCAGCGCGGAAAAGTAGCGGAGGACCTGCTGGCGTCGCGAGAGCGGCAGAGACTGCTCGTCGAGCGCCTGTTCCTCGACGGCGATGAAGTCGGCCATCACCTCCTGGCGCGTCCGGTTCGCCTGCTCGGCGCGGGCCTCCCCCTCGACACTGCGCACAGTCGAATCGCCCTCCTTGCCCGCCGTGGCCACGACTTCGGAATCGCTCTTGGCCTTCAACAAATCCGACTTCGCGTCTTCCATCGGAGCCGTGCCCGTGCCGGCCTGGTCACCGCCTTGTCCAGATTGATTGGACGCCCCGTTGCCGAGAGCCAGCCCGGCTCCTGGAGCGGTCTGGCCGGGTGTCATTCCCGGAATCGGCGCCGAGAGCATGCCATCCTGCCCCTTGCCGTCCTTCGCCTGATCGCTCATGCCGAGACCGGAGCCCGATTGTCCCTCGGGCGCCTTTTCTCCCGGCACGGGAGCACTGAAGCTCTGCTCGCCTTTCCCCTTCCCTTTGCCGTCGCCTGACTCGCCGTCTCCGGGAGCTGCTCCGGGCACCGGCGCTTTCTCGCCATCCTGTGATCCGGCTTGGGCAATGCCCGGTGCCGGCACGGTCTTCGTCTCGGGTTGGCCGCCCGGCATCTCCTGACCGGGTTGATTGCCCGGAGCCGTGCCGGGGGCGCCGCTATCGATCGACTGAAGCCCTTCCGGAGCCGGTTGACCCGCGGTCCCGGCCTGGGCGGTCTCTTCCATCTTCTTCAGCTCGCTGCCGCTGATCTCGCCTCCCGCTTCACGGAGATTGGCGGCGAGATCCTCGAGTTTCTCCTTCGCTTCCTCCCGAGCGGCGAGTTCGCGGAAATGCTTCGCCAATTCCTCGAACTCGCGCGCGGCGGCCTTGGCTTGGGCGTCGAGGAGCTTGCGCGAGGCATTGCCAAAACGTTCTCCGACCGGTCGTGGCTTGTCCGCCTCGGTCGCGGCACCGCTGATGCTCTCAAGCGCGCGGGTGAGGCGCTCCTGGATCTGGGACGTGAGTGTCTCCCCGGCGAGGAGGTCTTTCAACGCGAGAGCCTCGGTCGCGGCACCTTCAGCGGCCTTGTCCGCGATGAAGAGGGCGAGATCCGAGGTGTCGGAGTGCCGTTCCATCTCGGCTAGCATCTCAGGCGAGGCCCATTCGTCCGAGAGAATCCCGAGCTTTTCGGCAAGTCGCTCAGCGGCGCGGGCGCGTTCCTCGAGCGACTCGAGCATCTCCCCGGCGGTGAGTCCTTCGGGATTGGCAAGGGCCTCGGCCGCTCCATCGATCTGGACGCGTAGAGCCTCGAGTTCCTTCTTTTCCTCCTCGCTGAGCGACTTCATCTCGCCGAGACGGGCGGCATCCCGCTGGAGTTCACCCGCTTGGAGCGCGGCTGCCTCGCGCATCTCTTCGGTCAGTTCGAGATCGAGGGCATCGGGCACGGTGCGCCACCAGGGTGTCAGGGAAAAAAGAACCGCGAGAACGGGTGCGATCCAAGCGGAGGCGGTCTTCGGCACGGGCAAGACCTTGGGCACTGCCGCACGGGCCTCCGACAAGCGCGCGGCGGCACGGGAAAGGTGCAGTTTCTCCGCCTCCTTCGGTTCCGGGCGGTTGAGAAACTCCCAGGCCGAGGAAAAACAATCCTTCCATCCCCCGCGACGGTCGAGGAGGAGCAAGGCCGCCCCCGTGCCGGGCAGCCGGATCGAGCCAAGGAGGAACAAACCTGCGATCCAGAGCAGGAAAATCCCGGCCGCGAGGATCCACTCGTTTTCCCGCCATTCCGCAAAAAGGCGCACCGAAAGAACGGCGGCGAGGATGAGCACCGCGATCCCGAGGTGGCTCCGGCGTAATCCCTCGGCGAAACGCACGTGGGCGAGACGTCGTCTCACCGTCGCGGCGGCGCTGAGATAGTCGGAACGTTGGGATTCGGCACTCAAGGGGGCAATCGTGAGGAAAGACGGTGGATTGCTCAGTTGAGGCCCGAGAGGACCCGCTCGAGCCGGCGCTCCACTTCCGGGTCATCCGTCGCGGCAAGCTCGCGCTGAAGGATGGGACGCGCAAGGTAGCCAAATGCGCCGAGTTCGCGGGTGGCCGATTCACGCGTCGCCCAGTCCGGCGAGCCGAGACGTGTGATGAGTCCTTCGATTCGGGAAATGGTCTCGGGATTGAGCGAAGGCGAGGAGAGTTCAATTCCGACGATGTCCCGCAGCGGGATCTGCCAGGTGCGTCCAGCGACCTGCACTGCGAGAAATTCGAGGGCCAGACTGCCTGCGACGACGCCGCCATCCCAGCGCTCGAACCGGTAACGCTGCCCGTCCTCGTCGCGCACGAGACGCCGCACCTCGGCCACCGGCATCTCGAGGGCGGTCCCTTCGGTAAGGATCGGCAGGGTCGTGTGGCTCACCACGCCCGCGATTCGCTGGTCGCCGGAAAGTTTCACGAGCGAGCCCGCAACCGGAACGAGGTCCCCTTCTCCCCGCTCCACGCCGGCCTCCGTCAGGATTTGCCTCAGACGTGCCACGGGCAACGAGAGGTCGCCGAGTTCAGTCCCGCTTATCGCGAGAGTCTCTCCGGCAATCAGTCCGGCGCAGCGGGTGCCGTCCTTCAATTCCACCTGCCAACCGGGACCGCCGCTGGGTTCGGGACGCAGCCAGAGCAAGTCGCCGAGCTTCACCTCGATCGGACCCCAAGAGGTCGCGAATGACAGGGGCAGCGAATCCCCGGCGAGCACGCGGATGCGGTCACCGTCGTGGGTCTCGATGAGGGCCGCGGTTTCGGCGGGCCATTCAGGTTTCCCGGAGGTATTGGCGAACACGAGACGATCCAGAGACTCCGGTGCAAGATCGATCCGCGAACCATTGACCGGCACAAAATGGAGCCCGGGAGCCGAAAGCGTGCCCGAGAGAACCTGGCCATCGCGCAAAAAGACCCGGGTGCTGCCGTCGGCACGGGCCTTGCCGCCTTGGATCGCCGCGATCCTTGCGAGGGGAAACCCGGCCTCGCCGTAGGGCGAAACAAGCCGCAGAGTTTCCGCCTGCGCCGTTCCCGGCAAACGCGTCGTATCGCCGATGAGAAGCAAATCCTGCGCTCCCGCCTCGATCCCGAGCGCGGCAAAACCTCCTGTAGCGAACGCCGACTCCGCGGTAAGACCGCTCGCGAGGGGGGCATTCACAAGCGAATCGAGCCAGGCGGGATCAAGGGTCTCGCGGACCTGCTCGAGCTGATGGGGACGGCTCAGATCGGCGAGAGTGCGACGGTCGAAATTCTGAGGGATCACGACCTGGGCGACATGATGCAGGATCACCGCCGTCTCGCCCGGAGCGAGATCGAGGCGATATCGGAAGGTGAGTCCATAGCGGTTTTGCGACGAGACTGTGGGGCGTTCTCCCCCGGCTCCACCCGCGAGCGTGAAAAGGAAGGCCCGCGATGACTGCGACGAACCGGGCAACACGACCACGCCTGTCTCCGCCGGAGTAAGCAGGAGCGGCTCGGACCGCCCCCTGTCGCTGAGAAAGGTTTTGAAATTGCCCGAAAAGTTCGTCGTCAATCCTACTGAAAGGGTGACGGGATCGGCCGATCCGTTGTGAAAGAGCTCGGCATAGCGGAGCCCGCCCGTTTCGCTCAGCAGACGCACCCGTCGCTGCATCTGTAGCCCCGGAATCGCCTCGAGCGGGAGGCCCTGGATGACCATCTCCTTCCCGTCCGGTGTCATCATCGGTTGGTAGGGCACGAACTTCTCCTCGTTCACCAGCAGGGCGAGCCCGCTGTTCACCATGGAACTTCCGATGCGGCCGATATTGCCGCCAGCCTCGACACTCCAGGAGCTGCCCGCGCGATCGGTCCAGATCCCGAAGGCGGCGGGAATGAGATCGCTCGGAGCGTTTTCCTCGACCACCGCGACATCTCCCGGCACCGGCGTCGCGGCCGCTTTTGCCTCGCTCACCGGAGCGGTGTCCTGTGCCGTCAAGGCCACGGCGACACCGCTGAAGACGGCGAGGAGGGCGACACGGGAGATGGAGGAATCAAATTTCACGGACGAGGCGCTTGGCGGTAGGCGAGGACGCGGGACATTGGCACTTCGAGCGTTTGCCCGCCGCTCCCGCGCAGGTGGAGGTAGGGATCGACGAGCACGCCCTCGAGCCGCTCGCCTCCGCTGAGGAAAACCGTGAATTGATCCGGCGTCTCGGGCTCGGGGGAACGGACGAGACGCTCGATTCGGGCGGCATCCACCTTCACGAGAGTGACTCCGTCGCGCAGGGTCAACGCGGAGTCGCCCAAGGTCCCGGCGAAACACTCGTCCCCCCGCAACAGCACTCCGCCAGCCGGACCGATCCCGGTCGGCAGCTCGACGAAGTCGATCCATGAGGACGAGAGCTCCTGGCTCAGCAACGGTGCCCCATTCGCCCGCCAGATCCGCTCGATCAGGGCGACCGGCACCTCGAGCACCTTGTCCGCCCCGGTTTCGACCGCGAGAGAATCGCCTGCCCAGACGATCGCGTGGGTCGAGCCATCCTTGAGCAAAGCCGCCAGCGGTAGTCCGCCAAGCGGGCGACGCGAGACCTCGTTGAGCTCGGACCAAGGCTTCGTCTCCCGACCCCAGGGACCAATCCAATCGAGACCCGTCGATGTTTCTCCTGCAACCGGCATCACCAGTCCATTGGCAAGTTGGAGGAAATGCGTGACACCGGGCGCCGTTTCTCCATCGGACGCACCCGCCCCGAGTAGGAGCAGCCGAAAGGCGGCGGGATCGAGCGTCTCGGCCTTCCCGGCCACCGTCCACGAGAGCGATCCCTTCGTGGCTGCCCCCAGCAGCACGGAGCCATCTCGAAGATACCAAGCCGGGGCATCACCTCCGCGCACCGCGGCGAGCTTGGCGACGGGCACTGTCGTCTCTCCGAGAAACGGCACCTCGATCGTGATTTCGCCCGATTTGGCGAGAACCCCCGAGAGCGGCGTCGCTGGACCGATCCAGAGAAGATCCTCCGCCCGCCGACGGGTGCCGAGGCTTTCCGTCATTTCATTGAGAGCCACGAGCGAGCGCTGGCGAGCCGGCGAAGTCGCCTCGGGCACGAACGATTCCGCCACCAGGTTCACGAACTGGTCGCGCGCCTCGGCCGGAACTCCGGGATCGATCCACTGCCCCCGCTGGATGAAGGGCGCAAAGGCCGCCAGATCCTGCGAGACCTCCGGGAGATTCCGCTGTAGCACCCAATGAAGCAATCGGCGGGTCTCTCCGGCCGGAACTGTCACGGAATAGAGAAAAACAAGTTCACGCAAATTCGCCGATGCCTTCAATTGAGGCTTTTGACCACCTTTTTCACTCCCCAACAGAAAAAACGTATCATGACGTCCTTCGGTCGGACTGAAGTGGACTCCAAGGCTGAAGTCGCCGGGACGGAGCTCCAGAGACGGTTCGGTACCCAGCACGCCACCGCCGGTGCCGTGAAGACTTTGCCAGGCGAAGGGATAGGTCGTGCGCACTACGACCGAGAGAGTGCGTTCGCTGCTTCCCGTGTTGGTGAAGGAGTCGAGGAGGCGCACCCCGGAACGGCGCGTGTCGAACCAGAAATCCCGCGAGATCGTCAGTCCGGCCCGCTTTTCATCGAGAAGCACGTCGATCTTCTCCGCCCCGAGGCTTGGATCACGTACCGCACCGGTGGTCGGGGCGAAGGGTTCGCCATCGACGATCAGGTTCAGGCCCGATTGCAGGTATTGCGTGTCACCCGAAATGAGCGCGCCGTTGTCGAGCGCCTGCCAGAGGAAGCCCGCATCATCCTGAATTTGGAAAAAACGCTCGGGCAACTCGTTGAGCACGACCGCAGCCGACTCGGCCGGGCTCTTCGCGGCCTCCTGCGCCGGGCTTTCCGCGGGGGCTAGGCCGAGAAGGCCGAAAGTCGCGGCGACGCGTAGCAAGCAGGGGGCTGGAGGCAGAAATGACACGATCCGTGAAGTGTAACGATTCTCAGTCGCTTGGAAACTCAAAATTCCCTCGCTTTTTCTTGAAAACCCGCGCCATTGCGCGCGACTCGCGCCGAAATTGCGATTGAATCGGCCTCGATTGCCGCCCATCATTCCGAAGCGTCCCGATCCTCCTCACCTCCTCCCGTTTTGAGCGACCTGCCTGCCAAGATTCTCTATTGCCGTTGTGCCTTCGCCCAAGCCGTGCCCGAGGCCACCAAAAACGCCGTCCTCGAGCGCCTCTGCGAGTCGGGCGTCTCTTTCGAAAGCGTCTCGGACCTCTGTGAAATGTCCGCCCGCAAGGATCCCCGCCTCGCTGAGATTCTCTCTGGAGAAGAACCGGTCCGCATCGCCGCCTGCTATCCCCGCGCGGTGAAGTGGCTCTTCCATCACGCCGGAACGCCTCTGCCCGACGATGGCCGGGTCGAGGTCCTGAACATGCGCGACACCCCGGCCGACGTTGTTGCCGATGCCCTGATCGCCGCCGCCGAATCCCCTTCCCCGACCCCATGAAAAACGAGATCCATCCAGTCCAGGTGATCCTTTACGAAGGACTCGGCTCCGATCCGTGGGAACGCGACTGCCGTCTCTCCGTGACCGCCTCGCTCCTCGATCAGGGCTACTCCGTCCTCCGCGTCACCGAGGCGGCGGGTGCCGGAGCCGCGATGCGCACCACCGGGGAGATTCCCGTGATCGTCCTCGGCCGCTTCACCGGCCCCCTGCCCGAAGTCGTCGATGGCGCGGGCACCCTGCGCATCGCCACGCGTGACACCGCGAATCTCGGGGCCGAAGAAATCCTCTCCCTCGTCACCACCGTCCGTGATGAACTCGGGGCCGAGCTCAATCGTCCCGGCCAGACCGGAGCGTGGAAACCCTGGTTCCCCGTGATCGACTACGATCGCTGCACCAACTGCATGCAGTGCCTCAGCTTCTGCCTGTTCGACGTCTACGGCGTGGACGAGGACAAACGCATCCAGGTGCAGAACAACGACAACTGCAAAACGAACTGCCCCGCCTGCTCTCGCGTCTGTCCCGAGGTGGCGATCATGTTTCCCAAGTATGCCTCCGGTCCCATCAACGGGGAGCTCGTGAAGCAGGAAGACCTCGCCCGCGAGAGCATGAAGATCGACATCTCGAGCCTGCTCGGCGGCGACATCTATTCGAGCCTGAAGAACCGCAGCGAGAAGGCGAAATCGCGCTTTTCCAAGGAACGCAGCCCCGATAAGGCCCTCGATGAACGGAAACGCTGCCTCACTCAGCTCCAGCAGTCCGGAATGATCCCGGCCGAAGTCCTCGCCGAACTGGACCTGACGTCCCTGCCCTCGCCCGAAGCGATCCAGCGGAAGGCGAAGGAACTGGCTGCGCTGCGCGAATCTCAGGCCTGATCAAGCCGCTACTTCGCTTCGCGGAAACGGTAGCTGAAGAGATCCGCGTCCCGCAGGACGAAACGAATCCGCACCGCCTTCCCGGCGAGCGACGAGAGGTCGGTGCCGCCTTTCCAGGTCACGACGCGCTCGACCGCATCACCAAAGTGCGGACCGCAATCGTCGCGGGAGAAGCCCGGGATCGGCTTGCCACCTTCATCCTGGATCTCGACGCGGACATCCCCGGCCGCCGAGCTGGCGAAATTGATCGCCAATTCCTTGCCCGAAAAAACGATCGGCTTTGTCACCACCTCCCCACCCGAGAGCGGTGCCTTCACTGAAACAAAGCCATCGAGCCGCAGACTGTAGCGTCGCAGGAGACTGCTTTTCCCGGTCCAGTAGCTCTCCGTTGCAAAAAGGGAAAGTTCGTTGGGCCCGCCCTCGAAACTACCCTTCGTTTCCACGGGACCCCAGGCGAGGTATTGGTGGCCGTAGTGCCAGGTGCCCTCGCGTTCTGGACCAGGTCGCAGGAACGCTTCGTTCCAACGCTTGAAGGTCACCCCGTCGCGTCCCGCCATGAACAGGCCCTCGGTAAGAGCCGTACCGTAGCGTTCGCTGGACTTGGCGCGGTCCTCGCGGGCAGCGAGTTCGGGCAATGCACGCATCGAGTCCGACCAGCCGCGCTCGATGTAGCGGGTCGGGAAGCCGATGAGGAGATGCGGGGCTCGAGAGTAGGGTTTGACGCCGTTCGTGTAGAGTTGCTCGTCCGGCGAGTCGGTGTAGCGCAGATCCTGCGCCGACTCCCAGTGGATCAGGTCCTTCGACACAGCCGTGCGGATCGCGCGATTGCCCTCCGGCTTCCAGGCCTCGCCGGTTGTCGTGCCGCCGGTGAAGGTCCGCCAGTAGGCCCGGTAAGCGTCAATGTTAGGATCGTAAAAGGCGAGATTCTGCGAATCAAAAGCGCCCTCGGTGATGATCGGCTCCGGATGGGCGAGACTCCAGTGGAGGCCGTCGGGCGATTGGAAGAGAAGGAGCCCGTGGGGTTTCTCCGAGCGGATGATCGCCTTGTAACGGGCCTCGGGAGGACAGGCGGGGTTTTCATCCTTGAAGACAGCCGGATGCCCCGGGTCCGACTTCACCGAGCCGAAGGTCTCCGAGGCGAGGACGATGTTGTTCGCCTTCGATCCCTGGAACTCGACCAGCCCCAGCTCCGGCTTGCGCCAAGTAATGCCGTCGTCGCTCTCGGCGTAGCAGCAATAGAGCGGGTGAGATCCCGTGTTGACCTTGCCGTCCTGCACCGCGATGTGCCAGGCCTTGTAATACATCCGGTATTTGTCACCGTCGCGGAAGACGCTGTGATAGCCGGTGCCGGTCCCCTCCCAGGGAGCGTTGTGATCCAGGGCGATCTCGTGCGCGATCGGTTCGTGCAACTCGAGCCGCGCCCCTCCCGAAATCGACTCGATCAGCGAATCCTCGACAAACAACTCGCGGCGGGTGCCGATCTCGACGGGATCGGCAGACAGGCCACCCGGAAAGAGGAGACAGGCGAGGACGGTAAAACGCGATAAACTTCTCATGGATGGCTGCAGCATGATGGATCGCCCCTCCTCTCGGCAAGCTCCCCGACGCGGCGGCATCACGTGAGCAAAGACGATTGCCGGAAAGTAGTCCGAAGCCCCATCATGGAATTGAGCCCCCCCATTCCCCGCCATGCCCGAGATCTACGGTAGCGACGCCTATTCACCCAAGGAAATCGCCGAACGCATCGAAGGCGTCGGCGTGCGCAAGGCCAATCTCCCGCTCCTGCCAATGGCCGCGCTCGGCGTCCTCGCCGGCGGGTTCATAGGACTCGGAGCCCTTTACTTCAATCTCGTCGTCAGCGATCCCGGACTCGGCTTCGCTGCGAAACGCGTCCTTGGTGGCGTGGTGTTTTCCTTGGGGCTGATCCTCGTCGTCGTTGCCGGGGCCGAGCTCTTCACGGGGAACAATCTCATGGTCATGGCCCGCGTCCACGGCAAGATCACGACACGGCTGATGCTGCGCAACTTCGCCGTCGTCTTCGTCACGAATTTCATCGGTGCCTGCGGCCTCGCAGCGATCGTCGCCCTCTCCGGCCACGGCCGGATGAACGGCGGTCTCGTCGGGGAATCCGCCATCGCCATCGGCCTCGCGAAGTGCGAGATCGGAATGGCGGAGGCGTTTTTCAAGGGGCTCCTCTGCAATCTCCTCGTCTGCCTCGCGGTCTGGCTCGCGATGGCGGGACGCAGCGTCGTCGATCGCGTCGTCGCGGTCATTTTCCCCGTCTCCGCCTTCGTCGCCGCCGGATTCGAACACAGCATCGCGAACATGTATTTCGTCCCGCTCGCGATCTTCCTCGCGGGCGACGCCGGACCCGAAGCCCTGAGCTGGTCCAATTTTCTCGTGAACAACCTCCTCCCCGTCACCCTCGGCAACCTCGTCGGCGGCGCCGGCATGGTCGGCCTCGTCTACCACCTCATCTACGGCCGGGAATGACCAAATCTTGTCGCGGCCGCGACAAGATTTGGTCGCGTCAGCCGATCAGTTCGTGGATCACGCCCTTGCCTTCGAAGCCGGTGAGCCGTTGTTCGAGTCCGTTGTGATACCAGGTGAGTTTCTCGTGATCGATCCCGAGCAGTTGTAGGGCGGTCGCGTGGAGTTCCCAACTGTGCATCACCTTCTCGACCGCCTCGTAGCCGAGTTCATCGGTCGCCCCGTAGCCAGTGCCCGCCTTGATCCCGCCGCCGGCGATCCAACTCGTGAAGGCCCCCGCATTGTGATCGCGCCCTTTTCCCGATCCCTGCGCGGCCGGCTGGCGGCCGAATTCCGAGGTGCAGATCACGAGGGTGTCGTCGAGGAGCCCGCGCGCCTTCAGATCGATGAGCAGGGCCGAGGCCCCCGTGTCGAGCACCTCGCCCCAATAGCCGTGGTCCCTGACAATGTCCTCATGACTGTCCCAATTCGGACGGATCTTCTTTGCGGTCGTGTTTTCCGCCCCGCAGTAGATCTGCACGAAACGCACCCCGCGTTCGGCGAGTCGTCGGGCGAGGAGGCACTGCCGGCCGAAGGGGCCCGTCTCGGGATGATCGAGGGCGTAGAGTTGTTTCGTCAGAGCCGTCTCGC
>Ga0209573_1001474_pt1 | contig 36224 bp, 25 predicted proteins | sample TNRBio252014_DNA_FD_185870 | JGI IMG/M metagenome (GOLD analysis project Ga0209573, IMG submission 185870) | Wastewater treatment Type I Accumulibacter community from EBPR Bioreactor in Madison, WI, USA - TNR Reactor_6/25/2014_ DNA (SPAdes)... | ecosystem: Engineered > Bioreactor > EBPR >...
CATGGTGATCAGCATCGTCCAGAAGGTGCCGACCAGGGCCCCCCAGATCCCGGCGAGCTCCGGCGAGCGGGAATCGCCGGCGGTGAACAGCGTCGTGTTGAAGTTGCGCTCGACGATTCCGCGCTGCTCGAGCCGATGGAACCACTCGATCTGCTTGTCGGAAACCCGGCGTTCGGTCTGCTCCGACTCGCGATCGATCCGCCCCTTGGCGAGCTGGTCCAGGTCATCCGCGAACGGCACCAGTACCGTCACCCGCTGCCCGATCAGCGACGGGTCCTCCATCACCATGCTTCGCAGGTAATAGGTGGCACCGGGGCTGAGCAGCCCCATCAGCTCGCGCCGCTCCCGCCGGTCGGTGACTTCGGGGAACAGGTCGTCGAGCGCGTCGCGGACCAACTTCTGGTAATCCGCGGTCGACAGCACCTTGGGGTCGCGCGTGCCCGCCGGATCGATCTCCTGCGGCCACAGGGTGACTTCCAGCCTGATCATGGTCTGCGTAAACGCCGGCGCCGCCGTTTTGAAGATGGTGAACAGCAGCACGGCGAGGCAGAGCACGGCAAAGCAGATGGCGGCGAGGCCATAGGCGCGGAACCGCCGCTCGGCGGCGTAGCGCCGCTTCAGGCTGCTCGCGACCAGATCGGACGCGCGGGTGCGGGCGGCGGCGCCGGCGCTTGCCGCCTGGGCCATGACGGGATCAGTCATATTGCTCTCGATACTTCGTGACGATGCGAAGGGCGATGATGTTGAGCGTCAGCGTGACGCAGAACAGCACGAGGCCGAGGGCGAAGGCTGCCAGCGTCTTCGGGCTGTCGAACTCCTGGTCGCCGACCAGAAGGGTGGCGATCTGCACGGTGACCGTGGTCACCGCCTGGAACGGGTTGGCGGTCAGGTTGGCGGCGAGGCCGGCGGCCATCACCACGATCATCGTCTCGCCGATGGCGCGCGAGGTGGCCAGCAGGAAGCCGCCGATGATGCCGGGCAGTGCCGCCGGGATGATCACCCGGCGGATGGTTTCCGCCTGGGTCGCGCCCAGGCCGTACGAACCTTCCCGCATCGACTGCGGCACCGCGGTGATGACGTCGTCGGACAGGGACGAGACGAAGGGGATGATCATGATGCCCATGACCACGCCCGCCGCCAGCGCGCTCTCCGAGGAAATGTCCAGCCCCGCGTCGGAGCCGACGCTGCGGAAGAAGGGAGCGACGGTGAGGGCGGCGAAGAAGCCGTAGACCACCGTCGGGATGCCGGCCAGGATTTCCAGGACCGGCTTGACCACCGCGCGCAACCTCGAATGCGCGTATTCCGCCATGTAGATCGCCGCCATCAGGCCGACCGGCATCGCCACGCACATGGCGATGAACGCGATCAGCAGAGTTCCGACGAACAGCGGCACGGCGCCGAAGCTTCCGGCCGCTCCCACCTGGTCGGCGCGCATCGCCATCTGCGGGCTCCATTCCAGCCCGAACAGGAATTCCACCGGCGAGACCCGCAGGAAGAAGCGGCTGGCCTCGAAGATGAGCGACAGCACGATGCCGACGGTGGTCAGGATCGCCACGACGGAGCTGGCGATCAGGAAGAACATGATCACCGTCTCGACGGTGTTGCGGGCCCGGAACCGGGGTGCGATGCGCGAGCGCGCAAACAGCAGGCCGGCGATGGCGAGCGCCAGCACCAGCACCAGCAGGGCCATGCGGCTGATCTGCAGCATGCGCGAGTAGCGCTCGGCCGCCTGCTGCATTTCCGGATCGGCCGCGCGGGACAGAATGTTGCCGGATGCGAGGTTGCGGATGTCGTTGAGCAACAGGCCGAGGCGCTCGGGAGGCAGCGACTGCGCTTCCGGCGGCAGGCTGTCGACGAGCATGGCGCGCAAAATCTGAGGCTCGAGGGCGAGCCAGGCGACGAAGACCAGCAGCGCCGGGACGGCGCACCAGATCGCGACGTAGAAGCCGTGATAGCTGGGCAGCGAGTGCAGGGACCGCTCCTTGCCGCCGACGGAAGACACCGCCCGGGACCGTCCCAGATAAAAACCGATGATCGTCAGGACCAGCAGGGTGGCGACGAGAACGAGGAGCTGCATGATGTCCACGCGAGATTGGTGTTTGGGACGATCCTGGTCGAAACCGATCCGGGTGTCGGCGGGTCGACGGCCGTGAGCCGGGGAAGCCGAGGCTCCCCGGCGTCTGGCCGGCCAGTGGCTACATGCCGGCGTTGTTGACGAACGACAGCGCCTGCTCGCGCACCTTGGCGCGCTCGGCATCCGGCAGGGCGATCAGGCCCTTGGCGGCCAGATAGCCGTCCGGACCCCAGGCCTTGTCGGAGGTGAACTCGGCAATGAATTCCGGGATGCCCGGGATCACGCCGACGTGCGCCTTCTTCACATAGACGAACAGCGAGCGGGAGATCGGGTACTTGCCGGAGGCGATGTTGTCGTAGCTGTCCTCGACGCCGTTGACCAGGCTGCCCTGGATCTTGTCCCGGTTCTGGTCGAGGAAGCTGTAGCCGAAGATGCCGAAGGCGCTCTTGTTGGCTTCCAGCTTGCGAACGATCAGCACGTCGTTCTCGCCGGCCTCGACGAAGGCGCCGTCCTCGCGGATACCCTGGCAGACCGCCTTGTGCTTCGCTTCGTCGGTCTTCTTCAGCTCGGCGATCGCCGGGATCTTGGCGCAGCCGCCTTCCATGGCGAGTTCGTTGAAGGCGTCGCGGGTGCCGGAGGTCGGCGGCGGGCCCAGCACCTCGATCTTCGTCGCCGGCAGCGACGGGGAAATCTCGTTCCACATCTTCACCGGGTTCGGCATGAAGCCGCCCTTGCCGTCCGGCACGTCCTTGGCCAGCGCCAGGTAGAGCTGCTCGAGGCTGATGGTCAGCTGCGGCGCCGCCTTCGAGTTGGCGAGCACGATGCCGTCATAGCCGATCTTCACCTCGGTGATCTCGGTGACGCCCGCCTTGGCGCAGGTCTCCTGCTCGGACTTCTTGATCGCCCGCGAGGCGTTGCTCATGTCCGGCGTATCGACACCCACGCCGGAGCAGAACAACTTGAAGCCGCCGCCCGTCCCGGTGCTCTCGATTACCGGCGTCTTGAAATTGGTGGTCCGCCCGAACTCCTCGGCGACCCGGGTGGTGAATGGAAACACGGTCGAGGAGCCGACGATGCGGATCTGATCGCGTGCTTCCGCCGCTCCCGCGGCGACGACGGTCATCAGGACCGCCAAGCTCAGAGACTTCGTGATCATTGCACTCTCCCGTGTTCTTTCCCACAAGGCTTGCCGAGCCGATACGTTGCGGTGCCCGGCATCGGAACCACTTGCGACCACTCTAGGGTGGAAGCGCGACCAGATTATTACAACAACGCTACAGTTTGATGACATCGCCCGGGTTATCGGGACTGCGGCAGGCCTTCACCCCCGGATCGGGGCGTCGAGGCGGACGGCAGGAACACGGTGAATGTGCTGCCGACGCCGACCTTGCTCTCGATCGAGAGCCGGCCACGGTGGCGATTGACGATGTGCTTGACGATGGCGAGCCCGAGGCCGGTGCCGCCCATCCGCCGGGAGCGCCCCTCGTCGGCGCGGTAGAAGCGTTCGGTCAGCCGCGGGATATGGATCGATTCGATGCCGTCCCCCTCGTCCGTCACCGCCACCGAGACGCCGGCCGCCTGGGTGGCGGGCAGCCGCTGCATCGCCAGGACGGTGACTAGGATGGTGGTGTCGGGGCGAGCGTACTTCACCGCGTTGTCGATCAGGTTATGGAACACCTGGGTCAGCTGGTCCCGGTCGCCCACCACCTCCGGCAAGTCGTTCGGCGCGTCCAGCCGGATCGTCATCCCCCGTTGCGCGGCACGCACCGCCAGCGTATCGACGACGGCGGCCAGCACCTCGTCCACCTCGATGCGTTCCCGCGGCGGCACGTGCTCGTTGATCTCGACCCGCGACAGCGACATCAGGTCTTCGACGAGGCGGGCCATCCGCCGTGCCTCCGCCTGCATCACCCCCAGGAAGCGCTCGCGGGCGAGGGCATCGTCGCTCGCCGGACCGCGCAGCGTCTCGATGAAGCCGATCAGGGCGGACAGGGGCGAGCGCAGTTCGTGAGTGGCATTGGCGACGAAATCCGCCCGGCTCTGCTCCGCCCGTTTCGCCCGCGTTTCGTCACGCAGGACGAGCGCGATGCGCGGCCCCCTTGGATCGGCCGACGGCGGCAGTTCGCCCGCGTGCAGAGTGAAGGTGCGCGGCATCGGCACCGGCAGGGTGATCTCCTCGGTCACCGAGGGAAGGCCGCTCAGCACGGTCTCCACCGCCGCCAGCACGTCCGGGTGGCGCAGCGACAGCGCCAGGTCCCGGCCCAGCAGCCCCACGCCCAGCACGTCGCGGGCGATGCGGTTGACGGCCACGATCTCGCGCGCGCCGTTGAGCAGGATCACCGGGTCCGGCAGCCGCTCGAGGAAATCCTGCGGCACGGTTGCCGCCGTCTCCGTCGGCGGCGTCGCCGCGGCGGCCTGCTCGCGCCGTCGGTTGCGGGCCAGCAGCGCCACGCCGGCCGCCTGCACCAGGGCGAGCGCCGCCGCAGCGCGGAGATCGACCAGCCCGGCCGCGGTGAGTGCCGCCAGCAGCAGCAGCGCCGGCCCCATGACCTGGGCGGTCAGGCGCCAGGAATTCACGTGTCGCGTCGGCACGAGCGCACCCGCATGCGGAACGCGGGGGACGGGCGACAGGATCGGACGCCGCCGCCGCCAGGGGCGGGAACGTCGGCCTGCTCAGCAGTTGGCCACCTTCGCTCCGTGCACGTCCTCATCGGCGATGACCCGGTTGCGCCCCGTCCGCTTGGCGAAGTAGAGCGCCCTGTCGGCGCGTTCGATCAGCCCGGAGACCGGCTCGTCGGCGGCAAATTCGGCGACGCCGATCGACACCGTGACCGTCGCCAGCTTCTGACCGGTCTGACGGTTGAACAGCTTCTTCTCCGCGACTTTGCGGCGGATGTTATCGGCGACCCGCCTGCCGTCGCAAGACGCGGTATCCGGCAGAATCACGGCAAACTCTTCGCCTCCGAAGCGAGCAGCCAGGTCGAACCCCTTGATGTTGTCGGTCAGCACCGTGCCCAGCAGCCGCAGCACCTGATCCCCGATCACATGCCCGTAGTCGTCGTTGAAATTCTTGAAGTGATCGATGTCGATGAGCAGCAGCGATAGCGGCATGCTGGTTTCGGCCGCCGCCAGGACGGCGCTATGCAGGGCCTCGTCGAAGCGCGAGCGGTTGGCAAGGCCGGTCAGCGAGTCGGTCAGCGCCTGCCTGCGCGCCCCCGCCAGCTCCTGCTTCAGCCGGGACGTCTCGGCCAAAGCCGTCTCCAACTGGCGTTCGACCTCGCGGCTGTGCTCGGACATCATGCGGGTTCGCGACAGCAACCGGGCGAACACCCGGAACAGCCGGTCCTCGACCTGCGCCTGCTCGGCCTCACCCAGCGCGTGCTCCAGCAGTTGCGTGTAGTCCTTGGCGTTGCGGCCGGCGCAGGCCAGGGACTCGAGAACCGTGCCGATCTCGCGCTCCAGGCTCTCTGCCATGCCGCACAGCGACGCCTGCGCCCGGTCGTCGCTGCAGAACGCCTCGAACAGCATCCGGCTGCGTTCCTCGTCGATCACCTCGCCCTTGCGGATCAGCGCATCGAGGGCGATGCGCACGTCCGGCTGATCGGCGGCATATCGGTACCACAGCGCAAAATTGTTCGGATGCGGCGCGATCTGCCGCTGCTCCATGAGCGTCCGCGCCTGATCGGCATATTCGGTCGCCTCGCGCAGGCCATGCTCAGAGTACATCGTCCAGAAGCCTTCCAGGGCAGCCGAGCCCGCCATCGGGGTTGCGGCGGCGGTGAACGACACCCGCCCCACAGACATCATAGGTGTAGTTGGTTAAGGATTTCCGACCCACTCGCCGTGCCCGGCCCAGGCGTGACAATTTTGGTGTATCTTTGGTGTATCGTCCCCCTCCCGGGGGAAGGCCGGAGCGACGTCGGCGCGCAATCGGGGCGCGGCCGCTCAGCGTGCGGGCAAGCTGACGGCGCGGCCGGCGAAACGCGGCGGCGGACAGGACCGGTCGGCGGCGACCGCCGCCGCCAGCGCGGCCCCGGCGTCCGGCGGCCAGGGCAGTGGCCGGCGCGTCGCCAGATCGACGTGCACGCACAGCACCTCGTTGGCGGCGACGATGCCGTCGAGCCTGGCGCACGTCATTTCGTGGAACAGGATGAGCCGTCGGTCGTCGCAGGCGAGCGGGCGCGTCGTCACCGTCAGCCCGGCGCCGGCCGCCACCTCGCGCCGGTAGGCGACGTGCATGTCGCCCACGAACACCGAGCAGCCGCTGGCCTCGCGGTAGGCTTCGCCCACCCCGAGGCCGTCGAGCGCCGCATCCGTCGCGTGGTCGAAGACCAGCACGTAGTAGGCGACGTTCATGTGGCCGTTGTAGTCGACCCACTCCGGCCGCACCGTCTCACGGTGCGGCGGCAGCGGGCAGCTCACGGGTGTGTCGACATGCTGAGCGCCTTTTCCAGCTCCGCCTTCTTCTTCTTCAGCGCCTCGATCTGCTGCTTCTTCTTCTCCGCGGAGTCGGTGCCGCCCTGCGCATGGGCGGCAACCGCCTGTTGATTGGCCTTGCCGACCTCCGCCTTCAGCCGCTGGTACTCCGCGTCGGAGATCGACTTTCGTTTGCGCGCCGCCTCCAGTTCCGCAGAGACCGTCTTCAGATCCCGGGATACCTCGTCGAGTTGCTGCTCTGCGGCCTCGAGTTCTTCGCGAGCCGCCACGGCGTCGCTTTCCGCCGCCTGCTGCTGGTCGAACAGCGTCTTCTGCTTGTCCTGCGCCGCCTTCAGCTTCGCCTGCGCTTCCGCCTCGCGACGGGCCGGACCGCCCGTCTGCAGATCCTGCTTCTGATCCAGGTACGTGCAACCGGAGAGCAGTGCCGCCACACACACAACCATCAGGGAACGAGAGATCATCGTCGACATTCCTCTCGTCAGACCTTCGAAACCGATAAACTCTCGTTCATCGCTACCAGATTCTTTTCGACCTGTGCGATCTTCTGGTTCAGAGTCTGGATCTCGGTATCCAATTTCCGAGTGTCCTCCTGACCCTGCATGTTTTGTGCTACCTGCTGGTAATTATCCCGTTTCTTCTTCAGATTGGCAAGTTGCTCCTGAATCCCGTTTCGACTCTTCTCAAGGCTTGCCTTCTTCGCCCGGGCCGTTTCGACATCGATCTGTTTTTGCGCCAGTTGCTCGTTGATCTTGCGAATACGAGCGTCCGTGAGTTCCACGAACTGGTGGGAGCTGGCGATCAGCTTCTCCGACTCTTCGTTCGCCTTCTCGACGTCGCGGGTGACGATGTCCACCTGCCGCACCCGTTTCCGGCTCGCCTCCTGCGCCGTTGCCGTCATGTAACCGTCGACACCACCCAGGATGCCGCCGGCGATGCCGCCGGCGATGCCGTAGCGGATCATGTTGTCGACCCGGCCGGTGGTGGCGCCGATGAGTACGCCGGTGAGAATGCCGAGGCCTGCCCCCAGCGCCGCACCGCCGGCGACGGTGGAGTTGTAGGTCGCGTTGTCCTCGCGCAGCTGCGCTTCCGCGGCCGCCAGCTCCGGATCATCGGCAGGGGACGTCGACGTTTCCGCCGCTGCCCCGCCCTCGGCGGTCGCGCCGCCCGAACCGCCCCCCTTCGACGCACAGCCGGACACCGCCCCGGAAACCGCCAGCGTTCCTGCCAACAGCAGCGCCATCGCCTGCCGCGACCACATTGGTTTCGTCTCGTCAGTCATGATTCACCACCCCAGCTTTCCGCCTGGCCCTTCGGCCCTTCTCAGGCCGGAATGTCCGCCAGGACTGCCTGCTTATCCAGTTTCCCCGCCTTGCGCTGCTGCGCTTCGTGGCGAAGAAACGCCTCCACATACGGCAGTAGCGGCTCCAGTTTCCGCGCCTCGAATTCGCGCTTCAGGATGTCGGCCTGGCTAGCGACGATCGGTTGCGGATACTCTGCCGTCAACTGCATCACGGTTTCTATATAATACCCCAGGTTAAAATCGAGTGCTGCCTTGTCGGCTTCCAGGCTCTTGCGGAGGCGCTCGCGCGTGTCGGCGCTCACATCCGGCAGCGTCTTCAGCTGGTTCTCGCGGAACGCCACCAACTTCTTGTCCTCGCTCAGCTTTTTCGCCAGGTAGGCGCCGACGCGTACGCTGCTGCGCGCCGCCCGGTCGCGCTGCTCGTTGCGCGTCTGGATGTTCGCCTTGATCACCGTGGCCAGGTTCTGTACCCGCTGGCGCAGTGCCGGGTCTTCCACCGCCTTGGCGAGCACGTCCACTTCCTTGACCGGATCGTCCTGCTGCTCGCCGAGAGCCGCCGGCGCCGACTTCGGCAGCTCGGCCCAGGCGGCCCGGATCGCCGAGAGCTTGGCCGGGCTGGGAAGGCCGGGGGCGACGATCGCAAGCCGGAACCCGGTGGTGCGCGAGCGGCGCTCGCCCTTCTTGTCGATCGGCGCGAACTCCTCACGCGCCGCGGCACGGATGTCGTCCACGGGCGTCATGTAGTCGCCGCCCTTCACCATCGCCCCGCCCGCCTGGCCGTGCAGCCGCGAGAGTTTGTTGAGCCGGTAGGGGTCGAGCACGAACTCGCCGACGTTTCCCAGCATGTCATGCAGGCCGAGCGGGTTGGGCTTCAGCAGGCCCACGACGTTGAGTTCGTTGTTGGCGCTGTCGGTGCCCTGGTACCAGACGTACCGGGCGGCCCCCTCCGGCATCGGGAAGGCGGGTTCGACGAACACCGATTCCGACACCGCGAGCCCGCCGCGCGCCGCGTACTCCCACTCCGCTTCCGTCGGCAGCCGGACAAAACCGGGGGCGCCGTCCTCCGCCGGCAGCTTGGCGAGCGCGCTCTTCGCCAGCCACGCCCCGTAGCGCTCGGCAAACGACACCGCCTCGCCCCAGGTCACCGAGACTCTGGGGAAGCGGCCGTCGTCGCCCGCCGCCGGGCAGGTCTCGCCGAGGGCCGCCCACTGCAGGGCGGTGACCTCGTACTTGCCGAGCCAGAAGAAGCGCAGGTTGGGTTTGGACTTGTCGGTGAAGCCGCCGACGATCCAGTCGGCACGGCTGTTCTCCGCATAGGCGAACTGCTCGTCGGCGCCGCCCAGCGTCACCTTGCGGTCGCCGAGCACGCCCTCGGCCGGCACGTCGATGCGCCGGAACGCCATCTGGCCGCCGCACGGCATCGGCAGCACGAGGTCGCCCGCCGCCGGCTGCGGGTTCCACAGCTTCTCCGGCCACGGCTGCGGCTGCTGCGCCACCGCCGGAACCGTCGATGCGGTCACCAGCAGCACCGTCATCGCGAGGCGGCACAGCGGCGGCGGCGATCCACCGCCGGGCGTTGTCCGAGGCAGCGGGCCATGGACTGCTTCGCCTTCGGTTCGCAGTGGCGGGAGAACGGGGGAGCTAGACATCGCGCAATTCCTCGCTGACCTCGAGGCGGCCGTAGAACAGCCCGGTGAGTGCCGCCGGCAGCAACGAGACGGCGAGCGTCGCCGCGACGCAAGCCGCGATCTGCCACGCCGCCAGCCGGCAGGCACTCTCGCCGCCGTCGATGCTGGGGGAGAAGTAGAGGTTGATGGCGACGGCCACGACCGCGAACAGCGCCACCGCGAGCCCGGCACCGGCGAGCGCGATCGTCCCGCTCTGCGCCAGCGGGTAGCAGGTGCGCCACGCCGGCGGGTATCCCACCAGACCCAGGATGGCGAGTTCCCGACGCTTGCGGTCGGCGTTCGCCCACTGGTTCGCCGCCAGCGAGACCGCGTAGCCCGCGACGGCGAGCCCCGCCACGATCACCAGGATCACCGTGAGGTTGCGGCTGAGCGCCAGAGCGGACGCGATCTCGCCGGCGCGGGTGGCGACGGTGACGTTCCGCGCCTGCAGGTAGGCCGCCAGCGGGCCCACATCGCGGATGCTGCGCGCATACAGCCGGAACAGCGGATAGGCGCCGGTCGCGGGTGCGGTCCCGTCGCCCGCCCAGCCCAGTGCCGGCACCGCGAACCCGTCCCGATAGTCCTGCACCGCTTCCAGCAGCGGCAGGGTGACGAAGGCGGCAAGCCCGTCGTAGCGCTCCACGGGCACGACGGAGAGCACGGTCAGCGTCAGCCCCACCGGCTCGATGCGTCCGCCGCGCACCCGCTCGATCCCGGCCAGCACCTGACCGCCGGCCTTCACCCCCAGTTTCTCCGCTGCCCGCGCGCTCAGGCTCATCCGGTCCAGCCCCTCGGCCAGCGCCGCAGCCGTTGGGGTCAACACCTTACCTCCATCCTCGGCCGCGCCCGCCACCGGATCGCCCGCGGCGGTCGGCAGCCAGGAGACGCGCACCGGGGCGGCGGCCGTGCCGTCCTTCGGCAGCAGGTCCACCTGCCCGGCGATCGCCCGCGTGTTCGGCATCACGAAGGCCACGTCCGGGCGCGTCCGCATCGCCTCGAACCAGGCGGCATCGAAGCGGTTGGCGCCCGCCACGTCGGGGATGATGGCCCGCATCGCCGGGTCCCGGTCCATGCGCTCCAGCAGCGTGCCGATCACACCCTGCTGCAGGCCGTAGAGGACCAGCAGCGGAGCGAGGATCGCCGCCACCGCGGTGACTTGGCAGAGCGTGATCGCCCACTCGTGGCGCAGGTCGAACAGCGCCAGACGGACCAGCTGCAGGGCGGGGCCGAAGCCCCCCGGCGAAGGGGCGTGGGGTGCGGGGCCGCTCACCGGTGCCCATCCCGGATGACGGTCGCGTCGTCCTCGACCTGGCACGGGATCGGGCGCAGGCCGTGGCGCTCGACCATCTCCCAATCGTGCGAGACGAGGATCAGCGTGATCCCGAGTTCGCCGGCCAGCCGGACGAACAGGCCCATCACCCTCTCGGCGTTGTGCGGATCGAGCGAGGCGGTGGGCTCGTCGGCGAGCACGATGCGCGGCCGGTGCGAGACGGCACGGGCGACGGCGGCACGCTGCCGCTCGCCGATCGAGACCTTCGCCGGCAGCCGGCGGGCCAGATGGCCGATACCGAGGAAATCCAGGATCTCGGGCACCGGGCCGGGGCAGGCGAGGCCCAGCAAGCGGCGGGAGACCAGTGCGTTCTCGGCGATGCTGAGGAACGGCAGCAGGCCGCCCGTCTGCAGCACGTAGCCGAAGTGCCGGGCGCGCAGTGCCGTCAGCCGAGCCCGCGCGCCGGCGTCCCACAGCCCGGCCACGTCCACCTCGGATTCACCCGGCAGGCGCAGACGGAAGCAACCGACGGTGCTGGGCCGAAGGGTCATCGCCAGCAGGTCGAGACAGGTGCTCTTGCCGCAGCCGCTGGGCCCCAGCAGCGCCACCCGTTCGCCGTCGGCCACCCGCAGCCGGTCGATGCGCAGCCTGAACCGCTCGGCACCGCCACCGCGCTCCCGCTCCACGTCCCGCAAGTCGATGACCGGCGCCCCCACGCGATCCACGGTCGCTCAGCTCACGGCAGGGTGTCGATCGGGATCGGGTAGACCGCGTCGCCGGCAGCACCCTGCGGGTTGAGCTGCACCCAGCGGTCCACGTCGTCGTGGAAGCGCTGGTAGAGCGCGATCTTCGACTTCACGTCGTCGATCAGCGCCTGCTGCTGGCCGACGCCCATGCGCGTCCAGCTGTCCTGGTCCAGGCCCATGATCTTGCTCTGGTAGGGCAGGCCTTCCAGGTACTCGCCCATCAGTCCGATGTCCTCCAGGTTCTTCGCGCCGGCCTGGCCCACCCGGTTGGCCTCGCGGCTCATGGCGAGTGCGGCGCTGCGCAGCTGGTTGAAGAAGTCGGACGGGTCGAGCTGCCCCTTCTCGCCGGCCTCGACCACCTTGCGCAGGGTGGCCTGCAGGTCGCTGAGCTGGTTCTTGGTCAGCAGCACGCGAACGCTGAACGACGCCACGTCCGGATTGCGGAAGTCCCGGTCCGACGCCCACGCCTCGAACATCCTGGGCGCCTTGGTACCCTGCACCTCGCCCAGCCAGGCCAGCTGCATGGCGCGGCCGACGGCTTCCGTCTGCTGCGCCAGCTTGTCGCCGGCGGGTGCGGCGCCGGGCTTCTCCGTCGGTGGCGTCTTGCCGGCGTTCTTCACCTGCTCGACCAGGGCCTCCGCCAACTTCTTCACCTGCGCCTTGAACGCCGCCTGATCGCCGGCCTCGACCGGATAGTACAGCGAGCCCACGTTCGGGAACTTGGCCAGCGCCTCGTACTGCTTCTTCGCCGTGGCGTGATCGGCCTTGCCCTCCGGCGTCTGCAGATAGAGGACGTAGAGGGCCATGCGGTTTTCCAGCGCCAGCTGGCGCACCTGCTCGGTGCCGAGGCCGGTGTTGGCCAGCGGAGAGTTGCCCTCGCGCGAGCTGGCGTCGGTGATCATGATCAGGTAGCGGCCGCCGAAGCCGGTCCAGTCGACGCCCTGAATCGCCTCCACCAGTCCGGCATAGCCGTCCTCGGCATAAGCACGGGTGGAGACCTCCGAGGCCTTCACCCCCTGCACCGCGCCCTCGAACTGCTGCTGCGTCGCAACCTTGGATGGATCGGCGAAGGTGCGCACCAGATACTCGATCCCCTTCACCTTCGCCGGGTCGTCCCGGTAGGCGACCATGCCGAAGCGCACCCGGTCGTTCAGTTTCGCCGCCTCGATGCGCGCGAACACCTCCGCCATCGCCGCCCGCGTGAGATCGATGTACGGCTGCATCGAGGCACTCGCATCGATGACGAAGACGATGCCGGAATTGAACTTGCCCATGTCCGGGTTGGCGCGCTGCGCCTGCATCTCGGCGACCGCGTCTAACCCCTTCTCCTTGGTCACCGAGGCGACGCGCACCGTCCGCACCTTGAAGCCGGAACCCAGCATGGCGGTGTTCGCCTCCAGGATCGGCAGCAGGTAGAACTGCTTCTGCAGGTCGACGAACGTCTCCGGCTCGATCGAGACGACCGGACTGGTGGGCGGAAGCTTGCTCTGGGCGATCTGCTGGCGGATCTGCTCGGCGTCGACCAGCAGCTTGTCCGAGTTCAGCATGTCGAGCAGCGCCGGCCGGTCGCGGTAGAACAGCACCCGCTCGCGGTTGGCCGGGTTGGTGAACGCCAGCACCAGACTGTGCCGCCACGGGATGGTGTCCGCCTCGGGCACGAAGCCGATCACCTTGCCCTCGCTGTCGGCCCCCACCTCCAGCCAGCCGGCAGTGCCCGCCTGCTGTTTGCCGTAGACGAACAGGAGCGTCATCGGCGGCAGTTCCTTGCCGCCGGTCGCACCCGGCTTCGGCGCGACGGCGGCGCCGGGCCGCGTCAGCACCCGCTGGTACAAGGTCTGCTTGCCCTCGATCAGCAGCGGCTTGCGCCCGCCGCCGCCCGCCGCCGGCTGCGCCAGTACCGTCCCTGCGAGGGCCAGCAGGCATACGAATGCCAACAACAGGGCCGGCAGCGGCCGGCTCGGACGGAACGCGATCGCGCTCATTTCGGCAGTGCCTCCTTCGCCTCCGGCAGGCCCTGGTCGGCGGCCTTGCGCAGCCACGAGGCGCCGAGCTCGGGGCCGTTCGGCTCGTCGGTCTTGCCGCTCATCAGCAGCATGCCCAGCCGGTATTGCGCCCGCGCCATGCCCGCCTGTGCCGCCTGCTTGTACCACTCGGCAGCCTGCGCCGGGTTGGGGGCCGGCAGCGGGCTGGTCTCCGGCGTGTAGGTGGCCGGATCGTACATTTCGCCGAGTGCGAGTGCCGCGGGCGCGCTGCCCTTGCCGGCGGACGCACGCAGCAGCAGGAAGGCGCCGTCCAGCGCCTTCGCCGCCTTGAACTTCTCCGCCAGCCCGAAGCTTTCGTCCGCGCCCGGGTTGCCGGCCAGGAACGTCCGCGCGCCGTCCAGTGTCGTCGGAATCACCGGTGTCGCCACCTGCGGCGGGGCAGACGGACCGAACAGCTGGTCCTTCATCAGGTAGGTGCCGCCCGCGGCCAGCAGCACCGCGGCGGCGATGCCGCCCAGCAGCGCCTTGCTGACCCCCTTGCGCTCGCCCTCGCCGCCTGCCGCCGCGGCGAGCCGCGCCCCCTCCTCGGCTTCCCGCTTGCGCTTCTCGTCTTCGACACGGCGGCGGCGCTCCTCGTCCTCGCGCCGCCGGTCGGCGGCGGCGGCGGCCTCGCGCTCGGCCGCCTCCCGTTCGGCGATCGCCCGCTCCGCCTCGGCCGACAGCGCTGCGCCCGCGTCCACGACCGGCGCGGCCTGCGGCACCGGCTTCGCCTCCGGCCGGGGTGCCGGTCCCTTCGGCGGCACGTAGCCCTGCGGCGCCTGCGACGGCAGGCGAATGGCGATCCAGGTCAGCCGCTCCTCCCGCTTCAGGCCCTTGCCGTCGCGCAGCCGCAGCACGTAGGGCGCGTGCGGGCGCAGGTGCCAGGTGACCGACGGCGCCAGGTCGAACAGCAGCGCCGGCCCCTCGATGCGCGGGTTGCCGGGGTGGAACCAGACGTAGGCCGTCGTCCAGGCGTCGCCGGTCAGACGCGGGTCCAGATGCTTCTCGACCGCGTCCTGAATGCCGGAAACACAGATTTCCAGGGTGCCGACGTCGATTTCGCCGGCACCGATCACCTGCACCTGGGCCTGTCCGGCGGGAACCCCCGCCGGTTGCGTCGCGCGTGCCGGCATGACCTTATCCCCTCCGCCGCACCTGCGCGGCCAGCTGTGGCGGGCGTTCCGCCCGCATAGAACGAAACCTCTCGCCGTCATCGCCGGGCCTGTCCCGACGATTCCGGGACAGGCCCGGCGATGACGACCAAAAGGACGGATCGAAACTCACCCGATCACACTCAGGCCGACGCCGCCAGCGCCTGCTTGACCAGCGGTGCGATGGCGATGGTCTCCAGGATCTGGCCCAAGTTGCGGTTCTGCGCCTCGTCGATTTCGCGTCCGCCGGCGAAGCTGACGTTGTCCAGCCCCAGCTGGCGCAGTGCCACGCCCCAGTCCAGGAACAGCTGCTGCTCCAGCGGCAGCCGCGCCGGACCCAGCGCCGGCAGCCCGTCCGCCATCGGCGGGGCGGCGAAGATCGCCCGCGTCGGCTCCTTCGGCGGCTCCGGGAAGCCCGGCCGCTTGTCCTCCGGCAGGCCGCCGAAGCCCAGGAAGGTGACGTAGTCGTTGATCGCGGCGGCCGCAATGCTGCCGGCCCGGTCGGCCACGTCGTCCCAGCGGACGTTCGCCGACTGCACCTGCGCGCGCACGCCCTCGGCTATCGTGGCCGTGATCTCCTGCCGGTGGGCACCGACGATGATCTCCTGCACCAGGTCGTCCAGCAGCCGCGGCTCCAGGCCGAGCGCCTGCATGGCGGCGGCGTTCTGCGACAGGGTGCGCAGGCCCTCCGTCCAGTGGTTCATCACATGCGTGGCGAAGATCGCCGGCCGATCCACCGTCTGCGCGGCCGGCGCCGGCTTCTCCGCCGTCGGCGTCGGCGCCGCCCAGGGATCGTCGCCCCAGGGGTCAGGCTCCTTCGCCTCCATCGGCTGCGCCGGCGCATCGACGATCCGCAGGGCGGCGACGTTGAGGAAGATCTCGCGCACGTCGCGCTCGCGCACCAGCAGGCATTCGCTCAGGTGCGCGAAGCTCTGGAACTTGCGCGCCCGGACGGCGCCGTAGAGCTGGCGGCGCAGCTCCATCAGCGCCTGCTCCTTCTCCCGGCGCGAGGCGTCGTCGTCGGCGTGGTAGAACCGGCGCAGGTTGTCTTCCAGGTCGCCTGCCTGCTCGTTCAGCCGCTCGGCGATCTGCTGCTTCTTCAGGTTCGGATCGAGCACTTCGGTCAGCAGCTGCACCAGAAATCCCACGCCGCCGTCGTTGGGGCGGAACGCCGCGTCCCAGGTCTCCTGCTGGCGGTGGAAGTGCCGCGCCACCAGCTCCGAGCCCATGAACGCCTGCTGATACTCGCCGATCAGCGCCGCGCTGTCCTTCGCCGGGCCGGCCTCGACCAGCCGCTCGCTGCCGTCCGCCTCCTTGACGATCTCCTGATAGTCCATCAGGTGCTTCTGCTTCATCCCCGGATTGCGCAGAAACAGCGCATTGCCGAACGGCCGGCCGTCCCAGTTGCCCACCCACTCGTCCTTGCCGTAGAGCTCGAGCAGCGAGGCGTGCAGCCGGCGATCCCACTTGCTGCGGCGGGAGTCCGCCGTCTCGCCGCCCTTTTCCAGGAATTCCAGGTCGAACTTGGTGAGGATCAGGAACAGCGCGTTGCGCACCTTGGCGCGCAGCTTCGGGTCCTTCCCGTGGGTCAGTTCGATCCAGCTCTTCACCATGCCGGCCAGGTCCTTCACCTCGGCGACGCTGGGCGGCATGCAGAGCAGCATGGCGGTCAGCTCGCGCTCTTCGGTGAAGCGCTGGAACAGGTAGGCGATCTTGCCGCGCAGCAGCAGCTCGCGCACCTGCGCGCCGCGCTCGGCGGCATCCGCCGGCAGGTTGGTGAGCTTGAGTCGGGAGCGGGCGCCGGGAAAGTCGAGCAGGTCGGTGTGCTCGAAGAACGGCCACGGGCTGTCGGTCATGACGATCTTGAGCTCGGCCACCAGGGCCGTCAGCGTCGCCCGCGGCAGCTTCACCGCGGCCACCGGCTGGCCGTCCACCAGCGGCCGGACGCTGATCGCGTCCGCCTTGTCCTCCGGCGTGCCCAGGTAGCGCAGGACGGCCACGTCGATGATGCTCTTGTCGCGGGGCACCAGGGCCACCAGCTCGGCGCGCGCCTCCTGGGCGAAGCCCAGCGTCTCCAGCGCGCGGGCCAGATCGATGAACAGCTGGGTGAATGCCTCGATGCCGCCCCACAGCATCGAATACACCTTCGCCCGCTTCTCCAGCGGCAGCCGGCCGGCGGTGTTGATCAGGCCGTCCCAGTACTCGACGCGGGTGAGCGCATCGATGCGCCCACTGAAGTTGCGCTGGAAGTATTCGCCCAGGTCGTAGAGCGTGATCTCGTCCAGGTGCGCCGCCCCTGCCCCGCCCGCCTCGGCGGCCGCGGCCGCGAGCACCTCGCGGATCGCCGCCTCGTCCGGCAGCTTGACCGTCATGTTGTTGGGGTCGAAGTCGGAATAGAAGCTGTTGGCGAGGATCTTCACCAGGTCGGTCTCGCTCAGCAGCCGCAGCTCCACCGGATGCTCCCGGTCCACCGGGCCCTTGTGGGCGGTGAAGCGGGTGACGAGGCCCGTCGACTCCCGGTCGCCCGGCGGGTTGATCTCGGTCAGGAAGTCCCGGTGCTCGCCGGCCAGGTCGGCCGTCAGCTTGCCCATCGGCCGGCGCGCCAGCGCCGAGACCAGGTACGACTTGCCGGCCTGGCTGGGACCGAACACGCCGACGCAGTTGCGCCTTCCGGCCGCCCCCACCAGCTTGCGCGCCAAATTCTCCGCCTTGCGCGCCACGGTGTTCAGCCCGTGTGCCTCGTTGGCGACGCTGACGGCCGAGGCGCGCACCTCGTCGATCCACAGCCGCGCCCGGCGGCTGCCGTCGGCCAGCCGCTTCGCGGCGGTGACCAGTTCGGAGCCCGGTTCACTCACGCCAGTCGCTCTCCTCTTTCACTAGCGGTCGAGCAGGATGCCGGTATCCAGCCAGTAGCCCTGCTGCCGGTCGATCGTCTGCAGCCGCAGCCGCAGGTTCTGCCTCGGAATGTTGATCCCGTTGCGGTCCTCGATGCGTTCGATCAGGAACGCATCGATGACGTCGCCCACGTCCTTGGACGTGTTCCGTTTCAGCTTTACGGCGAACGGTGTCCTCGGATTCAGCGCCGCTGCCACGTCCGGGCTCGCGTAGTCGAGGCTGTAGAGCCGCGTACTCGGCCACCAGTCCACCGGAAACTGGCGGAAGCCCAGCGGCATCGGCCCGCGGAACTCGAATGCCTTCTCCGGCAGCTCGTACTCCCGATTGTCCAGGTTGAGGCCTTCGAAATACTCGTCTTCCTTATGCATCCGGTTGTTGTCGTCCAGCTTGCCGAAATAGCGGGCGGTGGAGCGCGGCTTGAGCTCGTCGGAGCGGAAGTTGAAGTTGTGAAGCTGGCCGCCGCCCAGCAGGCAGAGCATGGCGCCGACCGACGCCGTCGTCTTCGGATCGGCAATCATCGCCTGGAAATCGCGGAACGGGTACCACTGGCCGACGCGATACTGGTGCAGCGGCAGGATGCGGTGCGGCGGCAGGCAGCCGCTTTCGCGCAGGATGTCACGCACGGCCGGCAGCCGTGACGGCCGGCCGGAGAGCAGCAGCAGGTCGGTGCGGCAGCGCCAGACCACCTCGCCCAGAGCCTGCAGCATCTCGGTGAAGACGCTGCGCACGGTGCGATCGATCTCGGTGAAGTCGAGCGGGAACTCCAGCGCGGCGAGGTCGAAGCCCTTCGCGCCCAGCTTTTCCGCCTCTTCGTTGACGTAGGCGATCACCATGTCGTTGGCAATGGCACCCCCGTCGAAGAACGACGCGTACGGGCGCATCACCGCCTGCACCGGCGACAGGCTGTCGTAGTCCTCGTAGGCACCGAGCATGCCGATGGCGATCGGCGTCGCGATCTGGGCTGCGAACTGCTGGCGGCGGAGCTGCTCGACCACGTTCATGTCGCCCCGGTCGCCGCCGAACAGCCGGTTCAGCAGGTAGTCGGTTCGGTCGCCCAGGCCCGAGGACTGCAGCGCCTTGCGGATCGGCTCCAGCACGTGCTCCTTGACCACCCGGAACACGGCGTCGTCACCCGCGAGGTTGAAGCCCTCCCGGAACTCCTGCTTCGGGATCAGAGTGACGTTCGCCCCCTGCCCTTCGACGCCGAACGAAGTGATCACCAGGTCGGTGGTGCCGCCGCCGACATCCAGCGTCGCCAGCCGGAACGACTCGTGGCTCTGCCCGTCGCCCCTGTTGGTCGGGTGGCGCAGGATGTTGAAGAAGGCGCGCGCGTCGCCGGAATAGTGCAGCGCGATCTGACTGTACAAGAAGACGGCCTGAGTGGCGCTGGCCTCATCCCACGTCATGAAGACCTTCGGCTCCGGGGTGTCCGGATGCCAGAGGATCTCCGAGACGGACTGACCGTCCGCCGGCGGAATGGTCTCCGCCGCCCCCATGCACAGATAGACCAGCTCGCGCGCGATCTCCGCCTGACGCTGCATGATCTGCCGTTCCGCCAGCGACATCGCCGTCGGGATGGTCATGATGATGCGGCGCAGCCGGCGCGGCAGGTCGGCGTTGCGCCGCTTCAGCCGATGTGCCGGCGCGTTCATCATGCAGATCGCCTGGAAGAAGATCTCCGCCAGCGTGAACGACATCAGGTTGCGGCGCGAATACAGCGCCCGGATCGACGGGAACCAGCTCTCGTCGTGCGCCGGCTTCGAGTGTGGGATCCTGTGGATGGCGTCGCCCGTGTCGTTGACCAGCGTGGTGAACGCGACACCGGTGGCGAGCCCGCTCTGCTCGCCGTGCGCCATCGGGCTGTTGAAGCGCCAGCTGTCACGGCGCGCATCGTCGTCCCACAGGTAGCGCTTCGGCCCCGAGAGACCCGTGGAGCCTTCGCTGCCGCGGCGCAGGCTCGCGAGCCTGACGGCTTCCGGGCCGACGCGGACGATGGTGGGCCAGGAGAACGCCTCGGCCCGGCCACTGCGCAGCGACAGGTGATCGCGGCCGAACGACGCGCGGCTGAACTCGATCCGGCTGTCGAACGGGTCGCTGTACACCAGCTCCGGCTGAGTCAGGTCGCGGAGCTGCAGCTTGACCGCCTGCGTGATGTCTGCACCCAGCTGGTCCGGCTGGGCTTCGATCAGCAGGCCGCAGGTGCGCGAGTTGCCCAGATCGATGACGATGTCCACGTCCACCGGCGCCGGACGCGGCTCGGTGGTCCGGTCCACCAGCACGAACTTCGGCAGGATGTCGAGCGAGAAGATCAGGTCCAGCAGCGCCTTGTAGCGGGCCAGATGCTCGTGCGGACCTTCCATCCGGTCGCGCAGTTCGTCCAGCGACAGCGGCCGGACGTGCCGGGCGCCGCTGCGTCTGCGGTCCTCGGCCTCCATCATCTCCTTGAAGACGTCGAGGCACCACTCCTTCACCCAGCTTTCGCGCAGGAACCAGTCGGTGGGATCGAGTGCCGGATCAAGCGGAGACGGCAGCGAGAACGCCCGGCCGTTGCGGGTGTCCACCGGCGAGGGCGCCAGATAGGCTTCCTCGTCCATGAAGTCCATCAGGTTCGTGTCCAGCGCCAGGATCAGTCGGCACAGCAACTGCTTGCGATCCTCCTGGTCCTTGGGCGTCAGGTTCACCAAATAGACGCGCGCCCAATTGGTGGGCCCGCGGAAATAGCCGCCGCCCAGTTCTTCGCGCAACAGCGGGAACGGCATCCAGGTACGGTCGAACGACTGGACGACGCGCTTCAGATCGACCGAATAGCTCTCGACCTCGTCCGTTTCCGCATCGCCGCGCCGGACGACCTTGGGCATGGCGTCGTCGTTCAGCCGCCCCTTCGGATCGTCGTAGAAGCCCCAGTCCTTCGGCACCGGCGTCTGCTTGTCGACGACGAAGCCGAAGTCGAGGAACTGCACTCCGCTCCCCGGGATGACGGTGACGATGTTCGGAAACTGCGTCAGTTCGTTGAGCGGCATGGCACGCGGGGCTGTTCGAGGTTCTCAGGGCTGGCGCTGGATGCCGACGCGGTAGGTGGACCCGTCGGGATTGCGCCCGACGCAGACGGTCTGGCCCGACGGCGTGCGGCTGCATTCGGTCTTCGAACGGTTGTAGGTGCTTCCGTCGGGGCATCGCGGGTCGCCCGTCTCCTCGATGCTGAGCCTGCCGCCCTGCATCCGTGCCTGGGCGGGCGCCCGACACTCGGCGCCGTCGGGGCGGCGGACTGTCACCTCGCCCTTTCCCTGCTGGTCGAAGCGGTACGACTGCTGCAACGGCTTGCCGGTGGACTTCTCGACGAGGCCGGTCTCGGATTTCCAGGTCCCGCCGAGGAAGCCGGCGGTGCCGCTGTTCGGAGCATCGGGCGGAATTTGCAGAGTACCCTGCGGAACGCCCGGCTGAGCGCCCGGAGGCGTGCCCGGGGGCGTTGCGGGAGGCGTTCCGGGGGTCGCCTTCGGATCGAGCGGCTTGCCGTCCGGACCCAGCGGGGTCTCCGGCTTCTGTCCCGGCGCGAGGTCTTCCGGCTTGACGCCGTCCGGCTTCGGCGGCAGCGGCGGCTCGACCGGCTTCTCGGCTTCCGGAGGCAACGGCGGCTCGACCGGAAGCGGCTTCTCCGCCTCGGGCGGCAGCGGCGGTTCGACCGCTTTCTCCGCCTCGGGCAACACCCCCTTGTCGTCGAGCGGCTTCTCCACGCCCGGCGGCGGCACCGGGTCCCCGGGCGCGACCTTGTCGCCGGGCACGGTGCCCTGCCCGGGCACCACGGCGTCTCCGCCCGGCACCGTCTCCGACAACCCCAGGCTGCGCAGCGTCCGGTCGATGAACCCCTCCTCCTCGTGCTTCGGCTCCGGCGGCGGTTCGCCCGGCACAAGCGGCCGCTCGCCCGGCGCCAACGGCTTCTCCTTCGCCGGCGGCTCGCCGAACAGGATCACCTGCTCCTCGTCCGGCAGGCAGGTGCGCAGCAGGAACAGCAGCAACAGTAACAGCAGCAGCGCCAGCAGCGCCCGCAGCAGCCAGCGCCACCAGGGCTTCCGCTTCTCCTCCACCGCCGTTGCGGCAGCGCCCGTCGCCGCTGCAGAAGCTGCGCCCGTGGCCGCGGGTTCGGGGTCGAGCGGCGGCGGCGGGCCGGGGCGGCGCCGCGGTGCCGCGCCCATCGCATCGAAGCCGTCGGAATCGAAGCCCTTGAAGCCCCAGAACGTGACCACCGGCTGGTCGCCGACGAAGTAGAGGTGGCTGTCGTCCGGCACCAGTAGCGCCTGCTCCAGCAGGCTGGCGAACGCGGCACCACCGGTGCCCGTGCCGGACGGCGGCTGCCGGCGCAGCTCGTCCAGGTAGCGCAGGAAGTCGCTGCGCATCGCCTGCAGCTCGAGCGCCTGCAGCGCCTGATCTTCGGGCGTGAGGTCGACCCAGCGCCGCGCCGTGCCCGGCACCTCGGCGATCCAGTGGATCGACTTGTTCTGCGGATCCCGGTCCGGCCGCGCGAAGTAGTGCGCGTGCCGCTGGCCCAGCTTCTGCGCCACGGCGGCGCGGAGCTGCACGTAGCTGAGGTAGACCGGCTGGCCGAACGCACCCAGCGGCTGGTACTTGTCGACCAGATCGGTGGCGAGGACGGGACCGGTGCGCATGCTGGCTTCCGTGCTCAGGGTTTGCAGGTACGGGTGTCGGGCAGGCGCGTCGCCTGCTGCATTTTGGTCTTCATATCCATTGCACTGTTCGGCGTCAGCACCTTTCCGCCGCCGGCACTCGCGATGCACCGGGCGGTCGCGGTGCCGGCACCGCCGCTGACGTCGATCACGTTGATCGTCACGTTCGGCTTTTCCTGCCTGACCTGACGGGCGATCTCGCAGGGGTCACCGCGACCCGGACAGGTGTCGTCGCCGTCGGTGACGACGACGATCGTGGCCTCGCGGCCGCCGCGGGTGGTCATCATGTCGCCGGCGCGTTTGATGCTGGCGCCCAGAGGCGTGCCGCGCTGCGGGGAAAGACCTTGCACCTGGCCCAACATCCTCGGCCGGTCGTCGTAATAGTAGCGTCCCTGGTTGTTGACGCGTTCGCAGTCGGCGAAATCGATCAGCCCCAGCTCCACCGGCGGGGCGAGGCCGCCCACCACCTGCGCGACTGCGTCCTTCGCCGCCTGCATCCGGCTGGATCCGCCGGGGATGCTTTCGCGCATGCTGCCGGAGGCATCGACGACGAACACCACCATCGGCTTCTTGCCCGGCGGATATTCGGTCGGGCAGTCGGAACGGGGCGCCGGCTTCGGCGGCACCGGCGGCGCCAACGCCACGTCCTTCTCCTCCTCCTTCGGCTCCGGCTTCTTCGGTTCCGCCTTCTTCGGAGGTTCGGGCTTCGGCGGCTCCTTCTTCGGGGGCTCGGGCTTCGGCTTCACCTCCACCTTCGGCTCGGGCTTCTTCGGCTCGGGCTTCGGGGGCTCCGGCTTCGGCGGCACCAGCTTCGGCTCGGGCTTCGGCTCGGGCTTCGGCGGTTCGACCTCGGTCACCTGCGGCGGCGGCGCGACCGGCACCGGCGGCTCGGGCGGCGGCACCGGCATGCACATGGCCAGCCGTTCGTCGCGCAGCTTGGCGAGCCGCGCGATCTCGTCGCGCAGCGCCTTCTCCCGCTCCAGCTCCGGGGCCAGAGGATCGGCGGCCGCAGGCGGTGCCGGCGACGGTTTCTCGACGATCACCGGCTCCAGCGGCTGCATCGCCTTCCAGACGAGCCATGCGAGCAAAAGGGCCAGCAGCAGCGGCAGCAGCCAGGGCAGCCAGCCGCCCCGCGCCGGTCCCGCTCCCATCGCCGCCGCGGCCGGCTGTGCCGCAGCCCCGCCGGCGTCGCCGGATCCAGCCGCCCTCGCAACGGTTGCCGCAGCAGGTGCCGCATCGGTGGCTGCGGCGGGGGTCGCGGCGGGGGTCGCGGCTGCCGCGGTTGCTTCCGGCGGAAGCGGCGGCGGTGAACCCGGCCCGCCCGACGGGGCCGCCGCAGAGGACGGCGGCGGCATCACCGCCGGCGCGTCCGGCACCGATTGCGCCTCGTCGGCGTGGCCCCAGAGGATCAGCACCGGCTGCCCGCCCACGACCCACACCGGCGCGGTCGAGGGCGTGGTCACGGCCAGCTCGAGCATGTGGCCCGCCAACTCGGCCGAGCCGCCCTCGCGCTTCATCTTCTCCGAAAGCTGGCCGATTTCGGCGCGCAGCTGGCGAACCAGGGTTTCCGCCGACTGCCGCTCGGCGGCCGGCAGCTGCTCGAGCGCCGTCGCCGCCCCCGCCTTCGGCGCGTACCAGTCGATGCTGCCGTCGGCGGAGCTGACCTCCGGTCGCGCGAACAGGTGCGCGTGCTGACGGCCCAGCCGGTTGCCGACAATCGCCGTCAGCTGCCGGTGCATGCCGACAACCTGCTGACCGTGCACACCGAGACGGCGCAGGCCGGCGGCCGGAGTGGTGGCGAGACGGACTTCGGCCATCAGTGATCGATCACAGGCTGTTCCGAGCGGGCGGGGCCACCGCCAATACCTGCATTGACAACCCCTCCCCCTGCCGCGCAGCCACGCCGGACCAAACGAGGCCTTGGCTTAACAACTGCGTCACAGTAGCTTAGCACAGCGTTTGGGGGACTCAACTCTTTGCCGCGCCGGCCCCTGCGGGCCCGCGGCGGGGTAGTCTGGAGCACCGATGGCGGAAGCTGCGCCGCAGGGGGACGGAACGACCCACACACCGGAGCCGGAGCGGCGGCGCGCGATCGCGTTGCGCCCGCTGTGGATCGCCGGCGTGGTGCTGCTGTCGCTGGCCACCGCCGCCGCCGGCGCGTACCTGCTGACCCGCGAGCCGCCGGTCGTCGAACGCGCTCTGCCGGCGCCGCCGGCCGAGGGCCCCTCGCCGGAAGCGGTCCGCCGCGCCGGCGCCCTGCGCGCGCTGAACGGCGCGCTGGAAAACCAGATCGGCGACCTGAAGCAGCAGATCGAAAAGCCGCAATGCCCGCCCGGCACCGTCCTCGATCCGGCGGCGGCCGGCGGCAAGGCGGCGCTGGACGCGATCACGCCGCCCGCGCCGGGCCCCGTGGGCGACGGCGGCAAGGCGGCGCAGGACACGCCCCCGGGCCCGACCGATCAGGCAGCGATCACGCCGCCGCCCGTCCTCGACGACGCCCGCGGCGCGCTGAAGCCGCTGTCCAGCGCCCAGCTCGCGAAGACGCTGGACCAGGCGACGGCACTGGTGCTCACCCAGAACAGCACCGCCACCGGCTTCTTCGTCAGCGACCGGCTGCTGGTCACCAACCGGCACGCGGTCGAAGGCGCCGAGCGGGGCCAGGTGTTCCTGGCCAGCTCCAGCCTCGGGCAGGTGCGCGTGGGCCAGGTGGTCGCCGCCTCGCCGCAGGGGCAGCCGGGTTCGGCGGATTTCGCCCTGGTCCGCCTGCAGGACAGCCGGGCGCCCGGCACGCTGCCGCTCACCGGCACGGTTTCGAAGCTGATGAACGTGGTCGCCGCCGGCTATCCCGGCTTCTCGATCGAGAAGGACGCGGGCTTCCAACGGCTGATCAACGGCGACGCCACCGCCGCCCCGGACCTGAACGTCACCTCCGGCACGGTGCAGTCGATCCAGAAGACGCCGCAGGGCCTGACGGCGATCGTCCACGAGGCCTCGGTGCTGAAGGGCAACAGCGGCGGGCCGCTCGTCGATCGCTGCGGCCGGGTGGTCGGCATCAACACCTTCATCGCCGTCGACCAGACCCAGTCGGCACGCAACAACTACGCGCTCGCCACCTCCGATCTGGCCGCCTTCCTGAAGACCGCCAAGTCGCCGGTCGCCCTTGATTCGCGGCCCTGCGCCGCCGGCTGAGCCGCCCGCGCTCCCCTCCACCTCCCTGCTGCGGTGCACGATCGGTGCGGCGCTGCCCTTGACAGCCCGTCCCACTCCGCCTAGCTCTCTGGCACTCACCGGGAGGGAGTGCTAATTACCCGGTGCCCATATCCGTATCCCAGGTCCTAAGGAGAAAGATCAATGAATTTCCGTCCGCTGCACGACCGTGTCGTCGTGAAACGCGTCGAGCAGGAAGAAAAGACCAAAGGCGGCATCATCATTCCCGATACCGCCAAGGAAAAGCCGCAGGAAGGTGAAGTCATCGCTGTTGGCCCCGGCGGTCGCAACGAGGACGGTGCTCTGATTCCCCTCGACGTCAAGGCCGGCGACCGGGTTCTGTTCGGCAAGTGGTCCGGAACGGAGGTCAAGATCGACGGCGAAGACCTGCTGATCATGAAGGAATCCGACCTCCTCGGCGTCATCGTCCGATAGACGCGAAACCGATTATTTTTTGGGAGACCGACGAACATGGCTGCTAAAGACGTCAAATTCGGATCCGAAGCCCGCCAGCGCATGCTGCACGGCGTCGACGTGCTCGCGAACGCGGTGAAGGTGACGCTGGGCCCCAAGGGCCGCAACGTGGTGCTCGACAAGAGCTTCGGTGCACCGCGGATCACCAAGGACGGCGTGACCGTCGCCAAGGAGGTCGAGCTCGCCGACAAGTTCGAGAACATGGGCGCGCAGATGCTGCGCGAGGTGGCCTCGAAGACCTCCGACGAAGCCGGTGACGGCACGACCACCGCGACCGTGCTGGCGCAGGCGATCGTCCGCGAGGGCATCAAGGCGGTCGCGGCCGGCATGAACCCGATGGACCTGAAGCGCGGCATCGACCTCGCGGTCCTGGCGGTGATCAAGGACCTGAAGTCCCGCTCCCGTGAGGTGTCCACCAACGCCGAGATCGCCCAGGTCGGCACCATCTCCGCCAACGGCGAGAAGGAGATCGGTGACATGCTGGCCCGCGCCATGGAGAAGGTGGGCAAGGAAGGCGTGATCACCGCCGAGGAGGCGAAGAGCCTCACCAGCGAGCTGGAAGTGGTCGAAGGCATGCAGTTCGACCGCGGCTACACCTCGCCGTACTTCATCACCAACGCCGAAAAGATGAACTGCGAGCTCGAGAGCCCGTTCATCCTCATCCACGAGAAGAAGCTGTCCGGCCTGCAGCCGCTGCTGCCGGTCCTCGAGTCGGTCGTTCAGTCCGGCCGGCCGCTGCTGATCATCGCCGAGGACGTCGAGGGTGAGGCGCTGGCGACGCTGGTCGTCAACAAGCTGCGCGGCGGCCTGAAGGTCGCAGCCGTGAAGGCGCCCGGCTTCGGCGACCGCCGCAAGGCGATGCTGGAAGACATCGCCATTCTCACCTCCGGCCAGGTGATCTCCGAAGACATCGGCATCAAGCTGGAGAACGTGACCCTGGAGATGCTGGGCACGGCGAAGAAGGTGGTCATCACCAAGGAAGAGACCACCATCATCGAAGGCTCCGGCAAGCACGACGACATCAAGGGCCGCTGCAACCAGATCCGGGCGCAGATCGAGGAGACCACCTCGGACTACGACCGGGAGAAGCTGCAGGAGCGGCTCGCGAAGCTGGCCGGCGGCGTCGCCGTGCTGCGCGTCGGCGGATCCACCGAGACCGAGGTGAAGGAGAAGAAGGACCGGGTCGAGGACGCGATGCACGCCACCCGCGCCGCGGTCGAGGAAGGCATCGTCCCGGGCGGCGGCGTGGCGCTGCTCTATGCCGGTCGCGCGCTGGACGGTCTGGAGGTCCAGAACGACGACCAGAAGCACGGCATCGAGATCGTCCGCAAGGCGCTGCAGGCGCCGTGCCGGCAGATCGCCGAGAACGCGGGGCTCGACGGCGCCGTCGTCAGCGGCAAGCTGCTGGAGAAGAGCGACCTGAGCTTCGGCTTCGACGCGCAGAGCGAAGAGTACGTCGACATGTTCAAGGCGGGCATCATCGACCCGACGAAGGTGGTGCGCACCGCGCTGCAGGACGCGGCTTCGGTCGCCTCGCTGCTGATCACCACGGAAGCGATGATCGCCGAGAAGCCGGAGAAGAAGGCCCCGGCGATGCCGGGCGGCGGCATGGGCGGCATGGGCGGCATGGGCGACATGGACTTCTAGTCCACGCGTCTCGTCCGGTTGCGACGCATCGGGGCCGCGGCGAAAGCTGCGGCCCCTTTCGCGTTGGGGGATTCGCAATCGGCGTCGCGCCCCGCCGACTCCCGTCATGGCTATTCCGCCTCCGGCTGACGGTGTGGCTCTCGGTCAAGAGCATGACGTTCGAAAGCACCAACGCATTGCCACCAACTTTGCAGTCGGCAAATTGACCCTTGCGCTGGGAGCGGGCCGGCTGAAGGCATTGCTGTTCGAAATCAACCCGCGCGATTGACGATAGCCTCCTTGCGTAGTCCGACCCCCGTCGTCCGGCTTCAGTCGCCGGCGGTGCCGGTCCCGGAATTGCATGCGGGGCGGCCGGCAACAGGGAATCAGACGAAATGCGCAGAACCAGGCAGACCAAGATCGTGGCGACCATCGGTCCGGCGAGTGCCAACGAGGACATGTTGGAGCTGCTGTTCCTGGCCGGGGCGGACGTGTTTCGCTTCAACTTCAGCCACGGCACCCACGAGGAACACGCCGGGCTGCTCCGGAGTGTGCGGATCCTCGAGGAGCGGTTCGACCGCCCGGTGGGCGTACTCGCCGACCTGCAGGGGCCGAAGCTGCGCGTCGGCCGCTTCGCCGATGGGAAGGTCGCCCTGGAGTCCGATGCCCGGTTTCGCCTCGACCTGTCCCCTGAGCCCGGCAGCGCGGAACGGGTGCAGCTGCCACACCCGGAAATCTTCGCGGCCCTGCGCCCCGGCGCCCAACTGCTGCTGGACGACGGGCGTGTCTGCCTGAGCGTCACCGCCTGCGGGGCGGATTTCGCCGACACCCGGGTGGTGACCGGCGGTGCGCTCTCCAACAACAAGGGCGTCAACCTGCCCAACGTCGTCCTCGATGTCTCGCCACTGACCGAGAAGGACCGCCGCGACCTGGACTTCGCGCTGCAGATCGGCTTCGGCCTGATCGCGCTGTCCTTCGTCCAGCGTCCGGAGGACGTGGAGGAAGCAAAGCGGCTGATCGACGGCCGGGCGCACCTGATCTCCAAGCTGGAGAAGCCGTCGGCGATCGAGAAGCTGGAGGAGATCGTCGACCTGACGGACGGCGTCATGGTCGCCCGTGGCGACCTGGGTGTCGAGCTGCCGCCGGAGACGGTGCCCGCCATCCAAAAGCGGATCATCCGCACCTGCCGGCAGGCCGGCAAGCCGGTGATCGTGGCGACGCAGATGCTGGATTCGATGATCACCTCGCCGACACCGACGCGGGCCGAGGCCTCGGACGTGGCGAACGCCGTCTACGAGGGCGCCGACGCGGTGATGCTGTCGGGCGAAACGGCGGTCGGCAAGCATCCCGTGACCGCGGTCGGGATGATGGACCGGATCATCAAGCACAGCGAATCCGATCCAGCCTACCCGGAGTTGCTGAATGCCGGCCAGGCCAGGCCGAAGCGGACGACGGCGGACACGATCACCGAGTCGGCGAGCCGGGCGTCGGCGACGCTGCCGACGGCCGCCATCGTCACCTTCACCATTACCGGGGCGACGGCGTTGCGGGCCTCGCGCCGGCGCCCGCTGGTGCCGATCCTGGCGCTGACCCCGTCGCTGCAGGTCGCCCGCAACATGGCGGGTGTGTGGGGCGTCCATGCGATCCAGGTCGACATTCTGGTCAACCACCTGGACATGGAAGCCCTGGCGGTCTCGGTGGCAACGGAAGAGAGTTTCGCCAGGGCCGGAGACCACCTGGTCATCACCGCCGGACTGCCGCTGCACACCATGGGCCCGACGAACGTCATGCGGCTGGTTCAGGTGCCGCACGGACAACTGGATCGGGGCCCTAGCGCCGGTTCGGGCGCAGAGGAGTAATCACTGCACCGAAGCTCCAGCGTCGCGGAGGGCGCTGCGCTTCGTGCCGCGTTCCCTTGCCTGACGTCCGCCCGCGATAGAGGTCGCCACCTTCGCTTTCGCGCCCCATATGCGCCGTGTATACCCACCCGAAGGGGGCAAGCCGCAGCCACAAGGATGGAGCGAGGAGACGATGCCATTGATCGACCTGGCGCAGCGCTTCTTTACGGCGCTGAATGCCCATGACCTGGATACGGTGGTCTCGATGCTGACCCCGGCCACCGCGGTGCGCACGCCGATCGGCACATTCACCGGCGGCGAGGCGTATCGAGACTGGATCCTGATGCATTTCCGGGCGATGCCCGACTTCTTCCACGAAATCGCCGGCCTCGCCGCCGAGCAGGGCCAGACCCTGGCGTTCGAGCTGCACGCCACTGGCACGTTCACCGGGCCGCTGGCGCTGGGCACGAGCGACGTGGCCCCGACCGGTCGGCGGATCGATATCTCGGCGTCCGACTTCTGGCGGTTCGAAGACGGCCGGATCGTCGAATACCACCTCTACTTCGACCGTCTGGACTTCTTCTCCCAGCTCGGGCTGCCACCCACGGCCTGAGCCACCCGTCCGCGGGCAAGATCTGCCCTGGCCTCCGCTGCGGCGTTTACACGCCGAATGCCGCCGGCGGCGGCGGTGCGGAGGAAGGATCCTGTGGGGTGCCGTAGGCAGGCGGTTGGGCGGAGGGCGTCCGTCTCAATGCCCTCGCCCCCTCTCGCAGTCACGGCGCCGTAGCGGACGGACGTCCCCGGCCCTCGCATCACGACACCCTTCAGCCCGCCAAGGCCAGGGCGTGTGCGCAGGTGTTCGCAACCGGCGATGATCGGCAAGACGTTCGGACAATGCAGGTCCTTGCCGGCACTGGCGAACTTCAGAACACCCAGCGGGCCTGGACGGCCAGGATGTCCACCTGCCCCTTGACGGTGCCGGACAGGCTGCCGCGGGCGGCGTTCCCCGCTTCCGTGCGCTTCAGGTCGATCGACGCATCCGAAGAAGATGTGCGTATAGCCGAGGTCCAGCGTCAGGTTGGCGAACGGCTGCCAGCCGGCGCCGATCGAAAGCCAGTAGCGATTTTCGGTCGGGATGCGCGGGGTGCGGGTGCTGTTCCGCGTCGGGTCCTGGTCCCAGGCGAAGCCGCCGCGCAGCGTCCACGCGTCGTCCGGGCGATAGCGGGCGCCCAACGCCAGGAACCAGGTGTCCTCCCAGTCTTGGTCGGTGACACTGTTCGGCTGCGCCGGGTTGTCGAACTTGATCGTCAGGTCGTCGAAACGGCTCCAGCGGGTCCACTGCGCCTCCCCCATCACCGACCACTGGGACGACAGGTCGTGGTGAACGCCGAAGGACACCGTCTCCGGTGTCTCCACGTGGGCGTCGATGCCGGTGTCCCGGAAAAGCCCGGCGGCGGCGAGAGTCTGGCCGGGGGCGGACGTGCCGACGTCGAACTTGCCGTCGCCCTTCAGGTTTTGCTCGATCGCCGAACGGTAGGCGGCACCGAAGCGGGTCCCCTCCCACGGCTCGTACAGAACGCCCAGGTTGAAGCCGTAGCCCCAGTCGTCCCCGTCCACCTTGGCGCGTCCGTCCTGCTGCCCCGGCACCGAGCCCGGGATGCCGCGCGACGCGCCGATGGTGCCGATGTCGATGGCGTTGGTCAGACGCGCGTCGACGTACTGCACCTGCAGGCCGGCGGCGACCGAGACGCCGTCCATCACCTCCCAGGCGACCGCCGGATTGATGTTGACGGAGCGCAGTTTCGAGTGCAGGGCGTGATAGCGTCCGATCCAGCCGTCGCGGTAGTCGGTCTCCAGGCCGAACGGGACGTTGACGCCCACCCCCAGCTTGACGTTCTCCTCCCAGTCCAGCAGCCGCTGCAGGTCGAGCATGCCGTAGAACACCGGCACGAGTGCATCCTCGCCGGCGTCGTCGCCGCCGTTGTTGCCGCTGATCGGCGTGCCGGCGCCAGTGGTCGCCCCGCCGTTGCGGAACCTGAGCTGGGGAATGATCAGGCTGCTGACACCGACGATCTGATGCCCGGACTGCCGGGTGAGCGACGCCGGATTGAAGAACATGTAGCTCAAGTCCTCGGCGCTGGCGCTCGCACCCGCGAACGCGCTCCCCTGGCCCGACGCACTCTGCTCACGGAGCGCATAGCCGGAGGCGAATGCTGCCTCGCCGGTGACGGTTAGCGACGCTGCGAACACGATCAGTGCCGCACTTGGTTGACGCCGACGGCAGCGCCGGCCCTCGGATGTATTCATCCCCTGAACCCGCCTCCTCGCCCTGTCGGGTGTTGCCGGCACCGTCGACGGCGGCACCGGATCTCTTTTTTTCGGGGGCGGGACGCAGTGGTCGCCGCGCCACCCGGAATCACCCGTTCGGGCTGCTATTTACGGGCCGGATGGGTGGTTGGAGCAATGCTTTTCACGGTCGTCGCCGCTGGTTCCGGTTCGACGTTGTCGCTCGCGCCACAGGCGCGGAAATCCCGAAGCGAACTGGATACGCGAACGATCGGCAGATGAACGATTGTTAATGCGCGGGACAGCGGGCCGTAACCCGGCATCCCCCATCTTCCGCTCATCGAGAACACGGAAAGGACGATCATGTCGAACAGGGTTGCAGCAGGCCGCGGGGAACGGCGGACGATGACGGCGACGGTGAGCGCACTGGCGCTGGCGGGTGGTCTCGCCCTGGCGCCGCTCGCGGCTCCCGCGCCGGCTCTGGCGCGCGCCACCCCGGAGAGCTTCGCCGAACTCATCGACGACGTGGCGCCGGCGGTGGTGCAGATCACCGCCAAGGAGCGCACGGCCGAGCGGGGCGCGCCGGGTGCGCCGGGCATGCAGTCGCCGCAGGTGCCGCCGCAGTTCCGGGACGGCCCGATGCGCGAGTTCTTCGAGCGCTTCTTCGGCGAGCAGTTCCCCGACGCCATGCCGGGCCAGCCGCATGGCCAGGTGCCGGGACCGCACGACGGCCGGGCGGCCCTGGGTTCCGGCTTCATCATCTCGGCCGACGGCATCGTCGTCACCAACAACCACGTGGTCGGCGAGGCGCAGACGATCGAGGTGACGCTGAAGGACGGCAGCAGCTTCCCGGCGCGCCTGCTGGGCAGCGACGAGAAGACGGACCTCGCGGTGCTGAAGATCGACGCCAACCGCTCGCTGCCGGTGGTCGCCTGGGGCGAATCGGACAAGACCCGCGTCGGCGACTGGGTGGTCGCCGTCGGCAACCCGTTCGGCCTGACCGGGACGGTCACCGCCGGCATCGTCTCCTCCCGGGGTCGCAACCTGGGGGCCGGACCCTACGACGACTTCATCCAGATCGACGCGCCGCTGAATTCCGGCAACTCCGGCGGCCCGCTGTTCGATCACGACGGCCGGGTGATCGGCGTGAACACCGCGATCTTCAGCCCCAACGGCGGCAACGTCGGCATCGGCTTCGCCATTCCGTCCGACATCGCGAAGAAGGTGGTGGCGGAACTTCAGGACAAGGGCTCGGTCGAGCGCGGCTGGCTCGGCGTCGCCATCCAGCCGGTGACGCCGGAGGTGGCCGAGAGCCTCGGCCTGAAGCAGGCCGAAGGGGCACTGATCGCCACCGTCGTCGGCGACGGGCCGGCCGCCAAGGCGGGCCTGCGGCAGGGCGACGTGGTCCTCAGCCTCGACGGCAAGTCAGTCGCCTCGCCGCGTGAACTGAGCCGCGCCGTGGCCGACACCGACGTGGGCGCGAAGAGCCACGTGGTGGTCTGGCGCGACAATCGCGAGGTGGGCGTGGACGTGCGCATCGGCGAGATGCCGAAGCAGACGGCGTCCCTGTCGCCCGGCGGTGGCCGCGGCAGCTCCGACAGCGCCCCCGCCGGCGGCGTGCAGCTGGGTGCGCTGGGCCTGACCCTGGCACCGCTGGACGATGCGGCGCGCGGCCGCTTCGGGGTCGGCGGCGACGTGAAGGGTGCCGTCGTCGCCGCGGTGAGCGAGGAAGCCGACGCGGCGGACAAGGGCCTGCGCCCGGGCGACGTGATCACCCGGGTCAACCAGGACAAGGTGTCGGCTCCGAGCGACGTGGCCGCGGCGGTCGACCGGGCGAAGGCACAACACCGCAAGTCCGTGCTGCTGCTCATCGACCGCCAGGGCGACCAGCGCTTCGTCGCGCTGGAACTGGCGAAGGCCTGAGCGCGGCCGGCGGAGGAACACACCGCGCCCGATGGTGGGCGCCGAACATGGATGACGAGTTGAACGCTGTCGCCCCACTCCCACCCTCCTCCCCAGGGCGACGGCAAGCGGGCACCGGCCTTTCGGCGGGGCCGGCGCCAGAAGGGCCCCGTTCCTTTGCTCCCAGGAATGGGGCCCTTCCTTATCGCCTCCCGCTCGCTGCTGGCGTATACCGTGAGCGCATGCGCATTCTGCTGATCGAGGACGACCAGGAGACGGCCGACTACCTGCGCAAGGGCCTGGCCGAGAGCGGCCACGTGGCCGATCATGCGGGCACCGGCCCGGACGGGCTCGCCCAGGCGCTGGCCGGCCGCTACGACGCCCTGATCGTCGACCGGATGCTGCCCGGCATGGACGGCCTGGCGGTGATCCGTGTCCTGCGCGAGGAGAAGGTGGCGACGCCGGTGCTGATCCTGAGCGCGCTGGGTCAGGTCAACGACCGGGTGCGCGGCCTGCGTGCCGGCGGCGACGACTATCTGGTCAAGCCGTTCGCGTTCTCCGAGCTGCTGGCGCGGCTGGAGGCGCTGGCCCGGCGCAGCGGCTCCGATGCGGAGACGGCGACGCAGCTCCACGTCGCCGACCTGGAGATGGACCTGCTGCGCAGGACGGTCAGCCGCGCCGGCCGGCCGATCGAGCTGCAGCCGCGCGAATTCCGGCTGCTGGAATACCTGATGCGCCGGCACGGGCAGGTGGTCACCCGCACCATGCTGCTGGAGGGCGTCTGGGACTACCACTTCGATCCGCAGACCAACGTCATCGACGTGCACATCAGCCGGCTGCGCGCCAAGATCGACAAGGGGTACGACCAGCCGCTGCTGCACACGGTGCGCGGCGCCGGCTACAGTCTGCGCGCCCCCGACTAGCCTCGGCACCGATCAGACTTGGCCCGGACGAACCTCTTCCGCACCACCGCCTTCCGGCTCACCGTCCTGTACGTGGCGCTGTTCACCGCGTCCGTGCTGGCGCTGCTGGGCTTCATCTACTGGTCCACCGTCGCGGTGATGGACCGGCAGACGACCGCCACCATCGAAGCGGAGATCCGCGGGCTCGAGGAACAGTACGCGCAGCGGGGCCTGGGCGGGCTGATCGACGTCATCCGCGACCGGTCCGGCGACGGCGGCAACCGCGACAGCGTCTACCTGCTGCTCGACCCGCAGCGGGGCCCGCTCGCCGGCAATCTCGCCGCCTGGCCGCCCAGCGCCACCGGGCTGAGCGAATGGGTGAGCCTCGACCTGATGCGCCGCGAGGACAACCGGCTGGTGGCCCACGAGGTGCGCGCCCGCACCTTCGAGCTGGAGGGCGGCTACCGGCTGCTGGTCGGCCGCGACCTGTACGAGAAGACGAAGCTGCGCCGGCTCGTCATCGAGACGCTGACCTGGTCGCTGGCGGCCACCGTCGGCCTCGGCCTCGTGGGCGGAATCTTCCTCAGCCGGCGCATCCTCGCCCGCGTCGAGGGCGTGACCCGCACCAGCCGCCGGATCATGCAGGGCGACCTTTCGGGCCGGATCGAGGCGGGCGGCAGCGGCGACGAGTTCGACCGGCTGGCCGAGAGCCTGAACGCCATGTTCGAACAGATCGAGCGGCTGCTGTCCGGCATGCGGCTCGCCACCGACAGCCTGGCCCACGACCTGCGCGGCCCGCTCACCCGGCTGCGCGGCCGGATCGAGCTGGCCCTGATCCAGCCGCCCGACCCGGCGCGCGACCGGGACGCGCTGCTGGACACGCTGACGCAAGCCGACCAGGCGCTCGCAACCTTCGACAGCCTGCTGAAGATCGCGGTCGCCGAAGCCGGCGCGGCGGCAACCGAGCTCAAGCCGCTCGACCTGTCGGCGCTCGCAAGGGACGCGGCCGAACTCTACGAGCCGGTGGCCGAGGAGAAGGGGGTGCGGCTGGAAACGCACACCGATTCCGCGCCGTCGTGGGTGCTGGGCCAGCGGGAGCTACTGGCGCAGGCGGTCGCCAACCTGCTGGACAACGCGGTCAAGCACACGCCGGCGGGCGGCCGCATCGACGTGCGCACCGCCGCAGACGACGGCGAAGCGGTGCTGCTGGTGGCGGACAGCGGCCCGGGGATCCCCGAAGCCCACCGGGCGCGCGTCCTCGAACGCTTCGTCCGCCTGGAAGAAGCGCGCAGCGCGCCTGGCGCTGGCCTGGGATTGAGCCTGGTCGCCGCCGTCGCCCGCCTCCACGACGCCCGCCTCAGCCTGGGCGACAACGCCCCAGGGTTGAAGGTGGAGCTGCGGTTCCCGGCGGCGGAAACGCCGCGGCCGTAGGACGGCTCAAAACATGCCGCGGCGGGCACGTCGGCACCGGTTGCCCGGGGGGGGGGGGTGGGACAACGCGATTTTCCATTTTCGACCGTTCGGAGGTCGGTCTTGCCCGCGTCCATTGTAGTGCGGTTCTCGACCGAAGTGCGCTTGTCGGGTATCCAGCTTTAGAAAACTATAATCACCGCAGAGACACTGTAGCAACCATTAAGCCGCGACCGGCCTTTCGGTCCACGGGGTTCCGCGGGCGACGACGGTGTTGGCGAAGACGAGGAGTTTGCGGGCGCAGGCGACGAGTGCCACGGTGTGCGGCTTGCCGCGTTC
>Ga0209573_1001475_pt1 | contig 36212 bp, 23 predicted proteins | sample TNRBio252014_DNA_FD_185870 | JGI IMG/M metagenome (GOLD analysis project Ga0209573, IMG submission 185870) | Wastewater treatment Type I Accumulibacter community from EBPR Bioreactor in Madison, WI, USA - TNR Reactor_6/25/2014_ DNA (SPAdes)... | ecosystem: Engineered > Bioreactor > EBPR >...
TCGAACCTTATAAAATTGAAGCCGACATCATTCTTCCCAACAACTACAATCCCGATAAGGGCATTCAAATAGTTATTGACCATTTGAAAAGTCGTTTAACCCAACCATCGAACTAATTATTTCATTCATCCGTTTAAGCATTTGTGGCACGAATCTTAGCAATTGATTACGGAGCGGTACGCACGGGTTTTGCATGGACAGACCCCCTGCAAATGATTGCAACCGCCCTACCTCCTTGTGAAACCGACCAAATCTGGGATATACTCAACGGTTGGCTGACTACCGAAGCTGTCGAACTAATCCTCATCGGTATGCCCTTACGGATGAATAATGAACCGACCCATGCAACGCCATTGGTGGAAGCCTTCGCAGTGGAATTACAAAAACGCTACCCTAACGTTGAATATAAATTTTGGGATGAACGTTTCACTTCCAAGATGGCGCAGGATACGATGATCCAAGCAGGTGCTAAGAAAAAGCAACGCCAAAACAAAATGACTATTAACAGTGTGAGTGCCACAATCTTATTACAGAATTATTTAGCCTCGCTGACTTAACCATGAATACACCCCAAGTTTTACCGATATACATTTACGGACAACCCGTTCTTCGGGAAGTTGCCCAAAATATTACTCCTGATTATCCCAATCTATCCGAACTGATCGCAAATATGTTCAAGACGATGTATCTGGCTTCAGGGGTCGGACTTGCCGCTCCGCAGATTGGCTTGCCGATTCGGATTTTCGTGGTGGACGGTCAGCCGATGGAAGGGCGGGAAGGCAGACCCGAATCCATGCAGGGATTTGTGAAGGTATTTATCAACCCGCAAATCATCGAAGAAAAAGGCGAAAAATGGTCATTTGAAGAAGGCTGCTTGAGTATCCCGGGTATCCGAAACGGGGTCATGCGTCACGAATTTGTTACTATTAGGTACGTTGATGCGGACTTCAGAGAACACATAGAAACCTACTCAGGGATCAAAGCGCGCATCATCCAACACGAACACGATCATTTGGAGGGCAAACTCTTCACCGATTATGCTTCCCCGCTCAAAAAACAGCTCCTCAAACCGAAGCTCCAACGCATCCTTCGGGGTGATGTTGAAAGCGACTACCCGATGGTCTTTCATAACGGGAAATAAAAAAACTTTGTTTTCCGTTAGCTATTTTTAGTATTTTTGCCTGACTCTATTAACCTGTTATTAATCTTAAATAAGATGGGCAGATGGTTAGGCATAATGTTACTATTTATCTTCATCGGGGGATGCAGGAGTAGCGTGTGGCAAGCGGATGATCGCGTCCATAAAAACGGTACCATCATCGTCAAACGCATCCTTCGCAACTATTTCGCTGATTATCAAAACGTCATTGCCAAGACCTGCCCCTGTACTTATGTGTATGGCTATAATGATACCTGCCCCCAATATTTTAACGCGGAACTGATCCGCAAACTCTTTCCCTTCATTACCAACGTAGATAGTTTCATCAATACCCATGCCGGCAGTATGGCGATCACTTCTACGGCAGTTGAAAAGGGATTATGGGAAATACGAAGTGTTGGGAGTGGAGCTATTTTAGATTACGGCTACGAACCTGTTCGTAAACTTTATGACCCTAATTCGGAGCGTGTACTTCATGCTTTTCCCGACTCATTTTTTAAGCCGAAACATATTACGATCAATGGGAAAGATACCATAAAAGATTATTCCGATAATTTTTATTGGAGCCCGAGTAACGAAGAAAATCTTAATCTTGATTTTTTTCAAGATACGCTCAAACATTACGGAAGGAAAAGATTAGGGAGAAAGGACGAGAATCCTGCCTTTTGTTTTTTGATTGAAGAAAAAGTAACCCTCAAGAACAATCAAATAGAAAAACGCGAATTGCTTTCGATCTCTTTCGGTACGGATTTAGAGGACGGTTCCCGTCCGGTGTTTATCACTCGCGTAAAAGCTAAGGAATTGATACCCGCATTTCTGGAAATAGATAAGAGAAGAAAGTCAAAAGCATACGATTTTTTGAGGAGATACACCTATAATCCTACTAATTTATTCAACCCCAACACGGAATTTTTGGGTCAATATCCACCTGAATTTTCTTATGAACCGCTGAACTTTTGGCGGTCTTATAGCCACCCAGCCGCTTTTTCCGAATATGCCGAAATAGACGGCAAGCCCTTTGGAAGTCGAAAAGAAATGCTGGAATGGTTGAACCAACCCGAAAATCCTTTTCGGTTACAGAAACCCAATATCAAAGGCAAGAAAGGACATTTTTTAGTCCGCTTTCGGGTCTTAGACCTGATTAACGATTATCCCGACCTCAAGACGGATGCCGAGCGGAATTACATCTTTCAGGGCTATTACGGTAAAAACAAAAATTATGCTGATTATAAAGACTATTACGAAAAAAATGCCGGCTTCATCACCCAATACCAAAAGAGCATTCGGGAAGGCATCTTGTCCGGTAAATATAAAATGTTTTCGCCGGATACCTTAGTCAATGAATTAACTTCGCAGGAGTTAATTCGCACAATCAATAAGATAACAGATAGTAAGGTAAACAGTTTACGGGAAGCCTTGTACCATCCTAAGTTTACCTCGTATTTAGATGTCATTGCGGTGATGACTATTGACGGTAAACAAGCCCGTGTAGATACTACTTTTGATACGTTTGTAATCCAAAGTATAAAAGGATCAATGGCTGAGTTCCCTATATATGCAGTCAAAAGCATTCCCATCCATGTTGGTAATGGCTTATTGGAAAAGGGATTGAATCCTTTATTAGTATTTAATTTTGGTTCTAATAAAGGACTACAAACCTATATACAATCCATCCGTATGGTGAAAAGTCTTAGATTACAACCTGCATTACCGGTGATCTGGAACAAAAAGGAGAACAAGAATGAATCTGAAGTACAGTAGCTGGGGGGTAGTGTTTTTTATGGTCTGCTTTGTGAGTAATATAATGGCTCAAAAAGAAGGTCAATTTTCATACTACGAGTTTTACAAAAGGCAGAATGGATTGGTCAGATTTGAAAAGACAACCCCGTATGATTATCATGACGAATCTACAAAAATATTCAAATCCGTTAAACCGGACGATTTTACCAACAACGTCGTATCCTATACCCAAGATAGTTTTGTAGCAATTCTGAATACGGAGAAAAATATTGATATTAGATTCGGAGGAAATGCTGACCGATTTGAAGTTAACGAAAACCAAGTGGTTGGTGGGATTGCTTTCAAAGGGTACAAAGGGGATAAATTGGTATTTCCTGATAATATCCGAACTGTTAAGATACTAATATTAACGGAAGTTAATGATGCTGAAATATTACTTACCCCTAACGATGGGGACCGCTCCGACTTGGTGATAGACGAACTCATCATCTTAGACTGCAAAAATATCCGTCGGTTACACCTGCCGAATGTAAAAGTAAAGAAACGTTGCCTGTTTCAGAATTGCAGTTTTGATGGTCAGTTTGTTTTTTCGGTGGATTCCGATTCCTTGGATAAAGTATATTTTGAGAGTTGTAACTTTACGAACATCAATGATTTCACCGTCGGGAATCACGGCAATGCTCATTTTTATTATCGGAACTGCCTATGGCCCGAGAAGATGCGCTTTCAAATCAACTGGGATCAATACAGTAAAGCCGCCTACCCGAAAGATTTTTTTCATTACCCCCTTCGTCGTGTGGATACGCTCTTTAGTCGCTTTACCCCCAACTATGATATGGACATTCCTGCCGAAGAAAATAAGACTATGCTCTATCGGGAATGTATGGGTAAGTTGCGTCGGTATCAACGCTATGCCGCCGATTATTTTGATTTTGAATTAGCGGATTCTATCTACCGTACCAGTAAAGACTTAGAAACATACTATTATAAGTATTTAGACGAGAAAAATAGCTGGTCAAAAGACTTTACAACAAAAGCGGAATCATGGATATACTACCGGTTCAATAGTTTTATGGGCTGGTTTTGCGGGTATGGCACGCTACCGATAGATTCTATTTATAATTCAGTGTATATTATCCTCACATTTGCCTTATTTTATATTATTTTTCCGACTCGAATGAAAGAAGAGTCTGATGCTTGGGATTTTGAGCATTTATATGTGATTTTGAGCCTTTATTCGGGACAGAATGCACCTTTAGATACTTTCTTTCGAGCCTTTCAGCAATATAAATCCAACAACCCGCATGGAGGCATTCGTCAGTTTTTAGAGTCCCACACCAAAGAAAATCTCATCGAATTTCGGAATAATCTACCGGGCAGTTCCGCCATCTATATTGATGCCATTATCAATTCTTATAATAATAAGAGCAAGATATTGCGATTATTCTTATGGTTTTATGCGTATCCGTTTTTGATGCAGGTCAAGATAATTCACCTCTTAGACCAATTAGGAGAAGAACGACGCTTATATCTCTCTAAAAAGGGAATCGCCCCTTCTTTAAAAAATATCTGGTCGTTAAAGTTATCATTATCAGCCGGAATCTTTTTTCTCTATTGGATGCTGCTACGCATTCCGCAAGGTCTATTTATCTCTATCAATGCGTTTTCCACCCTTGGGTTCGGTCATTTACCTTTACGAGGTATATGTAAATATTTAGGAGTAATAGAAGGATTGATTGGATGGTTTACATTGAGTCTATTTTCAATTACTTATGTAAATATACTTATGAGATAGGAACTAAAAGCATTAACGGAACAGAATTTTGTTGTGTATTCGGTGGATAAAAACGATATTGCTATGGATTTATTACCTGCATGATCGTCATCCGTCTGTTCATTTTATTTAGCCTTTCTTTAACCATTACGTTAACGTATGGGCAAAAAGGTGCGCCTTTCTTAAAAAATTTTTTAGCAAAAGACTATAACGAAGATCTCCGCACGCAACATAGTGCTTTGGCGGGTTCTCATAATTTTGCCGGTGTGTTGGATGGAAGAGGCATTGTCTATATTGGAAATGAAAAAGGCGTTTTAGAATATGATGGAACGCATTGGCGATTATTGCGTTTACCGGACTCTTTACCTGCTAAAGTGTTGGCAAAAGATGATAAAGGTAGAATATTCGTCGGTTCTAAAAACCAATTCGGCTATTTAGGAGCAGATTCGGTCGGTAGCTTAAAATATTTTTCATTAAGTAATTCTCTTAAACAAAAATTCGGCGAAATCGAAGATATTTACACTTTTGGAACGGATATTTATTTCACCACATCTAACCGCCTCTACCACCGTAACGACCAAGATAAAGTCAGTTCCGTCAGTTACAACCCTGATGCCAATCCAGTTTCAACCATTCAGCATCTGGTATATGTGCCGGCTTGGGGCGTTGTAAACGTTGAGGGCGACATCGCTTACCCCGTTACCGGACTGGCAAGCACCGCAAAGTCGAAAACCAAAATACGTACAATTTTACCTTTTGACGAAAAACGAGTCCTATTTGTAGTTGAGAACGGTTTGTTTCTATTTAACGGCGAAAAAATCGTCCCATTCGTAACCGGTGGCGATGCTTTTTTCAAAAGAAATACGATCAGTGATGCTGTAGTCCTGCCGGATGAAAAGTTAGTAGTAGGCACTGTTCGGGGAGGATTGGTTTGGCTGAGTCGTAAAGGAAAGGTGGAACTGATTTTAGACCGCGTGGGCGGATTGCCCGGACAAACGATCAATGGTTTCGCCGTCGATATGGAGGGAGGATTATGGATTGCACTCAATGAGGGTATTTCACGTGCGGAAATCGTCTCACCACTTACGCGATTTGAAGCCACCAGCGAGTTGCAAGGCTCAGTCCAGTCTATCTTATTTCAGAATAATACGCTCTATGTGGCTACCACGATGGGGCTTTATTACCTGAATAAAACCAAACAGAAGTTCATGCCGGTAGTAGGGATCGTCTCTAATGCTTGGGCGTTGGAAACGCTGAATAATCGCTTGTACGCCGCTACCAGTTTCGGTATTTATAATATTAAAGGTGATTCAGCATTAATTGTATCGAATCAACCTGCACGTTCGCTGACCAAGATGAGTTATTACGATAATAAAATATACGTAGGACTCTTCAAAGGCATGGGAATCATCACGGAATCTAAAAAGATGGTGAAAACCAAAAAGAAAGTAGGCAAAACCGATAGCAAAAATCCCAACGACACCGCCAAAACCAAACAACCCTTTGGTGAAATTGAAGTGGTAGGTTACGCCAATGAAGCCAACTTTCAAATTATTGATACAACTTTGGGAGTAGTAAAGCAAATCCATTTTGACCGTCCGGGCGCGGCGTGGATTTTCACTGAACAAAATTTAGAATATATTACCATAAATAAAGATTCCATTACTTCCCGAATTAATGCTCCAATTGGTTTGCCCGAAGGTGAAGTTCGTATCTTTCGTACCTCTAAAGGTATTCTTTTCGGAACGAATAAAGGAATCTTTTACTATGACCGCAAAGAACAAAAGATGCTTCCCTATCCATGGTTAGGAGCGGAATGGGATCATGAATCCATCAGCTACCTCTTTGAAGACCCTAAACATAACGTCCTTTTGGCGACCCGAACAGGCATTGCTTACGGTAAATGGGATAATCAGAACAAAAGTTTCGCTTGGCATCGGACGGAATTTCGTCGTCTTACGGAAATATTAGTTAACCACGTTTATTACGGTATGGACGGTGCGCACTGGATTGGTTCAGAACGTGGGATCATCCATTTTGATCCGTTGATTGATAAAAACTATTTTAAGCCCTATCCTGCCATCATCCGTAAAGCGGAATACAAATCAAGTGATAAATGGAATTTATTATTTGGCGGAACGTTTCGCAACTCATCCGGTAATCCAACCTTAGAACAGGATTCGATCAGTAAAACTTTCAGTGCCGATATTTCTAATGTAAATGTCGTCCGTTTTCAATACGCCAGCCCTTTTTATGACGGAGATGCGGGTATTCTGTTTCGGCATAGAATCATCGGTCCCGGTTATGGTCAGGAGTGGTCCTCGTGGACGACCAATACCACTGCCGAATACGCTATTGGAGATAACGGTAAATATTCCTTTGAGGTCGTAGCACGCAACGTCTACGGCAACAATAGCCAAACCGCTCACTATGACTTTGTTGTGCAACCCCAATGGTATGAAACCACCCCTGCCCGTTTTGCCTTCATTATGTTGGGTTTGATAGCGTTGGGAGGCATTGTTTTCGGATTGGTGAAATATCAAACAGCACGTCTTCGCAAACGAAATATTGAACTCCAAGCCGCTATTGATGCCGCGACGGAGGACATTCGCCGAGAAAAACAAAAATCCGAAGACCTACTCCTCAACATTTTACCCAAACAGATTGCCGAAGAGTTAAAAGTCAAAAATGCTACAGAAGCCCAAGAATATGCACTTGTTTCGGTGTTGTTCACCGATTTTAAGGGCTTCACTAATGTTGCGGAAAAACTCACACCGAATGCCTTAATCAATGAACTGAACATTTGTTTTTCTACTTTTGATGAAATCATAGGTAAGCATGGGATTGAAAAAATTAAAACCATCGGTGATGCGTATATGTGTGCTGGCGGTATCCCAGACCCGAATACTTCTAATCCCGTAGATGTCATCTTGGCAGGTCTTGAAATACAGGACTTTATGCGTCGAATGGGAGAAGAAAAAGCCCGCAAAGGCGAAGCCTACTGGCAATTACGTTTGGGAATCCATACCGGCGAATTAGTAGCGGGGGTAGTCGGTAAGAAAAAGTTTGCTTACGACATTTGGGGCGATACCGTGAACACTGCTTCCCGAATGGAATCCAGTGGAGAACCGATGAAGGTTAATATATCCGGTATGACGTATATTCTTGTACAGGACTTTTTCGTCTGTACCCACCGGGGCAAGATTCCCGCCAAAAATAAAGGTGATATTGACATGTATTTTGTGGAACGTATCTTACCCGAACTTTCCGCCGATGAAGCCGGGCTTTATCCCAACGACCTTTTCCTCAAAAAGTTGGAACAATTAAAAAAACTCTTGGCAAAACAGTACCGTATCAAAGTACCTATCATCGAAGTATGATAACTATTCCTGACCCTTTAGTGGTGTTGACACCATCAGGATTGTATTGTCCGAAGGGCGACTTTTATATTGACCCGCATCGTAAAGTAGCCAAAGCCGTCATTACACACGGACATTCCGACCACGCTCGTACAGGACATCATGCCTATCTGGCTACCGATGCCTCCGAATGGATATTAAAAAGCCGATTGGGGAAAAATATTATTTTGGAAACGGTAGCATATGGAGAAACTATCCACATCGGTTCGGTTGAGGTTAGCTTTCACCCCGCTGGACACGTGTTGGGTTCGGGGCAAGTGTGCATCAACCACCATGGACGGAAATGGGTGATAACCGGCGATTACAAAATCGAAGCAGACGATACATGCGCGCCATTTGAAGTAGTGAAATGTGAAGCATTCATCACCGAGACGACTTTCGCCCTGCCTTTTTTCAAATGGAAACCCCAAAACCAAGTGTTTCACGACATCAATGAGTGGTGGAAAATGAATGCGGATAACAACATTCTGTCCGTCATTTATGCGTATTCATTAGGCAAAGCCCAACGTATCTTGGCAGGAGTGGACGGTAGCCCGGGACCAATCTATGTGCATCCCAGCATTGCAGAGATGAATAACGCCTACCTGATGAGTGGGATGCGTCTACCGGGCTGTATCACTTTAGATAAAAATACGACTATCTTACATCAAGGATTGGTCATCACCCCCCAACATACCTTAAATAAGCTAAACGATATCCGCAGAGAAGAAATGAGTATTGCTTATGCTTCAGGATGGATGCAAACCCGCAGCGGGCGGAAGAGTGCCAATGCCGATGTAGGCTTTGTTTTATCTGACCATGTGGATTATCCGGGCTTACTCCAAACGGTGGAAGCTACCGAAGCCGAATATATCTTTGCTACCCATGGTTATGAAACGGAAGCCGTTCATACGCTCCGTCAACAAAATAAGCAAGCCTTTCCGTTGGAGGTGTTGAGCATATCGTAGCGATTTTATTACATCTATCGCCCAATCCTAACTATATATGTTCGCCGAATAAAGTAGGTCTATATCCATGAAGTCCATGTTGAACATATTGGCAAGCGAACGCTGGGTGATGTGTCGCTGATACACATAGATACCTGTTTTGAAGGAGGGGTCTCTGCCGATCAGGTTTTGGATACCTCCCGAATCACCGATTTTTAATAAGATAGGACTTAATATGTTACTGATTGCTACCGAAGCCGTCCGCGATACCCGAGAAGCGATATTCGGTACGCAGTAATGAATGACTCCGTGTTTCTCAAAAGTCGGGTTTTCGTGGGTGGTGATGCGACTGGTTTCCACACACCCGCCCTGATCTATCGAAACGTCCACGATGACAGAGCCGTCCCGCATCTTCGTAACCATATCTTCGGTAACCACGCAGGGTGAGCGATGTCCTCCTTTATACGTAGCACCGATGACTACATCGGCACTGATAACAGCTTCTTCGATATAGTCTTGCTGGCTGATGACGGTATAAATCTTAGTACCCATGATCTCCTCTAATCGTTGAAGTTGGTGGATTTCGTCATCTATGACTTTGACCGTTGCACCTAAGGCAAAAGCCGTCTTACAGGCATGATAACCGACAGTTCCTGCACCGATGATGGTTACAACAGCAGGCGGTATGCCTGTGATCCCCCCCAATAAAAGACCGTTTCCCCCCGTATGACGGGATAACAATTCCGCCGCAATGTGGATGGAGGTTATTCCTGCAATCTCCGACATAGAACGCATGATGGGAAAGCTACCGTCGTTGGCTTGCAGAAATTCAAAACCGATAGCACTGATATTTTTTTGTATTAATAATTTCAGATAATCGGGTTTAACGTTTCCTAAGTGGACGGCGGAAAACAACACTTGGTTGGGTTGTAATAAGTGCAGTTCGTCTGACTCCAAAGGGTTAATTTTTGTTAAAATCGTAGCACGATGATAAACTTCTTCCTGTGTATAAGCAATGACTGCTCCTTTATTGCTATAATCTTGGTCGCTGAATTCGGCATTGATACCGGCATTGTGTTCTACGACAACTTGATGCCCATTGGCAACGAGTACCCCGACCGCACTGGGACTGAGGGCAACCCGCATTTCTTGGTTATGCGTCTCTTTAGGTACGCCGATGATAAGGGCTTTCTTCTGCTCGTTGATTTTGAGCGGTTTTTCTTGCGGATAAGTTATGAAAGAATGTTCAAACCCCTTCTTGAGGAGTTCCGATGCCTGCAACGATTCCATACCCCGAAATTACTATTTTTTTTGGGACGGATGTATCGTGCATAATAAGCAGTTTAGATTTAACACTCTTTTAACCACTCTGTTTCTTCCGAATAGGGACTTTTAATTGATTATCAACCTTGCTCCTCTTTTTTTGGGGCTGGAGATGCGTTTCAACCGGTGTTATTTTGCAAAGAAATCAGTAGACGGATCAGTCTGATAATTTCTTGCGGTGTCGAGTTTCAAATCAGTGGTTGTTATTCATACGACAAAGATAGGAGCTGCGGGAACGATTGCCAGCACCCTCACACATGAATTACGAATTAAAAAAATAATTCATATGATGATTGTATAATATAATTGATTGTTTCTCATGATGTAAATATAATATTTCTATTTTTTCACATAAAATATATTTTTATAAAAACACATGTAATATAATTTTATTAAAATTTTTAATTTTGACACCATATATTTATGATAAAATTGGTAATTATTCTCAAAAAATTAAACCAAATTAACGGAACGTTCAGACCCTAAAAGGGGTTAAACGGGTGAATTTAAAATCTTAATTTTTGCAAATAATGTGCTATAAATTCAATAATTCTAACAATTAATTGACTAAAAAACACCAAATATTCATTAATGATTTATTTTGTGTATTTGCATTAATGAAAAGTATCAACACCTTTTTTTACCTAAATGTGCGAGAAATGACAATGCTAATTCATTTATTAATAATATAATATATACAATTGTCAGGTGTCGTTATTTTGGGCAAACAGCTTTTCAACAGCTTGGGCATGGAAGTAAAACCTTTCGTCTAAAAAATAACAATGGTTTTCCGTGAAATTGATATATTTGTGTTTCAATAAGTAGGGGTAGGGCAGTGTTAGTCCAACATTATCAGACCATAAACACCTATTTTTAGATTATTTTTCTATGAAACGTCGGCTAAGTTGTTTATCCGTTATGCGACCCCAAACGATACTCTGGGTCAGTTGTATTTGTATCAGTCCGTTAACGCTAACTGCTCGTTCAACCGGCGGGGACAGCCTTCGGGTTCTGGAACTGGTTAAAAAATCATCATTTGAGCTAAAAAACAACAATTTGCCTCAAGCCTTGGATTATGCCATTGATGGTCTGGATTTGGCGGAAAAGAACTCCAGTGTTTGGGGGAAAGCCTATACGCTCCATCTATTGGGTGATATAGCCCTCAAAAAACGGGATATGAATGCTGCTTTAGGGTATTATATTCAATCCGTCAAAAATTACGAGCAAATTCGTGATAATAAGGATGCTTTAGCCACTATTTACAACCAAATTGCCTTTATTTACGAAGAGTGGCGTGCCTATGAAAAAGCTAATGACTACTTCCGCAGGGCATTATCTTATTTAGAGCCGGCAGAACAAGCCTCTAATTTACGCGTTGTTTCCAATAATTATGCTCAGATTGATAAGTTCAGCGAAGCGGCCCTCTATGCCCAAAAGGAATTGGACATCATCCGTTCTATCGGCGACCGTAAAACGCAGATCAATACGTTGCAACGGATCATTGATTTGATGCTCAAAGCCGGTCAGTATGAAAAAACTATTACCTATTGTCAGGAGTTACAGTCGCAATATGAACGCACCAATGATAACAACGGCAAAGCAAACGTCCTCAATACGTTGGGCTTGTTGTATCAACGGATGAATAAGCCTTCTCAAGCAATCAATCACTTCCGGTTAGCCAAATCCTATACCAATGAGCGGCATTACACTACCTTTCAACCGATCTTATTGAACTTAGGTTTTGCCTATATCACTACCCAAGAATATGATAAAGCCATTGAAAACCTGCAAGATGCCGTCAAATTAAGTGAACGTCAGAACGATAAAGTTGGTATTGCGCGGGGGAATAACTATCTGGCGTTGGCTTATGTGGCAAGTGGTAAGCGGGTAGAACCGACCATTAAACTCGTAGGACAGTCAGAAGATTTAGCGTTGGAAGTAGGCGCACGTGATTTACTCTTGGAGACCTATAAGTTACTTGCGGAACTAAATAATAAGGTTGGACAACGCAACGCCTACAATAAATATATCCGTTTATACTCTGCCCTCAAAAATGAGATTGAAAATGAGCGAAAAAATAGACAGACGGAAGTTCTACGCACCCAGATTGATATTGAGAAGAAAGAAAATGAACTGCGTACCATCATCGCCGATAAGGAAAGACAAAATTTAACCTTACGACAATCAACTCTCGAAAGCGAAAAGAAAGAGCGTGATTTGGCTTTCAAACTCAAACAGAACGAGTTGATGCTCTTAAAACAGAAGCAGGAACTCCAAGAAACCGCTTTAAGAAAACAACAATTAGAGCAGGAGCGTATCCGTCACGCCCTTTTGACCGAACAGTTGGAGAAAGCTAAAAAGGATAATGAAATCCGTGAACTCCAACGGGAATCCGAAATGCAGGAATTGGCAGTAAAGGAGCAGGAATTGGAACGCGAAAAGCAAGCACAACATATTAAGGCGAATGAGGCACAGGCAAAAGTCCTTAAAACCAAGATTGAAGCCGAAAAAAAGCGTACCCAATACGGAATGTATGGATTAATCGGGGTCGTTGGCGCATTGGGTATCTTTGCTTTTCTGTTTTTACAAAAACGGAAAGATGCCAAGCATTTAGCCAAGCAGAAAAAGGATATTGAGGAGAAGAACCAACAACTTCAGGCAAATGAGGAGGAATTACGTCAAAATACCGAAGAATTACAATCGGTAAATGAACACTTAAACAATGCACAAAAAGAACTACACCTCAAGTTAGCTGAAATCCAAGCTAAAGAAGAGGCTATCCGTAAAAGTGCAGAAGAACTTCAAGTGATGAATAATAACTTGAGCAAAGCACGAGTAGAAGTAGAACAGCGAAATTCGCTATTACAAGCCAATGAGCAAGAATTGAAGAAAACCATCAAAAGAATGGAAGACCTACAAACTGAGGTTATCCAAACCGAAAAGATGGCATCATTGGGGCAACTTGTGGCAGGTGTGGCACATGAAATTAATACTCCAATAGGTATTTCTTTATCTGTTGCATCTAACTTGAGTCATATTTCTAATGTTTTCAAAGATAAATTAGATAATGCGACGCTCAAGAAAAATGACCTGTTGGAATACGTCCATGATTCGGTGGAAACAAGTCAACTCTTGTTAGCCAACCTTCAGCGAGCCGCAGAGTTAATTCAGTCTTTCAAAAAGGTTGCTGTAAATCAAAGTGCAGAGATATTACAATCCTTTAATTTGAAAGACTATGTTAACGATATTTTACGTTCATTGCTACCAGAGTTCCGGAAAAATAAAACCACCTATGAGGTTCATGGTGGAGATGATATTGTGATGACCAGCTATGCCAGTGCCTTATCGCAAGTAGTCATTAATTTTTCCATGAACGCTATGATACACGCATTCGGTGGCGCGGAAGGCAATGGCGGTAACATTATCATCAATTTATCGTCTGATGGGGAATGGGCAACCATTCATTTCTCTGATAATGGTGCGGGTATACCCCCTGAAAACCTATCAAAAATCTTTGATCCCTTCTTTACAACTCGTAGAGGGGCAGGTGGTAGCGGCTTAGGGTTAAATATCGTTTATAACATCGTTACCCAAAAATTAGGCGGTAAACTGCGTGTAGATAGCGAAATAGGTAAAGGTACTACATTCATCATGAATCTACCCTTAAAATTAGAAACCGAAAACATAGAGAACGGTCATAGTAATGGCAATGGTCATCATGCTGAAAATGAAGCCAACCAACCGGTAACAAATGCGGAAACCGTCTAAACTTTCTTTTTCTTTTCGAGCAACTTATTAAATTTGCACTTTGATAACTAAACGGACTTAGTCGTAACCATCGTAATATGGATTTATTCGAAGAATTAGGCATTATTGATGATGAAGCGGATGTAGAAACCCGCGAAGAAGTAAGGAAATGGCGTATCCTCATCGTTGATGATGAACCCGATATTCACGCCACGACCCGCTTACTCTTGAAAGGTTTTACTTATTTGGATCGTAGCTTAGACATCCAAAGTGCCTATTCCGGTGAGGAAGCCTGTCGCCGTTTGCGAGATGATGAACCGTATGCACTCATTCTGTTGGATGTAGTGATGGAAAAAGACACTGCTGGCTTGGAAGTGGTGGAATTTGTTCGCAACGTCTTAAACAATAAGCATACACGTGTAGTATTACGTACAGGCCAGCCCGGGGTAGCACCCGAAGAAGACATCATCATCAAGTATGATATAGACGACTACAAGTCTAAAACCGAATTGACGGTTCAAAAATTACATACGTTAGTTGTTTCGTCCTTGCGTTCTTATAATGAGACGATGCGAATTGAAGCAATCGTTCAAGAACGTACCCATGAACTCCAAGAAAAGAATAAAGAGATCATGGAAAGTATTGAATCCGCCTTGAGAATTCAAACGGCGATTCTACCTTCTATTGACTATATTAACCAATTCCTCCCTAAGTTCGGTATTTATTATAAACCAAAAGATATTGTCAGTGGCGATTTCTATTGGTTTTCCCAGTTGGGTTCAAAATCCATCGTCGCTAACGTGGATTGTACGGGGCATGGTATCCCTGGAGCAATTATGTCTGTCTTTGCTTATAATTTATTAAATCAAGTGGTTAACTTCCAAGCTGTAACAGATCCGATGCGGATTTTAGCGGTCTTGGATGCACAGTTAAGTACCATGCTGATGAATGATAAGCAAACAGGCAAGGTCAGCGAAGGAATGGATATGAACATTGTAACAATAGATCATTCTGAAGGTATCGTAGAATTTGCCGGTGCAAATCGCCCACTGTATCATGCCCGAAATGGTGTACTTACCGAATACCCCGGTGATAAATTTCCTATTGGCGATCATATCGTTACGGACAAACAATTTTCCAAACACCTGATAAAATTAGAACCCCGCGACCGAATCTATCTATTTACCGACGGTATCGTAGATCAATTCGGGTATGAGAGCGGTAAAAAATATTCTACCAAACGCCTCAAGGAGTTTTTACAAAGGACTTGCGATCTAAATTTTTCAGAGCAATTAGTAGAATTGAATATGGAGTTTGAAAGTTGGCGTAAGAATATGCAACAAACAGATGATATATGCTTTATCTGTATAGAACCACTTTAATTTTGTTGGTTTTTTATAAAGTAAATCTTAACTTTGCCGTCTTAAATCAATCTAAATACATAGATTATGGCGAAACCGCATAAAAGAGAATTCGTAATCTGGCACAAGCAAATTGCTAAGGTGAAAGCACGTAAGTTTAATCCACCTGTCGTTGGACGCGAAATTTCCTTGGAAGAAAAAAATCGTCCGCTCTTACAAAAATTAGCGGAAGGGCTGAAAAAGTAATCCAGCCCCTAAGTTTTTCCATGTTTTCATGTCGTAAATGGAGTCCATAAATTAATTATGGACTTTTTCTTTGGCTAACTTCTGAATGCTTTGATTCAGCTTAGTATAAACAGAAGCAATCCCTTCCTGACCACTCATTACCAACATATCTAAATGTTTGGACATCGTGCTGTAATCAGAGCGAACTGCAGGTCCTGTCTGGGCATCTTCAGGTTGAAGTACATCTAATTTGGCTACAACCTCCCGCAATAGGGGCAAATAAACCCGAAAATCTACTTCAATATCCGCAATGACGTGGTCAGCCAATGCTAAACAATGATTTACGAAATTTGATGCAAAAACTGCTCCGCAATGTAATCGTAAACGGTCATCTGAAGTCATCACCTCCACTCGTTCAGACCATACTTTTGCCATTTGAATCAATAAGTCTTCATCTGCTAATTGAGATGCTTCTACGAAAAAAGGCACATTTGTTAGCTCAACCTGTCTGCCTCTTGTAAAAGTTTGCAAAGGATACAAAACCCCAGCACGTTCGCAATATTCGGAAACAACATCCATAGATACAGAACCGGCACAATGAACGACTAATGTTTTCTCGCGTACGGCATCGGGCAGATAACGAGCAATGTCGCCAATGGTATCATCCGGTGTAACGATAAAAAGTATGTCGGTCGGTTCTAATCGAGACAAATCAGATATCGTTTGATCTTGAGAGAAGAAAGGAGCAACCTGATGAAATTTAGAAATATCACGAACGACAACTTGATGAATCGTCCAATGGGCGCGAATTAAATTTTTAAGTAAATTTAACCCCCATGCCCCTGCTCCTACGAGCGAAATACTGAGATCATTCATTGGAATTAGTTGGAAAAGATTGTTTTTCGCGTATTCGGCGTATTATTGCTATAAAAAATCCAAAAGTTAGCACGAAAGTACCTAACCAAAGCAAATTTATAAAAGGTTTTGAAATTGCATTAATGGTAATAAAATCCGGCTTATCATTTTTTTGCAAAACCCTAAGCACCAACTTGTTTTCTTCGGGCAAAGCCATTAAAAATTCAAACCGTAAACCAAGTTCGGGCAGATGGCTATCTACCATCACAGGACCATTTTGGTCAATCATCAGCATCGGGTAAGTGATGTATTTTTTACCTTCGTGATTAACCTCTAAGACCATTTTGGCAATTAAATCAACCTGCGTAAATGTCTGTTTCACGGTTTCTACTTTTTTCAGCCAAATACGTGTTTTTCCAAAAGCAAAACTATCTCCGACCGAAATTTTCTTATCCGGTAGTGCTAAAACCCAGTTGGGTTCGTCTCGTTTGGAAGGGAAACTCGTTACGTGTACATATAAGTCATGATCCCACATGATTTTTCGGGCAGGATGAGGCGTAAAACCCATCCCTTCAGAAAGTTCGGTTTCCGGCATGACTGTAAAATTACACGAACTGTCTAAAGTAGTAAATTTTAGTTTATAAAGAGATCGTTCGTTCAACATTTCAGGCTGAATCAGGTCTATCTGATTTTCGACGAAAAACCGTAATTTATCTAAGTCGTAATTTTTTTCATTCGACTTAGATTTTGCTGTCGGAGCAATTTTGCCTTTGGGTATGATCTCAAAAAATTTCGTCGGAAACTGTAATGCGTATCTATCGCCGTGTTTGTCCTCAAATGATACTTTTGCTTCAGCACCGTTATCAGAGATCACTTTGAAATTATATAAAGGAGCTTCCGCTTGCTTGATGCCCTGATATTCGACGCGATAGCCTTTGATAAGTTTGGGCGTGTGACGGAATAGTTGTACGTTTTCCTTTTTCTCAGCTTCGTTAAATTCTTTGCCTAATTCATTTGGGGAAAGATTTAACGTAATCGTGTCTTGAAAGCCTGATGAAAATAAGATACCAATAAGCATCATACCAAAGCCGATATGTGCCAACGATCCGCCCAAATGCTTTAAGTTATGTTTTCCTTTGAGTAAGAGGCGGAGCAAAATCAACCCGTTTGCAAAGAGGGTAAAAAATCCACATACTAACAGCAGTTCATCACCGGTAAGCAAGATGCCATTAACGATCACTTCATACAAGTTACCTTTGGCTATTTTGTCGGCGAATTGCTGATGATACACAAATTGCCATCGAACGGACTGTTGAGCATAATCGCTGTAAAACATCATTCCCAGTACCACGATTAACGCTATAACTGCCAAAATAAAGGGCGTAGAGATGGCTTTTAATAATGTCCGTTGTTCAATCTTTGTCCAATAAAAATACTGCCCGATAGCCGAAAAAAGGGCTATTGCGATGCCGAACCAAACATTCCATTTATAATAAAAGAAAGGGATATTCGGCGGAGGGGCGTAATTCGTGCCTATAATCTTATTGATAACGGGGAGGGAAGTAAACAGGGAAACCTCAACAGCGCAAAAGGTGAGCGTCAAAGCCGCGAGAGTCAGAAAAAAGTCCCTTGACCAAAAGGACATCTCTTTTTTCTCACTGGGAATAGCGTTCCAATGTTCGACTAAGAGCAGAACAATCACTAAAACGTAGGTTAAGAGTAGCACAAGTAGCTGTCCCGACAGTCCCAAGTCAGTAAAACTGTGAACCGAAGCTTCTCCCAAGACACCGCTACGGGTTAAAAAAGTCGAATACAGCACCAAAATAAAGGTACTGATAACCAGAATATAGGTGAAATGGAGATTGGTTTTGCCTTTTCGGTACGCCAGCATTCCGTGTAACGCCCCTACTCCCAACAACCAAGGCACTAAGGACGCATTTTCTACCGGGTCCCAATTCCAATATCCACCGAAGTTCAGTGTTTCATATGCCCAGTAACCGCCCATGATAATCCCTATTCCTAAGATCATCACCGAGAAAATCGTCCAGATCGCCGCGTCTTTCACCCATTCTTTGTAGTTGCGTTGGATCAAGGAGGCGATGACAAAGCCAAAGGGAATCACCGTTGACGCAAAGCCCAAGAAGAGGGTCGGCGGATGAATCACCATCCAATAATTTTGTAACAGGGCATTGAGTCCATTACCGTTAGCGGGTACGAAGTCAGGGTTAACTTGGTAGATGGGATCACCACCTCGCACTTGTTTAAGGAGTAAAAAGGGGGAACTGCCCACTTTCCAATCGGCAATATTCACCATCCAACCGACAACAGCCAAAGTCAAAACCACTGAAGCCGATGCTAAGAATGGAAAGCTGATTTGTTTTTTGATATAAAAATAAATCAAGCCACAGATCACAGCTATCCCGAAAACGGTTTCCGCTAAAAAAGGGATTTGACCTAAGTTAACGACGTTGGCAGTGAAGCCCGTTTGGTCTTTGAATAAATTAACGATGGAAAACAACCATACAAATCCCGCTCCTATAGTCAATAAGAACTGTTGGTTGGAGGTGGTGTCCGGTTTATGCGATGCTTCTAAAAAAGTGCGATAAACCAAATAATTCATTGGTACTAACCCCAAAATTGTATAAATGATCTTGACTGTCAGTTGATCCATGTATGCACCCAGTACCATCGAACTCAGGATCAACTGAACGGATGCTACCGTTCCTAACACGCCGGCTCGCCATTTTCCGCCTGTTTTCAGAAAAATCAAACCCAAGATAGCATGCCAAAACATCCACAGTAGGAAACTGCCTTCTTGCCCTTCCCACAAACAGGCTATTGCGTAATTAAGCGGAAGTTCGTTGGAGGAATGACTGAAAACATAATGGTATTGGTATTGTTGGGTAAGAATCATTCCGAAAAGATTAGCTAACGCACCAATTACCCCTAAACCATGTAGGATGAAAGCCCACTTTCCTAAAGAAAACCAGCCTTGTCGGTCAGTAATCGAGGGGGATTCTCGGGTTGCGGCGAAAAAAGCAAGCATCGCTACCAATGAACCCACTAAGGCTAAATTTATGGTTGCGATACCTGTTATTCCTGAAAAGATAACATCCATTGTTGTGTTGATGTGGTTGCTTGGATTTAACTGCTTTTAGCGGGTAAAGCGTGTGGAGCATTACCGCCTTCGTTGTATTTGGACGGGCATTTGAGGTGAATTTTCTCCGCCACGAATACATCCCCTTTATATTTGCCTACAATGTCCATCTTATCGGCTTGAGATAAATCACCTGTCAGTGTACCGTAGTAATGTACTTGTTGCACATTTTTCAGGGAATCCTCTACATAGAAGCTATTGTAGTTGTTGGCATTGTCGAATTGAGCATTGTCTCGTTTGACCCATTTGCCAATCACGTGAACAGTTTTGCCTTCTTTCTTAGCTGTAGCAAAGTCCGCAAAGGTACTGGCATTGGAAAGCAAATCCACCATCAAGAGCGAAACAAACAATGCTAAGATGATGATACCGATAATAACTTTAAGTTTCATAACCTATTATATTGAAAGTGTAGAATAGTAACAAGTCCGCAAATTTACAAGTTCGTTTCGGGTGGTGGAAGGTTGAACGAAAAAAGTGTTCACCACCGAAAAAATACCTATATTTGATTTTCAAATTATTGATTGATCCATGAAGGCATTTTTCCTATTACTGGCTTGTTCTTTTCAAGCAATTTCTTGTCTGCCCAAGCAGAAATGAAGAGGGTAGAGACTAAACCCATTAAAGTTAATCGAAATGAGTCCTAAAAATATTCCAGATTTCTCTTTTTGTCTTAGTTATGGCAATGTGATCTTATATCATAGTCATGCTCCATGTAATTCATTACCTCGCCCCCGTCCATTACCTATTTTGTTATTTGATCCCGGCTTTACTCCCATTTGGCAATCCCACGACGGAAGATTTATTCACTTTATTAGTTGAAAGTAGTAAGACTTTGCTCTTTTCAATGAATGACTTATCTTTGTATTGAGAAATGATTATTCCCATGACCCGCACCTAAACCCGTTTTGATACCCACCAATTAGCCGACCATTTACTGGGTTACGTTCAAGAACATATCGAAGAGCGATTGAAAGATTTGGTTGAACGGTTTGAGATTCATCCCTACGTTGATGAAGATACTGGTTCAAAGTTTCTGGTCATAGTCGTAATAAACGAAGCTCCCCCTGAAAATCGAAAGGATTATCCCAGATTTGTGGAAGAGAAGATATCCTACCTCGAAGATGTTATTTATGATTATTTTCGTGGTAAAGCCAATTATAAGACCCTTTACGGATTAGACCAGTCATGAAAGAAATGACCTACGCAGAAGGTTTACGCCAATTAGCTAATGAGTTATCTAAATCTGATATAGAAGCCTATTTAAGAAGAGGAGTTTCTACAGCCTATTATGCCGTGTTTCATTTGTTGACAGAATACTTTAGTTTTGCCTACAATTTATAACCTATTATGGAAAATACAGACAACCAAAATTCATCTACAAAAGCCAATCATATGTTTTTTGATTTTTTCAAGGGAGTCCAAAAGCGTATGTGGGCTGATTTTGAATCTGTTAATCCCATTAATGATAAGTATAATCTTGTTATAAACACTAATGATTATGGCGAAGAAGGCGAAGCCATCTTTCGCAAGTTTCTTACTCAATCATTACCGCCCAAAATTCACTTAGGTTCTGGTCAAATTTGGAGTGCTATTACTTTAAATATTGATCAAAGTTTTGACACAATAATTGATTGTTATAGTTTGAGGAATGCTTACAACAACAATAGAAAGTCTAAGACAGGACAAATTGATTTATTTATCTATCGAGATACAAGTCCCGCCTTACCATTCATTTCTAACGATGTTCATTTGATAGAGGGGATTTTTGCTTTTATTGAGGTTAAGACCAATTTAACTGACTTCAAAGAAAGCGATGTTACTATAGTACTAGAAAAAAGTGATGGTTTTGTTGTCAAAATTGGGAATAGCAAATATGATGAAACAAATCCTCAGCACTCTGAATATAGTCAAATAATCGAATTACTCAAAGCTGACTCGACGGAGGATAATAAGCCTTTCTCTAGAACAATAAATAAAGGCACCTCTTTTTACCAATATGCCCGAATGATGTATAGTTTTGGGAATAATCCAATTAGTGGTGAGGGTTTGTCTTTAAACCGTCCTTTGCGTATATTGTTAGCATTCAAAACTCACGCTTGGAGTAGTAGTGGAGATGTTTTACAAAACTTAAATAATAATAAACACTTTCACATTTGTGATGTTATTTATGTCATGGAAACTGATAAGATTTACTATAATTCATGTTCTCTTGCAAAAGCAATGAGACAATTAAATAAAGTTCATAATATTAATGAAATTACTTTTTCAGACCAATCAAACTTATTTTATAATAAACTATTAATACAAAAAGGAAATCCTTTCTATGAAAAAGAGAATGGACTTGCTTATTTATATCATATACTCGTAACTTTAGGTGTGGCGTTTGAAGCACGTCCGCTTAACATAGATACCTATTATTCAGAATGACCGAACTCGCTAAAACATACGATCCCGCTTCCGTAGAAGAGAAGTGGTACACCTATTGGGAAACGAATGGATTTTTCCGCTCCCAACCCGACAACCGTAAACCCTATACTATCGTCATCCCACCACCAAACGTTACGGGCGTATTGCACATGGGGCATATGCTCAATAACACCATCCAAGACGTTCTCATCCGCCGGAAAAGGATGCAGGGCTACAACGCCTGCTGGGTGCCGGGAACAGATCACGCCTCTATCGCTACCGAAGCCAAAGTAGTACGCCTCCTTCGTGAGGAAGGTTTGACCAAAGCCGGTATCGGGCGTGATAAATTCTTGGAACGTGCCTTTGAGTGGAAAGAAAAGTATGGCGGTATCATTTTACAACAACTCCGCAAGCTGGGTGCTTCCTGCGACTGGGAACGTACTCGCTTCACGATGGAGCCGGATTTATCCGAATCCGTTATCAAGGTATTTATAGACTTATATAATAAAGACTACATTTATCGAGGCTTGCGGATGATTAATTGGGACCCGGCAGGCAAAACGGCTCTCTCCGATGAAGAAGTAATCCATAAAGAAGTAAACGGTAAGTTATATCACCTCCGCTACCTAATTGAAGGAACAGAGGATCAATACGTGGTCATCGCCACCACACGCCCCGAAACGATCCTTGCTGATACTGCCGTTGCTGTTCATCCCGAAGACGAGCGTTACCAACATTTGATCGGTAAAAATGTTATTCTTCCGTTTATCGGTCGAAAATTACCCATTATCGCCGATGATTACGTGGAACGGGAATTCGGTACAGGTTGCCTAAAGGTTACGCCTGCCCATGATTTCAACGATTATGAGATCGGACAACGGCATAATTTAGCAGTTATCAACATCCTCAACGAAGACGGTACACTTTCCCCCGAAGCACAACGCTACGTTGGGCAAGACCGTTTTGAAGTCCGCAAACAAATCGTTAAAGACTTAGAGGAAGCGGGACACGTCGTTAAAATTGAGGAGATGATCCACAAAGTCGGCTTTTCGGAACGCACGGACGCTGTCGTAGAACCGCGCTTGTCTTTACAGTGGTTTGTCAAGATGGAGAAGTTAGCCGAACCCGCCCTCAAAGCCGTCCTTGAACCTGAAAATGACGGGGTAAACATCATCCCCAAACGTTTCGTCAATACCTACCGCCATTGGATGGAAAATGTGCGGGATTGGTGTATCTCTCGCCAACTATGGTGGGGGCATCGTATCCCCGCTTGGTATTTTGGTGCAGAACCTGACCAATACGTGATAGCTAAAACGCAAGATGAAGCCTTCATTTTGGCACAAGCCAAAGGTTTTACCGGCTCGGCAAATGAACTTAAACAAGATGAAGACGTTTTGGATACTTGGTTTTCATCATGGTTGTGGCCCCTGTCGGTTTTTAATGGTATCAACGAACCGAATAATCCTGACGTGCAATATTATTACCCGACCGATGACCTTGTTACCGCACCGGAAATTCTCTTTTTCTGGGTGGCACGGATGATTATGTCGGGTTATGAATATGCCGGAAAACGTCCGTTCAAAAATGTGTACCTTACAGGTATTGTACGGGATAAACAGGGTCGCAAGATGAGCAAATCACTTGGAAATTCTCCTGACCCGTTGGATTTGATCGCCAAACACGGGGCGGACGGCGTTCGTATGGGAATGCTGATGTGTTCGCCGGCGGGAAATGATTTACCTTTTGATGAAAGCCTGTGTGAGCAGGGACGCAACTTCTGTAATAAAGTATGGAATGCTTTTCGATTAATCATGTCCTTGCAGGAACGGCAGGAAGAACGTCCCCTTTCGGAAACGGAAGAACTCGCCTTGGCATGGATGGAAGCCCGACTCAATCAAGTAGCAATAGAAACGGACGACCTTTACGAACAGTTCCGCCTTTCTGAAGCAGTGATGACCATCTATAAATTGGTTTGGGATGATTTTTGTTCGTGGTATCTGGAACTCATCAAGCCACCGTTTGAAAGCACGATTTCCACTGAAGCCTATTACCGAACGGTGAGTATCATGGAGTCATTATTAAAAATACTTCATCCCGTCATCCCGTTTATCACGGAAGAACTCTATCACGGTTTGCGAGAACGTTCGGCGGAGGATTGTATCATCGTAGCAAAATTTGTTCCCGAAAAGGAATGGGATGGCGCGTCGGAAGCAGTGGCTGAAATGGAGGACATCCGTAAACTCGTTACCCACTTGCGGGCATTTCGGGCGCAGAAAAATCTTTCTCCCAAAGAACCGATTAGCCTTTATGTCAAGACAACCGAACCCGAGTTAATCGGCTATTATATGCCGGTCATTGTTAAATTAGTAAATATCTCGGAATGGGACTTTGTTTCTGAAAAAGTAGAAGGCAGTAATTTGGTCGTGGTTGACACCCATGAATGCTTCATCCCATTGACACAAGAAGTTGATATTGAAGCGGAACGTTCTAAAATCACCGAAGAAATCACCTATTTGGAAGGCTTCTTGGCTTCGGTGTTGAAGAAATTAGAAAACGAGAACTTCGTATCCAAAGCTAAACCCGAAGTCATCGAAAATGAGCGCAAGAAAAAAGCCGATGCCGAAGCTAAATTACAGGTCTTGAGGGAAAGTTTAGTGAGTTTGGCGTAAAATTCTTTAACATAACGATACGAAAATTTCGCAATGGATATTTCCGTATCGTTATGTAATTAAAAATCAGTATTAATTCCCCAATCCGTTGCTTTTATATCACCGGTTTGGTAGTATTTTCTGATCTCTTTAATAAAGTCTCAAAAATCTTTATTTTCCGAAGTCAAGCGGTTAATCATTTCCCAATTCATGTTAAACCTCTCTGATGCCGGAATGAGGATTTCACTTTCTTGGGGCTGTTCAGCATCTAAAAGAATGAAACCTATACCATGAAGTTCTGCAAGCATTCGCAACTCTCGCAAAGTATCTTCTCCGGTCAAATCACGAGCCACCAAATAACCGAAATTTGCCCATCCCGAATTGGAAACTGCTTGAAAATAAGTTTCTCTTACGTTGGAACGGTTTATCAGCTTTTTCACTTCAAATGACCATAACCTTGTTTTGACCCCGCTTCCATATTTGGCAAATTCTTTTACTTCATCGTGCCAATGAGTGCTTAATATTTCTACTGCCACCACATCGGGAAATAACCATTTATTACCGCTATTATCCCCTTGATCTTGCAAACACAATTCCTTAAAAATAAATGAACCTATAAAATCCTTATTAGCATGGAAAAAATCTCTTAGTATAGACTGCTGTGAAGACTTTTGATTTATCGATGAATTAGTTGTAATTAGTGTACTAATATGAATATTATCAGTATAATACCATTTGAATGGTCTAAAATCATCGATTTGTACGATTTTACCTTCGCCATCTTGAACAAGTTTTAACTTTTGTCCAGTAATGCTATCAGAAATCTGCTTGAGTATTTCTTTGTCAGATTTATTTGATTTCTGCTTTAATTCATTAACATATTCGGGGAATTTCTCAGCAAAAATCTTAGCAATTTCCGGACTTGTTAATTTATTTGGCGATTGTTCTTTAAGAATTTCAACAACCTTGTCTATCAATGCCATAATTTCTAAAAATTGTTAGCTGTTAAGAATAGTACAGTAAAATCAATGCTAATCTCCAAACTTCTCAGTGTGAAAAAAATCAATATCCAATTGAAGTGGATTAAACTTGCAGACGAATTAAAACTATCGCAAATTAGCAGTAATAATACATTACTCAAAAATTTATGTCCTTTTTCATCGAAAAAATACAATGAGTTGGTTTATATGTCCAACAGAAAAATATTTCTTTAATCGGGTAAGTGTAGTTCTGCTGAAAATTATTTTTTCGTTTAATCCTTATTTTTCTAACGCTAAAACTGAGTATATTTGCAGGTTAGGGTAGAAAGATAATATCTTTTCACTGTTATTCGTAGATAAAAGATGAAAAAGCTGTTTTTCAATTTATTCTTGAGTTGCTTATTGGGGTGTTGCTTGCATGCTCATGCTTCACCCGATGCGTCAGCTTTTCTAAACGGTAGGACGAAAAAGCACCTCCATTATTTTTTATCCCCCAATAGTACAATCGTTGCTATTGGATGTTCATTTGGAGATGTTCACAGTAATTTAAACCCCAACTTAATTCTTGATATGAAAACAAAATTGGGTAAGGCTTATAGAGGTTACGATCAACGTTCAAATCGTCATATAGTTGTGCTTTCGGCGGATGACGAGTCTCCCGACCGAGTCTATAACTTAATTACTAAGATATTTCCACACGCAACGCTAACGAAAATTTCTCTGTCAGAATTTATTGATGCTTTCAACTAATTAACTTCATTATTTTTTCGTTTTTTATGAAAATTTTTACCATTACTCTCTTATTGTTGCTCGGTATGTCCATCAATTTGTTTGGACAAAGCAACATTTCCCTCCGTGTTTTAACTGTTGAAGTAAAGATCAGCAGTGGTGAATTCACTAAAGCCCAAGAATCTTTCAAAAAAGATTTTGCCGCTAACAGTATTTTGCAATCCATCAGCATTGTAAAATCAAACGTAACTACTCGTAAATGGATTATCAATTCAGTAATGACTCCCCCTAATCCTTTAACTGATGAACAGGTAAAAGAGATTAAAAAGATAGTCTCTGCGAAATATCCCCAAGCAATCTTTCAAGTTGTAACCGGAAATGAAGCCCAAGAACTCTTTAAATAGTTACTATTATGCAAAGTTTTACGCCTTTATTTTTACTTATTTCCATGCTTTTGGGTGCTTTATTAGGCACAAATAAAGTTTCTGCTCAAAATATTTTGAACGGAAATTTTGAAAATGGAACTCCCATTTGCATTACTAATACCCCGAATGCAACGATCAATACGCGATTAACCAATTTCAATGCATACGGAGGTACTTGTGTACCGGGTGGAGAAATGGAACTTTGGGATGGGAGTTGTTTTGGGGGGTCTCCTACTGCTCAAAATGGTCGTTTTTATGTAGGCATCGTCCGTAGTTGTAATGTGTCAGATGCTTTTACCTTAAATTTAAGCGCACCGCTAACTCAAGGACAACAATATACCATATGCTTGTTTATTCAGCAAGCTAACTTTGCTGCTCCGGGTCGGGTTGAAGTAGGTATCTCCAACACCAATAACACTTTTGGAACTTCTGTTGGTTTGACTACTATTGCTACTAATTCATGGGTTCAACATACGATCAATTTTACAGCCGGTTTCGCGGCGAATTTTGTTTCTATTCAGATGGAAGCCGGTACAGGACCGCTGTATGCTTATGTCGACAATGTAACCATTTCCCAGCCGGGCGGCGTTCAGGTAGGTACGATCACGCCGAATAACGTGGTGATCTGTCAGGCGGGGCCGAATCCGCAGTTTACGAATACGGGTGGTAACGGTAGCCAGCAGTGGCAGATCGATCCGGGCTGTGCGAATAACTGGACGAATATCAACGGACAGACGAATCCGGTGTTACCACAAGGTGTTGTGAATATCACGCAGACGACTTGTTTCCGGGTGATGCACACGATCCCGGGCTGTAACGGTGGCTCGAATAACACGCAACCGGTAACAATTACATTGAATCCGAACCTGACGGTAACGGTTACGGCGAACCCGCAGACGGTCTGTTCGGGACAGACGACGACGCTTTCTGCAACACCGAATAATGGTACGACGTATGTATGGACGGGTGGTCCGGTGAATGGAAGCGGAGCTACGGTTACGGCGAACCCGACGACGAACACGACGTATACGGTTACGGTTACGGATGCGAACGGGTGTACGGGTAGTGCTTCGGTGACGGTAACGGTGAACAACAACCCGCCTCCGGTAACGATCAACCCGAGTAATCCGAGTCGCTGTACCTCCGATCCGGCGACGGTTTTGACGGCTTCGGGGACGGGGACATACTTATGGATGCCGGGCAATTTGAATACACAAAGTATATCGGTGACTCCGGTGGTAACGACGAGTTACACGGTTACGTTAACGGATGCGAACGGCTGTACGAATACGGCCTCTACGACGGTCACGGTTAGTCCTTCTCCTCCTCAGCCGTCGAATATCACTGGTAATGTTACGGTGTGTCGCGGTCCGAACCGGGTACGTTATAGTGTAACGGCTGATCCGGGCGTAACGTATGCGTGGAGTGTTAATCCTGCGGGACCTGTGCTTACGAATGTGAACAGTCCGACGAACAGTCAAGTGGACGTAGTATGGAATGTACCTGTTGGGAGCTATACGTTGACGGTTACGCCAACATCTGCGCAGGGTTGCGTAGGTCCGCCTCGGACGTTGACGGTAGACGTGAATGACATTCCGGCGCAACCGGGTGCGATCACGGGTGTAACGCCGCATTGCCCGGGTGGCAGTGGCAACTATACGATCAATGCGGTACCGAATGCTGTTTCGTACACATGGTCGGTTGTACCGAATACGGGCGTAACGATCAATAACGGACAAGGTACCACGGGTGTTAATATGACGTTTGCGAGTGCTGGGACTTTTACGGTCTCGGTTACGGCAAACAATGCTTGCGGGTCTAGTCCTGCACAGACGTTCACGGTTACGGTTAATCCGACACCGGGCGCGCCGGGTATTTTAACGAATACGAGTCCGGTCTGTCCTGGGCGTTTAGGAGCTACGTACGCAGTGGTTAATGTAGCGGGGACGACGTATCAATGGACGGTACCTCCGAGTGCGACCTTAGTTTCGGGTCAAGGCACGGATGTTATTACGTTGAACTGGGCAAATAATGTGGTCGCAGGGACTTACACGCTGACGGTGGTACCGACGCGCTTGGGTTGCGTGGGACCGGCGACGAATATCACGGTTACAGTGAATCCGCCGGCACCGGTGCAGCCGGGTCCGATTACGGGGACGAGTCCTGTTTGTCAAAATCAGACGGCGACGTATGGTATTGCGTTGGTAACGAATGCGACGCAGTACACGTGGTCGGGTATTCCTTCGGGTGCTCGGATCACGGGCGGTCAAGGGACGGAACAAATCACGGTGGACTGGGGAACGGCCGCGCCGGGTAGTTATTTGATTCAGGTGGTGGCGAGCAACAGTTGCGGCGTTAGTCCGGCACAGTTTTTCGTAGTTACGGTTATCGCTATTCCGCCGAGTCCGGGTGTGATTAGGCCACCGGCGTTCCATTGTGTGGGACAGAGCGGGTCTTATGTTATTGATCCGGTGCCGGGTGCGACGAGCTACAGCTGGACAAACAGTTGCGGTTGGAGCGGTAATTCGAACACGAACAGTATAACGTATATCGCGCAAGCGGGTGGTCCGTGTACGATTTCGGTTACGGCGAATAATCAGTGCGGTTCAAGTGCGCCGGTTTCGATTACGGTTAATCCGATGGATGTACCTGCACAGCCGAGTACGGTATCGGGACGCAACATTGTATGTCGTGGTGTTACAGAGCAATACAATGTCTTAGGAGTAAATGGTGTTACGTACACGTGGTCGGGACTTCCTTCGGGCGCGAGTTTGATCTCGGGACAAGGGACTAGCGACGTGGTGATTAACTGGGGAACTGCGAATGCAGGCATTTACACGTTAACGGTTACCCCATCGAACGTATGTGGTAACGGACAAGTTCGGACGTTCCGGGTAGAAATTCGGGATGTTCCGGCACAGCCGAGCCTGATTTCGGGCTCGACGAGCCTTTGCGAAAACGGTTCGGACGTTTACAGCGTAACGGCGGTAGCGGGTGTACAATATATGTGGAGCGTTGCGCCGGCTGGACCGCGGTTAGGGATGAACAATAATAGTGTTGAAGTTACGTGGGTACGACCGGGTACGTATGTATTAACGGTAGTACCGATGAATGCTTGCGGCAGCGGTTTACCTCGTACCTTAACGGTGGTGATCGCCCCTCGTCCGAATGTGGATGCGGGAACGAATCAAACGGTTTGCGGAGGAACTGCCATTTTGACAGGCATGCCGGTGGGGGGTACTTGGTATTGTGAGTATTGTCCGGGCGGTGCGCAGGTAACGAACGCGGGACCTTTCGGGATGGTCACGGGCTTATCCCCGGATATGGCGACGGTGTTTAGATATGAAGTAAACGACGCTCTTTGCGGCGTGATCAGTGATTATGTGTTGGTACGCAATGATTTGGCGGTACCGGGCAGCGTGAACGGTGGCGGAACGGTTTGTTCGGGCGCATCGGGCACGTTGAGTCTGACGGGCTTTACGCCGACGGCGAACATCATTCGCTGGGAACGATCGAACGATAACTTCGGTAGTAACATTGTACAGTTAAACAACACGACACCTGTATATACGTATAGTAATTTAACGGAGACGAGTCAATTCCGCGCGGTTGTAGAACTGAGTGGTACTTGTCCAAGCGTTCATTCGATGCACGCGACGGTTGTTGTTCGGGAGGATGCTCCTGCGCAGGCGAGTCCTTCGTTGCAAACGGTGTGCAGTACGACTGCCGTTTTGACAGGTGTAGTGCCGGTATCGGGAACGGGTGTTTGGAGTTTTGAGTCGGGACCTGCAAGTGCGACGGTTGTAACGAATGGCGGTATGGGCATGGTTTCGGGTATGAGTGCTGAAGGCGACTATGTTTTCCGTTGGACGGTAACGAACAATCCTTGTCCGGTACGGTATAAAGAGGTCGTTGTTCGCAAAAAAGCAGGCGTTTCTATGGCGAATGCGGGAGCGAACCAAAGAACATGTGGCAGTACGGCGACGTTAGTAGGCAACAACCCGAGTAACGGCGTTGGTACGTGGCGATTAGTCGGCGGTCCGAGTCCGGCATTTGTAACGACGGTAGGCGTTCAGGGCTTGGTAACGGGCATGGACTTACCGGGCGATTATGAATTTGAATGGGAAATTTTAGAAAATATATGTAATGAACGTAGTGTAAGTCGGATGATTGTTACGCGAGTTCAGGAACCGACGCAAGCATTTGCGGGCAGTCATCAGGAGGTATGTACGAGTACGACTACGTTAGTAGGCAATATGCCGGTGAACGGTACGGGTTCTTGGAGCTTTGTATCTGGCCCGACGATCCCGAGCCTGTTACCGAGCGGTAATTTGGCAACGGTGGTGAACATGGACGTTGAAGGTGAATATGTGTTCCGTTATACGATTAGCAACAGTCCTTGCGCATCGAGTTTCTCGGAGGTTCGTGTTACGAAAGTGGGCGATCCGGGTCAGGCACAGGTGTTTAACACGAATGTGAACGCTTGTTCGAACCAATTTACGTTACAAGCAGTGCGTCCGAACAGTGGTACGGGACGTTGGGAATTCCTGAGCGGCCCTGCGCCGGCGGTGATTTTCACGAACGGAACGAACGGTTTGATCGACGGGATGATCTTGGAAGGTGAATATATTTTCCGTTGGACGATTGGTAATGCGAACTGTGGTACAAGTAGTGTAAACGTGAGCGTTTGGCGTCATAAGGATATTTTCCCCGCGGCATTTGCAGGTACGAACCAGCGTTTATGTGATCGCGGAACGGCTTTGCTTTCGGGCAGCCAACCGCCGCAGAACGGACGCGGGGTTTGGGCATTCGTAAGTGGTCCCGTTGTACCGAGCGTGAATCAGTTCGGGAATTTCGCGTCGGTGGTGAACATGGACGCGCCGGGCGATTATGTGTACAGTTGGACAGTTGAAAATGGGGTTTGTCCTCCAAGTGTGAGTTACGTAACGGTAACGCGGGTGGCACCTCCGACGGTAGCGCAGGCGGGGCCGAGCGGTACGATTTGCGGCAACAGCGCGGTGGTTCGGGGTAACATCCCGACGGTAGGAACGGGGAGCTGGAGCTTGGTACAGAGCGCGGGAGGTAACCCGAATCTGAGTTTCCAAAGCGAGAACGCGACGTTAAGTAATGTTACGGTAGCGGGTACGTATATTATACGTTATACGATATCGAATGCGCCGTGCGCGCCGTCGAATGCGGACGTGGTGATCGTATTCAACCCGATGAGTATGGGCGGTAACCTGACGGCAAATAATAGTAATGTTTGCGCGGGTAATAATGCGGGAACGTTAAGTGTGAATGGTCAAATGGGGAATATTGTTCGGTGGGAGGTATCAGAGGATGACTTCAACAGTTTAACGATTAACCCAAGTACGGCTACTTCCTTAACGTTTAGTAACTTAACACGCAGCACAAGCTACCGGGTGGTGGTGAAGCAAGGAACGTGTGCGGAGGCGGTGTCGAATGTGGTTAAGATCAACGTTCGTCCGATGCCTGTAAGTGCGAATGCGGGTAATGATGTGCAGTTGTGTGGCGATAACACGTTCTTGAGCGGTAATGATCCGATGGGTAGTACGGGTGTATGGACGTTAGTATCAACGCCTTTGAATACACCGAATCCGGGGATGACCCCGAGCGGACGGGACTTGGTAGTGAGCGGTCTTCGTGCAGGTGATTATGTGTTCAGATGGACGATTAGCAACAGTTGCGGTAGTACGAATGACGATGTAGTCGTGAGTGTGAGCGAAGGGACGCAAGCAGGCATCTTAGGAACGGATGCAAGTGTTTGCGCACCAACGAACAGCGGTGTGTTAACGTTAAGCGGACATCGTGGAACGGTTGTACGCTGGGAAATGAGTACGAACAACTGGGCAACGGTGATGATGAATCCGACGACGGCAACGACGTTCAATTATAGTAATTTAACGCGGACGACGAGCTATCGGGTAGTTGTGAAAGACGGTTTCTGTGGTGAAATGACGAGTAATGAGGTACGCATTAGTGTAGTTACGCCTGTTGTATCAAATGCGGGAATGAATCAAACGATTTGCGGTAGTCGCATCACCTTGAACGGTAACGATCCGGGCGTAGGCAACGTAGGTACGTGGACACAAGTGAGTGGCGCGCCTTCGATGCTGAGTCAGAGCGGTCGTCGCTTGGATGTGAGTGGCTTAGTAACGGGTGTATATCGGTACAAGTGGACGATTTCGTTTGGGGGCGTTTGTCCTGCGAGCGAAAGTGAGGTGGAAGTAACGGTCGGCACCGGCACGTTGGGTGGTGAAGTTACGGCAAACGCGACGGTTTGCGGTGGCACGAACAACGGTACTTTAACCTTAATCAATCAACAAGGGAATGTTTTAAGATGGGAACGTTCGACGAACAACTGGAATACGGTGATCGTTCTTCCGTTCACGACGACAATCATTACTTATAATAATTTAACACAGACGACACGCTATCGTGCGGTGGTTCAAGCGAACGGCTGTTCGGCGGCGACGAGTTTGGAGGCTGTGATTCGGGTGGATCAACCGGGCGTAGCGGCAAACGCAGGCTCGGATCAGTTGATTTGCGGGAACACGGCAACGGTTATAGGTAACGACCCGGGAACGGGCATCGGTACTTGGAAGTTGGTGAGCGGTAGTCCTTTAACGGTTATTAACGGTAGTGGACGTATGGCAACAGTCAGTAACTTACAAGTAGGTGTAACGGAGTTGGAATATGAGATTGATCGTGGTGCTTGCGGCAAGACGAGTGATCGCATGTTGATTACGGTAGATGAACGTTCGAACGCAGGATTCATGACGGGTGGCGGTACGTTCTGCAACAGTGCTACGACGACGTTGACGCTGACGGCCTTCACGGGAACGATCGTACGTTGGGAGAGTTCAACAGATAATTTTGTGACGGTACAACCGATTGTGAATACGAACGCGACGTGGATGTTAACAAACCTTACACGGACGACGGCTTACCGCGCGGTGTTGAGCGGCGGTGTTTGCGGTCAAAGCATGTCGAATGCAGTAATTGTAACTGTGTTAGACGGTAACTATATTGCGGATGCGGGCTTGAACCGGGTGATCTGCGGTAGTGAAATTACGTTAAGCGGTAATACGCCGGGCGGTCTGGTCGGCACATGGACGCTGTTGATGCAACCGATGCAGGCAAACCCGAATCTGTTAACGAATGGCAATGTGTTGTCGGTATCGAACATGACGGTATCGGGTGATTATATTTTCCGGTATACCTTACAACGCGGAAATTGCGCGCCTTCGACGGCAGATGTGATGGTTACGGTTACGGGTGTTACGGTTCCGGGCAGCTTGACGGCGAGTCCGTCGGCGGTTTGTGAAGGTACGAACAGTGGTACGATTACGTTGAGTGGTAACACGGGAACGGTTGTACGCTGGGAGATGAGTCGTGATAACTGGGTAACGGTGATGACGGACAACGTAACGACACCTACGTATAATTATACGAACTTGACGATGAGTACGGCGTATCGTGCGGTGGTTCAGAACGGCAGCTGCGGCATGGCAACAACAATGCCTGTCGTTGTGAACGTAGATCGGATGACGATCGGCGGCGAAGTAACGGCGAATGCGACGGTTTGCTCGGGTAATAACGCGGGAACGTTGCAGTTATCGGGACATCGCGGTATGATCTTACGTTGGGAATGGAGTCTGACGGGTAATGATCCGTGGACGGCGATTCCGAACAATAACAGTCCTTCACAGAGTTACTTAAATTTAACGCAAACGACATTCTACCGTGCGATTGTTAAGAACGGCAGCTGTGCGGAAATGAACAGTGGTTCAGCGATGGTTATGGTTACGAGCGGCAGTGTAGGCGGAACGTTGGCGGGTGGCGGAACGGTTTGTGCCGGAACGAACAGTGCTACGTTCACGTTAAGCGGTAACGCAGGAACGATTGTACGTTGGGAACGGAGTACGGATTCGAACTTCGGACTGAATGTACAGGCGATCCCGAATCCGACGAATGTGTTAACGTTGTCTAATGTTGGTGAAGATACTTATGTACGTGTGCTGGTTAAGAGTGGTAACTGCGCGGCTGTTTATTCGACGGTTGGCGTGGTAACGGTTAACCAACCGGGCTTAGCGGGAACGTTAGTTGGAGCTACGACGGTATGTACGGGTGTTAATAGCGGAGTGGTTACGTTGAGCGGTCAAACGGGCAACGTAGTGAGATGGGAAGAATCGTCTGACTGTCAGGCTTTTGCAACTGTTAACAATCAAACGCTGACGCTTTCGTACAACAATTTAACGCAAAGTATGTGCTATCGTGCGGTTGTGGTGAACGGTGTTTGTCCTGAAATGCGCTCGAACGTAGTTCGTATTGATGTTAATGCGTTGAGTGTTGGAGGCAATGCGACGGGCGCAGCGACGGTCTGCCGTGGTGCGAACAACGGAACGATCAGTGTCAGCGGTAACGTAGGCAGTGTGGTTCGTTGGGAATCTTCTACGGATTGTCAGGTGTTTAGCCCGATCAACAATACGCCGAATTCGATTTTGCTGTATAATAATTTGGTATCGACGATGTGTTATCGTGCGGTGATCCGTAACGGTGTTTGTGCGGAAGCCTTCTCGACACCGGTACGGATTGAGGTTTTACCGGGCACGGAGCCGGGCATGATTACGGGTAACGTAGGAGCCTGTGCGGGTAACGCGAGCGGTACGCTGACGGTATCGGGCAATAACGCGCCGGTTGTTCGCTGGGAAGCGAGCGTTAACGGCGGCGGGTTTGTTACGGTACAGACGGGCGGTACGACGTTCAATTATATAAATTTAACGCAGAGTACGCGCTATCGGGTGGTTGTTCAGCAGGGCAACTGCGCGGCGGTAACGGGACCGGAAGTAGAAGTTTCGGTAACGGGACCGACGGTAGCGGGAACGGTGAGCGGTGCGACGACGGTTTGCGGCGGTACGAATACGGGCAGTATTTCGTTAAGCGGAAACGTAGGTACTATTGTACGCTGGGAGATGAGTGTGAACGGCAATCCGTTTACGGTAGCTCCGGGAGGTGTTAATAATCCTTACGTTTATCAAAACTTAACGGTTACGACGCAATATCGTGCGGTGGTACGTAACGGTGTTTGTGCGGAAGTGACGACGAACGCGGTCACGGTTGCGGTGAGCAGTCCGTTGATGCTGAACGCGGGATCGACGACGGGCTGTACGAACGCGGGTTCGATCAGTGCGCAGGCGAGCGGCGGGAACGGAGGCTATGTATATAGTATCATTCCTGCGATTCAAAATCCGAACAACACGGGTGTGTTTAACAATGTACCTGCGGGCAACTATACGATCAATGTACGAGACAAC
>Ga0209573_1001476_pt1 | contig 36180 bp, 32 predicted proteins | sample TNRBio252014_DNA_FD_185870 | JGI IMG/M metagenome (GOLD analysis project Ga0209573, IMG submission 185870) | Wastewater treatment Type I Accumulibacter community from EBPR Bioreactor in Madison, WI, USA - TNR Reactor_6/25/2014_ DNA (SPAdes)... | ecosystem: Engineered > Bioreactor > EBPR >...
TCGGGATGCGCTACCGGATTACGCTACGCCCTGATTATCAAGGCATTCTCTAATATTCGTGAATAAAAAAGCCCGCCATATGGCGGGCTCTCCCTGTCGGGATACCAGGATTTGAACCTGGGACCCCCTGCTCCCAAAGCAGGTGCGCTACCGGACTGCGCTACATCCCGTATTTTTGGCTTCCTCGGCTTTGAACCTGGGACCCTCCCGACTCCTTAAGAGTCGGGATGCGCTACCGGACTGCGCTACATCCCGTATTTTTGGCTTCCTCGGCTTTGAACCTGGGACCCTCCCGACTCCTTAAGAGTCGGGATGCACTACCGGACTGCGCTACATCCCGAAATAATTCGTTGAAAATAGCTGAGAAAAGAAAAGCGGTGACGGAGGGATTCGAACCCTCGGTACCCCTTTCAGAGTACGTCGGTTTAGCAAACCGGTGGTTTCAGCCACTCACCCACGTCACCTGCATTGTGCTTGATTGGCTTTTTAAAAAAGCGATCACAAAGGTAATTATCCGCCTTAAAAATCCAAACCTATCAAGCCAAATATTTTTCTTTATCCTTGAAACAAAGATGAAGGCCGGGAAGTTCCAAGTCTTGTTGATGAGGGGGGATGAGGGGTTATGAATGTTTAAATCTACTCATAACCCTTCATCAACCCTCATCAACCCTCATTTGTCATTAAGACTCAGCCTGATCTTCTTCTCCAGTTCAGATACCGTATCTTTAAAAATAGCATCGGTTTCCATCAGATCCTGCACCGTTTTACAAGAATAGATCACCGTGCTGTGATCGCGGCCGCCAAAAGTATCTCCGATAGCTTTCAGCGATTTATCAGTGAGATTTTTGGCCAGGTACATAGAAAGCTGGCGGGCTATCACTATAGAACGCTTTCTCGTTTTACTCTGCAATTTTTCTACCGGCAGATTAAAATGCTCTGCAACAAGCTTTTGGATGAAATCCACGTTAATTTCCTCATTGATATGAGATACGAAGTTGCGCACCACTTCGCGGGCCAGGTCGAGGTCTACCTCGCGGCGGTTGAGCGACGACTGGGCAATGAGCGACACCAGCACGCCCTCTAGTTCGCGAATATTGTTTTGAATGTTGTAGCAAATAAATTCCACCACATCCTGTGGAATGTCGAGGCCTTCGCGGTTCATCTTGGCTTCGATGATAGCCATGCGGGTTTCGAGGTCGGGCGCCTGGAGGTCGGCCGACAAGCCCCACTTGAAGCGGGAGATAAGGCGTTCCTCCATACCGTCGAGCATCTTGGGCGGACGGTCGGAGGTCAATACGATTTGCTTGCCTCCCTGGTGCAATTGATTGAAGATATGGAAAAAGATCTCCTGTGTTTTTTGCTTGTTAGCCAAAAACTGGATGTCGTCCACTATAAGTACGTCAACCAACTGGTAAAAGTTAACGAAGTCGTTGACGGCGTTGTTTTTGATCGACTGGATGATTTGTTGGGTAAACTTTTCAGAGCTCACATACAAAACCGTCTTATTCGGGAAACGAGCCAGGACGTCGTTGCCGATAGCTTGTGCCAGGTGGGTTTTGCCCAGCCCTGTGTCGCCAAAAATAACCAAGGGGTTAAACGAAGTTTCCCCGGGTTTTCTGGCAATGGCTAGCCCCGCAGAACGCGCCAGGCGGTTGCAGTCTCCCTCTATATACGTATCAAAAGTATATTGGGGATTGAGCTGGGGGTCAATTTTTACCTTTTTAATACCCGGAATGACAAACGGATTTTTGATATGCTCCGTATCTATCATACCCGGTGTAAGGCCATCCGCTGCTTTAGCTGCAAGCGGCCCCGATTGGTCGACATGGTGGCCGTTGCCATTTCCATTACTAATGCCGTTGCCATTACTAGTAAGGATATGGTACTCCAACTTGCCTCTGTCGCCAAGTTCTCTCCTAATTGTTGTCTTTAGCAATGCAACGTAATGCTCTTCCAACCACTCGTAAAAGAAGCGGTTGGGTACTTGGATCGTAAGGGCGTTGTGCTCCAGCTTAACGGGTCTAATTGGTTCAAACCACGTTTTGTAGCTCTGCATGGGGACACTCTTCCGGATCGTCTGCAGACAACTGTCCCAGACTGTTGCATGATCTCTCATCATACTCAGATCAATTTACCCGTGAGGCAAAACAATTTAATTTTTGCTGCGCAAAAGTCAGAGCATCAGTAAGTTAATGATAATGAGCAAAAAAATGACATGCCAAACCAGGGTTTAGCTATCAGAGACGCTCATATTTGAAATGGCCTGTTGTAAAGGCGCGAGGGATAACAAAGGTGAGAAAAATATCGATACCGCAAAAGCCATTTCTTACTTTTTTAGACATATTTTTTTTCATTGCAGGACTTGGGCTTTATCCCCTTGTGTTTGAAAGAGTTAGATTAAAAAATTAATATTTAATTGAAAATCAATAATTTACAACATGCGCCAAACATAGTCTAAGCAAACAAAACAATGGGAAGAGATAATTTTCCTGGGGGGTAATAGAACGCTACCCTTTCACAGCCCTTGTGTTAACGACCGAAAATAAGCGCTTGTTACGTATAACTCAATAGATCAAATACACAATGTTATATTGCACTTAATGGAAGCAGCAAGATGTTTCACCGAAAAGAGCTTGTATTACATGAAATACGCCGAGGTTAATCGGGTTGATAATTGCAGGAAATAAAAAAAATTAAGAATTCATTAACAAAGAATAGTTAAAACTCTTTAGCTTTGATGCGCTGTCGACAAGACAGTTTATCGAAGGGTAAATGCCAAAAAGCTTAATCCTTCATAATAACAGTCGGGTGATTTCTTACAAGAGCGAAGCTTTGCAAAAAACTTCGCTCTTTGTTTTTTACCTGACTGTCAAGCCCAATTGCCTGCCTTGCTCAAGCATAAAGTCAAAGGCCGGTTGGTATTCATTGGGGATGACACCATCAAGAATCGCTTCACGGATGGCTGTTTTGATTAGCCCGACTTCTTTTGAAGGAGGTATTCCAAAGGTTTCCATTATTAGTTCGCCTGACACCGGCGGCTGCCAGTTGCGCAAATGATCCTTTTCCTCTACCACTTTCAGGCGTTGGCGCACCAGTTCGTAATTTTCCAGATAGCGCTTTACTTTATCAGCGTTTTTCGATGTGATGTCCGCTTCGCAAAGCAACATGAGATCGTCAATTTCATCGCCGGCTTCGAAAAGCAAACGCCTGATAGCAGAATCGGTTATATTTTCTTTGGTAAGACTAATAGGCCTCAAATGAAGCTGTACCAGTTTTTGTACGTATTTCATTTTGTGGTCGAGGGGCAGGCGTAGCCTTTTGAAGATGCGGGGTACCATCGTTGCGCCAAGCACTTCGTGACCGTGGAATGTCCACCCCAATTTGGGATCAAAGCGTTTTGTGGGCGGCTTGGCAATGTCATGCAGGATAGCCGACCAGCGCAACCATAAGTTATCCGTCTTTTTGCACAGGTTGTCTAATACCTCGAGAGTGTGGTAAAAATTGTCTTTGTGGGTTACGCCGTTTTTAGCCTCTACGCCGTGCAGCGCGGTCATCTCGGGAAAGATAATCTCGAGCAACCCTGTATCAAAGAGCAATTTAAAGCCAACCGATGGCTTTTCGGTTTCAATAATTTTGTTAAGTTCGGTGGTAATACGCTCCTGTGAAACGATGTGTATGCGCTGGCGATATTTACTGATGGCTTTGAGGGTTTCTGCTTCAATAGTAAATCCAAGTTGCGTAGAAAAGCGTATGGCGCGCATCATGCGCAAGGGATCGTCAGAGAAGGTTTTCCCGGCCTCCAACGGCGTTTTGATGATTTTTTCTTCGAGGTGATGCAGTCCGCCAAAGGGGTCCACGATAGAGCCGAAGTCTTCTTCGTTCAGGCTCACAGCCAGTGCATTGATCGTAAAATCCCTGCGATTTTGATCATCGGAGAGAGTGCCGCCTTCTACAAAGGGTTTCCGGGAATCGCTGCGATATGACTCTTTGCGGGCGCCCACAAACTCAATTTCGAGGTCTTTGTGCTTGAGCATGGCCGTGCCAAATCGTTTATATACCGTAACGCGGGGTATAGGCCGGAACGTCTGAGCCACTTCTTCAGCCAGTCGAATGCCGTCGCCCACACACACGATATCCATATCTTTGGAAGGCCTTGCCAGCAGCCGGTCGCGTACATATCCGCCTACCACATAAGCAGGGTACCCCAGTGCCGTCGCTTTGGCGCTGATTACCTGGAAGATTTTCCGTTCTTGTTCCTGAATACTAAATACCACGAGGTTTTTAGCTTTCAATCAGGCTAGTATTTCGGCCTGACCGTAAGCTGCTTCAATTTCGTCTAACAATTCAAATAGAACGGAAGGCTGATATTCCGTGACCAGCTTGGCCCGGTAGAATTTTATGCCTTCCAGCCCTTTAAAGTAGTTGGTGTAATGGCGCCGGGTTTCCAACACGCCTAGTTTTTCGCCTTTCCAATTGATGGCGTGTTGCAGGTGCGACCTGGCGGCGGCTACTCTTTCCGCCACTGTGGGTGGCGCGAGTAATTCGCCGGATGCAAAATAGTGCTTGATTTCCCGAAATATCCAGGGGTTTCCAATGCTGGCGCGGCCGATCATGATGCCGTCTACGCCGTATCGCCGGCGGTAAGTCATAGCTTTCTGCGGGCTGTCGATATCTCCGTTGCCAAAAACGGGGATGTGCAGACGCGGATTTTCCTTTACTTTGGCAATCCACGACCAGTCGGCTTCTCCTTTATACATCTGCTGGCGCGTGCGCGCATGGATGGTAATGGCCTGCACACCGATATCCTGTAACCTTTCAGCTACCTCTACAATATTGATGCTCTTGTCATCCCAACCCAATCTGGTTTTGACCGTGACGGGTTTTGCAGTAGAGCGAATGACAGCCTGGGTCAGCTCAACCATTTTGGGTATATCCTGCAACAAGCCGGCGCCGGCCATCCGACAAGCAACTTTGGCCACAGGGCATCCATAGTTGATATCTATTACGTCGGGATTGGCGGCTTCTACGATAGCCGCGGCTTCCACCATGCTTTCTACCTGTCCGCCAAAATATTGAATCCCTATCGGCCGCTCATAATCGTATATGTCCAGTTTTTGCAGACTGGATTTTGCATCATGAATGAGGCCATCGGAAGAAATGAACTCCGTGTACATCATGTCGCTTCCCTGTTGTTTGCATAAAGCGCGAAAGGGGGGGTCGCTCACATCTTCCATAGGCGCAAGTAACAAGGGAAATTCTCCTAATAATACGTCTCCTATTTTAACCATCAACTTTCAGATATTGACACTTCGGGCGCAAAAATACGAATTTCGGTTTCGCAAACCGACTCACTCAAATTTAAATTGCAAATTATACGGGTTAGTTCCAGAAAATCCTATTTTTGACCGCTTAAAGTAAACCGGCAATTGACCCATTTTAAACACCTGTCCACATGACCGCAGCTATTATCCTTTGCTTTATCATTGGTTATCTGACCATTGTCTTTGAACATCCGCTCAAATTGGACAAAACGGTGCCCGCCTTGCTTATGGGCGCGCTTTGCTGGGGATTGCTAGCCGTTGGCTACTTTAACGGCTGGCTGTCGATAATCGATACGCACGAAACCGTTTATAACATGTCCCTGGGTTTTGAAAAAGCTGAAGAGAGTTTTTCCAATACCCTGCTACACCATATCGGTAAAGTATCTGAAATCCTGATATTCCTCATCGGCGCTATGACGATAGTGGAGATCATAGATCTGCACCGCGGTTTTGATGTGCTGAAAGGTTATGTCAATACGAAAAGCAAGATACGGCTGCTTTGGATAACGGGCATCCTGGGTTTTTTCCTTTCTGCAATCATTGATAATCTTACGACAACAATCGTGCTGATTACGTTGCTGCGAAAACTCATCGAAAACCGGGAAGAGCGCATCTGGTATGCTTCACTAATCATTATCGCCGCCAACGCCGGCGGCGCCTGGTCGCCGATAGGTGATGTGACCACCACCATGCTTTGGATCGGCAATAAAGTATCGGCACTGGGACTTATGGAATATCTTGTAATCCCATCTATTTTGTGTTTCGGTATTCCTTATGCTATTAGTTCTTTTTTACCTGTTTTCAAAGGTAATGTGACCGTTTCATTACAAACCGACGAGAAAAAGCAGAAATTACTCAGTAGCAGTCTGATGTTGTACCTGGGTTTGGGCGCTATTATATTCGTGCCGGTTTTCAAAAGCCTGACCCACCTGCCTCCATATCTGGGCATGATGCTCAGCCTCGGCATAGTATGGTTTGTATCCGAATTTGTGCATCCGGAAGAAGATTTTGACGATGAACGACGGGTGATGTACTCCGGCCGCCATGCGCTTTCGCGTATTGAGATTACGAGTATTCTATTCTTTCTGGGCATCCTGATGGCCGTTGCTGCGCTTGAAACACTGGTATTCGGCATGATCACACACGAAGGCCAGCAGATGCAGGCGGGAACGCTGAGGTATATGGCGGAACAACTCGACAAGGGTATTCCAAACGAAAATATTGTGATTATTCTACTCGGCTTTTCTTCAGCAGTTATAGACAACGTACCATTAGTTGCCGCTGCTATGGGGATGTACAATATGCCGATAGACCACCATCTCTGGCATTTTATAGCCTATTCGGCGGGCACAGGCGGCAGTATGCTGGTGATCGGATCAGCAGCAGGCGTGGCCGCTATGGGCATGGAACGCATTAACTTTATCTGGTACCTGAAAAAAATAGCCTGGCTGGCTATGGCGGGTTTCCTGGGGGGCGCTATCGCCTTTATTTTAATAACCAATGCCACAGGTTAAAGCAAGTTATCCGATGAAAAAACCGGTATGGGTTATGGTGTGGTTCGCATGCATCTGGGCAGCCTGCGGCCCCACTCCCGAAGAAATGCTCAACGGCTCCTGGAAAGCGATAGCCGTAGAAGAAGAAGATTCTATCCTGCAAGTCGATATTTCTACTGTCGGTTTCACTTTTAACGACCAGGGCAGGTATGCTTATTCCGGCAATTTGAATTACCACGAAGCAGGTACCTATTATGTAGAACAACAGTATTTGTATACTACGGATACTACAAAGTCTACCCCCGCCACAAAAGCGGTTGAAATTCATTTCATTACCCCGGATTCCCTATCCATCAAGATGAAAGACAACGGAAAAACCCGCATGATGAAATGTGTCAGGCAATAATAAATGGTGAGCGGTAAACGCTCACCCTACTAGTTTAATTGACTAATCCACACATTCAACTTGCCTTTCAGGCCCAATTGCACATTAAACCCATCAACGGTTAAAAAGGCATTTTGCAATTGCAATTGGGAGAGTTGCCCTTTCATACGAATCCCCGGGGCAATCTGATAATCAGCTAATTGTTGCTGCAATTGGGTTTGCATATCTTTCAGGTTATAATCGAGCAGGAAATCGAGGTTTTCCTGGATTTTTCTTCTGAATGTGCTTTGCAGAAGCCAACCGGCGGAGCGGTGCAGAAAACTTTCGGTATCGAGCGTAAACTTGAGGTCTTCTACGTCAATCACATTCCGGTCAGCATGAAAAACAGGTTTGCCGGTGAGGTAAATGCTTCCGTTATACGCGCCCGAAAGCCTGGTGTTGACAATCAATTGATTGCCTTGACCGTACAACTGCACGTCTTCTACCTTAACCGACCGCTTACCTTGGCTAAAGGTCTCGCCCATCAATTGTTTCTTAGCCATTTGTTCGGCTTCGCGGTAGCTGATTTCGGTGGTCAGGTTTACTACAAATTCATCATTATTAGCGGGTGTGTATTTAAAATCGGGCAGCGCACTTAGCGAAGGCGTGGCCGGTTTCTCGCCTATACGCACGGTAGGTTTTGATTCTACGACAATAGTTGTGGTAATTTCGTTGTTTTGCATTTTTAAGGGCGCCATGCCAATCCGTTGTGGGTTTACAAGCAACCAGGCTCTATATTCGGGCGATACCAATACCGGGTTGAACATATTCCGCCAGGCATCTCTCATTATACTTTCTAGTTGCAACTGCTCGCCTACTTCATCGTCAATAGCCTTGGCAATTGTCTTTTTACCGTTTTTCATAAGCATATCGGCTATAAAACCCACCGGTAAATTCATGCCGACCATCTTGACCCTCGGCTTTTGAAGCCAGTCATAACCCTCTACAGAAGTGACGGTTTGAAGGCTCCAGTCGGGGTTGATCGTATATTGTGTTTTAAAATGAAGCGCTATATCTCCGTTGGCTTCCAGGGTTGTAATACCTGCGTTGTATTGTATTTGCAATGAAAGGGGTACGCGGTATTTGACAAGCTGGCTATCAATCACAATATTGATGCGATCGCGTTTGGTGGCCTTGATCTTCAGGTCATCGCCGTCGTCGAATGTTTTGTCTTCATAGATAACCCCGCTAAGCCGCCTGTTCACTTCCTGCTCGAGGTCGGCTACCGTTATTTTCACCGGAATGCTGATTTTGGAAGTATTGTCTTCCTGTCGGGTTTCATAACTTTCCATAGGTCGGGCAGGTTGCTGTGCCGTTTTACAGCCCGAAGCAAGTACTATTAAGGCAAATGCACAGGCGCCAAGCGGCAACAAATGAAAAGGACTGGATATTGAATTCATGTACACGGCATTATTGCATAATTGGCAAAATTACGCCAATTTGGCTTATTCCTTCTATTGTGATGCAACCCTGTTGAGATTATGTTGTCGTTTATTTGTGATATAAACCAATCAATGTTATGAGACACCTCAGCTTCCTCACGCTAACGCTTTTGTTGCTACAAACCCATGTTGCGCTTGCACAACAACACACTTGGACTAATTCCAACGATAAAACCGCCTTTTTAGGGATTAATTCCGAGCAGTTGTCTGATGAAAAAGCCGAACTTCTTGGCTTTGAAAACAAGTATGGCAGTTATGTTTCAGGAATCATTGCCAATACGGCCGCTGAAAAAGCCGGCTTGTTGCCTTTTGATTATATCTACGGCATTGACAACTTCCGCACCGATGAAGACCGCAGCCTTACCAGTATTATTAGAAAATACCGAACAGGCGATAAAGGTACCCTCCACCTGATTAGAAAGGGAAAACAGATAACGGTAGATGTCGTATTTGGAAATAGAACCGATTCGGAAGACCAGGAGAAAAAAGAAAAAGAAGAAGTCTTCCTGGGTGTAAGCCCCCACGAAGATGAATCCTCCGATGAAGCAGGTGTTAAGGTAACCGTGATCAGCAAATCTACCGCCGATGAGATGGGCCTCAAAGACGGCGATCTCATTATGGCTATTAACGGCTATACTTTAGTGGATTGGCAGGACCTTTCTACGGCGATCAGAACCCTGCAGGTAGGCGAAAAGATAAGCGTTGAATACCAACGCGACGGCAAAACCGCTAAAGCCGAACAAAAAGCAAAAGCCCGCGAAATTAAAGAAAAAACGTATACGATCATTACCGACGGATGGGATTGGAACGACAAAAGCGAAAGCGGCAATAGCGCTTTCCTCGGCATCAACTCTACTTCGATTTCAACCGAAAAAGCTAAAAAGCTGGGCTTCGATAACCCGTACGGAAGTTATGTCACCAAAGTGATCGACAATACCGCAGCTGCAAAGGCCGGATTACAACCCTTCGATTACGTGGTGGGCGTCAATGATTCCCGCGTCGATAAAGATCAAAACCTCACGGATATCCTCAGAAAGTATAAAACCGGCGACGAAGCTACTGTGCATTTTATCCGCCAGGGTAAAGCCCAAACCGCCAAGGTTACTTTCGTGAAGCGCCCCGATCAGGAATTTGAGTGGAATACAGACGAATGCAAAAAACCGTTTTTCGGTATTAGCCAAAGCCACCAACCCGAAGACCAACAAGGCGTTGCAGTGACTATCGTCGAAAATTCTACCGCCGCCGATATGGGTTTGCAAGACGGCGATGTGATTACCGCCATCAACAGCTATGCCATTTTGGACTGGGAAGACATTACTACGGCTATTAATGCCCTTAAAGTGGGCGACAATATCCAGGTTACTTATTCCCGTAAAGGCGAAAAAGCCAACGGCAGCAAACCCATCAAGTCGTATTGCGATACCAAAAAAGAAGGCGAATGGAATTGGGGCGGTTTTAAGTTCCGCACTGATGAAGGCGATGATGAAAAAAGCGAGGCCGGTAGCGAACGCGTCAATGTAGATGAGGTAAACGTGGCACTCCAGGATATGCCCGATGAGGAATCCACCCAGCTCAAGCAACGTTATGGCATCGATATGCCGGTTTCGAGCAACCTGGCTGTCGAAAATTTGCAACTGCACCCCAATACCTCGATGGGTATGTTTAAGTTGCAGTTCAAACTGCCCACGTCAGGCGAAACGAGTATCCGCGTGTTTAACGGCGCAGGCCGCTTGATTTACGATTACGATCTCGGTATGTTTTCCGGAGATTTTAGCGATGAAATCGATATTTCCCAAAACGGCGCCGGCAATTACTACCTGGATATCCGCCAGGGAGACAAACGATTGTCTAAGAAGATCTTGCTACAGAGCAAATAATAAGAATATGTATCTGTTTAGTAGGGTTTAGTAGGAAAAAAACTAAACCCTACTAAACTGCCGAAGGCACTAAACCCTACTAAACAGTTTAGCTACCTCGCAATTTTTCCCAACAGCTCCCTCCCAAAATCGCGGTTCAGCCGCCCGTTTTTCACCAGCGAGACAAAACAAACCTGTACCTGCCTTTCCTGGCTACCATCTCCCCTATCCGCAAACGGCGTAGGCGGAATATCGTTTAAACCGTTTACATCCGGATAGATCAAGGCGCCTCGTGTGGCATGAAAATACTGCATGTACACAAATAGCTGCCTCAAATCATCCATAGAAGGCTTGGCTTGCGTGAGCAGCTTCCACTTGGTGTCCAATACCCATTTTTTTTCCTGGTAGTGCATCACGATATCGGGTATCAGCACTCGGTCGAGCCAAAAACTGCGTCCCGGCTGCCGGCTTACCCACAATCCCGGTAGCTGGAGTTGGGCGAGTTGTTGGTGTACGTAAGTTTCAAACAATACATTCATGTCGAATAACAAGGCTAAAACCGGGGATTTACCCGCGCCGATTCCACCCACGTACCCCGTGATAATGGCCTTCGACATGCCAATGATTGTTTGATAGGATGGATCCATGGGATAACGCGCTATCTGCCCCCACTCAATTTGACGGGCATGAATATCTCCCCAATGGGCAAGCCTGTCAAGCAAACCTAAGGCTTTTACTCGGTCTTTACTCGCAGGAAGTACATTACAAGCCAGTTGTAATGCGAGTTTTATTACGCGGTTGAGCAGGTGATCTGATGTGAATACCTGCGTTTGTGTGATGATTTCATCCGCATGGGTAAGTTGGCGTTTGATTTGTTCTCCCCATTGGACGCTTCCCTTCCAAACCCTGCTGGTTTGTATTTGCATTTCATATTGATGGGAAGGGCCTTTCTTTAGCCATAATTCGACTTCGTGGATAAACCCTGTCAGGTAAACGCTTACGAGTGGAAAAACGCCCGGTTGGATGAGTCCCAAACCTGGCGTATGCACGGGTAAATAACGACAGGTAGTCAGTAACTCCAATAAAAATGGCTGCCAGGTAGCCTTTTCAGCTCGATCGGTTTTGGGCCAGATTTCAACCAGCCCGTACCGAGTCTGGATTGCCCCGACATAGCTGCCAAATAATATACCGCCGGGTAAAACTTTGAAAAAAGGCCTGGATTGCTGCGATAAAAAGTCGCGCAAGGCTTGCCACAACTCCATCGTAAAAAGGGATTCTCCTACCCTATCGCCTATTTCTATACGCTGGTGCTCGAAGACCCTTATTACTATATCATTTGCAATTTTCATTGTTGCAGCATATATTCCTCTAACAACCTGGCAATTTCAGGCTGTCCGGCGTAGTTGATCAAATCGGGCAATGCAGCGCCGTCAAAACCCTTGATATGTGGATTGGCGCTGGCTTTGATCAGCACTTTTACCATTTCCTGCCGACCATATGAGGTGGCTATCATCAACGGCGTATAACCCGAGATTCCCTCCTGGGCATCTACCCTTGCCCCATTTTCTATTAGCCATTGCCCGATGGCCGGTTGAGCGCTTTTTGCGGCGGCATGCAAAGGCGTCATTTGGTAATGCGGCCCGGCTTTATTGATACTGGCGCCATGGGATACCAATAATTTCGCTATGTCTTCGTGTCCGAAATATACGGCTCTGCAAAGGGCAGTCTGCCCCACCCTATTCATTAGATCCGGGTCAGCTTCTTTTTTTAACAACAATTTTACAATATCATAAAATCCGCGCGAGGCCGCGATAACGAGTACAGGAGAGCCGATGCCATCCATTTGATCGGGATTGGCGCCGGCCTTCAAAAGCTGATTCACTGCCGCTTCATTACCCGCCCGGACGGCCTCGACAAATTCCCCGGACTGCCTCATAGTCGCGTCTTTGGCTGCCAGATATTCGGCAACCGCATCGTTAAACTGCCACAATGCCACGTTAAGCGGGGTCCCTTCCCTGCTGGTGATGCTTAGGCCGGCTCCATTTTCGCACAGCAACCTGGCTATTTCCAATCTACCGTAAAAAGCGGCCCAATGCAAAGCCGTATCGCCGATGCTATCGCGGAGGTTTACCCCGGCCCCGCGGGACAACAACAGCTTGGCCGCCTCCAGGTCATTGCGCAGTGCGGTTTCCATCAAGGCCGTACTCTGATACCCCGACTGCCGCCTGGCATCAATAGAAACCCGGTAGCGGAGAATGGATGCCAATATGCCGGGTTTTCCGGTATTAACGGCCAAAATGAGTAACGGCGTGCCCTCGTCGTCGCGAAGGTTGGGATTGCCGCCGTTTTGAAGGCAGGAATCAACGACTTCCTGGTTACCTGCCAAAACCGCTTCGAGCAAGCGGTCGTGGACAGATTGGCCCGGCGGGTTATTTCTGCATCCCCAGCTTGCTATAAAACAAGCCAATACCATCATATAGTGAAAGGACTGGCTCATCCCTGGTAGTTTTTATCGTAAATTCTGATAAAAGCTGCTTCCTGGAGGCCTTCTAATGGGACGAGTTCGAACCGGGAAGCCGTCTGCCATTCGCCGGGCATAACGCCGTCGAAATCCGCCAGCTCAAATTGATCCGGCGATTTTATTTTTACAAAATCGCGGCCAAGCACCCAGCCGATTTTCTGTAAATCGCCGTAAAAACAAGCTTCTAATAGCGGAATTACAGATTGTGCGAACACTTGTTTCAAGCCGTCGAGGGTGTCAATCTCCAGAAAATAGGCATGCCCGATGGCAAAATCCCTGTCTAGTAAAACTTCGATGCGAGAATTGATCGCTGCTAACAACTTTTCGAGGTTAATGCCGGCAATCATGGGTGAAATCGCCAGCTTGGGCAATAAGGAAGGATCCGGATACAGGGCCTTGAAAGCAAAGCGGCGGCGAAGCGCCAGGTCGAGTTGCGCCGTGGAGCGATCGGAAGAATTCATCGTCCCAAGGATAAATATATTGGGTGGGATGGAAAAATAGGTTTTGGAATAGGGCAATACCACGCTAATCGCTTCCAGCCGCCCCTCCCGTTTGTCCGACTCAATAAGCGTGATCAGGTCGCCGAAAATAGCGGGCACATTACCTCTGTTTATCTCGTCAATAATCAGCACAAAACGCTTGCATTTTGCGATAAGCTGATCGGAAAGCGCCGCTACGTCTTCGATGACGTCGAGAGCCGATTCGCCATCAGGCGTCCATTGCTGTTGTACGATTTGCTGCATATGGTAGTCCACCTCAAATTGGTGCAAAGCAGCCATAATAGCGATGTAGGCGCTGGTGTCTTTTGTGCCTACCATATGCGGCAATGCCTCATCGGCCATCATTTCCTCCACGGATTCAAAGCGATGATAGAGCTTGCGCAGCAATTTTTTTTGAATGGTATATACTGTAAATGATTTCTCGGGGCGCACCGCGAGATTGCCATAGGGCAGTACCCTGTGCAGAAATAGTCTTTTGTTATCTGCTGTTTGAAAATAAGTAAACGCGGGCGTTTTCAGAAAGGCCAGAAACTCGGCGTATAATCGACTGAACTGGAGCTGAAAGGCCGGCGGAGGCTGCTCGTTCAACAAAGTCTCAATGAACATATTCCTGGCATCGTTGCACATGAGCTTGAAAATGCCGTCCTGAATCACATAACTGAGTCCTTCCTGGGTAGCCAAGGGTTTGATGCCTTCCACAAAATCTTCATACGCAAAAGCCTGGTGAAAGGTCACAAAAGCAATTTGTCCGGCGCCCAGGTATTCGTCAAAGCGCCGTTTGAGGAAAGCTCTTTCTTCCAATGCCAACTCCTCCATAGGACGGCCTTCGATGATAGAGAGCGCGTGGTTGACAGCCTGGTAGGTCTTACCCGTACCGGGAGGGCCGTACAAAATAAGGTTGAGCGGGTGATCGACAGCTTGCCTGGGCTCATAAGTTACTGCCGGTTCAGCCACCAGGTCGATACGCTGGGCCCATTGTTCCATCTGCTTGTATTGGGCTTCCGTGATGGCAAAGTTGGTACCGGGCAGGCCGACGGGTAGCTGTGATAAAACTTCGTCGGTGATTACGATATCGCGCGTAACCGGTTTCTGCCACAGGTTGTATTCTACCCGCAGCATCACCCGTTGCGCTTCGATGGGTTGTTCTACAAAAAAAGAAGCTTCCTCGGGGTCGATCGGGTAATCACCCGCTGCTGCGATTACGGTGGCCAGTCCAAAACAGGCCGGCAAGCGCCCCGACTGCCACAACACCACTTTGTCCCCTACGCTGATATCTTTGGCATGAGAGGTTACGGCAAAGCTTTTCAAAGCTTCGGCTTGCAGTGCGTCGCGCAACCTGAATACCTTGGGGTTTGCCTGAAATAACCAGTATCTGACAGCGGCTTCCGCCATAATTATGCGTATTATTACAGATAAGCTCTAAAAATAGCTCCTTTTGGCTTGTGAAGCTATATCGGGGCGGTATTATATTCGTCGCTCAAATTCATTATATATGGAACAACCACTATATACTTTTCAACCCAATACCACCGAAGACGCTTTGTCGCTGGGCATTGCGCTGGTGATAGCGCTTGCCGGGGGCGCCGGACTATACTTCCTTTCCCGCAAAAAGGTTGAACACGATCAGCGCACGCGCCATCATCTTTTGCAGATGCTCGTGTTTTTTGCCACGATCATCGCAGCGGGTACCGCCTTGTTTAGTTTCTTATCTATGCGAAAAACCGGAGAGGTCGTTTTGTATCCCACGCACCTGGTTACTCCGTATGGAGACGTAGACTATACCGACATCAGCAAAGCGGAGATTATCGATAACAAAACACCTTCCATGATAGACCCGAATACATCGAGGCGCGTGGTGCGTATGCTGGTCATTGAAGAAGTGAGCGGAAAAGCCCACGTTATGTCGGAGAAAAACTATGACATTAACGCCGTGATGGGGCGCCTTAGAGAAGCCGTTGAAAAGGCTTCTGAGTGATTAAGACCGGGTAAAAGCCGCTTGTCGAACCACCCCCGTAAAAGCATGCAATTCGAGTGTATAACTTCCGCTTGCAAACTGGGTAAGGTCCAACTCGTAGATGGTATTTACCGGAAGATCGAATACGTCGTCGTTGATCAGCAATTTGCCGTTGCTGTCTTTTACGACGATATTGCTAAGGTTCACGCTAAGCGTCTCAAAATCAATGTAGTAAATCTGATTTTCTTCGTCGAGGTACATCGACCAGCCATTGTTGTTGCCTTTCGTATAGGTCGCATTTTTCTCACCGGCCGGATTAGCGTCGGCTACGGCTTCCTGAGCAACAATTCCATTGAGACAACCGATAAAAAGTGCGAAGAATAAAGCGAATTTCAACTGCATGACGTCCATGATGATTATGATGATAAATATTCCCAAACGCGTCGCAAAGATAATTCAGAATTCTACATCATGAAAGGATTTTTATCCACTCAAACATCTTGTTAAACAACATTATCCCTCTGCTTATTCATTGTTCCAAATTTCATTTTTATTCAGAATATTATTTGATATTCGCAATTATTTTTTTTATAAATTTCGATTCTGAAAAAATCGAAGCAAAATATTTTTTATTAACACACAAAATGATATCGCCCACTAGCCATAAAACGATAAAAACTTCCCCCACTAAACCCTACTAAACCCTACTAAACCCTTAAATTGCGTCATGGAACAACTCGGTATACTTGATCACATTTATGCGATATTGTTGGGCATTGTGGCGCCTCTTTTTGCCATAAAAGCCGGGCATACCTCACTGGCCGGCATATCTTTTGACACGCGCACAAAAATAGCCTTATACCGGGGTAATAGTCTGTTGCTGTGGATTTTAGCGATCATCGCCACGATCATTTGGTGGTTTAGCAGCCGGCCGATGGCCAACATGGGTTTTCAGTGGCCTCAATTCGAAGACTGGCGCGTGCCCGCTTTGTGGGCGGGCGTATTTTCGATGTTATATGCGATAGATGTATGGCGCAAGACAGCTACTGTAGAAGCCCGGTCAGCCACCCGGGCGCATTGGCTCATACACGCGCCGTTTTTACCCGCCACCCTGCGCGAATTTGCCCACTACTGCCTGCTTGCCCTCACGGCAGCCTGTGCAGAAGAAATCGCTTTTCGCGGGTATTTAATCTCTTATCTGCTATTGCTATTGGGCAATCAGCCTGAAACCACCGTGCTGATCCTCCTGCTGAATGCCTTGATATTCGGCCTGGTGCATTGGTACCAGGGCAGAGAAGCCGTTTTCAAAATAGTAGTGATGTCGCTGTCGTTCGGCGGATTGCTGCTCAGCACCCAATCGCTATTGTTCCCGGTGTTGCTGCACTTGGCAATAGATCTGGCCGGCGGGCTCATCAGTATGCGAATTTTATCAGTGAACTGTGAACTGTGAACTGCTCTCAGTTCTGTTCACAGTTCACAGTTCACTGTTCACATCTTAATGAACCTATTGATGAAAAAGGGTACCCTGGCCTATGAAATGATGGACCTGAGTGGTCATTGGTGGCAGATGTGGCGGCACAAAGCCACCAGTTGCCCCCCGGTAAAATATCACTACGGTCCTCACCCGAGCCAGTACCTGCTGGCGTTTGTACCTTCCGGCACGGCTCATCTCGACAAACCCCTCGCTTTTTTCTTTAACGGCGGCGCCTGGCAGTTCGGCAGTCCGGAAATGTTCAGGGCGCAAGCCCGCTTTTTTCTCGAAAACGGTTTTGCCGTGATATTGCCGTCCTATCGCAAATTGCCAGGGCATTCCTTCCTCCACATCCGCGCCGACCTCACCAAACTGTTGGAATGGACCCGCACCTGGATGGAACAGGGCGGCTGGAGCGAACCCTCATTGCTTTTGAGCGGCATGTCGGCCGGCGGCCACCTGGCGGCTCACATGGGGCTCGATACCGCAGCGCTGGCAGAAGCCGGCTATCAACCCCGCGATATCAAAGGTTTGCTGCTCTGCGGCGCCCCGCTCGATCTCAGGGCCATGCCCGACAGCCTGATCCTGCGCCGGCTGGCCGGCCCCCGCGATGGCGATCTTTTTGCCCAGGCCAACCCGGTGAACCTGCTCAGTCCGGATACTTCCATCCCTGTATTGTGCCTTCACGGCGACCACGACGGCCTCGTGCCCTTGGAAAGCGCCCGCTCTTTTATGGAAAAAGCGCATTCCGCAACCGCCTCTCCCGCTCGAATCGAAGTAATCGCCCACGGCACCCACCTCGATGCGGGGAGGTGGAGTTATAAGCGGGATGGGTATAGGGAGTTAATTGTGGGGTGGTTGGGTGACAAGGTGACAAGGTGACAAGGTGACAGGGTGACAAGGTGACAAGGTGACAAATGGTGACAGGGGTGGGCGTAGTCCCTTCACAACCTTTTTTCGATTTCTATTACATCATCATATAAATCATCACTTATCCAGAATCCGATTTGTCTAAGTTCATCCATTTTCACCTTCACACTATCAATAAGCCCTTGTTTTTTTCCATTGATTAAAACACCAAGAGTACCTATAATTGCGATATGATTTTCCTCTGCCATTTTTCTTCCCTCTTTTTCGTCAATCAATAAATAGTCTGCTTTTATTTCAATAGCCAGGGCAATAGCTTCCGCTTCTCCCCTATCAAGCGTTGCTAATAGCCTATCTACGATTGTTTGGGATTTACCTCTATAATTTCAATCCATTCTTGGGCTAAGATTTCTACTATTGGAATTTGAAGTTTAGACAAGAATACCAATTCATCATATACCGATCGGGGAACAAGTATACGATGATACAGAGTTCTCAGCAGTTCGAATTGCCCAATTTGGACCAGGTTACTGATAGGGGTGGTATCACTTACGACTATCATGGAATTCGATTCCCAATGTTTTCAGGTCTTTCAGCAATTCTTCTTCATCATAATTGACAGGAATTTCCCTCCTCCCCAGCTCTTTTTGGAACAAGATTTTATTTAGTCCCGCGAAATGACTAGCCTTACCTAGCGATAAGCGTTCCTGTTCGTACAATAAAATGGCAATTTCCAACCTCAACTCCTCTTCTGAGATATGGGCTGCCTGTAAATCCCTGTCTTCGATAATTAGTGCCATAACGCTAACTTTATTGATAAAACCACATTCGGTACGGTATTAGTTCAATGCGCTACATTTTTTTGCCCAGCACGTATTGATAAAGTGCTGCCTTACAAAATTGATAAATTTCAACGACTTAAACAATGTTTTTTCCAACAGAAAGTTTGTTATTCATCCTTAGCGCAGTATCCCAGCTGCCACCGTTGTCATGCCCGCCAGGGCATCTGCACACGAAACGCTTGAACGGGTGAGTGCAAGCATGATGTTGCAGATTCTCTTCGAGAATGACAAAAAAAGAACGGAAAAGGCTATGCACCGACGATGCTCGCCGGTATTGGGAATGGCAAAAAAGGAAGAATCGGATTCCGCCGCGGCAGTTGTTTACATTATGGAAATAACTCGCGAGAGTTAGGAACTTACCGCTTCTCGCTAGCAGTGCATAGTCCCGCGGCTAAAGCTGCGGTTTGAATTAATCCTTTATGATGATCCGGTTTGCTCTGTAGATATCCACAATGAAATTGCCTGAAATCTGCCCCATTTTATCAGAATGCTCATTCACCCATTGGCGAATTTCGCCAAAAGAGTGCCCGGTTTTTACTTTACTGCGGAGAAATACAGGTAAAAAACCAATATGCGTTCCAGAGGAACGATATCTAAAGACCGAGGATAACGTTAAGGTGTGGCCCGGTTTATGTTTTACCGCCGAGTGAAAGGAGTTGGGCGCGGAGTTGCGCGGAGTTTATAGCTTCTATCGGGTTCTAATCTGGCATATAAGCGGGTAAAAATGGAGATCAATAATACATTGGTATCCAGTACAACAAGCATCAGTGCTTAGATTTAGTTCTCATATGTTCCTGCGCCCACTCGCGCATCTTTTCATCTGACCAGTTATTGGCATCCCAAAGCGCGTCCATTTCCTCCGTTGCTTTTTCGGCGAAATAGCGGGAAAGCAATGCTTTTATCTCCTTGAGCTGGTCTTCTTTAAGTGGAATGGAGAACATTTTCAGCAATTCCAGTTGCAAATTGGTGAGACCTTTTACAGCTTCCATAGGTACGATTTTACGAAAAACAATCAAGTATGCAAGTTAAGGTTTTTTCAGGATTGATACCCGATTTTTCAACACTAAACCATTTGTTATTGATAATCAATGATATATTGTTTTCGCCCTCCCCCCTTCTCCTATCCAATCAATAAATCCCTATATTTACCACCTAAACACCAAAACATCGCCTTATCATGAATAAAACCCTTCTGCTATTTTGCATGTTGTGCTGCGTCTTTTCGGCCACGGCACAACTCACCCAGCCGCCTTTTACACCGGCAGTAGAGCGTCTAAAAAGCTTTGATCAGCGCAAGGCGCTCAAAGACAAATCTATTGTTGACGCAGTGAAGTTCCGCAATGTGGGGCCGACGGTGTGCAGCGGCCGCGTGGTGGACCTGGAGGTGTCGCCCGCCGATGCTTCGCATTTTTTTGTGGCTTATGCTTCCGGCGGACTTTGGAAGACGACGAATAACGGCACTACTTTTGTACCGCTTTTTGACAATGAAACGGTGATGACTATCGGCGATATTGCCGTGAATTGGAAGAATAATACGATTTGGCTGGGTACGGGGGAATCTAATTCGAGCCGCTCTTCTTATGCGGGTGTGGGGATGTATAAAAGTACGAACGGCGGTAAGACCTGGCAATACCTAGGACTGGGTGAAAGCCACCATATCGGTCGCATTGTGCTGCACCCCTCCAATCCCAATATCGCCTGGGTGGCGGTGCTGGGCCACCTGTATTCTCCCAACCAGGAAAGGGGCGTGTACAAGACTACCGACGGGGGCAAATCCTGGACAAAAACGCTGTTTATCGACGACGATACAGGCGTGGTGGACCTGATGATGGACCCCGCTTCGGCCAATACGCTGTACGCGGCCGCCTGGGACCGCTCACGCCGCGCCTGGGATTTTGTGGAATCAGGCAAAAATACGGGCATTTATAAGAGTACCGACGGCGGCAATACCTGGACGCTACTGACGGCCAAAAACGCCGGTTTTCCCGTCGGCGAAGGCGCGGGACGCGTCGGACTGGCGATGACGCGCCAGGGCGGCAAACCGCTGCTCTACGCCGCTATCGATAATTATTTCAGAAGACCGGAGGAAGCCCCCAAGGACGAAACGCTGACGAAGAAAATGCTCAAAACGATGAGCAAGGATTCGTTTTTGCAATTGAAACCCTACCTGATTAAAGATTTCCTCCAAAGCAACGGCTTCCCGGAAAAATATACGGTGGAATCGGTGAAGGCGATGATAGAACAGGGCAAGATTCTACCCGCCGCGCTGGCGGAATATACCGAAGACGCCAATTCGCTGCTGTTTGATACGCCGGTGATCGGACTGGAGGTCTACAGCTCGTCCAATGAGGGCAAATCCTGGAAAAAAACGCACGAAGGGTATATCGACCAGGGCTATAATTCTTATGGCTATTATTTTGGAAATATCAGGGTATCGCCCCGCAATCCCAATAAGCTCTATATGCTGGGTTACCCCGTGTTGCGCTCCGACGACGGCGGCAAGACCTGGAAGTCGATCAACGGCGATAATGTGCACGTGGACCACCACGCCCTCTGGGTTAGTCCAACACGCGACGGCCACCTGATTTTGGGCAACGACGGCGGTATTAATATCTCTTACGACGACGGAGAAAACTGGATCAAGTGCAATTCGCCTTCAGTGGGACAGTTTTATGCGGTGGCAGTAGACATGGCCAAGCCCTACAATGTATACGGCGGCCTCCAGGACAACGGCGTGTGGAAAGGGCCCAGCACTTACCAGTACAGCACGGATTGGCACAATACCGGGCGTTATCCTTACTCGGAGCTCGTAGGCGGCGACGGCATGCAGGTGGCTATCGATACCCGCAACAACGAGATTGTGTATACGGGTTTTCAATTTGGCAATTATTATAAAATTAATACCCGAACCGACGAGCGCAAATACATCACCCCCAAACACGATCTCGGCGAACGCCCCTATCGCTGGAACTGGCAGACGCCGATCCATTTATCGATTCACAACCAGGATATTCTGTACATGGGCGCGCACAAGGTATTCCGCTCGTTTAACGGTGGCGAAAAATTCGACGCTATCTCGGGCGATCTTACCAAGGGCGGCAAAAAAGGCGATGTGCCCTACGGTACGCTCACGTCTATCCACGAATCACCGCTGCGCTTCGGGTTGATCTACGCCGGCAGCGACGACGGACTGGTGCACGTGACCCGCGACGGCGGACAAGTCTGGCAGAATATCTCCGCAGGGCTGCCCGAAGATATGTGGGTGAGCCGGGTACAGGCCTCCAAATTCGACGAAGGCACGGTGTATGTCGCGCTCAACGGCTACCGCTGGGATAATTTTACGCCGTATCTGTACGTATCCTCCGACTACGGCAAAACCTGGCGCCGCATAGGCAAAGACCTGCCCATGGAGCCTGTTAACGTGGTAAAAGAAGACCCCGTGAATGCCCGGATTCTGTATGTCGGTACCGACCACGGACTGTACGTCTCCCTCGACGGCGGCGAATCGTTTATGGCTATGACCAACGAACTACCCGCGGTGGCTGTGCACGATGTGGTGGTCCACCCCCGCGATAACGACTTGCTAGTGGGCACCCACGGGCGTTCGCTGTATATTGGGAGCGTAAAGGAGTTGCAACAGCTCACGCCTGAAGTCCTGGCGATGCCATTGGCGGTATTTGAACTCAAAAAACAGCGCTACAGCCCCCGCTGGGGCAGCAAATCGCTTTTTGGAGAAAATAAACCCGAAATTAAGCTGCCGTTCTACGCCAACGAAGCCGGCAAGGTGCAGGTGAGCATTCAAACGGAAAGTGGACTTGAACTGCATACGTTCAGCGTCGATGCTGCCAAAGGCCTCAATTACCCCGCCTACGATTTCCGCATCGACGAAAAAGTGCTGGAGGATTATACGAAGTTGCTGAACGAAAAACGCAAGGCGGATGAAAAGCCGGTTAAGTTGAATAAGGCGGATTCGGGTAAGTACTACTTGTATAAGGGGACGTATAAGGTGGTTTTCACCAAAGGGGATGTGGTGAAGGAGACTAAGTTAGTGTTGGAATAGGTTTTTCACCACAGAGTTTCACGGAGTTTACACGGAGTTACACGGAGTCTAAATCTAGCTCTGTGAAACTCCGTGTAAACTCTGTGTACCTCTGTGGTAAAAAAAACCAAGGCCGACAACCGCCTATTGTTTCTTCGGCTGCGCCGGCAAAGACGCCGGCTTCCTCGGATTATCCAGATTCGGGTGGTTGTTGAGCAAGCCGGAGAATTCCTGGTACGACTGCGCCATAGCTGCAAGTTTGGCCTCGTCGTACAACTTACCGGTAAAGGTAATCGCCGATGGTTTGAGGTTATCAAAGCCGTTAGGCACGCAGATGCTGGGGTGACCGGTCAGGTTGGTGATCAGCAAACCTTTGCCTTCTGTGGCCGGGTGAATGATCACGTCAACTTGTGTATACATCTTATTGACTTCTTCGATAAGCTTAGCGCGCAGGCGCTGGGCCTGGATGTACTCCACTGCGGGGATCTGGCGAGCCTGGCGGAACATATTGGGCCATGCGTTGCGAACCTGCTTTTCGAGCTGATCGTCTTTGTTGGTGCGCGTCAATTCGTCGAATGCTGCGGCGGCTTCCGCTTCCAGGATGAAATCGATGTTGGGCAGTTGGGGCCATTCCAGGGGCACCAGTTCAAAGCCCATATCCCGGAGTTTTTCCATCGTAGCCACATCCTTGTCGGAGCCGGGATACACCTTTTCCATTTCGCTTTTGATAAAGCCTATTTTGAAGCGGTTAGACTTATCGGCGTTGTTATATACAAAAGGTACAGCTGCCACCGAGAGGTCCTTGCTGTCAGGTCCCACAATGGCTTGCAATACGATAGCGCATTCTTCGCCGCTGCGGCAGATGGGGCCTACCTTGTCCATCGTCCAGCTCAGGGCCATGGCGCCGTGGCGGCTTACGCGGCCGAAGGTGGTGCGAAGGCCGGTTACGCCGCAGGTGGCTGCGGGTGATACGATAGAGCCGTATGTCTCCGTGCCGATAGCAAAAGGCAACAAGCCGGCAGAAACGGCAGCTGCCGATCCGGCGCTGGAGCCGCTGGAGCCGCTATCCAGGTTCCAGGGGTTGCGGGTTTTGCCGCCAAACCACTCGTCGCCCCAAGCCAGGTAACCCGTGCTCAGCTTGGCTACAAGTACGGCCCCTGCTTCTTCGAGACGCTTAACAACCGTAGCGTCGTAGTCGAATTGCTGGTCTTTGAAAGGCTTTGAACCCCAGGTCGTTTTACCCGTTTTAGTAGCAAACAAGTCTTTGACGCCGTAGGGTATGCCGTGCAGAATGCCTTTGTAGGTGCCGTTTTTCAGGTCTTCATCCGCTTTAGCAGCCTGTTTGAGCGCCTCTTCTTCCATCAGCGTGACCACGCATTTCACCTTGGGGTCGTATTTTTTCAAACGCTCGATATAAAACTTCGTAAGTTCTACCGAGGTAATTTGCTTACTAGAAATAAGGTGAGCTAATTGCTGGATACTAAAAAAAGCGAGTTGGTTTTTGTCGTCGGGGAGTTTTACGGTTGCGGGAGTATATCCGCCTGCCATTGAAAATTGCGGCATCTTAAAACCTGCCGGCTGCGGGTTAAATACAAAGGCGGGAGAAAGCCCGTTGGGCAGGGCCAAAGCACGGTTTTCCGTATAATAGGTGCGGTATTCTTCCAGACCCTTTACCATAGAGTCGAGTTCGGGCTTCGTAAATTCCAGTCCGGAGATATTGGCGGCGCCTTTGATGTCATTGGCGGTAATGGCGGTCAGCAGCGCCTGGCCGGTAAAAGCCAGTGCCATTCCACTCAGGATCAATGCACCCCAAAGCGTTAGTTGCCTCTTGTTCATGATGAGAATAATTTAATGATACGAATAAAATTCGGCGCGAATTTGACAAAAATTAAGCACAATACGCAGGCTTTAACGGAATCTTAGGATTTGGAGCCCTAATTATGACAATGTAGCAACACAATTTTTACCGCAACAAGACATAGAAAACCCTAAATTTGCGGCCTATTTCAAAAAAAGCAATCGAAATCGATGAAACATCCGGTTAAGGTATTCAAATTCGGCGGCGCTTCGCTGCGCGATGCCGATTCGGTGAAAAACGTAGCCTCCATTCTGCAAGGCTACAAATCCGACAGACTGCTTATTGTGGTCTCCGCTATGGGTAAAACTACCGATGCCCTCGAAAAGGTAGTGGCAGCCCACGCCGGCAAAACCGGAGAAGCATACGAACTGCTGGAAGGCGTCAAAAAAGCCCACTACGGTATCTGCGACCAGCTATTCGATAAAAACGACGAGGTGTACGCCGCCGTCAATGATACTTTTGTAGAAATCGAGTGGATACTGGAAGAAGAACCCCACGATAATTACGATTATATGTACGACCAAATCGTGTCGGTGGGCGAGTTGGTCTCTTCGAAAATAGTGCAGGCTTTTTTAAATAAAATGAACCTGCCCACGCAGTGGCTCGACGCCCGCGACGTAATCCTCACCGACGATATTTTCCGCGAGGGCTGGGTGCAATGGCCCGAAACGGAAGCCCGCTGCGAAAAAGTCGTTTTGCCGATGATCGCTAAGGGCGGTTTTATCCTCACCCAGGGCTTTATCGGCAGCACCCAGGAGAATTTCACCACCACGCTGGGCCGCGAAGGCTCCGACTATACGGCCGCTATTTTTTCGTATTTACTCGACGCCGAGAGTATGACGATCTGGAAGGACGTGCCCGGCGTGCTCACTGCCGACCCCCGCCTGTTTGACAACGTAACCAAACTTGACCGCCTGTCGTACAAAGAAGCCATCGAAATGACGTATTACGGCGCCAAGGTGATCCACCCCAAAACGATTAAACCGCTCCAGAATAAAAGCATTCCGCTGTATGTGAAGTCTTTTAAAGAGCCCAGTGCGGAAGGTACCTTTATCTCCGGAGAGGTGGAAGACCATTATCCCCCGATGATTGCCGTGGAGCAAAACCAGGCGCTGTTGCAAATCTCAACCCGCGACTTCTCGTTCGTCGCCGAACACCATATCAGCTACCTGTTCAATTTTATCGCGGAGATGCGCATCCAGGTGAATATGATGCAAAATACGGCCATCAGCTTTGTGATGTGCGTCAATGATATCGACGATAAGGTGGAACGCTTTATTGAAAAAATCGACGACAAGTTTAAGGTGATCCTCGACCGCGGCCTCGAATTGGTCACTGTGCGCCACTACCGCGACGACCTGATCGAAAGTCTGCACGAAGGCAAAATTGTGATGCTTGAAGAACGCCTCGGCAATACGGTGTCGATGGTGATGAAGAAGGTGCCGATGATGAAAAGGAAGATTTAAGGTTGTCGGTTGTGAGTTGTCGGTTGTGGGTTATCGGTTGTCGGTTATCCGTTATCAGTTCATTATTAATTCATAACTGTATAGTAGGGTTTAGCGTTAGGGTTTAGTTTTTTTAACATACAGCTAAACCCAATCGCTAAACTGCGAATGCACTAAACCCTACTAAACAAATACATTAATTCTTCATTTCATTTATTACATCCTTCCAGACGCTCCATTGCTCATCGCCGAAATGGTGGTAGACGTGGAGAAAGAGCGGTTGAATAATCTTATCAATACCTTTTAACCGGAATTGAAGATTGCCCAGGTATGCCATATCCGGATGGTAATAATCCGCTATAAAATTGTATTCGATGGGTAGGGTAGGATGATTCTGCAGGCCGAAATGCCAAGCCGTAGCGGCTAAGGTGCCCTGGTCGCGGGTTTTCCAGGCGGGGTCGCTGAAAATAGCCGACGTCCATTGATGCCATTGTTCCATAAAATCGTTCGATTGAGCGTCGAACAGAAATACGCCGCCGTTCCAGTGGCGCCAGTCGGGTTCTGTGATTTGTAAACCGAATTTTTCTAATATCCGCTGGTGTAGTTTGTCAGATTCTATTTGACTGATGTTTTCGCCGTTTTCGTCGCGCCATATCTTGTTGGCCGCATCCCAGCAATAAGATGATGCGGCTTCTATATGCCGGATGATATAATTTTCTTCAAAAATAAATTGCCCGGATAAATCGTACCATTTCGATTGCAATTCGTCAAATCGATATCCGTATTCCGCGGCAAACAGATTAAAATCCAAAGGTGCACGAAACACATAGCGGTGAAGTTTTTCCAATATTATGCCTGATTCCTGCTTTTTTAACCCGCCAATTATTTGACTTATCAATCGCAATAACTGAAAAATTAATTTTTGTAATAATGCAAGGGCAAATTTTTTCGGTTTTTTAAATAGCCCGGATAAGGATTGCGTGTGAAACAGGTTACGACTGTGGTATGTTGATTTAATATCGTCAATATGGGCAATATGCGCACCGGCATCTTTTAATTGCGCTTCGTCTTCTATTTTAAACCGATAATATAAATCCGACTGATGGGTTTGTTTTTGCAATAATTCGTCAAATCTTTCGTCGTGGACGGCAGTAGGACTAAACGCCTTTAAGCGACAATGATCTGTGCAAAACGTGATGGGCGGTACAAACTGGTCGAAAATGCGGTCAACGCCGGGGCGCACCGCTACTACATCCGTATCTAGGTAACAATAAAGCGGCCCCTGCGGCAATATGCGGTGCAGACTGGTTTTTAACCAAATGGAAGCCTGGTGGTGGTCAAGTTGTTCTGGAGTCGAAATATTAATGATGTGCTCGTGCTGAATTGGCTCTTCGTTTCGACTTGAGTCTGTCACGATAAGTATTTCGCAGCCGCTGTATTTTTTCAGCCGGGCCAGCGAAAAATGCAGTGCCTGTGTATGTTTTTTTTCTCCGCATACTACAAAAACGAATATTTTTTGCTGATTATTCATGCCAACGTCGCACCCATTTTTCCAACACCGTAAATTTCCATAAACGCCAGTGATCTTGTTCGTTTATCATTTTTTGCAATCCTTCCTTACTCAATATTTGCTGTTGAATTAAGGCGCCATTTTGCAGTTGCGTTTTATACCAGGGAATATCCATGTAATAAGTATCGGGACCTACAAAGCCTTGTTTCGGGCGTTGTAAAATAGTCTCCGGAAGGCTATGTCTGATATTGGCGTAAAGCAAAAATTTGGTTTCCTCCGGCCTGAAATACACTTTTTGATCAAGCGATAGCATAAATTCCACCAACTCGTGATCCAAAAACGGCACGCGTACTTCGAGCGAATGAGCCATGGAGGCGCGATCCATTTTCGTAAGCACCAATTCGCCCATAAAAGTACAAATATCGAGGTATTGAAACGCTTTGAGCGGCCGCTCGAAGAGCCGGTAATGGCGATTATAAAACCACTCCGATTGCGGCTTGATGAATTTCCATGTGTCCGCATGGAGATAGTTGCGCAAATTGGCGCTGTTCATTCGCCCCATCGCCATGGCCTCTGCATATTTTTCCATAAAAAAAGAAGGCCGAAGCATTAGCCGGTGTAAAAGCCCATCGCTTACAGCTGAAAAGCGGGAGTATCGGGCAATATCTTTCTGCCACCAATAACCTCCAAAGATCTCATCGGCGCCTTCGCCCGAAAAAACGGCTTTGTTGTGCGTGGCAGCCAGTTTGCTGACCATGTAGGTGGGAATGATGGAGATATCCGCTATCGGTTCGTCGTAGTGATACACAAGCGTATCCAGCAGGTCTAATTCGCCTTTTGTGGCAATGCCGGAAAAATGGGGCACTTGCAGGTGTTGGGCCACCATTTCAGCGTATAGGTGTTCGCTTTGCGGCCATCCCTCAAATCCGATGGAGAAAGTATTGGGCCGGTAGCCCTCACGGGTCATATAATCCACCAAAGCGCTGCTGTCGTAGCCGCCGCTGAGAAAAGCGCCGATGGGTACGTCGCTACGCAGATGAATTTTAACTGACTGGGAAAGCAGGCTGTGCACTTGTTCGATAGCTGATGCAACAGGTATTCGCTCATAACCCAGCTGCGGGCGCCAATAACGCTCTACGCGCTTTTCTGTTGGGCCGTTTTCGCCCATATGCAAATGGAGAAAATGACCGGGCGGCAGTTTGTGTATATTTTCCCAAATGGTATCGGGGCTCGGTATGTAGCGGTAGGTCAGGTAGTCGCCAATCGCATGACGGTTTAATGGCGGTCGCCGGGTTTCGCCATGCAGCATGGCCTTGATTTCGGAAGCAAACTGAAAGGAGCCGTTGAAATGCCCGTAATAAAGCGGCTTGATACCAAAGCGGTCGCGGGCCAAAAAGAGTTTTTTTCTTTTTTGATCCCAAATGCCGAAAGCGAACATGCCCTTGAGCCGCGATAAAACGCCGTGGCCCCATTCCTCATAGCCGTGCAGGACTACCTCTGCGTCGGTTTGTGAGGAAAAGCGGTGCCCAAGTTGTCTCAACTCTTCCCGCAGTTCGAGGTAGTTGTATATTTCGCCGTTAAAAACAAGCCAGATATCCCTATCCTCGTTGCACATAGGCTGACGGCCTGCCACCGACAAGTCCAGGAAGGACAACCTCCTGAAACCCAGCGCAGTCCGGCCATCCTCTGAAAACCAGGAGGAAGCATCATCGGGGCCCCGGTGGCTCAGCGTGTCCCGCTTGGCGTTAAATACGGCGGGATCAATGAGGCCTTGATCGTTAATTTGTCCGTTGACGCCACACATCGCGCAGTTCTTTTAATAACCAAAGCGGGACTTGAAGGGTCCCCGGAAAAATGATCAAGTGTGCCAATAATAATAAGCCGTTGAGAGGCTGCTGGATCGCAGCCAAAATCAACAGAGTTATGGGCAACCAGGCCTCATAAAAGTCGTTGGGCACGTACCACAAGCGGAACAACCATCGCTTTGGCGAGCCCTTGAAATATCCCCATCGAAAAAGCAGCCACGCATATATCGCGAAAAACAGCAACAATGACCACAATAAAGCGCTACCAAAAATGAGGCATAATACGACCAGCCCTATCGCTTCGAGCGGCAGTAGTATATAGCTCAATATGGCTGCGCTGCGCAAGGCGCCGGTTTGCTGAATAAAAGTATAGATACCTGCCAATGCGTCGTTTTTGCGGTCTTTTATTTGGTGCTCCAAAATATTTCTCATGCCTTTCAGCGACAAGATAATGGCAATAATCCACAAAAGCTGTCCGGCATGCGCAACCTTTGCCCCCAATAATTGGGAAAAAGCAGCTAATGCGATAAAAACGGGAATTAAATGCCCGTAGCACAAGTCACAGGCTATGCCCAATACCGCCCGGTCTTTAAACCGATAAGGCGGCACGGCATATACAAGCAGCGCTGCATAAAGTGCCACCAACAAACCCAGGGTCTGGTAGGTAGCCGGCAGGTACAACCAGGGTAGCCAGCCCAATGCCTGCAGGATAAACGTGACTCCTATGCGTTGCCGGGGCTTCATATGGGCTACCGCATTGGGTTTGCCTGCCAACCGGTCGGCACTGATATCCATCCAGTCGTTTACCCAGTATCCGAATGCCGCACTGCCGGCAAAACTGAGTAGGAATAGGCCCAATATTGAGAGGAAAGGGATAAAAACAATTCCATTCTGCCATAGAAAAAAATAACACACCGCCAGCACCGGCGGGGCCAGGTGGTTCCACCACAACAGCGCGCGCAGTGCTTTAACTGCCTTCGCAAAAAAGTTGTCGGACTCCCCCACCCTTTTCATATTTTATCGACGTATCTTCGGCAAAATGAAATTCAACTCAAGATGCGAACAATTTTTTACCAACCCGAACAGCAGCAACAATTTATAGAAAAAGGGTATGTCACGATGCCTTTACTCAGTGACGAAGAGGTCTCTTATATTCTGCGAGAACTCCAGGACATGCGGCCTCACGATGGCTTTGCGCCCGTTGGATTACGATCGGACTACCACTGCACTTTCCTGGATACCAACGAAGATTACAAGCGCCGCGCCTACGAATTGATCAATTCGGTTTTTATACCGCATCTGGAAAAGGTGCTGCACCAATACCGCATCATCACCGGCAATTTTTATATCAAACAACCAGGCAAAGGCAAATTTGAAATCCACCAGAACTGGATGCACGCGCCCGAAGAAAAATACTCCACGGTGACTATCTGGTGCCCGCTTCAGGATGTGGACCGCCGCAACGGCACCCTGGAAATTGTGCCCGGAAGCCACAAAATTGTGCCCGACGTAGCCACCGTCAACGTGGATTATTATTTCAAGCCATTTGAGGAAGTCCTCGAAGAAAAATACCTGCAACCGATCGTGCTAAAAGCGGGCGAATGTATGATTTTCGATGATACGCTAATCCATTATTCTGGTCAAAATAACAGTGATAAACCGCGAATAGCCATCCAAATTGAGGCGATTCCCAACGAGATGACGCCGGTGTTTTATCACTTTGACAAGGATAATCCCGAAAAGGGTTTTGAAGTGTTTGAGGTCGATGCCAATTTTTTTATGAAAGGCAATTTGACCAATATGCACCAACGGCCGACGCACCTGCGCAGCCTCGGGTTTATGCCCAATATCAATCGGCCGCTATCGGAAAGTGAATTTCTTGAGAAAATGAAAACCGGACCGGCCACCAGGGAAGTTATTTATGCGCAGGTGTAGAAACTATTTTATAGAATTGCCCAGCAATCCAAGCCCCCAGGCGATCAGTGCAGTGCAATAGTAGAGACGCGATTAATCGCGTCTCTACTATTGCACCCATCAAATCCTGCAAGGTTGTCAGGGCAGACTGTGATACCAGGTAAGCTATTTTTAATACATATTCTTAAGCGCAAATGCCTGCAAAGCTTCCACACAAAAAGCGGCCGTTAATTCCGGCGATCCGGCGCGAAAATTGCGGTCTTTGCTGACAAAATAAATGTGGCTTTCCCATTGTGCGTTTTCAGCGGCCTCCCCTATTTCGGCGATCCATTTGTCTAAATCGGGTAGAACATCCAAATTGAAATGCAGACAGGTGGCCGCCATCATGGCTTTTTTTAACAGGTTTTCCGGTTCCGGAAATACGCCTTGCGCTACCAAACGCCGGAATATATCTGCTGCCGGGCCCAGTCCTTTTACCCCATTAAAATAAGCCCTCGAAACGTGATAAAAAACGACCAAAGGGTCAGCATAATACTGCAATGGCATACTTTCAGGCTTTTCCAATTGCTGCAATATTTGCAGGATACAGGATCTGGTTTTTGGCGTTTCGCCGAGGTACATCAACACGTTGGCGGCAACAGCCGGTTCGAAATCATCCAGTGAAAGCATGGGTGATGCCAGTATCAGGTGAATATTTCGGAGGTCTTTTTTCAAAAAGCGATACAACGCCGGATAGCGCCACATGCTAAAACGAGGCAAAAGCCAGGTGAGAAAATATCCTTCGGCATTGACGTTTTGAAGAATGAATTTTTTATTATCGAGCGGAAATCCGCCTGAGGCCAATACAAACGAACACAAGGCCGTATCGTCGAGGTCGATGGGCACGTTGTGGGTTTGCCCGCCGTGTGCCCAAAACCGCCACAAGCCTTTCCACTCCATTTGATGCAGTAAAAAGTGGCAGCCTTGTTTCATAATTTGCGTTGCCATTGGATCGGAAAACCCGGATATGGCGCACAAAATATTGGCATGAACAAACGGCGAGGGGTCGGTATAAAACCAACCTTTGTCGCCCAGCAGGTGTTCGGGCGGATACGATTCCAGCGAGCGAAATTCTCCGTTTTCCCCCTGCCGTTCCGCTAAAAATTGCAATATTTGCCCCAGTTGTTTTTCTATTATCATAACATCGAGTCAATCCTTGAATCCTATAACAAATGGCACAAATTACTAATCCCGGCTTATATAACTTCCAGGTTTTTTCTCCCAGTGAAATTGCCCGGTTTTCAACCGTCATCGAAGACATACAAAGCGGCGCCTCCGACGGTATCGTCATTGAGGGTTTGTTGCCCCCCGAAGATGCCCGGCGAATGAGTGCGCAATTCAAGGCGATGGTGCGGGAATCTCCCCACGAGCAGATTTATCACCCCACTAGTTTCGGACATGTGTTCGGCGCCACGCTCATGGAATCCGATCTCGACCATTATTTTCGCCGTGCAGCGCTGGCCCGCCAGGCTTTCGAACAACTCTTTCTCCATCGTTTCGAATCGCTTGTTTTCGGCACTTTATCCCGTCTGACTTCCCTGTACGGCATCCACCTATCTGTGCACCAGCACAACCAGGTATTCGCCCCGGCATCTATGCGCATCCTGGAGCCCGGCTATGCCAGCCTGGAAGCGCATATCCACCAGGAGTTTCCGATGTATTTCCCCAGCTACCAGGCCATCAGCAGTCAACTGGACCTGAGCACGGAATTGAGTTTTTATATCGTGTTGCAAAAACCCGATGCCGGGGGCGAGTTGGTACTTTACGATTTGCAGTGGCAGCATACGCCTCCTGCTATGTTACAGCAAAATGTGTTTCTGACCGGCGCCCGCAGCGAAGACCTCGAACCCTACGATCAGATGCTGCTGGGCCTCGATGCCGGCGATATGATCCTGTTTCCGGCTAATCGGATATGGCATAAGGTGGCGGCGGTGACCGGCAAAGAGTGTGAACGCATCACTATTGGGGGCTTTCTGGCCCGGGCGCGGGATGCAGAGGAATATAGGTTGTTTATCTGAGACACTGTGATCACGATGATTATTAACCACAGAGGACTCAGAGGTACACAGAGGTTTCACAGAGCGAGCGTTTCCAGTACTCTGTGAAGTCTCTGTGTACCTCTGTGTACCTCTGTGGTTAATAATGCTTCTGTAGTTTTCGATATTGGTCCCAAGGTCAGGCCTTCACCCCTCCCCACCTGAATCTCAAATTTTTAAAAACATTACGCCGCTGCAATTGATGCGCGCGTATTTTTTTGATCAGCTCTTCAGCCGGCACAAGGGGGTACTCCTGCTCCACAAAACCGATGCTCTTGTAATTATCCGGCCTCGACACATAGTCGTAATTATAGAAAAAATCGCCATCCACTTCAAACCCCTCGATTTTGCCCGAATCTTTGTGGTAAAAATAATGCAGAATAGGCGACTCGGCGGGTCGAATACCGATAAAAATCGAAGGCCGGGGTTTGTCCATCAGGTTGGGCGTGGTAGAATGCATGGCTGCATGGTCAAAGACAATCACATCGCCTTTTTTTACGGACAACACTTTTTTGTATTTATCAATAATGGCGTTTAATTCATCGCTGTGATAGGCCGGCGGTATTGTCGGACTGCGGAATATTTTGAAAAATTTATGGCTGCCGCTTAATATACAGAAAGTGCCGTTGGAGGCGTCTACGTCCAGCAGCGGGCACCAGATTCCGATAGAGCGGTATTTGTCTTCGTCAACTAATGACCAGTCCTGGTGGTTGGCAAAAACGCCTACCTTGGGCGGCTTGATCACGAAGACCGCCTCCATCCAGGCCGCTTTGTCAAAAAACTGCTCTACTTTGGCCGAAAAATGCTTGCGTATCAACTGCCGTGCCTGGTTTTGATAATCGGGGTTGTCGAGCTGGCGGTTGCTGAAAAACATTTGCTCGCCCAGTTCAAAGCTGTGTAGTTGTTCCGACTCTTTGATCAAGGCCTGGATTTCCGGTTCGCTAAAAAAATTAATCACCACGTAGCCGTCGCGCTCGAGTTTTTCCTGGTAAATTTTGTTTTTTAGCATGACTTCACTTTTTACAAACCAACAGCATCTCTCTGGCTGTTAAATCGAATAATCTCCTCTAAAAATTCTATCACTTTCGGCTCAAGATACGCATTAAAATCGGGATTTTTTTCGACCGGATGCACTAAGGGAAAGCTATAGGGCGTCACAGGCAAATGAGTAGTAAAGCTCTGGTCGACAGTAGTGAATGAAGCGCCTTCGCCATAGCCCAAATTGCGGATTATATTTTGACTGGGAATGATTACCTGTGCGTTTTTTTTCCAAATCGCGTAATTCCATTGTATATCCCAACTGGTCAGTTTTTTGCTGTAGCGCTCTAAAATCATTTCCCAGAAAGGAAAAGTAGCGCAATAGCCGGCTTCAACCGGCTTTTCTGCTCCATCCAATCGTCCATCCTGAAATCGTAATACTGCCAGGCCCTGCGCCAGGTAGCCCAGCCCCAGGGAGGCAGACTAAACCGGGAAAAACCATACGAATACTCCGTTTGAATAACCCCGCACAAATTGGCGCCACTGATAGACATGACAGATTCGTCATCGTCGTATTTCTGCAACAGTAACCTGCAGAATTCAAAAAAAGAGATATCAGGCAAGGTATCGTCTTCCAGGATAATACACCTGTCCACCTGATCAAAAACCCATTGCAGTCCGTTTGAAGGGTTTTTGGCCACGCCGAGATTATGTGCGGAATAAAGCGTCTGAAGTTCGCAAGGCCAATCGACATCTTCCACAACCTGCCGTGCCTCCAGGCACTTTCTCTCGTCGGTTTCGTCTTTTGGGCCGTCGGCAATGATAAACAGCTGTCGGGGGCGAAGCAATCGAATTTGCGCAAATATCTGGCGCGTCAACTCGGGCCGGTTGTATATCATAAGGGCTACCGGCACGTCAAACATGGCGCTCTTTTTTCCAGTAGGCAATAAAATCGCTGATCATGTGGACGGGTTCTGTGATGCCGTGTTCACTTCGGTATTTATCCACTGCGTCTTTGCAATTAAAAGCGGGCACGCCGTAGTCGTCGATAATGACATACCCGCCGACTTCCAATTTGGGATAGGTTAGGGCCAGCGCAGCATAAGTAGGCTCAAAAAAATCGACGTCGATATGTACCAGACAAAGCGATTGGATCGCGCTTTCCGGCAGGGTCTGTTCGAGCGCACCGGGCAAAATAAACACCTGTTTATCCCACAAACCTGCGCGTTGAAAAAGTCGCTTTACATCGGCCGGCACGGGAAAAGCCGGCGCGAGCATAGTAGAGAAAATAGCCAGCGCCGCTTGATCTTTTTCATGCGCGATCTGATCCTTGACAAACCCCGAAAACGTATCGGCCAGCCACAATGACCTGTTGAGCTGAAAATGCCGGTTTAAGGCTTGCAGGTACAATCCGGAACCGCCTTTCCATACGCCGGCCTGCAGGATGTCTCCTTGCACGCCGGATTGAGCCAGTTCGGAAAACAAATCGGGCAGTTTGTCAAAAAACGATTTCTCCACCAAAGAAAAACATTTGTTACTCCTGATCAATTGCTCAATATGTTCCAGCGACAGGATTTTCTCCGGCGGATTAATCAGCGCCAGTACCCGCTCCGGGTCAAGTACTTTCGGCCCTTTGCCAATCAAGGATAATATGTTGGAAATTATTTTCATGGAAATTGTTTGCTGTTCTCTGTTCTCTGTTCTCTGTTTTCTGTTTTCTGTTCTCTGTTAAGTTTAACTAGTGGTTCGAAATTCAATTGATGCTTAAGTTTAGTATCTTGCGAAGAAAAAAAGCGATGCCGACGCCAAAGAGTCCCAAAATTGAAGTGAGTGAATTGCAACGATCGATATTGGAACAGATTCAA
>Ga0209573_1001477_pt1 | contig 36151 bp, 42 predicted proteins | sample TNRBio252014_DNA_FD_185870 | JGI IMG/M metagenome (GOLD analysis project Ga0209573, IMG submission 185870) | Wastewater treatment Type I Accumulibacter community from EBPR Bioreactor in Madison, WI, USA - TNR Reactor_6/25/2014_ DNA (SPAdes)... | ecosystem: Engineered > Bioreactor > EBPR >...
ATCAACTCGATCACCCGGTCGGCAAAGCCGCTCAGACTGTCGATGCCGATGCCCGCAGGCCAAGCGCCGACAAAGCCGCCGCTGGCCGCCACCGCCTGCGCCAGGTCTGCCGACACAAAGCGCGCATTGCTCAGCCGCGCGGTGTTGAGATGCGCATGGGTCAGCGCCACCGGCCCACGCGCGGCGGCCAGCACGTCAAAGGCCATCGGTTCGGCGGAATGCGTCAGGTCGATCATCACCCCGGCCTCTTCGCAGGCCGCCACCACCTCGGCGCCAAAGGCGCTGAGGCGTCCGTTTGCCTGCTGGCCGGTGATGATTGGCCCGATCTGGTTGTCGCGGTAGTGCACCAGCGTCAGCATCCGCAGGCCGCGCGCCTGCAGTTGTGCGATGCGTCCGGCGTCGCCGTCGAGGAAATCGGCCCCCTCCATCGCCAGAATCATGCCGGGGATGCCCGCGGCATGGGCGCTGCGCACATCGTCCGGCGTCAGGCACAGCCGCACCAGCCCACGATCCGCCAGCGCCTGCAGATGGTCGAGCTGGCGCTGGCAACTGGCCCAGGCCTCGCCGGGGGAAAACTCGCGATACGCCCGCAGCCCGCCGTCACCCAGCGTGATGACCTGCACATCGCCCACCCCGTTGAAGACCGAGGCCGCCAGCCCGCCCAAGCGCATGTCGGCGATGCTGGCCTCCTCGAAGGTGCCGCCGATGGTGCGATAAAGCCGCAGCAGAAAACTCAGCCCCTCGGCGCCTTTCAGGAACGTCCGGCCGGGGTGCGCATGTGTGTCCACCACCGGATGCCGGGTCAGGAAGTCCCGCGCCGCGGCCAGTTCGGCGTCGCTCAGGGCAAACCCCACCTCTGCGGGTTGCGGCACCGCCAAGGGGCGCAGACCGAACCAATAGCCCGCCCCACCGGCAGCCCCCAACGCAAGGGCGCTGGCCCCGATCAGACTGCGGCGGCTGGGCATGACAGGCCTCCATCGGGAAAGGACAGGGGAAAGGTGCGCATCAGCGCGGCGTCGAGATCCTCCATCGTCACGGGCAGGCCCAGATCGACCAGACTGGTGACCCCATGCTCGGCAATGCCGCAGGGCACGATGCCGCCAAAATGGCTCAGATCCGGTTCGACGTTGATCGAGATGCCGTGAAAGCTGACCCAGCGACGCAATTTCACCCCGATCGCGGCGATCTTGTCCTCGCGCGGGGTGCCATCCGGCTGCGGCGCCTTGTCGCGGCGCACAACCCAGACGCCCACCCGCCCCGCCCGCCGCTCGCCCGTCACGCTGAACTCGGCCAGCGTGCGGATCACCCAATCCTCGAGCGCATGCACGAAACATCGCACATCCTTGCCGCGCTTGTTGAGGTCGAGCATGACATAGGCCACCCGCTGGCCCGGCCCGTGATAGGTGTATTGCCCGCCCCGCCCGGCGGCAAACACCGGGAAACGGTCCGGCTGCACCAGATCGGCGGGTTTGGCCGAGGTGCCGGCGGTGTAAAGCGGCGGGTGTTCCAGCAACCAGACGGCCTCAGGCGCGGTGCCCGCTGCAATCGCGGCTACCCGCGCCTCCATCGCCGCCAGCGTCGCGGCATAGGGCTGAAGACCCGGCAGATGCTGCCACTCCATGGCGCGTAACTTTCTTTGAACCTTTGGCCGCAGCCTAACGAACCCATGGGCACGGTCAATCGGCGCTTGGCGCGAATCGATCCACGGTCTAACCTTGCTCACCACAAGGTTGCGTTTTTCCAGGAGGGTATTGAACATGACGAAGAAAATCCTGACCACCACCGCGCTGGTCGCTGCGATCATCACCTCGGGCGTCGGGCAGGCCAGCGCCGATATCGGTGACGCCATTGCCGGGGGCATCATCGGCGGCGTCATCGTCGGCGCCATCCAGCGCGACCGTCAGCGCACGCGGGTTGTCTCGGGGGCCACGTCGGCAGCCCGGCAACTGGCGCGTGACGTTCAAACCGCGCTCAACCATTTCTATTTCCACGTCGGCACCCCTGATGGCGTTATGGGCCGCCAGTCGCGCGCCGGGGTGTCGCAGTATCAGGGCTATATGGGCTTTCCGATCACCGGCGAACTGGCCGAGTTCGAGCGGCAGGTGCTGATTACCGCGTATCAGCGGGCGATCTATGGCGGGCCGCAGGTGACGCAGGTGTCGCAAAGCCATCAGGACGGGCTGCGCGGCCTACTCCCGCTGGTCCGGGATGAGATGCTGGGCGTCGCGCCGCGCACCGACACCCTGGCCGCCGCCCCGGCTGCGCCGCTGGTCCCCGCGCCCGAAACCACCAGCGCCGGGTTGCCCAACCTCTTCGGCGCGACGCCGGTGCAGGTCTCGCTGGCCTCGCACTGCAACCGCGTCTCGCTGATCAGCAACGCGAATGGCGGGCTGACCGACATCAACACCATGAGCGACCCGGTTTTCACCCTGAACGAGCAGTTCTGCTTGGCGCGCGGCCATGCCATCGCCGAGGGCGAGGCCATTCTGGCGCAGTATCCCGGCATCAGCCCGCAGGCGGTCGCCGAGCAATGCGCGGGGCTCAGCGCGTCGCTGCAGTCCAGCATCGCCGCGATGTCGTTGCAGGCACGCGATGTGGTGTTGGCGGGCGTGACGCAATCGGTGCTGAACTCCGGGATGAGCGCCGCCGATCTGGCGACCAACGCGCGCATCTGCCTGTCGAACGGCTATGCCAGTGACAGCCTGCCGGTTGCCATCGGCTCGGCGCTGATTCTGGTGGCGCTGGGCGAGACAGCCTATGGCGAATTGCCGGCGCATCACCTGATGCAGGGCATCGGCGCCGCGCAGCGCCGCGATCTGGCCAGCGAGTGGTTTACCGCCAGTGTCCCGGCGGCCGGGGCGTCCTTGACCACGGTCGGTTTCCAGCCGGGCCCGGCGGCGCGGGGCTCGCTGATTCTGGCGGCCGTGGATGGGGTCAACGGTGTGGCTGCGCCGGTTGCGCCGCAGCCGCTGGTGCCGCAGCCGGTGGTCCCCGCTGCCAGCAAGTGATCTGACACGCCTTTGATCTGGCCGGGCCTTACAGCAGCCCGGCCAGTTTCACATCCGGCAGATAGGTCCGGCTGACCGGCAGGGCGCGCCCGTCCTTCAGCGTCAGCACTGCCCGCGCGCCGTCGCGCCGCACCCGCGCCACCTGCGCCAGTGACACCCAATGCGAGCGATGGATCTGCAGGCCCGGCACGCCCTCGGCCTCGGCAATCGCATCCGACAGCCGCAGCAGGATCAGCGCGCGCCCGGTCGTCGTGGTCACCTCGGTATAATGGTCCTGCACGCTCAACGAGACCAGCGTGGCGCGCCGCTCGAACGGCAGGCGGGCCAGCAGGCGGGCGGCGGGCTCGCTGACCGAGGCCGGGGCAGGGGGCGCCGCTGTCACCGCGGCGCGCCGGTTGGTCCAGACCACCGTGCAGGTCACCGCCACGCCGATCAGCGGCGTTCCCGGCCATTGCTGTGCCAATCCCTGCCACGAGAGCAACGCACCGCCCCGCGCCAGAACGGTGACCCCATGCACCACCAGCGAGACCGCGACCCCGACCGCGACGCCTGCGGACAAGGCCTCGATCCAGAATGGCCAGCCCCGCAGTTCGAACCCCAGAATCACCCAAGTGCCGATCAGCCAGCCGGTCGGCGCCGTTGTCAGCACGATTGCGGCCCAATACGCCAGCCGTGCGCCCGGTTGCAGGGTCTCATAGGTGCCAAAGGGGCCTGACAATCCCAGCACGACAGCCACTGCCGCGCTGATCGCCCAATAGGCGGGATTGCGTAAAATGTGAATCACTTCACGAAGCGCGAGTTGCAGGGCGGTGTCGCTCACGCAGGGCTCCTGAGGTTTTGCGCATCCGGGCTGGCAGCATTCAGCGCCGGGCGGCATCTGGGGCGAGGTTCGATGATCCGCCCCCTGCATAGAAAGGTGCCCTGCCGATGGCAACACTTGCCCCCCTTCTCGACGCCGCGCCCGTGGTGCAACTGCATGCCGCCGGTGCGCTGCTGTCCTTGGCCCTCGGGCCGCTGGTGCTGTTTCGCCGCTCGCGCGATCGCTGGCACCGCATCGGCGGCTATGTCTGGATTGCCGCAATGGTGATGACCGCGCTGTCGTCCTTTGGCATCCACGGTTTTGCGATGGTCGGCCCCTTTGGCCCGATCCACCTGTTGTCGGGCTTTACCCTTGTGATGCTGGCGCTGGGACTGCGCGCCGCGATCCAGCGCCGGATCGAGGCGCACCGGCGCATGATGCAGGGGCTCTATCTGTGGTCGCTTGGGGTGGCCGGGCTGTTCACGCTGCTGCCGGGCCGGGTGATGCACCGCGTGGTGTTCGGCAGCGATACGCCGCTGGGCTTTGCCCTCCTGACAGTTTTGGCGCTGCTGATCGGGGTCGGGCTCCGCTGGCGCGGGCGGCTCAGAAACGCGGTTTGAGCGTGCTTTTCGCTCTTCACATCGCGGCGCGAACCCGCTATCAGCGGCGCACCAATCCAGTGCGGTCGTGGCGGAATTGGTAGACGCGCAGCGTTGAGGTCGCTGTGGGCTAACCCCCGTGGAAGTTCGAGTCTTCTCGACCGCACCATTTTCCCGATGAAGAATGAACGCCCGCCCTGCGGGCCTTTATTTTGCCCTTTGCGGGCAATCTGCCCGAAGAATGGGCAGTTTTCAGCCATTTCGCCCGCCAATGCCGCGAAATTCACTGCATTTGTCGCGTTTGGCTGCGCCGTGCTTCACGCTGCGGTTAATGGCTTGAATTGATGCGGACGCGACGGTTTACTGACTGTCAGAACAAGAAAAGCTTCCACAGGGGGAAGATCGGTGACTCAAGGCCGAACCGACGGATTCGTCGTATTTGACCGCGTGCAGAAAAGTTACGACGGCGAGACGCTGGTCGTCAAAGATCTGAACCTGTCGATGCCCAAGGGCGAGTTTCTGACCATGCTGGGGCCGTCGGGCTCGGGCAAGACCACCTGTCTGATGATGCTGGCCGGGTTCGAGACCGCGACACATGGGGAAATCCTGCTCGACGGGCGACCGATCAACAACATCCCGCCGCACAAGCGCGGCATCGGCATGGTGTTCCAGAACTACGCGCTGTTCCCGCACATGACGATCGCGGAAAATCTGGCCTTTCCGCTGGAAGTGCGCGGTCTGGGCAAGTCCGAGCGCGAGGGCAAGATCCGCCGCGCGCTGGAGATGGTGCAGATGGGCGCCTTTGCCACGCGCCGCCCCTCGCAACTGTCTGGTGGCCAGCAGCAGCGCGTCGCCCTCGCCCGCGCGCTGGTATTCGAGCCCGAACTGGTGCTGATGGACGAGCCGCTGGGCGCACTGGACAAGCAATTGCGCGAGCATATGCAGTTCGAGATCAAGCACCTGCACGATTCGCTGGGCATTACCGTGGTCTATGTCACGCACGATCAGGGCGAGGCGCTGACGATGTCCGACCGGGTCGCGGTGTTCAACGACGGCCGCATTCAGCAACTGGCGCGGCCCGAGGATCTCTATGAGCGCCCCGACAACAGCTTTGTCGCGCAGTTCATCGGCGAGAACAACAAGCTCGACGGCGTGGTGGAAACCATCGAGGGCCAGCGCTGCACCGTTCGGCTGGATGATGGCACGCTGATCGACGCCCAGCCGGTGAACGTCACCCGCCCCGGCGAGCGCACCCGCGTTTCGATCCGCCCCGAGCGCGTCGAATCGAACCCGGACCGGCTGGCCGCGGATTCGCATCTGATCGACGCCGAGGTGCTGGAGTTCATCTATATGGGCGACACATTCCGCGTTCGCCTGCGCGTCGCGGGGCACGAGGATTTCGTGATGAAGTATCGCAATGCGCAGGATCAGCGCCGCGTGGCTGCCGGGGACCGCATCCGCATCGGCTGGCGCCCCGAGGACTGCCGCGCGCTGGACGCCTGAAGTATCGCGCCGTCCGCGCCCGCAGGATGGCACGCTGGACAAGCGGGCAGGTTCGACAAGGGAGACTTCCGATGAAACTGAAGACCGTTCTGAAAGGGGCCGTCGGCGCACTGGCGCTGAGCACCGGCGCCGGCATGGCCCAGATGGCCAACGACATGACCGTGGTGTCCTGGGGCGGGGCCTATCAGGCCAGCCAGGTGAACGCCTATCTGGAACCCTACCGCGCGCTGCACCCGGAATTCTCGTATATCACCGACGAAAGCTCGAATGACGCCGTGGCGCGGATGAGGGCGATGGCCGAGGCCAACAACATCACCTGGGATCTGGTTGACGTCGAGGCCGCCGACGCGCTGCGTCTGTGCGACGAGGGTCTGGCGATGCCGATCGACGGCGCGACCCAGCTGGCTCCGGCGCCCGATGGCACCTCGGCCGACGAGGACTTTGGTGCAACCCGCGTGTCCGAGTGCTTCATCCCGCAGATCGTGTTCTCGACGACCTTTGGCTATCGCACCGACATGGTGCCGGCCGGTGTCGCCCCGCCGACCGACGCCTGCGCGGTGTTCGACACCACGACCTATCCGGGCCGCCGCGCGCTGAACCGCCGCCCGATCGGCAACATGGAATGGGCGCTGCTGTGCGACGGCGTGGCGATGGCCGATGTCTATGACCTGCTGGAAACCGAAGAGGGCCTGACCCGCGCCTTCGCCATGCTCGACACCATCAAGGATCAGACGATCTGGTGGTCGGCCGGTGCGGAAACCCCGCAACTGCTGGCCGATGGCGAGATCTTCATGGGCTCGACCTATAACGGTCGTCTGTTCGCGGCGATCGCCGAGCAGGGCCAGCCGATCGGCATGGCCTGGGGCTATCAGATGATGGACCTCGACGGTTGGGTCGTTCCGGCCGGTCTCGCGCCCGAGCGTCTGGCCCGCGTGATGGACTTCCTCTATTTCGGCACCGACACCCAGCGTCTGGCCGATCAGGCCGCCTATATCTCGTATGGTCCGGCCCGTGCCTCGTCAGCGCCGCTGGTTGGCACCCACGCCACGCTGGGCATCGAGATGGCGCCGCACATGCCGACCGACCCGGCCAACAATGCTGGCGCCTTTGTCACCAACTATCTGTGGTGGGCTGACTATCGCGACGAGATCGACGCCCGCTTCCAGGCCTGGCTGGCGCAGTAATCCGGCCTGACCGGCCCCGCCGCCGTGCGGGGCCGGTCATTACGCCATCGCCGGTTCCCGCAACGAACGACGGGGACCGGCACCGTCAGGGATACGCCGATGACCTCCACCGATGCCGACAGCCTGATCCTGCGCGGTGGCGAGCCGCTCAAGCGCAGCCTCGCCCGTGCCCTGTTCCGTCAGAAGATGCGCGCGCTCTTGCTGATCGCGCCCCTGCTGGCCTTCATCGTGCTGGGGTTCCTGCTGCCGATTGGCACGATGCTGTTTCGCTCGGTGGAAAACGCCGTCGTCGAGGAAACGCTGCCGCTGACCGTCGCCGCGCTGGCAGACTGGGACATCGACAGCACCGAATTGCCGCCCGAATCGACCTATCGCGCGCTGGTGGCTGACCTGCAGGTCGCCATCGAGAACCGCTCGGCCCTGACTCTGGCGCGGCGAATGAATTTCGAGACCGCGGGTTTCACCACCATGCTGCGCCGCGCCCAGCGCGAGTTGCCGTCGTGGAATCTGGACACCGATGGCCCGTTCCGCGACCGCATGATCGACCAGCACCGCGACTGGGGCGCGGTCGAGACCTGGCGCGCGCTCAAGGCCTATAGCGGCAGCCTGACCACCGGCTATTACCTTGCGGCGATGGATTACACGATGGTCAGCGGCCATGTCGCGCCGATGCCCGACAACCAGTCGCTGCACCAGATGCTGTTCTGGCGCACGGCCTGGATGAGCGGCGTGATCTGCGGTCTGGCGTTGCTACTGGGCTATCCGATTGCCTATCTTCTGGCCAACGTCCGGGAACGCAACGCCAACCTGCTGATGATTCTGGTGCTCTTGCCGTTCTGGACCTCGCTGCTGGTGCGAACCTCGTCGTGGAAGGTGCTGCTGCAGGATCAGGGCGTCATCAACCAATTGCTGGTCTGGTCCGGCGTGATCTCGGATGCGAACCGGCTGGCGATGGTCAACAACAAGTTCGGCGTGATCATCGCCATGACGCATATCCTGCTGCCCTTCATGATCCTGCCGCTCTATTCGGTGATGAAGACGATCCCGCCGACCTATGTGCGCGCGGCCAAGTCGCTGGGCGCGAATGACTGGACGGCCTTCTGGCGGGTGTATTTCCCGCAAACCGTGCCGGGGATCGGCGCCGGAGCGATCCTCGTCTTCATCATGGCGGTCGGTTACTACATCACGCCCGAACTGGTCGGCGGCCCCTCGGGCATGTTCATCTCGAACCGCATCGCGCACCAATGGTATGTCTCGGGCAACTGGGGGCTGGTCGGCGCGCTGGGCACGATCCTGCTGCTGGCGGTGCTGGTGCTCTATTGGGTCTATGACAAGGTTGTCGGCATCGACAACGTCAAGCTGGGGTAAGGCACATGGCGCTTCCAAGCTACGCTTCGCCCCTGCAGCGGGTCTGGCACTATACGTTTCGCGTGCTCTGCGGGTTGATCTTCTTTTTCCTGATCTTCCCGATTCTGGTGATCGTGCCGCTGTCGTTCAACGCGCAGGACTTCTTCACCTTCACCCGCGAGATGCTGGCGCTGGACCCGGCCGGGTTCTCGCTCAAGCATTACCGCGATTTCTTTACCAACCCCGATTGGCAACTGGCGACGCGCAACTCGCTGACCATCGCCCCGGTGGCGACGCTGCTGTCGGTCTCACTGGGCACACTGGCAGCGATTGGCCTGAGCCAGAGCCATGTGCCCTTTCGCCGGGCGATCATGGCCATCCTGATCTCGCCGATGATCGTGCCGCTGATCATCTCGGCGGCGGGAATGTATTTCTTCTTTTCCGCCATCGGCTTGCAGGGGACGTTCTGGGGCGTCGTGCTGGCGCATGCGATTCTGGGGATTCCCTTTGTCATCATCACGGTAACGGCGACACTGGTGGGGTTCGACCGCTCGTTGACCCGGGCCGCGGCCAGCATGGGGGCGGGGCCGCTGCGGACCTTCTGGAAGGTACAACTGCCGCTGATCCTGCCGGGGGTGATCTCGGGCGGGCTGTTCGCGTTCATCACCTCGTTTGATGAGGTGGTGGTGGTGATCTTTGTCGGCTCGGCGGCACAGCAGACCTTGCCCTGGCAGATGTTCATCGGGCTGCGCGAGCAGATCAGCCCGACGATTCTGGCGGTGGCGACGCTGATGGTGGCGCTGTCGATCCTGCTGCTGGCAACGCTGGAGATGCTGCGCCGTCGCAACGAGCGGTTGCGGGGGCTGACGCCGGCGTGATTGGGGGGCTGCTCGCCCCCGTCGCCATTGTCTCTCGGACCAATGGCGCGACAATGACGACCCCCCAGCCAAGGGGCCCACGGGCCCCTTTGGAAACCCCGTGGATGTTTGAGGAGCAAAGAGGGTCAGGCCAGCAGGGCGAGTTTGTCCTCGACAAAGCGCATCAGGTCGGCGGCCGGGCGGGCGCCAGACAGCCGGGCGACTTCGCGACCCTCGGCGAAAAGGATAAAGGCCGGGATGCCGCGGATGTTGTAGCGCACGGTGGCGTCAGGGTTCGACTGGGTGTCGATCTTGGCCAGCCGGACGCGCGGCGACAGGGCGCGGGCGGCCTTTTCGAATTCGGGCGCCATCGCCCGGCAGGGGCCGCACCAGGGCGCCCAGAAATCGACCAGCAGCGGCAGATCGTCGGATTTCGCCGCCTTTTCCAGCGTGCGGAAGTCCAGTTGCGCCACCTTGCCGTCGACCAGCGCGTGGCCACAGGTGCCGCATTTCGGCGTGCTGGCGACCTTGTCGGCGGGGAACTGGTTGACCTGGCCGCAGTCGGTGCAGGTCAGGCGGAGTTTCTGGGTCATGTCGGCCTCATGCATTCAGCGGGTTGAATGTGAGATGGGGCCGAGGGGGCCCACTGTCAAGAGGGGTCGCGCGGCGGGCGGGCGCGGTAGACCGGCAGTCGCCAGCCAAAGGACATCGAGCCTGCGCGCAACAGGAAGGTCATCGCGGCGCAGGCCAGCAGCGCAGGCGGCGTGGACCCCATCACCTGCTGCACCCCCAGCGCCATCAGTGCGCCTGCAAAGGCCGCCGACAGATAGAGTTCGCCCTGACGCAGCACCAGCGGCACCTCGTTGCAGACCACGTCGCGCATCAGACCGCCAAAGGCCCCGGTGACCATGCCCATGATCAGCACCACGCCGGGCCCATGCCCGAGGCTGAGCGCCACGCCGACACCCGCAGGCACGGCGACGGCCAGCGCCCCGGCATCCAGCCAGTCGATCGCCCGGCGGCGGCTTTCCAGCCGGTGCGCGGTAAAGAACACCAGCACGGCCGCCGCACAGGCGGTGCCGATATACCAGGGGTTGGCGATCCAGAACACCGTGTCGCGATTGAGCAGCACGTCGCGCACCGTGCCGCCTCCGACAGCCGTCAGCGCGGCGATGAACAGAAAGCCGACGATGTCCAGTTGCGCCCGGCTGGCCACCAACGCCCCGGTGAGCGCAAAGATGAAGACCGCGACGTAATCGAGCACCGCCAGCAGGGTCATTTGAACGGTGCCATCCCGGCGCGGGCCAACTCGTCCGCGCGCTCGTTTTCCGCATGACCGGCATGGCCCTTGATCCAGGCCCAGGTCACCCGATGCGAAAGCTGTGCCGCGTCAAGGCGTTGCCAGAGGTCGGCGTTTTTCACCGGCTTCTTGTCGGCGGTTTTCCAGCCGTTGCGCTTCCAGCCATGGATCCAGGTGGTGACGCCGTTCTTCACATAGGCCGAGTCGGTGGTGATGGTGATGGCGGCGGCGCGGGTCAGCGATTCCAGCGCGGAAATCGCCGCCATCAGCTCCATCCGGTTGTTGGTGGTCAGCGCCTCGCCGCCCTGCAGGGTGCGCTCCTTGATGACTTGCCCGCCGTCCAATGCGCGCATCAGCACACCCCAGCCCCCCGGTCCGGGGTTGCCCGAGCAGGCGCCGTCGGTCCAGGCGTAAAGTTCAGCCATCAGGCGCGCTCCATCGCGAGGCGCAGGCCGAGGGCGGCAAAGGACAGCGCAAAGGCGCGGCGCAGCCCGGTCATCAGCCGCTCAGAGCCCAGAATCACCTGCCGACCCGAGGCCGCCAGCCCGGCATAGGCCAGAAACACCGCCAACGTCATCGCGGCAAAGCCGAGGCCGAGTTCGACCATCATCGCGGTGCTGGCACCCTGCGCGGGCAGGAACTGAGGCAGGAAGGCGACGAAGAACAGCGGTAGCTTTGGGTTCAGGATGTTCAGCAGCACGCCGCGCCCGATGATGCGGGTGGCCGGGGCAGGGGCGGCGGGGACGATATCCATGCCGCCCGTGCCGCGCAGCACCGCCCAGGCCATCCACAGCAGATAGGCGACGCCCGCGTATTTCACCGTCTGGAACAGCAGCGCGCTGGTCAGCAGCACCGCCGCCAGCCCGGCCAATGCCACCGCCAGATGCAGCACGGTCGCCAGCGTGCAGCCAATCGAGGCCCAGACCCCGGCCCGCCAGCCGCCGCCCAGTGTCACCGACAGGGTATAGACCACGCCAATACCGGGGGTGACGCAGACGATGAACGCGGTCAGCAGGAATTCGGGGGTCATGGGGGCTCCGGTCAGGCGCGCAGGATACGCGGGACTTTGAATTCGATGTCCTCGACGGCGGTCTCGACCAACTCGCGCGTCAGGTCATAGCGGACGGCGAAGGCGTCGATCACCTCGTTGATCAGCAGTTCCGGCGCCGAGGCGCCCGCCGTCAGCCCGACCGAACGCGCGCCGCTCAGCGCCCGCCAGTCGATGTCATCCGCGCGCTGGATCAGTTGCGCATAGGCACACCCGGCAGCGCGGCCGACCTCGACAAGACGGCGCGAGTTCGAGGAGTTCGGCGCACCGATCACCAGAAGCGCGTCGATGCGCCCGGCAATCGCCTTGACGGCGGCCTGCCGGTTGGTGGTGGCGTAACAGATGTCTTCCTTGTGCGGGCCGATGATGGAAGGAAAGCGCGCCTGCAGCGCGGCGACGATCCCGGCGGTGTCATCGACGGAAAGCGTGGTCTGTGTGATGAAGGCCAGCCGCGCCGGGTCACGCGGCGCCAGATGCGCCACATCCTCGACGGTTTCGACCAGCAGCACCTCACCTTCGGGCAATTGACCCATCGTGCCAATGGTTTCCGGGTGGCCTGCGTGGCCGATCATCACCATCTGCAGGCCCGCCTCATGGTGGCGCTCGGCCTCGATATGCACCTTCGAAACCAAGGGGCAGGTGGCATCGACAAAGACCATCTGCCGGGCCAGCGCCGCAGCGGGCACCGATTTGGGCACGCCATGGGCAGAAAAGATCACCGGTCGGTCATCTGGGCAGTCGTCCAGGTCCTCGACAAACACCGCGCCTTGCGCGCGCAGGCTGTCGACGACAAACTTGTTGTGCACGATCTCATGGCGCACGAAAACCGGCGCGCCCCATTTGGCCAGCGCCATCTCGACGATCTTGATCGCGCGGTCCACACCGGCGCAAAAACCGCGCGGCGCAGCAAGATACAGGGTCAGGGGGGGTCTGGTCATCGCGCTCTCCGTCCTGTGGTCAGACCTAGTGCCAGACGCGCCTCAGGTCCAGCCCCTCAGCCCCGCCACGATCAGCACGCAAAGCGCCAACCGACACCGGCCAGCGCACAGCCCCCCGGCGGCCGCCCGCGTCGCCAGAGCAGCGTCAGGTCATGGTCGATCTGCGTGGTGAACCGGGCGATCAACTCTGGCTCGATCACCGGATTGGCCGCAGCGACGGCAAGACCGTGCCCTGCAGGGCGTAATCCCCTAGCAGCGCTGCGTGATTGGCCAGATGCAGGGCCAGAAACAGACCGCCCATCGCCAGTGTCAGCGCCGCGATCCACGGCTGATGCTGATGGCCTAGACCGGCGCCGTGCATCTGCGGGTTGCCGACCGCGCGGCGTTGGCCGGGGATCTGGGCGCGCTGCTGGCGGCGCTCAACCGCCCGTCAGACCCGCGGTAACAGCGGCCAACACCAGATAGCGCCCGGTCTTGGCCAACCCGACCAGTGCCACGAATTGCCAAAGTCCCATGCGCATGGCCCCCGCCAGCACCGTCGTCAGGTCGATCACCGGCAGGAAACTGCCCAGCAACGACCAATGGCCCCAGCGGTGCCACCAGCCCTGCGCGCGGGCGAATTGCGCCTCGGGGATGCGCAGCCAGCGGTGCGCACCCGCTGATTCTAGCCGCCAGCCCAGCCAGTAGTTGACCAGCGCGCCCAACGTATTGGCCACCGAGGCGATGGCGATCAGCAGCCAGACCGGGGCAAGTCCCGCCAGTTGCAACCCGACGAACACCGGCTCCGAGGAAAACGGCAGCACCGTCGCCGCGACAAAGGCCGCGGCGAACAGTCCCGAAAGGGCGGCGATCAGGCTCAGGCCGGGGTGTCCGTCGGCGCTTCGGCCATGTCGTCACGCGTCAGACGCGGCTCACGCGGGGGGCGCCCGATCACGTCGCGCAGCTCGTCGAGTTCGATGAAATTGTCGGCCTGACGGCGCAGTTCGTCAGCGATCATCGGCGGCTGGCTGCGGATGGTCGAGACCACCGACACCCGAACGCCCTGACGCTGCAGACTTTCCACCAGCGGGCGAAAATCGCCATCGCCCGAGAACAGCACGGCATGGTCGATGCGATTCGCGAGTTCCATCGCGTTGACCGCCAGTTCGATGTCCATGTTGCCCTTGACCTTACGCCGACCCATCGAGTCGGTGTATTCCTTGGCCGGCTTGGTCACCATCGTATAGCCGTTGTAGTTCAGCCAGTCGATCAACGGACGAATCGGCGAATAATCGTCGTTCTCCAGCAATGCCGTATAGTAGAACGCCCGCAGCAGTTTGCCGCGGCGCATGAACTCCTGGCGCAAGAGCTTGTAGTCGATGTCGAAGCCCAGGGCCTTGCCTGCCGCAAAGAGATTGGCCCCGTCAATGAACAGCGCAAGACGCTCATCTTTGTAAAACATCGATTTTCCTTTCAAATTCCTTGCGTTACTCGTAATTTACCAGCGTGCGCACGCGCCGGGCACCCACCAGGGACCCATTCGCAAACGCGCATGTCAGGAACCTAGTCGTGCATCCGACCCTTCGCAACCGCTTCATACTGGCCTTGGGCAGCAATGCAACGGCAGACGTGGCGTCGAATGCCTTACTACTTAGGGATGCTTTGGCAAGGATCAAGAAGGCCGGGCTCATGCCGCTGGCGGTGAGCCGTTTCTGGCGCACGCCGGCCTTTCCCGCCGGGGCCGGGCCGGACTTTGTCAACGCCTGCGCGCTGGTCGACTCCGCAATGCCGCCTGATGCCGTTCTGTCGGTCCTGCACGGCATCGAGGCGGCGATGGGCCGGGTTCGCACGACCCGCTGGGCGCAGCGGGTGATCGACATTGACCTCTTGGCAGCCGAGGATGCCGTCCTGCCGGATCGCCAGACCGTCGCGCACTGGATCGACCTGCCCCCCGACGCGCAGGCCGTCCAGACCCCGCCCGGCCTGATCCTGCCGCACCCAAGGCTGCATCAGCGTGGCTTTGTGCTGGTGCCGATGGCCGAGGTGGCGCCAGACTGGCACCATCCGCTGCTGGGGCTGAGCGTGGCGCAGATGCTGGCTGCGCTTGACCCGGCGGAAATCGCCGCAATCGCCCCGATTTGACCCATGCCCCGTTTCGCGCGCTTGTCATTGCCGGGAAATGCCGCTAAGGGCTACGGGCTGATCCTCCCCTTTCTCCCAGATGGAGTGCTTCATGGCCCGCGTGACGGTCGAAGATTGCGTTGACAAGGTCCCGAACCGCTTCGAGCTGGTGATCCTGGCTGCCCACCGCGCGCGTGAAATCGCCGCCGGGTCGCCGATCACGCTGGAGCGCGACAACGACAAGAACCCCGTCGTCGCCCTGCGCGAGATCGCCGAGGAAACCCAGGCCGCCGCCCCGCTGCGCGAGCGTCTAATCGAGAGCATGCGCACCCAGAACGAGGTGGACATGCCCGAGGATGACGACATGGCGATGCGGATGGGCGGCAATGGCGACCGCCCTGCGCTCGACGACATGAGCGAAGAGCAGATGCTGCGCCAATTGGTCGCAGCCCAGGTCGAACAGGACTGACGATGGCGCGGGCAGGATCGCAACGTGATCACGCCCGATGACCTGGTTGCGCTGGTTCGCAACTATAATCCCGGTTGCGACGAGGCGCTGATCCGTCGCGCTTGGGATTATGGCGAGGCCATGCATGCCGGGCAGATGCGGCATTCGGGCGAGCGGTATTTCACCCATCCGGTCGCCGTCGCCTCGATCCTGACCGAGATGCAGCTTGACGATGCCACCATCGTCACCGCGCTGCTGCACGACACCATCGAAGACACCCGCTCGACCTATGTCGAGGTCGAAAAGCTGTTCGGCCACGAAGTCGCCGAACTGGTCGAGGGCGTCACCAAGCTGACCAACCTGCAACTGCCCTCGGAAGCCAAAAGCACCGAAGCCAAGCAGGCCGAGAACGTGCGCAAGCTGTTGATGGCGATGTCGCGCGACCTGCGGGTGATCCTGGTCAAGCTGGCCGACCGGCTGCACAACATGCGCACCATCCGCTCGATGCGGGTGGAAAAGCAGGCGCAAAAGGCCCGCGAGACGATGGACATCTATGCGCCGCTGGCCGGGCGCATGGGCATGCAGTGGATGCGCGAGGAACTCGAGGATCTGGCGTTCCGCGTCCTCAACCCCGAGGCCCGCAATTCGATCCTTCGCCGCTTCATCACCTTGCAGCGCGAATCCGGCGACGTGATCCCCCGCATCACCGCCGATATCCGCAACGAGATGGAAAAGGCCCGACTGGAAGGCACGGTCTTTGGCCGGGCGAAAAAGCCCTATTCCGTCTGGCGCAAGATGCAGGAAAAGGATCTGGCCTTTTCCCGCCTGTCCGACATCTATGGCTTTCGCATCATCGTCGAGGACGTATCCGAATGTTATCAGGCGCTTGGCCTGATCCACCAGCGCTGGCGCGCGGTGCCCGGTCGGTTCAAGGACTATATCAGCCAGCCCAAGTCGAACGGCTATCGGTCCATCCACACCACGGTATCCGGCCGCGACGGCAAGCGGGTCGAGGTGCAGATCCGCACCCGCCAGATGCACGAGGTCGCCGAGGCCGGCGTCGCCGCGCATTGGGCCTACAAGGACGGCACCCGCACGGCCAACCCCTTTGCCGTCGATCCGGCCAAATGGATCGCCAGCCTGACCGAACGGCTAGAAGGCGAGGACCACGACGAGTTCCTCGAACACGTCAAGCTCGAGATGTATGCCGATCAGGTGTTCTGCTTCACGCCCAAGGGCGACGTGGTGCCCCTGCCGCGCGGTGCGACGCCGCTCGATTTCGCCTATGCGATCCACACCCGGATCGGCAATGCCACCGTTTCGGCCAAGGTGGACGGGCTGCGCGTGCCGCTCTGGACCCGGCTGCGCAATGGCCAGTCGATCGAGATCATCACCGCCGAGGGCCAGCGCCCGCAGGCCTCGTGGATCGAACTGGTGCACACCGGGCGGGCCAAGGCTTCGATCCGCCGCTCGCTGCGCGAGGAAGACCGCGAGCGCTTTGTCAAACTGGGCCGTGAATTGTCGCGGGTCGCGTTCGAGCGCGTCGGCCGCAAGATGACCGAAAAGGCGCTCGACGCTGCCGCGCGGGCCATGGCGATCAAGGACCCGGCCGACCTGCTGGCGCGCGTCGGCACCGCCGAGATTTCCGCGCGCTCGGTTGTCGAGACGCTGTATCCCGAAACCCGCGCATTGGTCGAACTCGCCGTCGCACCGGGGGCCGCGGTTGTCGGTCTGGCGCCGGATGTGCCGTTTCGCCGCGCGCCCTGCTGCCAGCCGGTCCCGGGCGAGCGCATCGTCGGCATCACCTATCGCGGCAAGGGCGTCGTCGCCCATGCCATCGACTGCGAGGCCTTGGCCGGGTTCGAGGCGCAGCCCGAACGCTGGATCGACCTGCATTGGCAAGAGGGCAAGCACCGCGCCGTGCATGGTGTTTCGCTGAATGTCACCATTTCGAATGCGGCGGGGGTTCTGGGCCGGGTCTGCACCTTGATTGGCGAGCAGGGCGCCAATATCTCGGATCTGACCTTTCTGGATCGCAAGCCCGATTTTTTCCGTATTTTCACCGAGATCGAAGTATCCGATGTTGAACACCTGCACCGGATCCTGACCGTGCTCTCGGCCGAAAGCGATGTCGCCCAGGTCAGCCGCGTGCGCGATCCGACTGCCCAACCGTAACGCCTAACCCCGGACTCCGTGCGTGATTTTCAAGCGCCGAAACCCCAGAACGACGCTGCGCACCGTGGCCGAGTTCTTTTGGCCACGCGGCGGCTGGCGGCGGGCGGCGACCTATGTCCTGCACCGGATGCGACGGCTGCCCGACTCGCCCGAGCGCATCTGCATCGGCATCGCCGCCGGGGTCTATGTCTCGTTCCTGCCGATCTGGGGTCTGCATTTCCTTTCGGCGGCGACCGTGGCCTGGATCTTTCGCGGCAATATCCTCGCCGCGCTGCTGGGCACCTTCTATGGCAATCCGATCACCTTTCCGCTGATGGCGGTCAGCGCGCTGGAAACCGGGCACTGGTTGGTGGGCGGCGAGGTCCGCCTGACCGTCGGCGCGACCTTGCACGCCATCGGCGAGGCCGGGGGCGAGTTCTGGCACAATGTGATGACCACGATCACCGGCGAACCGGCGCATTGGTCGCGCATCGTCGAGGTGTTCCATGAGGTCTATCTGCCGTATTTCCTTGGCGGCGTGGTGGCCGGCATCCCCTTTGCACTGGCGACCTATTACATCCACCTGCCTTTGATCCGCGCCTATCAGAAGATGCGGCAAAAGCGCCTGAAACACCGCTTCGAGGCCGCGCGCGAACGCCAGCGCGCCGCCCAAACCGGAGAGCCGACATGACCACCCCGCCGATCCGTCTGGGCGTCAACATCGACCACGTCGCCACGCTGCGCAATGCGCGCGGCTCGGCCTATCCCGACCCGGTGCGCGCGGCGCTGCTGGCCCAAGAGGCCGGCGCCGACGGCATCACCGCCCATCTGCGCGAGGACCGTCGCCACATCATCGACAGCGATATCGAGCGGTTGATGGCGGCGATTTCTGTGCCCCTGAACTTTGAAATGGCGGCGACGGCGGAAATGCAGGCCATCGCCCTGCGCCACCGGCCGCATGCGGTCTGTCTGGTGCCCGAAAAGCGCGAGGAGCGCACCACCGAGGGTGGGCTCAATGTCGCGGATGACGCCAACCGGCTGGCCGATTTCATCGCGCCGCTGCGCGCGGCGGGCAGCCGGGTGTCGCTGTTCATCGGCCACGATCCCCGCCAGATCGAGGCCGCCGCGCGCATCGGTGCCCCGGTGATCGAGTTGCACACCGGGCGCTATTGCGATCTTGTCGCCGAGGGGCACGCCGACGAGGCCGCGCTGGAACTCGCCGGGCTGCTCCGCGGCGTGCGGCTGGCTGCGTCGCTGGGGCTCGAGGTGCATGCAGGCCACGGGCTGAGCTTTGTCACCGTCAGCCCCTTTGCCGCCATGGCCGAAATCCGCGAGTTGAACATCGGCCATTTCCTGATTTCCGAGGCGGTGTTCATCGGGCTGGGTCCGGCAATTGCACACATGCGGCGGCTGATGGACGCGGCGCGGATGGAGGGTTGAAAACCCGCTCAACGGCGCATGTTCCTGTTGCGTTCGTATTCCGGCCCTGTCAGACTGCGGTTGAAACCCTGACAATCCGGTGCCGAAATGCCGCTGCATGACCTGATTCCCATCCTGATCGGCTGGGCGATTGCCATTGCCTCGCCCGGTCCTGCCACGCTGGCGATTTCCGGCACCGCGCTGTCCGCCGGTCGGGCGCGCGGTCTGGCGGTGGCGCTGGGCGTGGTGACCGGCTCGGCCGTCTGGGCGCTGGTCGCCGGGTTGGGCCTCGGCGCGGTGATGTTGGGCCACGCGTGGATGATCGAGGCGCTGCGCTATGGCGGTGCGGCCTATCTGGCGTGGTTGGCGTGGAAATCCGCGCGCTCGGCCCTGCGGTCGGGCGCGGCTGCCAATGCCGCCGCCCCGGTGGAAAGCCTGCGCCGCGCCTGGGCGCGCGGGGCGCTGATCCACCTGACAAACCCCAAGGCCGCGCTGTTCTGGGGCGCGATTTTTGCCGTGGTGATCCCCGCCGGGTCGCCCGCGTCGGTGCTCTGGCAGGTTGGTCTGTCCTGCCTCGGGGTCTCGGTGGTCACCTTTACACTGATGGCGCTGGCCTTTTCCTCGCGGCCGCTGGCCTGGGCCTGGCTGCGTGCGCGCCGGGTGTTCGACGCCGCGTTTGCGCTGCTGTTCGGGCTGGCGGCGCTGCGGGTGTTGACCGCCCGCCTGACACCCGCCTGAACCGACCGAAGGGGTCCCCCGATGCTGCGCCTTGTTGTCCTCTGCCTCGTCCTCGCGCTGCCGTCTCTGGCGGTGGCGCAGGTTGTCACCGATTGCGAACCCTCGCTGGCGCAGGCGCGCAGCATCGCCGAGCCTTGGGAGGACAACATCCTGTCCCTCGCCAATGGCGATGTGCGGCTGGCGGTGATCGACGCGATCGAACCCGGCGCGGTGCCCTTTCACCTGATGGTTCTGACGCCGCCCTATGACGAACTGGGCGCGCGGCTGTGCTGGGTGGTCAGCCTTGATGCGCAGGGCTTCGGCTTTTCCGCCTTGACGCTGGCCGGGTTGCTCAAGGACAGCGATTCCGCCGGTCGGCTGGTGCTGACCCTACAGGCTGCCCGCTGGAACGACAGCACCGGCGGCCCTGACCCCGCCCTGCTGCACATCGTGATCGACCCGCAGACCGGCGAGGTCTCGGCCCGGTTGGACTGACCGCTGCCTGCGATTTGATCGGCGCACCGGTTGCCTGTGATGCCGCGCCGGGCGATGATGCACCACCCTGACCGGAGGATGCGATGCACCGCCTGACCCTTGCCCTGTGTCTGACCCTGCCGTTGGCGGCCCAAGCGCAGTCGATCAGCGACTGCGACTGGGTCGGCAACCCGGCCAATATCGCCGAACCGTGGGAGGTCAATTCCCGCACCTTTGCCAATGGCGCGATCCGCGTCGCGTTGCTGGACACCGGGGGCGAGCCGGTCTGCTGCTCGGCGCATCTCTTGATCCTCGCGCCGTCGGGCGGGCAGGACGCGCCGGTTTACCGCCAGTGCCTTGTCGCCTCGGCGCAGCCCGGTTCGGGGTTCTATTCCATGGATGTGCCCGGCATCAGCGCCAGCTATGACCCGGCCAAGGGGCTCTTGCTGTCGGTGCCGCTGACCCATTGGCATCAGGGCGTCGAGACCGGCGCGCCCCCCATCGCCGAACGCATGGAGATCCGCATCAATCAGGCGACCGGCGCCGTGGTGATCGAGTGATTCTGGGGATCGGCACCGATCTGGCCAACATCGACCGCATCTCGCGCACGCTCGAGCGGTTTGGCGACCGTTTCCGTCATCGGGTCTTTACCGAGACCGAGTTGCTCAAGGCCAGTCGCCGCGCCGACGAGGCGGGCACGCTGGCCAAACGCTGGGCCGCCAAGGAGGCCTGTTCCAAGGCGCTGGGCACCGGTCTGGCGATGGGAATTTCTTGGAAGGACATGGCCGTCACCAACCGGCGCGGTGGCCAGCCGGAAATGGCGCTGACCGGCTGGGCGGCCGAGCGGCTGGCGGCTCTGACCCCGCCGGGGCACGACGCCGTGGTGCATGTCTCGCTGACCGATGACCACCCCTGGGCGCAGGCCTTCGTGGTGATCGAGGCCCGCCCCCGGACCTGAGCCCATCTGTCCCATCGGCCACCTGCCGCCACGGCAGAGCACGACCCCCTTGCCAGTGGCGGGGGGAATCAATGAGGATGCGCGCAGGGAGGACCCATAATGAAAACACTGATTCTGACACTGACCGCCGCGCTGACCCTTGGTGCCAACGCCGCCTTTGCCGACCCGGCCGAGGGCCGCTGGCGCACGCAGGCGGACGACAACGGCAATTCGGGCGTGATCGAGATCACGCTGTGCGGCGACCGGCTCTGCGGCACGCTGATCGAGTCGCGCCGCGCCAATGGCGAGACCTTTGCCTCGCCCAACAACGGCCGCCGGATCGTCTGGGACATGGAGCCTCGCGGCAACGGCTCGTATCGCGACGGCCAGATCTGGGCACCGGACCGCGACCAGACCTATTCCTCGCGCATGGACATGGCGGGCGATACGCTGACCGTGGCGGGCTGCGTGCTGTTCATCTGCCGCGAACAGGAATGGACGCGCGACCGCTGATGGGCTGATTGCGCAGCTTTCGGGTCGCCATCGGCCCGAGCAACCGGGCAGACCGGGCGCCTGAGACGAATGGAGTGCCCGCATGTCCGGAGCCGACTGGCTGCGCCTGATCCTGCTGTCCCTGCTCTGGGGTGGCTCGTTCTTCTTTGTTGGCGTCGCCGCGCCGGTGCTGCCGCCCTTTACCATCGTGCTCGCCCGCGTCGGGCTGGCGGCGCTGGTCTTGGCGGCGGCGCTGCCGCTGCTGGGACTGCCGTTTCCGCGCGGGCGCCGGGTCTGGCAGGCGCTGGCGGTGATGGGGGTGCTGAACAACCTCATCCCATTCAGCCTGTTCGTGCTGGCGCAGGGCCAGATCGGCAGCGGGCTGGCCTCGATCTTGAACGCGACAACGCCGCTCTGGGGCATCGTTGTCGCGCATCTGGCGCAGGACGAGCGCCTGACCCCGCGGCGGGGTCTGGGTGTTGCGGTCGGCTTTGCCGGGGTGGCGGTGATGATGGGGCGCGGCGAGGGCGGTGCCCTCTGGGCGCAGGCCGCCTGTCTGGGCGCGGCGCTGAGTTATGCGGTGGCCAGCGTCTGGGGTCGACGGTTCCGCGGCCTTGGGCTTGCGCCGCTGAGCGCGGCCTTTGGTCAGGTCAGCGTTGCCGCGCTGGTGCTGCTGCCGCTGGTTCTGCTGGTTGAGCAACCCTGGACCCTGCCGATGCCCGCGCCGGGGGTCCTGGCGGCGCTGGTCGGGCTGGCGGTGTTGTCCACCGCGCTGGCCTATGGGCTCTATTTCGGCCTGATTGCCAGCGCCGGGGCGGTGAATGCCTCGCTGGTGACCTTTCTGATCCCGGTCAGCGCAGTGGCACTGGGCGTGGCCTTTCTGGACGAGGCGCTGGCCGCGCGACACCTCGCCGGGCTGGCACTGATCGCGCTGGGGCTGGCGGTGATCGACGGGCACCTGCTGGCCCGGCGCCGCGCCCCCGGCTGAGGGCGCACGCTGCATATCAAGCCACGATGAAAGGGCGGCTCAGGCGAGGCTCAGCGAGACCCGGCGGTTCTGCTTGCCCTTCTTCTCGATCTTGCCGAGGGTGACCCGGCCGGTCTCGCCGGTGCGCGCGACATGGGTGCCGCCGCAGGGTTGCAGGTCGATCTGCTGCGTGGCCGAGCCGATGCGCACCAGCCGCACGCGGCCCTGACCGACCGGCGGGCGCACCGACATGGTTTTCACCAGCCCCGGATTGGCGGCGAGTTCGTCATCGGTAATCCACTGGTCAGTGACGGCGAAATCCTGCGCGATCAGGGCGTTGAGGGCGTCCTCGATCGCCTGCGGGTTTTCGGGCGGTTCGGGCATGTCGAAATCGAGCCGCCCCTTGCCCGCGCCGATCGCCCCGCCCGAGACCGGCAATGGCAGCACCACCGACAACAGATGCAGCGCGGTGTGGATGCGCATGTGCAGGTGGCGGCGCTCCCAGTCGAGGGTCAGGCTGACCGGCGCACCGGGCGGCGGCAGGGCCGCGCCGGGTTCCGCGATCAGGGCGATGTCGGCCCCGTCCTTGACGGTGTCGAGGATTGCCAAGCGCCCACCGGACCAGTCCAGCCAGCCGCTGTCACCGGGCTGGCCGCCGCCGGTGGGGTAAAAGATCGAGGCCGCGATCACCAGCCCACCTGCCTCGGTGTGCCGGGTGACGGTGGTGGTGGCGCTGCGCACATAGGCGTCGGCGCGAAACAGGGCTTCGGTCATCTCGTGGCCTCGCGAAACTCGGGGTCGGTCTGGTCATGGCCCTCGGCGGCGGCATCGGCGTCGCGGTCGGGCTGGGCGAGGGGTCTCGTCGCCGTCGGCTCAGGCGGCGGCGCGGCGGGGGGCCGGGTGGCCAGCGCCTCGGGGTTGAGGATGCGCACCTCGCGCTGGGCAAAGGGGATCTCGATGCCTTCGGCGGCAAAGCGCGCGGCGATCTGGTGGTTGATGTCCGAAGTCACCGCGACCTTGTAATTGACGTCGCGCAGGATGGCGCGGACCTCGAACTCCAGCGCATCGGCGCCAAAGCGCATGAAGAACACGCTGGGCTTTGGGTCCAGCACGACCAGCGGTTCGGCCTCGACGATCTCGCGCAGGATGGCCTCGACCCGGCGGGTGTTGGTGCCATAGGCGACACCAACCGGCACGATCACCCGGCCGGTCTTGCTGGTCTTGGTAAAGTTGGTGACCGCGCCGGAAATCAGGTCGGCGTTGGGCACGATCACCTTCGACTGGTCGAAGGTCTTGATCATCGTCGAGCGCACGGAAATGCGCTCGATGGTGCCCGACGTGGTGCCGACCTGCACCCAGTCGCCCTCGGACACCGGGCGCTCGATCAGCAGGATGATACCCGAGACAAAGTTCGACACGATGTTCTGCAGGCCAAAGCCGATGCCGACCGACAGCGCACCGGCGACGATGGCAAGGCCGCTCAGGTCGATCCCGGCCACCGAAAAGGCCGCCAGCGTCGCAGCGGTGATGCCGACATAGCCGACGCCCGAAACCACAGCGTTCTGCGCGCCCTTTTCCATCGTGGTCTTTGGCAGCACCGACGAGCCCAACGCGCCCTGCAGCGCGCGGGTGACGACATAGCCGATGCCGAAGACGACGATGAACCACAGGATCGTGGTGGGGGAGAGCCGCGAACCGCCGACGAGGAAGCCCTCGTTGAAGCGGGTGTAGAGCTCCAACAGGTCGGTGTCGCGCGCGCCCCAGATCAGCGTCAGCGGCGGCAGTGCCACCGCCGACAGCACCAGTCCGGCCAGCGCCGGGACGAGGCCGCGGGCGCTGCGGTCGTCCTCGCCGACGATGGCGGTGTAGATCGCCGTAATCAGCCGGTGCAGCACCATCACCAGCCCGATCAGCGCCAGCGAGGAAATCGCCGGGAACACCAGATGCTGCGCGGCGGCCATGTAGCCGACGGCGCCCAGCACCGGCGCCAGCACCCCCAGCAGCATCAGAACCCGGCAGCCGAGGAACAGCATGCGGTCAAAGAAGGGCGCGGTATCGACATCGACGCCCTCGACCTCGGCCCGCCGAGGCTGGTGGCGTCGCAAGACGCGGGCAAAGCGCACCAACGTCAGCCCGGCCAGCACAACCAGCGGGAACAGCAGCAGCGCATGGGCCGACTGCAACTGCCGCTGCGGGCCGATCACCGGCTCATAGGCCTGCGCGATGCCGGCAAACACCGCGAACAGCAGCGCAAGGCTGCGCGCACGGCGGCGGTCGGCAGCGTTCAGGTTGATCGACAGTTGCGGATCGTCGATGAAGGGAAACAGGTGCAGCGACAGCCAGCGCGCGCCAAAGATCGTCATGCCTGCGGTCAGGGTCACCTCGGTCAGGGTGTCGATCATCGGGCCGGTCATCTGGCTGAGCTGCAGGGCCGTGCCCAGCAGCAGCAGCCCGACAAACGGCACCACCAGTTGTGACAGCGAGACGAAGAAGGCCGCGACAACCCTTCCGCGCAGGATCGCCGTGCTTTGCAGCAGGCGGGCGGTCAGTTGCTCCATCCAGCGGCGACCGCGCAGCAGCAAGAGCCCGGCCAGCGCCAGCGCCCCCAGCGTGATCGGCAGGTCGTTGACCATCTGGCGGCGGCGGCCGACGTCGGCCCAGGCGTCCTCGATCTCGAAACGCACGGTCAGCCAGGTGTTCAGCAGGGCGCCAAAGCCGTCCAGCCAGTTGCCCGGGTTCAGCGGCGTCGGCCCCAGTGCCATCAGCGCGTTGGCCTGCCGCGTGCGCAACTCGCGGTCGATGGACCGGATGATGGCATCGGCGCGGGCATAGGCCTCGTCAGCGGCGCGCAGCGGGGCTTCGCGTTCGGCCAGTTGCGCGGACAGTTCGGCGCGGCGCTCGGCGACTTCGGCCGGTTCGGTGGCGCCTTCGGCCGGGGCGGGGCCCAGCGCGGCGATCTGCTCGCGCAGGCCCGCAGACCGGGCGCGCAGCTGCGTCTGCGCGGCGGCGAATTGGGCACGGGCCGCGACGAGTTCGGCGCGCACCGCGTTGAGCGTATCCTCCCGCGTGCGCGGGTTCTCGACCCGCGATTCGGCAAACCCGGCGCGGGTGTCCCACGCGGCATAGTCGATCGCCAGCGCCTCGCCGTTTTGCGCCTGCACCGGGGTCAGGGCCAGCAACAGCGTCAGCAGCAGCGCCGTCAGAACCGTATGGGGCGTGCGGCGCATGGCGGCGGCTCAGTCCTGCCGCATGTCGGGCAGGCTGCGCGCGGCTTTCGCCATCCAGCCGGGCACCGGCAGGTTTTTCGAGCGCAGGAACTCGGGGTTGAACAGTTTGGACTGATACCGCGTGCCGTAATCGCACAGGATGGTGACGATGGTATGCCCCGGCCCCATGGCCTGCGCCATGCGGATCGCCCCTGCGATGTTGACGCCGGAGGATCCGCCAAGGCACAGCCCCTCGTGTTCCAGCAGGTCAAAGACCACCGGCAGCGCCTCGGCATCAGGGATGTTGAACGACATGTCGGGGGTAAAGCCCTCGAGGTTGGCGGTGATGCGGCCTTGCCCGATGCCCTCGGTGATCGAGCCGCCCTGCGCCTTCAACTCGCCGGTGGTGTAAAACGCATGCAGCGCGGCGCCGTCCGGGTCGGCCAGCGCGATCTTGACGCCCTTGGGCTGCAAGGCCATGCCGACACCGGCCAATGTGCCACCACTGCCCACGGCGCAGACGAACCCGTGCACCTTGCCGCCGGTCTGCGCCCAGATTTCCGGGCCGGTGGTTTCGATATGCGCCTGCCGATTGGCCACGTTGTCGAACTGGTTGGCCCAGATCGCACCCTTGGGTTCGGTCTTGGCCAGCGCCTCGGCCAGACGGCCGGAATAGCGGACATAGTTGTTGGGGTTCTTGTAGGGCGCGGCCGGAACCTCGACCAGTTCAGCCCCCGCCAGCCGCAGCATGTCCTTCTTTTCCTGGCTCTGGGTGTCCGGGATCACGATGACCGTGCGAAAGCCCATGCTGGCGCCGACCAGCGCCAGCCCGATGCCGGTGTTGCCCGCCGTGCCCTCGACAATCGTGCCGCCCGGCTTCAGCGCCCCGCGCGCCACCGCGTCGCGGATGATGAACAGCGCGGCGCGGTCTTTGACCGACTGACCGGGGTTCAGGAACTCGGCCTTGCCGAGGATCTCGCAGCCGGTCATCTCGCTGGCCTTGCGCAGGCGGATGAGGGGCGTGTTGCCGATCGCTTCGGCCAGGGTGCGGCGGATCATCACAGGGTCCTTTCGCGGGTCAGGGGTCAGCGCAACAGGCCGCGCTGGTTCAACCGCCGGGCATAAAGCCATCCGGCCAGCGGCACCAGCACCAGAAGCGCCAGCAGCGCGGGCAACGGCACAAAGATCACGGGCGGCGCGCCCATCAGCAGCCCGACCGCCAGCGCGCCAAAGCTGGCGGCGGCGGCAAAGAACAGCAGCACGGCGGCATTGTCGCGAATCATCAGGAAGAAGGCCGCGCCCAGTCCCAGCCAGACCCCCAGCGCCCAGACCACCCGCAGCCACAGCGCATCGAGCGGCAGCGACGCCATCAACACCGGCCAGCCGGGCGCGCCCAGATCAAAGCGGGTGATGGCGTAATCAGCGGCCAGCAGCCCCTGCCAGACCAGCAGCAACAGCGAGACGGGCAGGGCAAGGGGCGGGGCGGGGGGCAGACTGCGGGCCATGTTCGTTTTTCCCAAGGTTTGCCCCAAAGTGGCGCGCGGCGGGGGCCATGTCCAGCCCCGCCGGTCATTCGCCGCGCGTCCTCACCACGGCGTCGCGCCGTCAAAGGGCATTTGACCGAACACGCTTTCGCGATGCCAGCGCAGATTGTCCGGGTGCGGCCAGTCGCGTTCGGCGGCGGGCAGACACAGCTTGCCGCTGGGGTGGATCAGCCGGTCGATGACATCGGCGGGCACCTTGTTGCGCGAAACCAGGATCGAGCCCTCATCCGCCACCGAAATCAGCCCGCGGTCGAACATCCAGTGCAGCGTGCCCGACAGCGCCAGCCCGTTGCGCAGACTGTCGGTGCCCTGCTGGCTGACCGGGCGGATATGGGCGGCGTTGACCTCGGGTCGCCCACCGCCATTGCGCAGGCGCAGGCCCGATATGGCGCAGCGATAGTCATAGGCCGCGCGCACCTTGCGACGAAAGGCGATGTCGCGGTAAGGGCGGCTGACCAGCCGCTCGATCACCGGGCGTTCAAAGGGCAGCGCCGCATCGGCGGCGGCGTCAAGATCATAGCGGCGCGCCTCCTGTGCCTCAAGATCGACGGGCAATCCACGCCGGATGATCGCGGCGAACTCGGCCTCGGGCAGTCGTCGAACCGCGCTTTGAACCAGACCGCCCGAAACCGGCGTGCCATCCGGCGCCGCCAGCGCCGATTCGAGCGGCCGGCCGTCCAGCAACCGGGAAACCTCGGCGTCAAAGTCGAGGTAACTGCCCGGCGCGATCAGCCCCAGATACCGGCCCGGCACGCCCGGCTTGGCGATGATCTGCTGCAGCCGGGCGGTGGCGAAATAGCCCCGCGGTCCGGCCTTGACGGGCTCGTAATAGACCACCCAGTCGCCCACGGCCTCCGTCATCGCCTTCAGATAGGCTTTCGGGAAGTCATAGACCCGGTCCGGTTGATCGTCATAAATCGACCCGGCCTTGTGCAGAAGAACCAGCTTGACCATGCCGCATCGGACCAGGTCAGCGCGCCAAAGGCAAGCGCTGCCTGACTAGCGCGCGGCGAGGCGAAAATCCGCAGTCGCGGTCAGCCGCGCGGCCAGCGGCGCGGGCACGCCCCGGGTTATCATCCGGCGAAACACCGTGTCGGCGGTGGTGCGCGCGGCGACGCCGGGCGGCAGCGGGGCTGCGGTCGCTTCGCGCAGCGACGCCATCTGCTCGGCCAGCGGGCGCTCATCGCGGGCGCTGGCGCCGGGGCACCCCTCGGTCAGGCCTGCATGCGCCGGGGTCCCGGCCCGCGCCATGTCCACGGCGGCGGCGGCCAGCAGGCGGCATTCCGCGCCCAGCCGGTCAGGCAACGCTGCAGGCCGTGGCGCCAAGGGCGCACAGGCGGCAAGGAACAAGATGAACAGCAGGGCGTGACGCATGCTGAACCGTTTAGGCGGCAGAGATCCGCCTGTAAACCGCCACTCACGCGGGCGTCACTTGAGCGGGGCCCCGCTTCGCAGCACCGTGGCGCCCAAAGGTCGGAGGGTTCATGCGCGCAGGATGGACGATCGCAGCGGGTCTGATCGCACTGGGTCTCGCGCCGATGATCGGGCGTGACGCGGCCTTGCGCATCGCGGACTGGGCGGGCTGCAACCTCTTTCGCGGCCCAAACTCTTGCATGATCGCCGGGGTCGATTGGGGCGGCGCGCTGCATAGGCTGTTCGAAGGGGGCTGGTGGTGGTTCCTGACCGCGCCCATGGCGCTGGCCGGGGCGCTGCTGGCTGGCGCGATGGCGCTGGCCGCGCTCTGGCGACTGGGGCAACGCTAGGCCTTTCGCCCGCGCCCGTCCGGCGCTAGGAAGCGTCAAGGAGCGCCGCCATGCTGAAAACCCGCATCATCCCCTGCCTCGACGTCGCCGATGGCCGCGTGGTCAAAGGCGTCAACTTTGTCAACCTGATCGACGCCGGCGACCCGGTCGAGGCCGCCAAGGCCTATGATGCCGCCGGGGCGGACGAACTGACCTTTCTCGACATCCACGCCACCCACGAAAACCGCGGCACGATGTTCGATCTGGTAAGGCGCACGGCGGAACAATGCTTCATGCCGCTGACCGTCGGCGGCGGGGTGCGCACGCATCACGACGTGCGCGCACTCTTGCTGGCGGGGGCTGACAAGGTCTCGTTCAACTCGGCGGCGGTGGCCGATCCGAATGTCGTGGCCGAGGCCGCGGACCGTTTCGGCTCGCAATGCATCGTCGTCGCCATCGACGCCAAAACCGTGGCGCCGGGCCGGTGGGAGATCTTTACCCACGGCGGGCGCAAATCGACCGGCATCGACGCGGTCGAGTTCGCCCGCACCGTGGCGGCCAAGGGGGCGGGCGAGATCCTGCTGACCTCGATGGACCGCGACGGCACCAAGGCGGGCTTCAACCTGCCCCTGACGCGGGCAATTGCCGATGCAGTGTCCGTGCCGGTGATCGCCTCAGGCGGGGTGGGCACGCTGGAGCATCTGGTCGAAGGGGTGACCGAAGGCCATGCCTCGGCCGTGCTGGCCGCGTCGATCTTCCACTTCGGCACCTACACCATCGGTCAGGCCAAGGCCCATATGGCCGCCGCCGGCATCCCCGTGAGGCTGACATGAGCGCATTGCAAAGGCTCGCCGCCACCATCGAGGCGCGCAAGGGGTCCGACCCCGAAACCTCGTGGACGGCGAAACTGTTGGCCAAGGGCCCCGAGAAATGCGCCGAGAAATTCGGCGAAGAGGCGATCGAGGCCGTCATCGAGGCCGTCAAGGGCGACCGCGACCGGCTGACCGCCGAGGCGGCGGATGTGCTGTTTCACCTGCTGGTCATGTGCGCGGCGCGCGGCGTCACGCTGGCGGATGTCGAGGCCGAACTGACCCGGCGCGAAGGGGTCTCGGGCCTCACCGAGAAATCCGCCCGCGCCCCGTCCTGACGCGCAGCACCGGTTGACCCCCCGGGAGGGGTTTTCCACCCCTCCCGGACCCTCCCCGGAGGATATTTTCAGAGCAAAGAAAGGCTTTAACAAAGGCTTAAAGTCCATCTTTGCTCTGAAAATATCCTCAGGGGGGTGAATGGGCCGCAGGCCCAGAGGGGGGCGCGAGCGCCCCCCCTGACTCAGCGCCGGGCGGTGGCACGGCGGGTGGTCATCAGCAGGTTGGTCTCGCTGCTGGTGACGCCGTCGAGGCGGCGGATGCGGGCCAGCGTGTCGTCCAGTGCGGCGAGGCTGTCAGTGGCGAGATCGACGATCACGTCCCAGCGCCCGGTGGTCGAATGCACCGCCTGCACCGCAGGCAGCGCCAGCATCCGGGCGACGGCACGTTCGGTGCCCGCGCCCTCGATCGCCACCATCATCAGCGCCCGCACCGGGCTTTCGGCCAGATCGGCGCGGGTCAGCGCGGTGAAACCGGCGATCTCGCCCGTCTGCATCAGCCGGGCGAGGCGTGCGCGCACGGTGGCGCGGCTGAGCGAGAGTTGCGCGGCCAAGTCGGCGAGTCCGGCGCGGCCGTCGCGCTTGAGTGCGCCGATCAGCCTCTGGTCGGTGGGGTCGAGCATCGCGTGCCTTTCAGGACTGCGCGAACAGGGTATCCGTTTTGCCCAAATCGGACAATCCGTTGCGCGATGCGTGCGAAATGGGCGATGGAAACGGCAAAGCGGCGCGCTATCAGGGCGCGAACCCCTGTCAGGAGAGCCCCGCCATGCCCCGCCTTCATTGCCAGTTGATCGGCGCTCCAGTGGATTCCGGCCAGCGTCGCCCCGGGTGTCTGATGGGCCCCGCCGCCTATCGCACTGCCGGGCTGGCGCAGGCGCTGGAGGGGCTGGGCCACCACGTCAGCGATCTGGGCGATGTTGCCTGCCGCCCGGTGCCTGCCACCAGCGCCAATCCCGCCGTGCACCACCTGCCCGAAACACTGGGCTGGCTGGAGGCGCTGGCGCGCGCCGGGCAGGCGGCGGCGGGGCAGGGGATGCCGATCTTTCTGGGCGGCGATCACAGCCTGTCGCTGGGTTCGGTCGCCGGGATGGCCGCTTTTGCCGCCGCGCAGAACCGACCCTTGTTCGTGCTGTGGCTCGATGCCCACAGCGATTTCCACACACTGGCGACCACGGAATCGGGCAATCTGCATGGCACGCCGGTGGCCTATCTGGCTGGGCGCGATTGTGCGCCCTTGCCGGTGTTTCCGGCGCCGGTGCCGCCTGAGAACATCTGCCTCTTTGGCATTCGCAGCGTGGACGCCGCCGAGCACGCGGCGCTGCTGGACCACGAGATCGCCATCAACGACATGCGCGTTCTCGATGAGCGCGGCGTGGTCGCCCCCCTGCGCGATTTCCTGGCTCAGGTCGAGGCAGCGAACGGCCTGCTGCATGTTTCGCTGGACGTCGATTTTCTGGACCCGATGATCGCCCCTGCCGTTGGCACCACCGTGCCCGGCGGCGCGACCTTTCGCGAGGCGCATCTGGTGATGGAACTGCTGCACGAGAGCGAACTGGTCACCTCGCTGGACCTTGTCGAACTCAACCCCTTTCTTGATGAACGCGGCCGAACGGCGCATCTGATGGTCGATCTGGTCGCCAGCCTGATGGGCAAAAAGGTCTTTGACCGCCCGACCCGCAGCTTTCGGGGCCAATCATGAGCCCCTCGGCGCAGGCGCTGGTCCCCTTCGTCTCGGTGGCCGAGATGATGGCGATCATCCACCGCACCGGGCTGGAGGCGGCCTTGGTGCAGCTGACCGACCGCATCGAGGCCGATTTCCGCCGCTGGCCCCTGTTCGACAAGGTCGCGCGCGTGGCCAGCCATTCGGCCATCGGCGTGATCGAGTTGATGCCCACCTCGGACGGCGAGCGCTATGCCTTCAAATATGTGAACGGTCATCCGGGCAATACGCGCGCCGGGTTGCAGACGGTCACCGCCTTTGGCGTTCTGGCGCAGGTGGCGACGGGCTATCCCGTGCTGTTTGCCGAGATGACGTTGCTGACGGCGCTGCGGACCGCCGCCACCTCGGCCATGGCGACGCGCGCTCTGGCGCCGAAAGGGGCGCAGACCCTCGCCCTGATCGGCAACGGCGCGCAGGCGGAGTTTCAGGCGCTGGCGCTCAAGGCGGTCTGCGGGATTACCCATGTGCGGCTTTACGACACCGACCTCGCCGCCAGCGCCAAATGCGCGGCGCATCTGCGCGCGGCGGGTCTGGCGGTAACAGTCTGCGACAGCGCGGGTGTGGCCTGCGAGGGGGCGCAGGTCATCACCACCTGCACCGCCGACAAGCGCGCCGCCACGGTGCTGCATGACAACATGATCGGCGCAGGCGTGCATATCAACGCCATCGGCGGCGATTGTCCGGGCAAGACCGAACTGGCCCCGGCGATCCTGAACCGGGCGACCACCTTTGTCGAATACGAGCCACAGACGCGCATCGAAGGGGAAATCCAGCAGATGCCCGCCGATCACCCGGTGACCGCGCTGTGGCAGGTTCTGGAGGGGCAGGCCGAAGGGCGGCGCAGCGCCGGGCAGATCACCCTCTTCGACGGCGTCGGTTTCGCCATCGAGGATTTCAGTGCCCTGTGCTGGCTGGCCGATCAGGTCCGGCCGGGCGCGGCGATGCTGGACATGATCGCCGACCCGGACGATCCGCGCGACCTTTACGGCATGTTGATGCGCGCGGCCAAGGGGCCGTTGGTGGGGTGAACCCTCCTTAATGGGGGCGCAATCACCGGCTGGGAAGGGCGTTGGCGGCGTGCTAGCCTCGCCCGGCCCCGGCTGCATTGCGCCCGCGCCGGGGGGCGGGGCAGCGGCGCGGAAAGGGCCCATCCATGCGCGGTTTCACCGGTCTGACTGCAACGCTGCTGGCGCTGGCGTCGCCGGTCATGGCGCAGGACACCGAGTGCGACGTCATGGCCGGGATCGCCGGACTGCCGCGCCATGACGGGGCATCGGTCAGCCACACCATTCGCGATGCCGGCGCGGCGGTTGCGGCCTGCGAGGCGGCGCTGGCGGCCGCGCCGGCGGACAGTGTCTTGCGCCTTCTGCTGGCGCGGGCGCGGCTGGTGGCGGATGCGGGCGATACCGCAGTGGTCGCGCTGCTGAACGCCGCGCTGGGCGATCAGCCCGCCCTTGCCGGCTGGATGCTGGGGCAGCTCTATGACTTCGGCCTCGCCGGTCTGCCGATGAACCCGCGACAGGCGCGCGATCTTTACACCGAATCCTGCCGGGGCTGGCCCGCGCGCGCGGCGGCCCCCGGCTGCACGGCGCTGGCGGTCATGCGCATCGAGGGGCGTGGCGGCGAGGCGGACGAGACCGGCGGTTTCAACCTGCTGGGCAATCTGTGCACCGGCGGCTGGGGCCCGGCCTGCACCGAGGCCGCCTTTCAGACCGACCTGCGCGGCGATGGCAACCCGCAGACCATCGCGGCGCTGTTTCAGTCGGGCTGCGCGGCGGGTGATCTGCTGGCTTGCAGTCAATTCGGCTTTCGGCTGGAACTGGGCGAAGGCGTGGCGATGGATGTGGCACTGGCCGCGCAGCTCTACCAACTCGCCTGCGACGGCGGCGAGCCGCAGGGCTGCTCGAACCTTGGCGAGATCTACCGCGCGGGGCTGGGCGTGCGGCCCGACATGGCGCAGGCGATCCGGCTCTTTGATCTGGGCTGCGCCGGGCAGGACGCCTATGCCTGCGTGACGCTGGGCGATATTTTTGACACCGGACGCGGCGCCCCGCGTGACCCCGAACGGGCGCGGGCGCTGTTTGATCACGCCTGCGCGCTGGGCGACCCCGAGGCCTGCGACCGCGCCGACCTTTTGCGCTGAGGGCGGCGGTGGGGTGAAACCCCACCCAACGGGGGGCGTGCCCCCTTGCGGCGCGGGGTGTCAGCGGCTATCGCGGCGCGCTGGGACCAAAGGGGCAGGGCATGACACGCAAAAGCAAGGGTCGGGCGGTTTCGGGCTGGCTGGTGGTCGACAAACCGGCGGGCATCACCTCGACCGCCGTGGTCGGCAAGGTGCGCTGGGCGCTCGATGCGCAAAAAGCCGGGCACGCGGGCACCCTCGACCCGGCGGCGACCGGAGTCTTGGCCATTGCACTGGGCGAGGCGACCAAAACCGTGCCCTTCGTCACCGACGCCACCAAATCTTACCGCTTTGCCGTGCGCTGGGGCGCCGCCACCGACACCGACGACGCCGAGGGCACGGTGATCGCCACCGCCGCCAATCGCCCAGACGCCGCGCAGATCGAGGCGGCGCTGGCGGCGTTTCGCGGCGACATCCAGCAGATCCCGCCGCAGTATTCCGCCGTCAAGGTCGAGGGCGAGCGCGCCTATGACATCGCCCGCGCGGGCGAGGCGATGGACCTCGCCGCCCGGCCGCTGTTCGTCGAGTCGCTCGACCTGCTGTCGCAGCCCGACGCCGACACCGCCGAATTGCGCATGGTATGCGGCAAGGGTGGCTATGTTCGCAGCATCGCCCGCGATCTGGGCGCGGCGCTGGGCTGCCTTGGCCATGTGCTGTGGCTGCGCCGCGAATGGTCAGGCCCGTTTCGCGCCGAGGCCGGGCTGAGTCTGGCGCAGATCGACGCGATGGCCCGCACACCCGAGCTGGACGCCCACCTGCAACCCCTTGAAATCGCGCTGGCGGGCCTGCCCGAACTGCCGCTGTCGCCCGAGGGCGCGGTGCGGCTGAAAAACGGCAACCCGGGCCGCGTTCTGTCCTCGCGCGCCGCGCCGGGCGACACCGCCTGGGCCAGTTTCGAGGGCAAACCCATCGCCGTCGGCACCTATCTGGGCGGCGAATTGCACCCCAGCCGGGTGTTCAACCTCTGACTGGACCTTGCCGCCGCGCGGTGATTAAGTCGCGCGGCACGGCATCAAGGGGGACACCATGGCAGTCGGTTCACGCATCCGGACATATTTTCAGGGCCAGTGGCACGAAGGCGACGTCCCGGTGATGCGCGCCGCCGACCACGGGTCATGGCTGGGCACCACGGTCTTTGACGGCGCCCGGTTCTTTGACGGCATGACGCCCGATCTGGACAAGCACCTCGCCCGCGTCAATGCCTCGGCCCGCTCGCTGATGATCAACCCGACCGTCAGCGCCGAGGCGATGCTGGACATCGTGCGCGAGGGGCTGCAGGGGTTTGCCGAGGCGGTCTATATCCGGCCGATGTATTGGGCGATCAACGGCGGGGCCTCGGGCGTGCTGCCGTCGCAGGATGAAACCGGGTTCTGCATCTGCCTCGAGGCGATCGGCATGGCCCCCGCCACCGCGACCACCACGCTGACCACCACGCGCTTTCGCCGCCCGACGCTGGATTGCGCGGTGACCAATGCCAAGGCGGGCTGCCTTTATCCCAACAACGCCCGCATGCTGGCCGAGGCCAACGCCAAGGGCTTTGACAACGCGCTGGTCTGCGACTCTCAGGGCAATGTCGCGGAAAGTGCAACCGCCAACGTCTTCATGGTCAAGGATGGCGAGGTCTTCACCCCGATCGCCAATGGCACCTTCCTGTCGGGCATCACTCGCGCCCGCCACCTCGCCAACCTGCGCGCCGACGGGTTGCGCGTGCATGAAACCGTGCTGACCCCCGCCGATTTCCACGGCGCCGACGAGGTGTTCCTGTCGGGCAACATGTCCAAGGTCACGCCGGTCAGCGCCTTTGACGAGACGCGTTATCAGGTCGGCCCGGTGACTCGCCGCACGCGCGAGCTGTACTGGGACTGGGCGGCCAGCAACCGCTGAGGCGCCACGCTGGACAGGGCAAGGTGGCTGCGCCATGATGGCGCGCCGCCACAACCGGGGCCGCAACGGAGACGCTGATGCGCAAGTTCCTCGTAGTGCTGGATGACAGCCGCGAATGTCTCAACGCGATCCGCTTTGCGGCGCTCAGGGCCAAGCATACTGGCGGCGGCGTCACCATCCTGTCGGTCATCCCGCCCGAGGAATTCCAGCACTGGATCGGCGTCGGTGACCTGATGCGTGAAGAGGCCCGCGAGCGGATCGAGGCGCATTTTCACGTCTTTGCCAAATGGATGCGCGACAAGCACGCCATTCAGCCCGAACTGGTGATCCGCGAGGGCAAGCCCGTGGACGAGATCCTCGGCCAGATCCGCGACGACCCGCAGATCGGTGTGCTGGTGCTGGGGGCGGGGTCCGACCGTTCTGGTCCGGGGCCCTTGG
>Ga0209573_1001478_pt1 | contig 36102 bp, 29 predicted proteins | sample TNRBio252014_DNA_FD_185870 | JGI IMG/M metagenome (GOLD analysis project Ga0209573, IMG submission 185870) | Wastewater treatment Type I Accumulibacter community from EBPR Bioreactor in Madison, WI, USA - TNR Reactor_6/25/2014_ DNA (SPAdes)... | ecosystem: Engineered > Bioreactor > EBPR >...
CGCCCTGCGCGTGCCCACGATCAACGTCTCGCTGGTCGACCTCACCTTCACCGCCGAGCGCGCCACCACCAAGGAAGAGATCAACGCGCTGATGACCGCCGCGGCCAACGGCCCGCTCAAGGGCATCCTCGCGGTCAACACCGAGCCGCTGGTGTCCTCCGACTTCAACCACACCACCGTGTCGTCCACCTTCGACGCCACCCAGACCCGCGTCATCAAGGGCGAGGACGGCTCGGTGCTGGTCAAGGTGCTGGCCTGGTACGACAACGAGTGGGGCTACTCCTGCCGCATGCTCGACGCCGCGCGCGCCTTCCATGACGCCAAATAGGCGCCAGGTAACACACGGACATCCAGTCGAACCGACGCCCTGCCCCGCAGGGCGTTTTTCCGGGAACGAGCGAATCATGCAAGTCAAGAAACTCACCGAACTCGACGTGCGCGGCAAGAAGGTCTTCATCCGCGCCGACCTCAACGTGCCGCAGGACGACGCCGGCAACATCACCGAGGACACCCGCATCCGCGCCTCGCTGCCCTCGATCCAGTACTGCCTCGACAACGGCGCCGCGGTGATGGTCACCTCCCACCTCGGCCGGCCCACCGAGGGCACGGTCGGCCCCGACGACACCCTCGCTCCGGTCGCGGTGCGCCTCGGCCAGCTCCTGCACCGCCCGGTGCGCCTGGTGGCCGACTGGGTCGAGGGCGGCTTCGAGGTCAAGCCGGGCGAGGTCGTGCTGCTCGAGAACTGCCGCTGCAACAAGGGCGAGAAGAAGGACAACGAAGCGCTGGCGAAGAAGATGGCCGCCCTGTGCGACGTCTACGTCAATGACGCCTTCGGCACCGCCCACCGCGCCGAGGCCACCACCCACGGCATCGCCCGCTTCGCCCCGGTGGCCTGCGCCGGCATCCTGATGGGCGGCGAGATCGACGCGCTCGGCAAGGCCCTGCAGTCTCCGCAACGCCCGCTGGTGGCGATCGTCGGCGGCTCCAAGGTGTCGTCCAAGCTCACCATCCTGCGCTCGCTCGCCGACAAGGTGGACCAGCTCATCGTCGGCGGCGGCATCGCAAACACCTTCCTGCTCGCCTCGGGCAAGCGTATCGGCGAATCGCTCGCCGAACCCGAGCTGGTCAAGGAAGCCCAGGCGATCATGGACATGATGAAGGCGCGCGGCGCCGAGGTTCCGCTGCCGGTCGACGTCGTCGTCGCGGACGAGGTCTCCGCGCTGGCGCGTGCCAACCGCATCCCGGTGGACGAGGTCGGTCCGCACGACCGCATCCTCGATGTCGGCCCGCGGACCGCGGCCAAGCTCTCCGAAATCATCGCCCACGCCGGCACCATCGTCTGGAACGGCCCGGTCGGCGTGTTCGAGCTGCCTCAGTTCGCCGGCGGCACCAAGATGATGGCCTCGGCCATCGCCCACTCCGAGGCGTTCTCGATCGCTGGCGGCGGCGACACGCTGGCGGCGATCGCCAAGTTCCACATCGCCGACGACGTGGGCTACATCTCCACCGGCGGCGGCGCCTTCCTCGAGTTCCTCGAAGGCAAGACCCTGCCCGCGATCGCGGCGCTGGAAGCGCGCTTCACGGACTGAAGCGCGCGCGCAGCAAAACCGCGGCGGTGCGGGCTGGATCGCCGCGTTCGCGGCTGCCGCCGCTCCTACAGGGCACAGCGCGGCGGCTTCCGCAGGAGCGCCGGAAGGCGCGAACGCGGCGGCTTCCGCAGGAGCGCCGGAAGGCGCGAACGCGGCGGCGAAAGAAGCGCGGCGCGGGCGGGAGCGCCGGGTTCGCGGCTGCCGCCGCTCCTGCACGGCCCCGACACGCGGCGGTTCATGTAGGAGCGCCGGAAGGCGCGAATTGGGCCCTGCGGTTTGCGCAGAGGCGACGTGCATCGCGGCGCCGGCTCACCCCCGCTGCAGCCAGCGCACGCCCTGCCCGGCCATCTTGCGGCGCAGCCAGGCGAGCTGGGTCTGCAGCGGCAGGGCCTTCGGGCACAGGTCGTCGCAGGCGAGCAGGCTCATGCAGCCGAAAATTCCCTGATCATTGCCGACCAGCTCGTAGAAATCGCCATCGTCGCGGGTATCTGCCGGGTCCAGCCGGAAGCGCGCGATCTTGTTGAGGCCGACCGCACCGACGAAGCCTTCGCGCATCTGCGCGGTGGCACAGGCGGCGATGCAGCAGCCGCACTCGATGCAGCGATCGAGCTCGTAGACCTCCTCGGCCAGCGCCGGCTCCATGCGCGCTTCGAGGCGGTCGACATCGGGCTCGCCGTCCAGATGCACCCAGGTCTGCAGACGCTCGGCGAGCTCGCGCATCCAGCTCCCCACGTCCACCGACAGGTCGGCCACCAGCCGGAACACCGGCAACGGATACAGGCTGAACTGCGCCGGCAGTGTGCTGGTCAGCGTGCGGCAAGCCAGCCCGGGGCGGCCATCGATGACCATCGCGCACGAGCCGCACACCCCCGCGCGGCACACGAAGTCGAAGTTGAGGTCGGGCGCCTGGCTGTCGCGGATTGCGTTGAGGGCGATGAACAGCGTCATCCCCGGCAGCTCGTCGAGTTCGTAGGGCACCCGTCGCGGGACGCTGTCGGGGTCGCGCGGGTTGTGACGGAAGATCGAGATCGTCAGGCGGCGGCTCATCGCGTCGCTCCTTCTTCAGTGTCGCCGAGGCGCTCGTTATCGCCGCGATAGCGTGGCGGCAGACGCTCACGGAAATCCATCAGCGCCGCCTGCAGGCGCGCACGGTCGCCCTCGGCATGGCGGTCACGGATCGCCTCGACCTCGGCGACGCGTGCGGCGGTGGCAGGGTGATCGACGATGTTGCGCGTGCCATATCCGCGAAAGCCCGGCGGCAGCTCCATCGCCTCCACGCCGATCGCCTCGTACTCGAGCGTGGCCGCACCCGCTCCCGCCGGCCACCACGCCAGCGTGCGGCGCAGCCAGTCGCGGTCGTTGCGCGCCGGGTAATCCTCGCGCGCATGCGCACCGCGGCTCTCGCGCCGCGCGAGCGCCCCCTCGGCGGCGCACCGCGCAAGCGCGAGCATGCGCGGCAGGCGGTAGGCGGCGACCAGCTCGGGGTTGGCATCGTGATGCCGGCTGACGATGCCGACCTTGTGCGCCCGTGCGTGGAGCGAGGCGAGCGTGGTGACCGCCGTGCGCAGCCCTTCCTCGTTGCGGAACAGGCCGACGTGCTCGGTCATCGTCGCCTCCATCTCGCGGCGCAGTGACGCCACGCTGTCAGCGCCCGCCCCCGGCGCCGGGCGGGCGAGGATCGCCTGCAGCGCGGCACGCTCGCGACCGATGAATTCACGCGCCAGCGCGGGCGACAAGGGCAGCGCCCCGGCCTGCGAGGCGACGAAGTCGGCGATGTACTCGCCCACCAGCATGCCGGCCACCACCGTCTCGGCGAGCGAGTTGCCCCCCAGACGGTTGAAGCCGTGCAGATCCCAGCATGCCGCCTCGCCGACCGCGAACAGCCCGCGCAGCCAGGGCGACTCACCGCGGTGGTCGGTGCGGATGCCGCCCATCGAGTAATGCTGGGTCGGGCGCACCGGGATCCAGTCGCGCGCCGGGTCGATGCCGAGGAAGTGGCGGCAGATGTCCTTCACCTCGCGCAGCTTGTGGTCGATGTGGGCAGCGCCAAGCCCGCTGATGTCCAGCCACAGGTGCTCGCCCACGGCCGACGCGACCCCCTTGCCGCGGCGCATGTGCTCGGCCATGCGGCGCGACACCACGTCGCGCGACGCGAGCTCGGCCTTCTCCGGCTCGTAGTCGGGCATGAAGCGGTGGCCATCCGCGTCGCGCAGCACGCCGCCATCGCCACGGCAGCCTTCGGTGACGAGGATCCCGGCGGGCACGATCGCGGTCGGGTGGAACTGCACCGCCTCCATGTTCGCCAGGCGCGCCACCCCGGTCTCGAGCGCAATCGCCGCGCCCATGCCCTCGTTGATGAGCGCGTTGGTCGAGATGCCGTAGATGCGGCCAAAGCCGCCGGTGGCGATCACCGTCGCCGCGGCCAGGATGGCGTACAGCTCGCCCGTCTCAAGGTCGCGCACCACCGCGCCGTGGCAGCGTCCGCCATCGTGGATAAGCGCCACCGCCTCGCTGCGGTTGCGCACCGGAATGCCTTCGGCCACCGCGCGGTCGCCGAGCGCATAGAGCATGGTGTGACCGGTGCCGTCGGCGGTGTAGCAGGTGCGCCACTTGCGCGTGCCGCCGAAGTCGCGCGCGGTGATCAGGCCATGGGCCGCATCACGCTCGGTGAGGCTCACGCGCTCGCCGTTGATCACCACCTCGTGGGCGCCGCGCTGCACCCGGTTCCACGGCACGCCCCAGGCCGCGAGTTCGCGTACCGCCTTGGGCGCCATGTGCGCGAACATGCGCGCAACGCGCTGGTCGCAGCCCCAGTCCGAGCCGCGCACGGTGTCCTCGAAATGCACGTCCTCATCGTCGCCGAGACCCTTGATGGCGTTGCCCAGGCTGGCCTGCATGCCGCCCTGCGCCGCTACCGAGTGCGAGCGCTTGGCCGGCACCAGTGACAGCACCTCGACCCGCAGCCCGCGCCGCGCCGCGCCGACCGCGGTGCGCAGGCCGGCCAGCCCGCCGCCGACCACCAGCACGTCGGTGTATTCGATCCTCATTGCCGCTGCTCCACATCCACCCCGGCTGCGCCCGCGCGCTCCCAGCTCGGCACATAGCGCTCGCCGGCATGCGGCGCGTGCGCGATGCCGAGGCGGATCTCCGCCGCGAGCGTGGTCAGGCCGAGCGCGAGCAGGAACCCGATCAGCGCCCACATCGCGCGCCGCAGCCGGCGGCGGCCGGCGCGCGGGTCACGCCCCATGAACCAGCCCCACTTCAGCGCCAGTCGATAGAGGCCTATGCTGCCATGCACCTCGACCGCAAACAGCAGCGCGAGATAGAGCGGCCAGAAGCCGCCGGTCCACACCCGGTCGGCCGATTCGTAGGGGCCGATCAGGTCGGGATGGACCAGCATGGTGTAAAGATGCACAGGCGCCAGGAAGAACATGGCGAAACCGGTCGCCACCTGCACAAACCACAGCACGGTGTCGGGATGACGCAACCGGCTGCCGTGGCGGGCGGCGATCCGGTACTGGCGCCAGTCGGCGGGGAACTTGCGCAGCGCGAGCAAGGCGTGCACCGCGAACAGCGCCGACACCGCAGCGACAAAGGCCGAAACCAGCCAGGCCTGCGGCCGCGACAGGAAGAAATGGCCTTCGAAGAAGCGCGCCACCGTCCATGCCACATCCTCGCTGATCAGGATTGACGACACGAAGGCCATGTGCAGCCACATGAAAAGAGCGAGGGCGAGCCCGGAGAGGCTCTGCAGCAGATCGAGCCGGGCCGGCCAGGCCGACGCGGCCGAAGCTGCGCAATATTGCGGATGCGTCATGGAAAAGCGTTTCGCGGCGACGGGCAGCACACTATATAACGCCGCATGACGCAGTGCACCATCGACATTACCCAAGCCAAGCGCACACGCGGCGGCCGCATTCGATTGCAGGGTGGTCGCCGCCGAGCGAAAAAATTCACCGCCGCCGCGCCTGCAGAGCGCCGGAGCGCTGCGGGGTTCACTTTGATCCGTGAGCGCAAGGTGGCCGCACGGGCGGCCACCCGGGTGCCTCACGCAGCCATCATCGCCTGCGATGTCCACCCGCGCCGGCGCGACACCACCAGGGCCAGCACCGCAGCGAGCAGCAGCAGCAGCGACGCCGGCTCGGGCACGAAGGCGGTACGCACTTCACCGTACAGCTCGCGGCCGAGGATCGCGTGGGCACTGGCCGAAGGGTGAACGATGTCCCAGAACAGGTATTGGTCGGGATTCGAACAGACCGTCGGCGCCGGTGCGCCCGGCGTCGGCGCAAGGTAAAGGCCCTGGAGGCAGGCGTCGGCGATGTTGGTGAAGCCGTTCGCCGCCGGATCCTGCGCCACCCGGTCGAGCAGTCCGAACGCATCGAAGCGCAGCAACTCCAGGTCCGGCGTCCCGGCCACGGACTGCAGCGCCGCATCGATCGCCTGGTTGAACGCGACGCTGTACTGCCGGGCGGCCTGCTGCGCCGCACCGCCAGAAGCTGCCACCACCGGCATCGCGCCGATGTCCGGCACCGTGGGCACGACGAGCTGGCGCGCGCCGCGGGAGACCAGGTCGCCGATCACGCCGACCACGTCGGCGACCGCCTGCCCGAGCCGCGCGCTCGCCGCACCCGCGCCCTGGGTGAGAGCGAGCTGCAGCACGTCCTGCAGATCGTTCGCGCCCGCCCACACCAGGTACAGCGCCGAGCGGTCGGCGGTGGCGCCACCGAGGCCGGCGCTGTAGCGGCCCATCTGCCCGGTGAGGCTGAAGGTCGCGAACGCGGCCGGCTCGGCGACCGGCAGGCCGCCCGCGCCGACGTCGAAGGTGTGGTAGCGCGAGCGCGCCCCGCCCACCGCGTAGTTGGTGCCGCCCAGCAGGGCCGGGGCAAGATCGCCAGCGAAGCCGAGCGCGTCCCACAGGCGCTCGGCGTAGGTCGGGCCGTTGGTGAAGCGGCCCTGCGCGTACGGCGGCGCCACCGGAATCGCCAACCCGCCGGTTGCCGGATTCGCCTGCCCCGTGTACGCATACAGGTTGCCGTTGTCCGACAGGCTGTCGCCAAACACGTAAAGCGTGGAGGGCATCGCCTCTGCCGCGGTGGGCGAAGCCGCGAGACCGATCGCCACCACCGTTATCACCGCTCCCAGCCCTGCCCTCGCTCGCATGCGCATGACGATCTCCTGTAGGTTGCGGGCCGCAGCCGGTGCGGCGGCCCCGCCGGTGGAAAAACCACGTTCCAATATATCCGCCAGCACGCGAGATGCAAGCCTCCCGCATGCGGCACGGCGATCGCACCGGGTGGCGCAGCAGACACCGCGCGACCGCCGGGCACGCGCCCCCGGCGCTGCTAGAATGCCGCGAGCCCTTCCACGGAGTAGCCGGATGTCCCGCCACACCAAAATCGTCGCCACCCTCGGCCCCGCGTCATCCGACCTGCACACGCTCGAGCGCATGGTGCACGCCGGGCTTGACGTGGTGCGGATGAACTTCTCGCACGGCAAACCGGAAGATCACGTCGCCCGCGCCGACGCCATCCGCGACGCCTCAGCGCGCGCCGGGCGGCCGGTCGGCATCCTCGCCGACCTGCAGGGGCCCAAGATCCGCGTCGGCAGGTTCGAGGGCGGCCGCGTGACCCTGACCCGCGACGCGCCTTTCATCCTCGACGCACGCTGCGAGCTCGGCGACAACCAGCGCGCCGGTCTCGACTACAAGGATCTGCCCAAGGACGTGAAGCCGGGCGACGTGCTGCTGCTCGACGACGGCCGCCTCAAGCTCACCGTGCAGCGCGTGCTCGGCCACGAGATCCACACCATCGTGAAGGTCGGCGGCGAGCTGTCCAACAACAAGGGCATCAACCGCCAGGGCGGCGGGCTGACCGCACCCGCGCTTACCGCCAAGGACATGGACGACATCCGCACCGCGGCACTGATCGGGGTGGACTTCGTCGCGGTGTCCTTCCCCAAGAGCGCAGCCGACATGTACATGGCGCGCCAGCTGCTGCGCGCCGCGGGCAGCGCGGCGCTCTTGATCGCCAAGATCGAGCGCACCGAGGCGGTCGCCAACCTCAACGAGATCCTCGACGCCTCGGACGGCATCATGGTGGCGCGCGGGGACCTCGCGGTGGAGGTCGGCGACGCCGCGGTGCCGGCGCTGCAGAAGAAGATGATCCGTGCCGCACGCGACCGCAACAAGCTCACCATCACCGCCACCCAGATGATGGAGTCGATGATCTCCAGCCCGGTGCCCACCCGCGCCGAGGTCTCCGACGTGGCCAACGCGGTGCTCGACGGCACCGACGCAGTGATGCTGTCGGCCGAGACCGCGGCCGGGACCTATCCGGTGGAGGTCATCGAGGCGATGAGCCGGGTGTGCCTGGAGGCGGAGAAATCCTCCGAGCTCGGGCTCGATCGCGAGATGCTCGATCGCGTGTTCACCCGCATCGACCAGTCGATCGCGATGGCAGCGATCTGGACCGCCTACCACCTCAAGGTCAAGGCCATCGCCTCGCTCACCCAGACCGGCTCGACCGCGCTGTGGATGAGCCGGATGATCGCCGGGGTACCGATCTACGCGCTCACCCCCGAGCTGTCGGCGCGCAACCAGATGACGCTGTACCGCGAGGTGCACCCCCTGCTGATGAGCCAGACCCACCAGGACCGCGACGTGCTGCTGTGGGAGGCCGAGCAGGTGCTGCTCGAACAGGGCGTGGTCGACTACGGCGACCTGATCGTGCTCACCATCGGCGAGCCGATCGGCAGCACCGGCGGCACCAACACGCTCAAGATCGTGCGCGTCGGCGAACACCACAAGCCCGGCACCCTCGACGACCCGGTCTGAATCGCGCTGCGCGATGCCTCCGGCGCAGCCGGACACAGGCTAAAATATCATTTTTCGATCGTTCGGCTGCCGATGATGCGGCAGCCTTTTCCGGAGAGACTCCATGCCCCTCGTTTCCATGCGCCAGCTGCTCGACCACGCGGCCGAACACAGCTATGGCCTGCCCGCCTTCAACGTGAACAACCTCGAACAGGTCCAGGCGATCATGGAAGCGGCTGCCGAATGCGACAGCCCGGTGATCATGCAGGCCTCGGCCGGCGCACGTAAGTACGCCGGCGAAGCCTTCCTGCGCCACCTCATCGACGCCGCCATCGAAGCCTATCCGCACATCCCGGTGGTCATGCACCAGGACCACGGCCAGAGCCCCGCGATCTGCATGGGCGCAATCCGCTCCGGCTTTTCCAGCGTGATGATGGACGGCTCGCTGCGCGAGGACGGCAAGACGCCCTCTTCCTACGAGTACAACGTCGCCGTCACCCGCGAGGTGGTGAAGTTCTCGCACGCGATCGGCGTCAGCGTCGAGGGCGAGCTCGGCTGCCTCGGCTCGCTCGAGACCGGCCAGGCCGGCGAGGAAGACGGCGTCGGCGCCGAGGGCACGCTCGACCACAGCCAGATGCTGACCGACCCCGACCAGGCCGCCGACTTCGTCAAACAGACCGACTGCGACGCGCTCGCGATCGCGATCGGCACCAGCCACGGCGCCTACAAGTTCACCCGCAAGCCGACCGGCGACATCCTCGCCATCGAGCGCATCAAAGCCATCCACGCCCGCATCCCCAACACCCACCTGGTGATGCACGGCTCCAGCTCGGTGCCGCAGGAGCTGCTCGCGATCATCCGCCAGTACGGCGGCGACATGAAGGAGACCTACGGCGTGCCGGTCGAGGAGATCGTCCAGGGCATCAGGTATGGCGTGCGCAAGATCAACATCGACACCGACATCCGCCTCGCCATGACCGGCGCGATCCGCAAGTTCATGTTCGAGAACCCGTCGAAGTTCGACCCGCGCGAATACAACAAGCCCGCGCGCGAGGCCGCCAAGCTGGTGTGCAAGGCGCGCTTCGAAGCCTTCGGCTGCGCCGGCATGGCCGCGAAGATCAAGCCGGTTTCGCTCGACAAGATCGCCGCGCGCTACAAGGCCGGCGAACTGAGCCAGATCGTGCGCTGAACACGGATCGCAGGCGGGCGGCGCACACGGTCGCGCGCCGCCCGCCGCCTCCATCATGTCTTCACTCTTTGAACAGCATCCGCTGCGCCAGAAGCTCAGCGACGAAGTGCATGCGCGTCCGCCGGTGCCGCTCGACACCCCGGAATTCGTCACCTATCTCGCCTTCCTGCACCACGAAGGCAGCGCCGGACGCGAGTCCGCCCACCTCGCCCAGCTCGCCGGGCAGCTCGGCCTGCCGGCACCGAACACCGATTCCGGCCACGTCCTGCTGGAAACCGACGGCTTCCGGCTGAAGTGGGAACGCCACAACGAGTTCTCCAGCTACTGCTTCTTTCGTCGCATCGAGCCGCAGGACAGCCCCGACGAATACGCCCTGCTGCACGTGCCGGCGGCCTGGCGCAAGGCGATCCCCGGCCTGCTGGTGGCCGCCACCCACATCGAGCTGCGCGGCGTCGCCGAGGTGCCGCTGGCGACGGTGCTGCACCAGCAGTCGCGCCATGGCCAGGCGCTGGTTGCCTCGGCCGTGTCCGACGGCGCCGGCTGGGTGCTGACCGATTTCCACCTGCACGACGGCTTCTCGCACTTCCTGCTCCTCGACAATGGCTTCACCCCGCGCCAGGCCGGCCGCATCGCGCAGCGCCTGGTCGAGATCGAGACCTACCGGGTGATGGCGCTGCTCGCTTTCCCGGTCGCCAAGGAAGTCGGACGCCTGGTGTCGCGCGCCGAGGACGAACTCGCCGACCTGATGGACGGCATGGGCCAGTCGCGGACCGCCGAGGACGACCGCGCGGTGCTTACCCGCCTGTCGCGCCTGGCGGCCGACGTCGAGCGCTCGGTGGCGCGCACCAGCTTCCGCTTCGGTGCCGCCGCAGCCTACTACCGCCTGGTGCGCCAGCGCATCGACGACCTGCGCGAACAGCGCCTGCCCGGCTACTCGCCGATCGGCGAGTTCATGGATCGCCGCCTGGTGCCCGCGATCGACACCTGCACCTCGATCGCCCGCCGCCAGGACGACCTCTCCGGCCGCATCGCGCGCAACTCGCAACTGCTGCGCACGCGGGTCGACGTCGAGATCGAACGCCAGAACCAGGAACTGCTCGCGCAGATGAACCGCCGCGCCAGGATCCAGCTCCACCTGCAGGAGACGGTCGAAGGCCTGTCGGTGGTGGCGATCACCTACTATGCCTCGCAGCTGGTGAATTACATCGCCAAGGGCGCCAAGGATTTCATCGCCCCGGCCACGCCCGAAATACTCACCGCGCTGTCGATCCCGGTGATCGCCGGGCTGGTGTACATGGGGCTGCGACGGATGAGGAAGCTCTTGGGTAAGGAAGAAGGCAGCGAAGCGCACGGATGATCCGGCGGCACCACACGGTGTCAATCGATGTCGATCGGTCTGGCGCGGCGTCCAGGTCGGCCATCGGCCACGTGGCGTCGTGCGTAGCAAAGCGCACTTGATCACAGCAACACGGATTCGAGCGGGCGCCGCAGCGAGCGCGGCATCTCGGGGCCGCGGCCGAAGCGGATGACGAGGTCGGGCCGGCCGCCGGTGATGCCCAGGAAGCGGGCGAACGCGGGACGCAGCGACACCAGCTCGACCGGTTGATTCAGATGCGCGGTGCGTACGCCCATCGCCGTCGCCTGCAACGCAAAGCGCTGGAAGCAACGACCGGCTTTGATCCAGTGTGCCTTGTCATCGACCTCGGACACGAACACGGCAATGCCGGCGGCGCTCCGGACATGCCGCGCATACTTGTCGTTCTCGGCCTGCTCCTTGAAGAAGGCATCGAACATCAGCCGGCCAAACCAGCCTGGGACGGATGGATTTCCGGATGCGCCCGAGAACAATCCGTCCCCGAGCCGGGCCGCCTCGCCGCCATTGAAGCGGATCCAGTGCTTGAGCTCGCGCACGAACGCGGGGTCGCGCATCTGTGCGGTGTTGCCCTCGACGACGAAGCCAAGGACCTCCTCCATGGCCCGCGCCTCGGTGAGCAACTGCACGAGGACGCCCTTGCCCGTGCCAGCCGCCTCGAGCAGCTTCAGCTCGTCGAGCGCAAGCGGCCTGGCATCGAACTCGGTCCGCGTCGATTGGCGGCGCGGGATGGCCTCGAACAAGGGGGTGCGCTCCACCGCCGCGGGCTTGAGCGCGATGTGCACAGTCTCGCCCGCACCCGGGACGAACTCAGGCTCGGCTCGCAGCCCCATTGCCCGCCCGGCCTGCACGAGATTCTCGGCGGCGCAGCCGAGGCTGACGAAGAGGTGGTGATCGTCCGGGTCAACCACCGGGCACCTGCGCCCATAGTCGGGCGCAATCGACACCCGCCGCTCTTCAAGCCTGAAGCGCCAGCACTGCGTGTTGTGACTGGACGGCGCAAGGGTCGCGTAACGCACGAGTTCGCGCAGCGCTGCAGCGTCGCTGCCGGCGGACTCGCCATGGCGCCAGATCCGGCCCACCGCGTCCTCATAGTGCGCAACACCCCTCGTGTGCGAGACATAGCCAAGGCCGCCGACCGCCCCCAGGCCTGCGGCGGTCGCCGCGGTGATGAACGCCCTTCTCTTCATGATCGTGCCCCAGTGCGTGGCGCGGGAAGCCGCAGCGACACAACGCGCGCCCGGGCCCTGAGCGAAAAGTAGAGCATGCGCACCCGCCGCGAAAGGCGGAACCGAACAGCCCCGCGGTGGTCCGCAGAGCATGCACACGACCGGACCTGCCACCATGTCGCCACACGCCAGACTGCGTCGCCAGCTCGTCCTCGGCAGCAGCGCCTTGCTGCTGGCCGCGCCGATCACTGCCGCGCAACGCGCGCTGACGCCGAGCCAGATGCTCGGCCCCTTCTATCCGGTCACGCCGCCGCTGCACAGGGACAACGACCTCACCCAGGTCGAAGGCCGCAACGGGCGCGCCGCCGGGCAAATCGCCGACCTGTCGGGCCGCGTGCTCGACATCAATGGTCGGCCCCTGGCCGGGCTGCGCGTGGAGATCTGGCAGTGCGACGCCAACGGCCGCTACCGTCACCCGCGCGACCGCAGCGACGTCGACGAGGACCCGAACTTCCAGGGCTTCGGCCACACGATCACCGACGCCGAAGGGCATTACCGCTTCCGCACCATCCGCCCTGTGCCCTACCCGGGGCGCACGCCGCACATTCATGCCGCGGTGTTCCAGGAGGCCGAGCGCCCCTTCGTCACCCAGATCTACGTCGCCGGCGAGCCGCTCAACGCGCGCGACGGCCTCTTCATGCGCGTGCCCGAGGCGCTGCGCCCATTGCTGCTGTCCGACTTCGTGCCGGCGGTCGATCCGGTCGCGACGCTGGCGGCGGAGTTCGACTTCGTGCTGTCGCCGGTGCTGGCCGGGCTGTTCGAGGCCCATGCGGCCTGACTCTGTTCCGGAAGGCCCCTTACGGATGGACCCTGCAGGCATGAACCTTCAACGACAGCCCCCCAGCCCACGACCCACCCGCCCATGACAGACCTGCGCATGGGTGAGCCACGCCTGCTGCAAGCGAAGATGCTCCCGCAGTCATCGACGAGCCTCTCGCGGGACTGCGGTTCCTGTATTGCCAGCCGCCAGAGCACGCAGCGCGGTGCCTCCGGGTCAGCGCTCCTCGCTACCGATAAAACGATAGATCACGGCGCCCAGCATGCCGCCAACGATCGGCGCCACCCAGAAAAGCCACAGTTGTGCAACGGCCCAATCGCCGACAAAGACCGCAACAGCCGTGCTGCGAGCCGGATTCACCGAGGTGTTGGTGACCGGGATGCTGATCAGATGGATGAGCGTAAGGCACAAACCAATTGCAATCGGCGCGAATCCCTGCGGGGCACGCTTGTCGGTGGTACCCAGAATGACGAGGAGGAACATCATGGTCATGACCACCTCTGCAACCAGAGCGGCCAGCAAGCCGTAACCGCCAGGCGAATGGGTGCCATAACCATTCGACGCAAAGCCCGCGGACACGTCAAAGCCCGCTTTTCCGCTGGCGATGAGATAGAGGACACCGCCTGCCACGATACCGCCCAGGACTTGCGCGACGATGTAGGGCAGCAGTTCACCGGCCGGGAAACGACCGCCGGCCCACAGGCCGATGGACACCGCCGGGTTGAGGTGGCAACCGGAGATGTGTCCGATCGCAAACGCCATGGTGAGCACGGTCAGGCCGAACGCCAGTGATACGCCAAGCAGGCCGATCCCGACCTCGGGGAACGCCGCAGCCAGCACGGCACTGCCGCAACCACCAAGAACCAGCCAGAAGGTTCCGAAAAACTCCGCGCCATACTTTTTCATGAGATTCCCCATTTGTGCATCGTCATGGTAACGCCAGCCCGGTCCGCACAAACCTGCGAAACCGCGCACCGGCAGAAGCGGGCACCACTCCCTTGCGCCCAATGCGCCCTGTCGAGATTTCAACCCCGCTGCGCGAGCGCATACGCTCACTGCATTTCAGCTTAGGAACCGAACAGGCCGATGTCCACCCGCGGCTGCTGCACCCGGAACGCGAGTTGTGTGCGTCAGGTCGTGCAAATGGATTGATCAGGCGATCGGTGGATTCCGGGTTGCTGTGCCCGGTGCGCAGGGCGTCGCCCGAAGCGCCGACCTGTCGGCCCGCGTGCTGGACATTGACGGCCAGTCGCCCCGTCGTCACCGAGATCCACATCGCCGGCGAGTCGCTCAGCCAGCGCGCGGCCTCTTCATGCGCGTGCCCGCGTGGTGCAGCACGACTGCGACCATTTCGACGGCACGCTCCACCCGAGGCGGGTGCGGGATCTCAGCCGCTTCGGATTCACGGATGTGCTGTTTCCGGAGCTTGGGGTCGAGGAAGCGATGCCGACAGGGGCGCTCCGGGGCGGGCTTGTGCGCCGTTTGCGGCTCGAGGGAGGGGTGGTGGCCGGAGATGAACGGGACGTTTTCAGGATGGCGAATGGATTCGATAGACACCTTCCCGTCCAGCAATGGCCCGCATGGGGGGCCGGACGCGGCCACTCGACGAAGGTCGATCGCTCGCTGGTGGCCTGGCGAAACCGGGGTCAGGCGCCGATGCGGGCGATGGCGGCGATCTCGACGCGGGCGCCGATCGGCAGCGCCGCAACCTGGACGGTCGAGCGCGCCGGTCGGTGTTCGCCGAAGCGGCGCGCAAAGATCGCGTTCATCGCGGCGAATTCGGCCAGATCGGCCATGAACACGGTGACCGACACCACCCCGGTCAGCGAAGCGCCGGCTGCGCGCAGCACCGCCTCAAGGTTGTCGAACACCTGCTCGGTCTGCTCCTCGATGCCGCCGGCGACCTTCTGGCCGGCCGCGTCGAGCGGGATCTGTCCAGAGGTGTGGACCCAGTCGCCGCTGACGATGGCCTGGGAATAGGGGCCGATGGCCTGGGGGGCTTCCTTGGTCGAGATGATCTGCATGGTCGTGTCGTCTCCGATGATTGAGTTCGAGGAGGGAATGGTGTTGCGGTACTACGCGTAGCGCGACAGGCCGAGGTCGGCGACGTCGATCTCGGGAGCCTTGCCATCGAGCATGTCGGCCACGATGCGGCCGGTACCGGCGGCCATGGTCCAGCCCAGTGTTCCGTGCCCGGTGCTGAGATGGAGATTGGAATAGCGGGTCGGGCCGATGATGGGGGTGCCGTCGGGCGTCATCGGGCGCAGCCCGGTCCAGAATTCGGCCTTGGCCACGTCGCCGCCGCGGGGGAAGAGGTCGCCCACCACGAACTCGAGTGTCCTGCGCCGGTTCTGGTCGAGCGCGAGGTCGAAGCCAGACAGTTGTGCGGTGCCGCCCACGCGGATGCGATCACCGAGCCGGGTCACCGCGACCTTGTGGGTCTCATCCATGATGGTGGATTCAGGTGCCATCGAGGGGTCGGTGATCGGCACCGTGATCGAGTAGCCCTTGACCGGGTAGACGGGAAGCACGAGGCCGAGCGGCTTCAGCAACTGCCCGGAAAAGCTGCCCAGGGCCACCAGGTAGTGGTCGGCGGTGAGCGTGCCGGCACTGGTGCGCACGCCGGTGATCCGCCCGCCTTCGGCCTGGATGCCGTGGATCGTGGTGTTGAAGTGGAACTGCACGCCCAGGCCCTCGGCCAGTTTGGCGAGATTCTGGGTGAACTTGAAGCAGTCGCCGGTCTCGTCGCCGGGCAGGCGCAGGGCGCCGACGAACTTGTCCTTGACCAGGCGGAGCGCCGGCTCGTACTCAAGGTAGGCCTCGCGATCGAGAATCTGGAACGGCACGCCGAATTGCTTGAGGATCTCGACGTCCTTGCCCACACCGTCGAGTTGCTTCTGGGTGCGGAACAGCTGCAGCGTGCCCTGCATGCGCTCGTCGTACTGGATGCCAGTCTGCGCGCGCAGGGTTTTCATGCAGTCGCGGCTGTATTCTGCGACGCGCACCATCCGGCTCTTGTTGATCTGGTAGCGTGCCTCGGTGCAGTTGCGCAGCATCGATGCGCCCCAGCGCCACATCGCCAGGTCGAGCATCGGCTTGATCACCAGCGGGCTGTGATGCATCAGCATCCACTTGACGGCCTTGATGGGGACGCCCGGGCCTGCCCAGGGCGCCGAGTAGCCCGGCGACACCTCGCCCGCATTGGCGAAGCTGGTCTCGAGCGCGGGTCCAGGCTGGCGGTCCAGCACGGTGACCTGGTGGCCAGCCCGGGCCAGGTAATACGCGATGGTTGTGCCGATGACTCCACTGCCGAGTATGAGGGCATGCATGCGAACTCTCCTTGGGCTTCGAGGCGGCTTTCCTGCCGAAATGCATTCACCGAGCAGCATATAGCGAGATCCGCCGCAAATAAAAATCTTTGTTGGCTGAATAACCTTCATGGATTGCCGGCACAGGCGCAGCTGCGCCGACAGTGTCGGCATCGCGCAGGTGGTCCTTTCCACACCGGCGCGGCCCCGGCGCTGGGCCGGGCAGGCTAGTGCCGTTGCGGGAGGCGATGCAGCAGGTCGAGGGCGGTCACGACATCTGCGCCGTGCAGGGACTGCCCGGTCACGCCGACCTGTCGACCACGCTGAGCTACGCAGACGTGCTCAACAGGGGCCGATGAGGCTGGTGTCCCGTTCGAGCAGCCATGACCGGCAGAAGAGGCAAGGAGACGAAAATCGCCACCAAGGCTTCAGGCTTCGTGCAGGGCGATGACCGTCACGCGCTTCCATGCATCGTCACAGCCCCGAAAGTGAGCTGCCCTCCCCTATAATCCCGCCTTTGCCAGGAACCCGAGGCCCCACCGTGGCGACGCCCATTTTCGAGACTTCCATCAAGAGCCTGCCGCTGCTCGGCCGCGGCAAGGTGCGCGACATCTACGCCGTCGATGCCGACAAGCTGCTGATCGTGACCAGCGATCGCCTGTCGGCCTTCGACGTGGTCCTGCCCGACCCGATCCCGGACAAGGGCCGCGTGCTGGTGGCGCTGGCGAACTTCTGGTTCGACAAGCTCGCCCACATCCTGCCCAACCAGCTCACCGGCATCGCCCCCGAGACCGTGGTCGCCGCCGACGAGCGCGAGCAGGTGCGCGGGCGCGCGCTGGTGGTCAAGCGCCTGAAGCCGCTGCCGATCGAGGCGGTGGTGCGCGGCTACGTGATCGGTTCGGGCTGGAAGGATTACCAGGCCACCGGCGCGATCTGCGGCATCGCGCTGCCCGCGGGCCTGAAGCAGGCGGCGAAGCTGCCGGCGCCGATCTTCACGCCGTCGTCCAAGGCCGACATGGGCGAGCACGACGAGAACATCTCCTTCGAGCAGGCGCAGGCGCGCTGCGACGCACTGCTGAAGGACGCGCTCGTGGGTACCGGCAAGACCGGCGCCCAGCTCGCCGAAGAGGCGCGCACGGCGGCGATCGCGCTGTATTCGGCAGCAGCCGAATACGCCGCCAGCCGCGGCATTCTCATCGCCGACACCAAGTTCGAGTTCGGCATCGACGCCGCCGGCACGCTGCACCTGATCGACGAGGCGCTCACGCCCGACTCCTCGCGCTTCTGGCCGGCGGACGGCTACCGCGAAGGCATCAGCCCGCCCTCCTTCGACAAGCAATACGTCCGCGACTATCTCGAGACGCTGGACTGGAACAAGACCCCGCCCGCCCCGAAGCTCCCGGCCGACGTCATCGAGCACACCGCCGCCAAGTACCGCGAGGCCTACGAGCGCCTGACCGGCAAAAAGCTGGCCTGATCGCCCGCGCGCAGATTGCGGGCGGTGTAACGAAGGGGCGTCCAGTGGGCGCCCCTTCTGTTTCTGTGCCGCCATACCGACCGGCCAGGATTGCGCCAACGCGCACGGCATAGACTGCCGCTATCTCGATCAGGAACAACTCTCATCCGCGAACTCTTCACACCTGTCCTATTCTAAGAGCACGACAGCCTAGAGCCTTGCGAGCGCAATGGTGCGTGAGGTTTGCAACGGCCGGGGCGGCGCCTCGATCAAGACAACGGACAAGCGGAGACAAGACATGGACAAGCCCTACGACTCGCTGGACCACCACTTCAACCTGCCCCAGATCCGCCCGATCGGGACGGAGCGGCCGATGCAGTGGCTGCGCATGGGCTGGAACGACATGCGTGAAAATCTCGGTGCCAGCCTCTCTTATGGCGTGATCCTGGCCGCGATCGGCTACACGATCCTGTCCTACTCCGCCGACAAGCCCTATCTGTTCATGGCCGCCATCTCGGGCTTCATGCTGATCGGGCCGCTGGCCGCTGCCGGCCTGTACGAGATTTCGCGCCGCTACGAGAAGGGCGAGAAGGTCTCGTTCATCGGGTCGATCCGCGGGCTCATGCACAATGCCGACGGCCTCGCCTTCTTCGGCGCCTTCCTCGCCATCGCGCTCATCGGCTGGGAGCGGATCTCGGCGATCATGTTCGCCCTCTTCTACCGTGGCGAAGTCAGCAACGTGACGAACTTCGTCAGCGGCATCCTGGGCTCGGGCGAGAACCTTTACTTCCTGGCGGCCTACGTCGTCGTCGGTGCCGCGCTGGCAATCGTCGTGTTCGCACTGTCGGCAATCTCGATCCCGCTGCTGATGGATCGCGACACCGACGCCTTCACCGCCGCGATGACCAGCTTGCGAGCGGTACAGATGAATTTCGACACCATGATGCTGTGGGCGGTGCTGGTCGTCGCCCTGATCGGGATCGGCTTCGCCAGCATGATGGTCGGCATGGTGATCCTGCTGCCGCTGGTGGGACACGCCACCTGGCACGCCTATCGCGACCTGATCCGCTGAGCACACGCAGTCGAACTGGCGGCGGGCGCCGTATGCGGCGTCCGCCCTTATTTTTTGCGGCAGAATAGCCGCCTTGTCCGGGAACACCGGAACGATCAGACAAGGTTGAAGATGCACCACGACACCTCCGCCCCCGCCAATCCGCTGCTCGATTTCTCGGCCATGCCGCGCTTTGCCGACATCAAGCCGGAACACGTCGAACCCGCGATCCGCGGCCTCATCGACGAGAACCGCGCGCTCATCGAGCGCCTCACCGCCGACCCCGCCACGCCCACCTGGGATGACTTCGTCGCGCCGATGGAAGAAGCCGGCGAGCGCCTCGGCCGTGCCTGGGGCGTGGTCGGCCACCTGCACAGCGTGTTCGACGTACCCGAGTGGCGCGAGGCCTACAACGCGATGCTGCCCGACATCTCGCGCTTCTACGCCGAGGTCGGGCAGAACCTCGCGCTGTTCCAGAAGTACAAGGCGCTCCACGACAGCTCCGAATTCGCCACCCTGTCGGCGGTACGCCAGCGCATCCTCGAGCACGCGCTGCGCGACTTCCGCCTCTCCGGCGCCGAACTGCCCGACGAACAGAAGCCGCGCTTCCAGGAAATCCAGGAAGCGCAATCCCAGCTCGCCGCCAAGTTCTCCGAGAACCTGCTCGACGCCACCAACGCACACATCGAGTGGGTCAGCGACGAAGCCGGGCTTTCCGGTATCCCGGACGATGCGCGCCAGGCCGCGCGCGCCGCCGCCGAAGCCGAGGGCAAGGAAGGCTGGAAATTCACCCTGCAGATGCCGTCCTACCTGCCGGTGCTGCAGTATGCAGACGACCGCCAGCTGCGCGCGCGCATGTACCGCGCCTACGCCACCCGCGCCTCCGAGCTCGGCAACCCGGCGCTCGACAACGGTCCGCTGATCGGCCGCATCCTCGCGCTGCGTGATGAAGAGGCACACATGCTCGGCTACCGCAACTTCGCCGAAGTGTCGCTGGTGCCGAAGATGGCCGACACACCCGAGCAGGTGCTCGGCTTCCTGCACGACCTCGCCGTCCGCGCCAAGCCCTTCGCCGAGCGGGATCTGGAAGAGCTGAAGGTTTTCGCCAAGGCCGCGCTCAGTCTCGTTACGCTCGAGCCCTGGGACGTGGCCTACGCCTCCGAGAAATTGCGCGAGGAGCGCTACGCCTACTCCGACCAGGAGGTGAAGCAGTACTTCCCCGAGCCCAAGGTGCTCGACGGCCTGTTCGGTGTGATCCGCGCGCTGTATCGCGTCGACATCCTCCCCGACGAGGCGCCGAGCTGGGACCCGGACGTGCGCTTTTTCCGCATCGAGAAGGAGGGCGAGCTGGTGGGGCACTTCTACCTCGACCTGCACGCGCGCAGCACCAAGCGCGGCGGCGCGTGGATGGACTCGGCGCGCAGCCGCCACCGCAACACCTGGGGCAGCGACACGCCGGTGGCCTACCTGGTGTGCAACTTTCCCGGGCCGGTCGCGGGCAAACCGGCCACCTTCACCCACGACGACGTGCTCACCCTCTTCCACGAGTGCGGCCACGGCCTGCACCACCTGCTCACCCAGGTGGACGAACTGGCGGTGTCCGGCATCAACGGCGTGGAGTGGGACGCGGTCGAGCTGCCCAGCCAGTTCATGGAGAACTTCTGCTGGGAGTGGGACGTGCTGCAGGGCATGACCGCCCACGTCGACACCGGCGCGCCGCTGCCGCGCGCGCTGTATGACAAGATGATCGCGGCGAAGAACTTCCAGAGCGGTATGCAGACGGTGCGCCAGCTCGAGTTCTCGATGTTCGACCTGCGCCTGCACGGCGAGCTGGACACCTCAGGCGACGCAGGCTCGGGCCCGGTGCCGATCGAGCGCGTGATGGCCCTGCTCGACGAGGTGCGCAAGGAAGTCGCGGTGATGATCCCGCCCGCCTGGCACCGCTTCCCGCACAGCTTCTCGCACATCTTCGCCGGCGGCTACGCGGCGGGCTACTACAGCTACAAGTGGGCCGAGGTGCTGTCAGCTGACGCCTTCGCCGCCTTCGAGGAGGCCGGCGCGGGCAAGGGCAGCCTGCTCGACCCCGAGACTGGCGAGCGCTTCTGGCGCGAGATCCTGGCAGTGGGCGGCAGCCGCCCGGCGCTGGAATCCTTCAAGGCCTTCCGCGGCCGCGAGCCCAAGGTCGACGCGCTGCTGCGCCACAGCGGGATGGTGGCGCAGGCATGAAGGTCGCCACCTGGAACGTCAACTCGCTGAAGGTCCGCCTGCCCCAGGTGCTCGACTGGCTTGCCGGCAACAAGCCCGACGCGCTGTGCCTGCAGGAGCTCAAGCTCGAGGACAAGGCCTTTCCGGTCGCCGAGCTCGAAGCCGCCCGTTACCACGCCGTCTTCATCGGCCAGAAGACCTACAACGGCGTCGCCATCCTGAGCCCGCAGCCGATCGACGAAGCGAGCGTGGTGCGCAACATCCCCGGCTTCGAGGACGAGCAGAAGCGCGTCATCGCCGCCACCATCAATGGCGTGCGGGTGGTGTGCGGCTACTTTCCCAATGGCCAGGCGGTCGGCTCGGACAAGTTCGAGTACAAGCTGCGCTGGCTCGGCGCGCTCACCGACTGGCTGCGCGAAGAGCTGAAGACGCACGAGCGCCTGGTGCTGGCCGGCGACTTCAACATCGCCCCCGAGGACCGCGACGCCCACCCCGACTGGAAGGACGAGATCCATGTCTCCGCGCCCGAGCGCGCCGCCTTCCGCGCGCTGCAGGACCTCGGCCTGGTCGACGCCTTCCGCCTCTTCGAGCAGCCCGAGCGCGCGTTTTCGTGGTGGGACTACCGGATGATGGCCTTCCGCCGCAACTTCGGCCTGCGCATCGACCACCTGCTGGTGTCGCCCGCGCTGCGCGCGGCCTGCCGCAGCTGCGTGGTCGACAAGGCGCCGCGCCGGCTGGAGCGCCCGTCGGACCATGCGCCGGTGGTGCTGGAGCTGGCGCCCGACGCGTGACATCGTCGCGCCCGCCCGCCATCTGTACGACAATGCAGCGATGACGCCCGCCACCGCCCCGCCCGCTGCGGCGGACACGGACGAGGCGCGCCTCGAGGCGCGCTATCCGATCCTGTCCGCCCTTTCGCCCACCGCGCACGCACGCCTGCGCCGGAACGCGCGCTGGATGCGCGTGCCAGCGGGGGCGATGCTGTTCGACGACCGCCAGGCCTGCGAGGGCTTCCCCTTCGTGGTCGAAGGCACGGTGCGCGTCAGCAAGTGCGCGCCGAGCGGTCGCGAGTTGCCGCTGTATCGCGTCGGCCCGGGGGAAACCTGCATCATCTCCTCGTCCTGCCTGCTCGGCCACGAGGACTACAACGCGCGCGGCGTCACCGAATCCGACACCTTGCTGATGCTGCTCCCCAAGCCGGTGTTCGACGCGCTGATGGCCGAGCGGCCTTTCCGCGATTTCGTCTTCCATCTGTTCGCCGAGCGCATCGCGGACCTGATGCAGTTGATCGAGGAGGTCGCCTTCCGCAAGCTCGACCAGCGCCTGGCCGCGCTGCTGCTCGGCAAGGGCCGGGTGCTGCACGTGACCCACCAGCAGCTCGCGGACGAACTCGGTAGCGTGCGTGAGATCGTCAGCCGCCTGCTGAAGAATTTCGCCGAGCAGGGGCTGGTGCGTCTGGCTCGCGAGCAGGTCGAGATCATCGACCCCGCCGGCCTGCGCCGTATGGCCACCGACGGCAAGGGCGCAGCGTGAGGCGTCCGCACGGGAACGGGAAGCAGGCTGTGTAACCTCGGTTACAGACCACCACCCGCGTCGCGTGGTCCAATGCCGTCACTGTCCATTGCCTGTTAGGAGAAATTCATGAAGACGAACGTTGGTGGTCCCGACAAGATGCTCCGTATCATCGCTGGTATCGCGCTGATCGCCTGGGCGGTGTTCGGCGGCCCGGTGTGGGCGTGGATCGGCGTCGTGCCGCTCGCCACCGGCCTGCTCGGCTGGTGCCCGGCCTACACCCTGCTCGGCATGAACACCTGCCCGCTCAGCAAGAAGTAAGCAACCTCCGCTGCACAGGCGACAAAAAGCCGGCCCCGGGCCGGCTTTTCTGTTGCCTCACACCTCGCGCCTCACGCTCCCGAACACCGGTTCGCGATCGCGACGTACTGCTCCACCGACAATCGCTCGCCGCGCAGCCCGGCGTCGATGCCGAGCTCGGCGAGGGCGCCCTCATCGATGAACTCGCGCAGCGTGTTGCGCAGCGTCTTGCGGCGCTGGCCGAACGCGGCGGCGACGATGCGGCCGAACAAGGCCTCATTCTCCGCGCCGAGTTGATCCGCCGCCAGCGGCGCCAGGCGCACGATGCTCGACATCACCTTGGGCGCCGGCCGGAAGGCGCCCGGCGGCACGTCGAACAAGCGCCCCATCCGGAAGCGGTACTGCAGCATCACCGACAGCCGGCCGTATTCCTCGCTGCCCGGCTCGGCCACCATGCGCATCACCACCTCCTTCTGCAGCATGAAGGTCATGTCCTTGACCTTGTCGGCGAAGCCGGCGAGATGGAACAGGATCGGCGTAGAGATGTTGTAGGGCAGGTTGCCGACGATGCGCAGCGACGGGATGCCAGCCGCGCTGGCGGCCAGGCTTCCAAAATCGAACTTCAGCGCATCGCCCTCGTGCACCGTCAGTTGCTCTGCGGTATAGCGCTCGTGCAGGCGCGCGATGAGGTCGCGATCGATCTCGACCACGTGAAGATGGCCAAGGCGCTCGATCAGCGGCGCGGTCATCGCCCCCAGGCCGGGGCCGATCTCCACCATCAGCTCGCCCGGTTGCGGGCGGATGCCGTCGATGATCTTGCGGATGATGTTGGGGTCGGAAAGGAAGTTCTGGCCGAAGCGCTTGCGCGCGCGATGGCCGTCGGTTTCGAGGTCGTGCATGGAAATCCTGTGCGTGCTGGCTCAGGCCGCGGCGCGCGCGGCGGCGCCGGCGCCAGCCATGTCGATCGCGAGTTCGATCGCGGCGAACAGGCTGCCCGCGTCGGCGCGGCCGCTGCCGGCGAGGTCGAGCGCGGTGCCGTGATCGACCGAGGTGCGGATGATGGGCAGGCCGAGCGTGACATTGACGCCGCCGCCAAAGCTGGCGTACTTGAGCACCGGCAGCCCCTGGTCGTGGTACATCGCCAGCACCGCATCACCCTGCGCGAGCGTGTGCGGCACGAACAGCGTGTCGGCCGGCAGCGGGCCGACGAGCTGCATGCCCTCGGCGCGCAGGCGCTCGAGCATCGGGATGATGACGTCGATCTCCTCGCGCCCCATGTGTCCGCCCTCGCCCGCGTGCGGGTTGAGGCCGGCGACCAGGATGCGCGGCGCCGCAATGCCAAAGTGGCGCACCAGGTCGGCGTGCAGGATGCGCAGGGTCTCTTCCAGCGCCTGCGCCGTGATCGCCGCCGGCACCGCGGAGAGCGGCAGGTGCGTGGTGACCAGCGCCACGCGCAGGCCACCGCCCACCAGCATCATCACCACGCGCGGCGTGCCGGTGTGCTCGGCGAGATATTCGGTGTGACCGGTGAAGGGCATGGTGTCGTGCGCGCCCAGCCCCTCGCAGATGACCCCCTTGTGCACCGGCGCGGTGACCATCGCGGCGAACTCGCCGCCAACGCAGCCAGCGATCGCGCGGTCGAGCAGGCGCAGCACGCAGGCGCCGTTGGCCGCATCGAGCACGCCGGCACGCGCGGGCACGGCGAGCGCATGGTGGATGACCTCGACGGTGCCGGGGGCCACGGGCGCGGCAGGATCGAAGGCCACGACGCGCGCGCCACGCCCCACTGCCGCGGCGCGTGCCTGCATCAAGTCGAGGTCGGCGAGCACGACCAGGCGCGCCGCCCATGTGCGCTCGACAATGCGCAGGCACAGCTCGGGGCCGATACCGGCCGGCTCACCGCTCGTGATGGCGATGATCGGGCGCGGATCACCGCGGGACGGCTGCACGCCTCGGGCAAGGCTCATTCGCGCTCGAGGCGGTAGTCGACGTAGGTGCTGTCGCGCAGCTGGCGCGCCCAATCCTCGTAAGCCTCCTCGGCCTTGCGCTCACGCAGCGCCTGGCGCGCAGCGGCGCGTTTGCGCTCGTCGGTGACGTCCTGGACGCGGCGTTCGGCGACCTGGATCAGGTGCCAGCCGAAAGGCGAGCGCACCGGCATGCTGACTTCGCCCGCTTGCAGCGCATTCATCGCGCGCTCGAACTCGGGCACGGTGTCGCCGGGGTTGAGCCAACCGAGGTCTCCGCCCTTGGCCGCCGACAGATCCGCCGAACTCGCCTTGGCGAGCTCGCCGAAATCGGCGCCGTTGACCACCCGCTCGCGGATCGCCAGCAGGCGCGCCTCGGCGTCGGTGTCCGAGAGCACTTCCGAGGTCTTGATCAGGATGTGACGCGCGCGCGTCTGCTCGAGCTTCTGCGCGGCCGCAGCGCCGCCCCCCCCACGGCGGTCGACCAGGCGGACGATGTGCAGGCCGGCGGCGCTGCGCAGCACCGGCGAGGTCTCGCCCGGCTGCATGCGGCGCGCCGCGTCGGCGAACAGCGCCGGCAGGCGGTCGAGGGGACGCCAGCCGAGGTTGCCCCCCTGCAGCCCATCGGGCGCATCGGAGACTTCGGCGGCCACCCGGGCGAAGCCTTCGCCCGAGCGCAGCCGCGCCATCACCTGCTCTGCGCGCCGCGCCACCGCCTCGACCTGCTGTGGCGTGGCCCCCTCGGGCGTACGCAGCAGGATGTGGGCGATCGCGAACTCCTGGCCGGAGAACGCATCCGGGTTGTTGGCGATGAAGTTGTCGATCTCGGCGTCGGTCACCACGATGCGGCTGTCGACCTCGCGCTCGCGCAGGCGGGTGAGCAGGATCTCGGTGCGGATCTCGTCGCGGAAGCGGTTCCACGCGATGCCGTCCTTGTCGAGGGTGGCGCGCAGTTGCTCGAGCGACAGCTTGTTGTTGGCGGCGATACGCTCGATCGCACGATCGAGGGTGGCGTCATCCACCCGCAGCGAGGACTCGCGTGCGAGCTGGAGCTGGGCGCGCTCGACGATCAGGCGTTCGAGCAACTGGCGCTCGAGCACGTCGTCCGGCGGCAACTGCACGCCCTGGCGGCCGAGCTGGCGCTTGGTCTGATCGATGCGCGCACGCAGTTGCAACGCGGTGACGACCTCGTTGTTGACGACCGCGACGATGCGATCGACCTCGACCGCGCGCTGCGCGGCCTGCACCGGCAGGGCGAACGTTGCGGCGATGAGGCCGACGGCGAGGGCGACGCGGGAGCGGGAAAGGGTCTGTTTCATGTCGATTCGTGATGGATGCGCGGGACAAGCCTCATTCGGCACCGAACACACGGTCGGCCGAAGAGTCGTTGATCTTGCCATAGCCCGGCACGCTACGCTTGATCAGGCTGAGCGGATTCGAGCCGATACCGGCCAGATCGTTCAGCTCGAGCTGCACGAAGATGGCGTTGGTCACGTCGTTCTCGTCGATCGCGAAGCGGTGCACCGCGGTACGGAACACCCAGCAGCCGCCGTCGTACTCGATGCCGGCAATGGCCTCGGTGATGCGGTCGTCCTTGAGCGAATGCGTGACCCGTCCGACGCCATACCAGTTGCGACCGAGCGGCCACTGACCGGAGACGTCGACGTCCTCGAGGCCGACGATGTCCTCGTCGATGCGCAGATTGGGGGCGTAGCGGTAGCTCAGGTTGAGGGTGCGCGCGAAACCGGGCTGGTAGCGCACGCTCGCATTGAAGCGTTCGGTGCGGCTGGTCTCGGTGTTGTACTGCACGTAGGAATCAACGCTCACGGTGTTGGACATCCGCCCGCCGAGGCCGGCGAGGATCTCGTTGCCGGTGCCGGCCGAACGCAGTTCGTCCTCGTCGTACAGATAGACCTTCTGATCCGAGAAGTAATAGCGCTGGCCGATCAGCGCACGCAGGCGCTCGACACCGGTTGCGCCATCGATGAAGCGGGTGGTGACCGCCGCGGTGAGGTCGTTGGCGTCGCCGATTCGGTCACTGCCCGAATAGCGGTTCTCGGCGAAGATCTGCGCGAAGCCGACGTCCAGGCGGTTGGTGTCGAAGAGCGGGATGTCACGCTGGTCACGGCTTGGCACGCGCAGGTAGAACAGGCGCGGCTCGAGTGTCTGCAGGTAGTCACCGCCGAAGTAGCGCGCCTCGCGCTCGAAGAACAAGCCGGAATCCAGCGACAGGACAGGCACCGAGCGCGTGGTGGAGGTCGTGGTCTGGGCCGAGGCCGGGGAGCGGTCGATGTCGTAGCTGCTGTAATGCACGCCCGCCTTCGGGGTCACGAACCACGACGCACCCTGCAGGGGCAGCGACAGTTGCGGATAGGCCACGAAGCGCGAAGCTTCGTCGCGGTCACGCTCGGCATGGGCGAAACGAACGAACTCGGTATCGAGCTGCGCCGCGAGTCCGCCCGCAAGATCGGCTCGCACCGCGTTGACCTGCAGCTGCGGGAGTCGCCGATAGGGTTCGACGTTGCGCACGTCCGGGTCTGGGTTGAGGGTCTGGTAGCGCTGCGCGAGCGCCGACGCCGTCCACCAGCCGCCGGTGTAGATCAGCCGTCCCTCACGCAGCAGATTGACCCGCGACGCGACGCCGATGCTCGATGACAAATCCTCGAAGTAGCCATCGTCCGAGACCGCGTTCAGATCGAGCGTGCCGTAGAAATTGGGCGCAAAGCGGTGCTGGTGCTGGATCGAACCGAGGCGGCGGTCCTCGCCCGTGACCTTGTCGTTCGGCATCCACTCGACACGGGTGGCGCCCTGATAATCTTCGCCCAGATAGCGGAATTCGCCGCCGATCTGCAAGCCACGACGCGACATGATGCGCGGCGCCAGCGTGGCGTCGTAATTGGGCGCGATGTTCCAGTAATAGGGCTGGGTAAAGTCCACACCCGTCTTGTTCGAGGACCCGAAGGTTGGCGGCAGCAGGCCGGATTGGCGCTGTCCGTTGAGCGGAAACTCCGCCCACGGCATCCAGAAGATCGGGGTGTCCATGAACACGATCGAGCCACCGCGCGCGGTGCCGACCTCGCGGTCGTAGTCGAGCTCGAGTTCGCGCGCCTTGATGTACCAGTCGGGGTCGGTCGGGCTACAGGTCGTCCACGTCGCGTTGGCCAGACGGTACTGGTTCTCGCCCTCGAGCTTGAGCTCCTCGGCCGCGCCGCTACCCGCCACCGTGCGTGGCGCATCGCCCGCGAGTGCGGGCGGGCGGGCGCGCGACAGCTCGTATCTGGGCGACACGAAGGTGCCGACCCGGTCACCCACCACCAGCGTGGCCTGCGGCCCGCGGATCGTATCGCTGCCCCGGCTCATCACCACGTTGCCCTCGGCCACCACCTCGTCGGTGGGTTCGCGATAGGTGAGCTTGTCGGCGGTGAGCACGGTGTCGTCGCGCTGCAGTTCGGCTTCGCCTTCGGCCACGAGTTCGATGCCCCGCTCGCCGCGGACTCGCAACGCACTGACCGCGGTTCCACCCGGCACGAGCGGCACCGCAGCGCCACGCGGCGTATCGGCGGCGGGGGGCGTCGCCGGCGCATCGACAGGCCGCCCGGCCGCGCCGGGTACCGCCGCGGCTGGCGGCAGCGCGGCAGGCCCCGACGCCGCAGCGAAGTCTGACGGAGGGGCCTGCCGCGCTCCTGCGGTTGCTGCCGCAGGTGTCACCTCGGGCTCGGCCACCGCGAGCGGACGCGCCTGCGGCGGCCTGCCCGCCGGGGATGCAGGCACCACAGCGGGCGGCCCGCGCAGCAGCTCGGGAGCCACCTGCAGGGGCGACATCGAGCCGGCGGCGCTGGCGCCCGACATGCAGAGCAGCAGCAGCGGAATCAGGCGAATACGCGTATTCGGAGCCATTCGGATCGAGCCTTTGCCGTCGTTCGCAATGTGCGTCTGCCCACCCGAACCACCGTGTTGATAAACTCGCGGATTCTACACGAACGCCTGCGGAGAACCGGTTTGCATCGCCTCGAACAACTCAGGACCTGGCTCGCCACCACCTTGCCCGGCCAGCCCTTCGACCTCGCCCCGGCCTCGGCCGACGCCAGCTTCCGGCGCTACTTCCGCGTCACTTTCGCCGACGGCAGCCGCTCGCGCATCGTCATGGACGCCCCGCCCGAGAAGGAAGACGTGCGCCCCTGGCTGCACGTGGCCGAGCACTTCCGCGCCGCCGGCGCCCACGTGCCCGAGGTGCTCGCGCAGGACCTCGACCAGGGCTTCCTGCTGCTCTCCGACCTCGGCTCGACCACCTACCTGAACGCCCTGCAGACGCCGGCAGGGCAGGCGCCCGACCTTCATCGCGCCGCCCACCTTTACGCCGACGCGCTCGGCGCGCTCGCCGCCATCCAGTGCGCGAGCCGCCCCGGCGTGCTGCCCGGGTACGACCGCGCGCTGCTGCTGCGCGAGCTGCAGCTCTTCCCCGAGTGGTATATCGCCCGCCACAAGGGCGTTTCCCTCACCGACGCCGAGACCACGATGCTCAACACGGCGTTCGAGCGCATCCTCGCGGTGAACCTCGCCGAGCCGCAGGTCTTCGTGCATCGCGACTACCACTCGCGCAATTTGATGTTGCTCGAGCCTTCGGAAGGCCTCGGCGCCAACCCCGGCATCATCGACTTTCAGGACGCTGTCTACGGGCCCATCTCCTACGACCTGGTGTCGCTGTTCAAGGACGCCTACATCCGCTGGGACGAGGACTTCGTGCTCGACATGCTGATCCGCTACTGGGAAACCGCGAAAAAGCTCGGCCTGCCGGTGCGCGCGGAGTTCGCCGACTTCCACCGCGACTTCGAGTGGATGGGCGCGCAGCGCCACATCAAGGTGCTCGGCATCTTCGCCCGCCTGTGCCACCGCGACGGCAAGGACGGCTACCTCGCCGACATGCCGCTGGTGATGGACTACCTGCGCCGCGCCTGCAAACGCTACCGCGACCTCGGCCCGCTGCTCAAGCTGCTCGACCGCCTCGAGCCCGAGGAGACCCAGGTCGGCTACACCTTCTGAGCATCCCATCCCCCGCAAGCGGTGGAAGGCGTTCGCCCGCATGACATTGGGCAGGAGGACGTCTTCCCGAACGCGCCGCGCCGCGCTCCACGCCCAAGCTATCGGAGGAATCATGACCAAAGCGATGATCCTCGCCGCCGGCCGCGGCGAGCGCATGCGCCCGCTCACCGACCACACCCCCAAGCCGCTGCTGCAGGTCGGCGGCAAGCCCCTGATCGTGTGGCACATCGAACGCCTGCGTGCCGCCGGCTTCACCGAGCTCGTCATCAACCACGCCCACCTCGGCCACCGACTTGAAGAAGCGCTCGGCGACGGCGCCAGCTTCGGCGTGCGCATCGCCTGGTCACCCGAAGCCAGCGCCCTGGAAACCGCCGGCGGCATCCGCCACGCCCTGCCCCTGCTCGGCGACAGCCCCTTCGTCGTCATCAACGGCGACGTCTTCTGCGACGCAGAGCTCGATGCCCTGCGCGCCGCCGCCGAAACCCTGCGTGCGAACGGCCCGCTCGCCCACCTGCTGCTGGTGGATAATCCCGCGCACCACCCCGAGGGCGACTTCCACCTCGACACCGCCGGCCTGATCCACGCCGACGGGGCCCCACGGCTCACCTTCTCCGGCCTCGGCGCCTACCACCCGGTCCTCTTCGCCGACCTCGCCGACAACACCCCCGCCAAGCTCGCCCCCCTGCTGCGCGAGCTCATGAACGCGGGCAGGATCACCGGCCAGCACCACGGCGGCCGCTGGATCGACGTCGGCACCCCGCAGCGCCTGGCCGCGCTCGATCGAGAACTGGGGGGCACGCGGGCGTGAACGCGCTGCGGTGCGCCAGGTGCGCTGGAAGCCGCGACCCGCCAGACCACCCCAGCACCCCGACCCCGCATGATTTTCCTGTAGGAGCGCCGGAAGGCCCGAACCCGGCGGCCCGAACCCGACAGCGCGAACCCGGCGGCCCGATTCCTGCCGACGCTCACCGGTCATCCTGTGCTCATTTGCCCATCCTTCGACCATCCCTCCATCCTCTGCCCATCTGTCCATTCGCCGCCCATTCGCGCCTTCCGGCGCTCCTACCCGGGAGGGGGCGAGTTCGCCCACGCAGGCGGCGGGCGGGGCGGGCTGTCGAGCGCGCCGATCCGGCGGGCGTTCGCGGGGAGACAAGGCGATGCATGTCTGAGCGAGCGCAACGAGCGAGTTTGCATTGCCGCCCCGCGGACGCCCACCGGATCGGGAAGCCGAAGGCCGCGAACGTCTGCCCGCCCGCCGCCCGCGCCCGCCCGCCGCTGGCCAGCGCGCGCCGCCCCCTACACCCCTCAGTCCCTCAGCCCCCCAGCCCCCGAGACACCCGAGACACCCCCATAGGCCGCAGACGAGAACGCCAGACCCAAACACGCCGCCCCCAAGCGCCCTACCACCGGGCCCCTGCCCACGCTCACGCCCCGTGACATAATTCGCGCATGAACAGACCCAGCCTCTCCACCGTGGACACCACCCCCTTCTGCGCCCGCCGCGCCCGCCTGCTCGAGCGCATGCAGGCCGCCGGCGGCGGCGTAGCCATCCTGCCCACCGCCCCCGAGCGCGTGCGCAACCGCGACGCCCACTACGCCTACCGCCACGACAGCTATTTTTACTACCTCACCGCCTTCCGCGAACCCGAGGCCGTCGTCGTGCTCGTCGCCGGCAAGGCGCCGAAGCAGATCCTCTTCTGCCGCGAAAAGAACGAAGAGCGCGAGATCTGGGACGGCTACCGCTGGGGCCCAGAGACCGCGCGCGAGACCTTCGGCTTCGACGAGGCGTGGACCATCGGCGACCTCGAGAGACGCCTCCCCGACTACCTCGCCGACCAGCCCCTGCTGTGGACCAGCCTCGGCTACGACAACGAATGGGACGCCAAGGTGCTCGGCGCGCTCAATGCCGTGCGCGACAAGGCCCGCAGCGGCCTCACTCCGCCGCACTCGGTGCGCGACCTGCGCGCCGAGCTCGACGAGATGCGCCTCGTCAAGGACGCCTCTGAACTCGCCACCATGCGCCGCGCGGCCAGGATCTCGGCGGGCGCGCACTGCCGCGCCATGCGCACCACCCGCCCGGGGCGTTTCGAATACGAGGTCGAAGCAGAGCTGCTGCACGCCTTCCGCGCCGCCGGCAGCCAGGCCCCCGCCTACACCTCGATCGTCGCCGGCGGCGCCAACGCCTGCGTGCTGCACTACGTCGAAAACGACCAGCCCCTGCGCGACGGCGACCTGCTGCTGATCGACGCCGGCTGCGAGCTCGACGGCTACGCCTCCGACATCACCCGGACCTTCCCGGTGAGCGGCCGCTTCTCCGGCCCGCAGCGCGAGGTCTACGAGATGGTCCTAGCCGCCCAGGCCGCCGCGCGCGAGGCCACCCGCCCCGGCGCACACTGGAACCAGCCCCACGACGCCGCGGTAAAGGTGCTCGCGCAGGGCATGCTCGACCTCGGCCTCATCAAGGGCAGCCTCGACGGCGTGCTCGAGAACGGCGACTACCGCCGCTTCTACATGCATCGCACCGGCCACTGGCTGGGCATGGACGTGCACGACGCCGGGGAATACAAGCTCGGCGGCGAGTGGCGGCCGCTCGTCGAGGGCATGGTGCTGACCATCGAGCCGGGCTGCTACATCCGCCCCGCCGACGATGTGCCCGAAGCCTTCTGGAACATCGGCATCCGCATCGAGGACGACGCGATCGTCACCGCCGACGGTTGCGAGCTGATCACCGGGGAGGCACCCAAGGCGCCGGCCGAAATCGAGGCCCTGATGCGCGAGGCTCCCCATGGCTGAACACACATCCGAGAAGATCCATGACCTGCTGATCGTCGGCGCCGGCCCGGTCGGCCTCGCACTGGCGCTGGCCTTGAAAGACGCCGGGCTCGACATCGTGCTCGCCGACGCGCGCACGCGCGACGCGGTGACAAGGGACCCGCGCGACCTCGCGCTCGCCCACGGCACCCGCCTCACGCTGCAGCGACTCGGCGTATGGGATGGACTGCCGACCACGGCGATCCAGCACATCCACATCTCGCACCAGGGCGGGCTCGGCCGCACCCTGATCGACGCCGCCGAGCACGAACTGCCCGCGCTCGGCTACGTCGCCTCGGCCGGCGCGCTCGCCGCCGCCCTGCGCGACGCGGTGGATGCCGCCGGCATTCCGGTGCTGGACGAAACCGAGGTCACTAACCTGGCCGCGAGCGCGGACGACGTGATCGCCAGCCTCGGCGGTGCCGGCAAGCCCGCCACCACCCTGCGCGCGCGCCTCGCCGCCTGCGCCGAGGGCGGCCTGCGCGCCGGTGATCCCAACGTGGTCGAGCACGACTACGGCCAGCACGCGCTGATCGCCGACGTGCAGGTCGCCGGCGGCCATCGCCACACCGCCTTCGAGCGCTTCACCCCGCAGGGCCCGGTGGCGCTGCTGCCCAAGGGCGACGGCTACGCGCTGGTCCATGTTGCCCGCCCCGAGACCGCCGACGAACTCCTGGCGCTCGACGATGCCGCCTACCTCACCCGCCTGCAGGCCCACATCGGCGGCCGCGCACGGCTGACCGGTGTCGGCCCGCGCCTGCGCTATCCGCTGGTGCTGCGCTACCGGCGCTCGACCATCGGCGCACGCACGGTGTGGCTCGGCAACGCCGCGCAGACCCTGCACCCGGTCGCCGGCCAGGGCTTCAACCTCGCGCTGCGCGACGTTTGGGCGCTCGCCGACGCGCTGCTGCGCGCACACGATGCGGCTCGACGCTGGCCCGCGAATGCCGCGGAAGATGCGTTCGATGCAGGCGCTGCCCACATCCTCGCCGCCCATGCCAGCGCCCGCGGCCTCGACCGCCTCGGCACGATCCGCTTCACCGACACGCTGGTGAGGGTGTTCAGCAACGACTTCGCGCCGCTGCGCCATGCACGCGGTGCCGCGCTGTTCGCGCTCGACCTCGTTCCGCCGCTGCGCAATTTTGTTGCGCGGCGGATGATGTTTGGCGCCCGCGCCTGGCCTTGAACATCCATCGCGCCGATCGCAGCTGCGCGGTCTAGACTGCAGGAACGGGAACTGTGGCCGCTGCGGCCCGGGGGAGGAGGTGCTCATGGAGTCGAAGCGACCGCCACGGCAGGGCAAGACGATCCTCGCATCGACCTTCGCCGCCACTGCAGGCAGTGGCTGAGCGGGGGGCCGAGATGCCCGCCGAGCACCCTGCCGGCAAATACGTGCTATCCGAACTGGCTGGCTTGTCGCCGGCCTACTTCGGCATGGCGATGGCCACCGGAATCGTCTCGCTCGCCGCTCACTCGCTGGGCTGGACGGCGGTCGCGCACACGCTGTTCTGGCTCAACGCGGTGATTTACACGGTGCTCTGGAGCATGTTGTTCCTGCGCATCGGCCACTTTCCGGCGCGCGTACGCGACGACCTGCTCGATCATCTGCGCGCACCCGGCTTTTTCACCACGGTCGCGGCCACCAGTGTGTTCGGCACGCAGTGCCTGCTCATCGCACACAGCCTGGCCTGGTCCATCGCGTTGTGGTCGGTGGCGCTGGTGCTGTGGCTGTTGCTCACTTACACCATCTTCACGATGCTGGTGGTCAAACGCGAGAAGCCGCCGCTCGACGAAGGCATCAATGGCGGCTGGCTGCTGGCGGTGGTGGCGACGCAGTCGGTCGCCGTGCTGGGCACCCTGATCGCGACCCGGGTGGCCCAGCCCTACCGACTCGAACTGAACTTCTTCGCGCTGTCGATGTGGCTGTGGGGCGGCATGCTCTACATCTGGATGATGTCGCTGATCTTCTACCGCTACACCTTCTTCCGCTTCTCGCCGGCTGACCTGTCACCGCCGTACTGGATCAACATGGGCGCGATGGCGATCTCGACCCTGGCCGGCAGCCAGTTGATCCTGAACGCCCCCCACGCCCCCTATCTCGAATCGCTGCTGCCCTTCATCAAGGGCTTCACGGTGTTCTACTGGGCGACCGGGACGTGGTGGATCCCGATGCTGCTCGTGCTCGCGATCTGGCGCCACGGCGTGATGCGCTTCCCGCTGCGCTACGACCCGCTTTACTGGGGAGCGGTGTTCCCGCTCGGCATGTACGCCGCCGGCACGCAACGCCTGCACGAGGCCATGGCGCTCCCCTTCCTTGATCGCGTACCACATGTCTTTCTCGTCATCGCACTGCTAGCCTGGGCAGTGGCCTTCACCGGTCTGCTGCGCGACGTACTGGCCCGCGCACGCGCCATGCCGCGCGCGCGGAGGCCCTGATCGAGCTCAGAACGCCGGCACCACCGCGCCCTTGTACTTGTCGGCGATGAACTGCTTCACTTCCGGCGAATTCAGCATCGCGGCCAGCTTTTTCATCGCCGGGCTGTTGGCGTTGTCCTCGCGCGCCACCAGCAGGTTGGCGTAGGGCGAGCTGGCGTCTTCCATGAACAGCGAATCCTTGAGCGGATTCAGGCCGGCTTCGATCGCGTAGTTGGTGTTGATCACCGCCAGGTCGACCTGGTTGAGGATGCGCGGCAGGGTCGCGGCCTCGAGCTCGCGGATCTTGAGCTTCTTCGGGTTCTCGGCGATGTCCTTCTGGGTGGCCGAGATGTTGTTCAGGTCCTTGAGCGTGATGAGCCCGTTCTTGGCCATCAGCAGCAGCGCGCGCCCGGAGTTGGAGGGGTCGTTCGGGATCGCCACCGAAGCGCCGTCCGGGATCGCGGACGCGGCCTTGTGCTTGCCGGAGTAGGCGCCGAGCGGCTCGACGTGCACCTTGGCCACCACGGTCTGGATGTCGTTCTTCTGCTTCTTCTTGAACTCGTCGAGGTAGGGCTGGTGCAGGAAGAAGTTGCCATCGACGCGCTTCTCGTTGGTCTGCATCGAGGGCTGGACGTAGTCGGTAAACACCTTGATCTCGAGCTCCACGCCGTCCTTGGCCAGCATCGGCTTGACGAACTCGAGGATCTCGGCGTGCGGCACCGGGGTGGCGGCGATGATAAGACGGTCGGCAGCCACGGCGGCGGTGCCAGCGGCCAGGGTGAGCGTGCCGAGTGCGGCGGCGAGCAGTTTGCGCAGGGTAAACGACATCGTTGAAGTCTCCTTCGTGGGGATCACTTACGGGTGAAATACAGCACCAGGCGGTCGCCCGAGTACTGGATGATCTGGACGAGGACGACCAGCAGGGCGACGGTGATCACCATCACCTCGGTCTGGAAGCGCTGATAGCCGAAACGGATCGCGAGGTCGCCGAGGCCACCGCCGCCGATCACGCCAGACATTGCAGCATAGGACATCAGCGTGATCGCCGTCACGGTGATCGCGGCGATCAGCC
>Ga0209573_1001479_pt1 | contig 36098 bp, 31 predicted proteins | sample TNRBio252014_DNA_FD_185870 | JGI IMG/M metagenome (GOLD analysis project Ga0209573, IMG submission 185870) | Wastewater treatment Type I Accumulibacter community from EBPR Bioreactor in Madison, WI, USA - TNR Reactor_6/25/2014_ DNA (SPAdes)... | ecosystem: Engineered > Bioreactor > EBPR >...
AAGGTACCTTTTTATACTGATTGACATAATTATCAATGAGTTGTTTAATCTGCTGTACTTCTTGTTCTTTCATAAGGCAATACACAAATGATTTAAATAAAGCATAACAATAGTAAAAACGTGCATCTAAGCACGTCTTTATTGTTTCAAACTGCCTACAATATATAACTCACGGCACTATGGAATGATATAATTAACCATGTATCATTATTATAAGTCTTCTGCACCATCATGTAAATTATCTACAGATGAAGCAGATTTTTCTTCTGCTCTTGCTTGTAATTTTTCAGGATCTTCTTTAGCAAAATCTACTCTTATAGTTCTTCCAGATAATTCAGTTTCATTAGTAGCAGCTTGTGCTCTAGCGGCATCTTCTGGGTTTGCAAATTCTACGAATCCAAATCCCTTACTTCTTCTTGTTTCTCTATCAAGAATAACTCTTGCAAATACCACTTCTCCATACTGACTAAAGTGATCTCTCAATTCTTGTCATCTCAAATTCCAATCTAAACCTCAGACAAATAGTTTAGTTTTACTGATAATCTCTGCCATGCAAATGCACATAAACAAAATAAAAGGCTCGTACAACCTTTCAGTGACACAACGAAATCATAGACACAATCTAGCATTTCTTAAGCAACTGAAATACGTACACAAAAATAATATAGATATTATACATCAAAATACAAATGATTTTAATTCATATCCAACTATAGAAAACAGGAGATTGGCAATAACAAAAACAATTATTTGTTGTATTTTTATGAGACATCAGTATCTCCAAAACAATTTTATATACATACTATTCCAATGAAAAAACTCCTACGACTTATACCAATAGTAATAATAGTTATAATAGGATATGGCATATTTTCCTATATGAAACCAGCCACTACCGAACTCACAACACCAATAAATACTATAACAACAACACAAAACATACAATACGAGGTTATCAAAATAACCGATTGATTACAAGTTCCTCGATCTATAGTATTTACCGATCCACAAAGAATGCTCGTGACCGAAAGACCATGACGTATCAGAGTAGTACAAGACAACATCCTAGATCCAAATCCTATTCATACAATAACAGCGATAAGTAATCAATCTGAAGAGTGACTCATGAGCATCATACTTGATCCTAATTATGTAGACAATAAATGGATCTATATTTCCTATGCGTACTCCGATGGAGAATCTATGCGAGTCAGAGTTGTAAGATTTACGGATCAATGAAATAACTTTACAGATGAAACACTCATCATCGACCAACTACCTGCCGCACAACGACACGCAGGCACTGCACTTGCCTTTGGACCAGATGGTATGTTATACATTACTGTATGAGATGCTACGCAGTCCGAAAGAGCACAATTTGTAGATTTTTACAACGGAAAAATTCTGAGAGTATTCCCTGACGGCACTATCCCACAAGACAATATACATCCAGACTATGCCACACGAGCTATAGGATTAAGAAATAGCCAAGGTATTGCATGGAACAGCAAGGGAGACATGTATGCAGTAGATCATGGACCAAGTATCTTTGACGGCCCTCCAGGATGAGATGAGATAAATTATATCACAGCCAAAAGTAACTACGGATGGCCAGTTGTCAGTCATGAAAAATCACAAGAAGGCATGATAGATCCAATAGCTATATATACACCAGCTGTTGCCCCTGCATCATTGATGATCTATCAATGAATCATGTTTCCCGAATGGAAAGACCATCTTTTCATTGGAATGCTCAGAGGAGAATGAATCCTCAAGGCGCAAATAGATTCTAATAATCCTAGTACTATCATCAATCAAGAAAAAGTCATAGATAACAGGTATGGGAGAATAAGACATGTAACACAATGACCTGATGGAAGCATATATTTTACCACCAGCAATGAAGATAGAAGAGGAGATAAACAATCATCAGGAGATGCCATCTACCAAATCATCAGAAAGTAAACACTAATAAATAAAAATCACTTGTGATAGACAGCCAAATAATCATATACAAATCAACAAGAAAGACTCATATAATATTTTATTCTCCAACGACAAACTAATTATGAAAAAAGTTATAAAATCACTTATCATTATGATTCTTACGTTAGCAGTCATTGTTGGTGCTATCATTGGATATTTCTACCGACAGGCACAAAGCTACATTCAGTCATCCAATGTAGATGCAACAACAGCTATAATCAGAACAATGAAATCATCATTGAGAAATGGACTCAATAACACATCAAATCCTTCGTTACTTCAGATTCTACAGTATAGCTATGATATGCTACACCAATGGAACATACAAAAACAACAAAATAGTTGATTGAGTACCTGGGAACACACAATAAAAACCGAAGAAAATATCATCGATATTGCAATCCAAATACCTTGATCTATCGCGGCACAAATTAGTACACAAACAATGACAGGATCAGCATGAATCATATTTCAATACGAGGAACAGTATATTGGCTGATTGCAGTTATACACCCAATCATGATGGACTGAACAACAAGAAATAGGGTTATTTAACAGCGAAAAAATAGCTGAACAAAGTGGCTATATAATAGCATATGCACAGGTGCTAGATAATCCATTCACATGAATACAATTAGAAGCATTTGGTGAAGTCACCGCAATATTTAATACAGCTGTCAGCTCAACACAAATCGTACATATACAAACAATAGACAAAATAATATGATATATAACAAGTATACAAACAGGTGATAATATAACAATTGGCATAGATCCTATAAATATTTTAACTTGAGATGCTGCAGCTACAGCATTAGCAGAATATGAACCTGACTTATGTGCATCTATCCTTTCAGGAACAGAACAAACTGTCTGTTTCCCCCCAAATGATTTCTACATCCTCAATCAAACAACTGAAGATATAATCACGCTCAATACTATAGCACAAGAAGGGATACAAATAATGGTAGAGTTGATACAAACAGGATCAACACAGGCAGTTCGATCAACACCCGAAACATTACGAAGCAATCGAGAGGGTCAATATAAACAAACGCCATTTATGATACATACTATAGATAATACTATCATACAAATTACAGAACAATATATACCTCAGTAAACGTATTACATAGAAAAAATCCATGTCTATAATTTCAAATATTCACGAACTTCCAATAGTTGTCAAACGTATGGCATTAAGTGTCTTCATTTTTATAATATGACGATGATTAGGAGCTGATATTTTTTTTGGTATCTATATAGAACAAATCATCGATAAAATATGGATCGTATGATTACTATGAGCAGTACTTGCTGGAGCAAAACTTAGTCTTTCTATCCCTATCGCCTATATCAACGATAAGATAAATCCAAAATATCTGCTAGCACTCTCTAAATTTATGTATATTCTTGCGGGACTAGCATATTTTGGAGCAGGGGTTTTACAGTCACCAACACTTATAATAATAGCAGTTGTTTTGAACGGATTGGCTAGTCCAATATTTTTTACTACCAATATGAATATTATCCGTACACAGACAGATCCACAACAAGCTACAAGTGCATTTGCACTTTTCCATACTGCATTTCAAGGAGGATTTTTTATTGGAGCTTTAGCTATCGCTGGGATAGTAGATGTAATACCATTATATTATGTTTTTCTAGGAATAGTTGTTTTTAGTTTCATCTCGATGATTATCAACATCACGATACCCATCCCTGAAGAAAAGTGATTACGAAAAACAATCGACACCTACATCTTCCATCAAAATGTCTACAAAAAAGTACGACAAGATCTCAAATCCTACAACATCACCTTGTATATCACATTATTTCTCCAATTTCTCTATGGTATCATAGATTACATAGGATTCTTGTTTATCCCTCTACTAGGATTATCTAATGATTTAACACTCGGACAAATAGCAATAATTTTTGCTATCATGCGTATACCACATCTTCTATCTATATATTTTGCTTGAACGTTGGACAAATACAATAAATTTCTCGTGGTATGTATCAGCTACATAACAATGGGAATTGTATTATGAGGATTGTCATTCACCCATCATTTTGCAGGGATACTTTTTTTATCGCTTGCTATAGCTGTTGGATTATCGCTTACTCGCCCTATTATTCTCTGATTTATCGGACAACTTGTCGAAGCAAGACACAAAGCAGAAATCACCGGTGTCCAAGAGACATTTACCAGAACCGGAGAGATCGTCTGATCCATATGATTTGCGCTCATTGCACAGTATAGCACAATTCAGAGAGGATTTTTCGTTGTAGGAGTTTTGTTTATCTTGATCGCTATCGGCGTACTCCTGCAACAGCATCTGTTTGTCCTCCCCAAATTCTCCATCGCCACATCGATGAAAAACACGGTACTAAACCTTTTTGAAACGTTTGAGCATTATGTAAAAAAAGATAATTAGCTAAAAAACTCAGTTCTATGTTTCACATACTTGCTCGCATCATACGCATACTCCTCTATCAACATCGCCGTATGGTGTCAGCCAATCACATGAGGAACTAAGACATAGTGTGCTCCTGCAGTATATAAGATTTCTGCTTCATCTACTTTATTTGCACTTAGGATAGTCACCAGATCATTTTTTGCTTTCTGTGCGTATTGTAAAATCAATGCATTTGCTTCATAGTCGTGCACCGTCGAAACAATCATCTTTGTTTTATGTAAACATAGTTCTTCTAGTGTTTCTATATCACTGGCATCACCGTACATGCAAGGGATGCCTTTTGCTTCTAGTTCGCGAATAACTTTAGGGTCATAATCCACAATAAGAAATCTTTTTCCATTTTTTTGGAGTGATTTTAAGATCCCTTCACCCGTTCTATGATTTCCAAACACAATCACGTCATAATCTTCTCATGGACAGGCAAAATGTGTTTCCGCCAAAGCCTGTTTTTTTTCAAAGATTTTTAAATATTTTCCAAGTATAGCATAAATCTTATCTGCATAGGCAAAATAATAACTCGATCAGGCAATCGTGATTAATCACACAATCGTAACCATAGAAACAATATCTACATTAGTAATGTGACCAATAGCAAGCCCAAGTCCCATTAAAATAAAAGAAAATTCACTAATCTGCGCAACAGTAAATCATACCATCATGCCATTTTTTCTCTTATACCCCATCCATCCCATCAATACCATCACAATGAACGGATTACCAATAAGGACAAAGAGAGAAAAAATAACAATAGGAACAATATATAATGACACATCCGAAAATTGCAGTTGTGATCAAAGAAATACAAAGAATAACACAATAAAGAAGTCTCTCAGTGGCTTCATTCTACTACTTATCTCAAACCTATACGGAAGCGCTGCCAACGTTAATCCCGCCAACAATGCACCAATCTCCAACGAAAACCCAACTGCTTCCAATCCTGCAGCAAACAACAAACATCGACCAATAGAAAACAAGAGAAGAAACTCTTGCGATTTAGCAACATGTCACATGATACGAGGAAGAACATACTTTGTCAGAAGAAAAACAACTAAACCAACAGCTGCTATTTTTCCAAGCAACATACCAGAAAATATTCATCGATTGACTGCTGCACCATCCACTGGCAAGGAAGCCAATACCATAAGGATTACCATCGCAATAATATCTTGGACAATCAACATACCGATAGATATTTTTCCATACAATTCATCCAATACTCATTTATCACTCAGTAATTTAACAATAATAATCGTACTACTGAATGCCAATGCTATTGCGACATAAATACTTGTCACCAGATCAAAACCAAGTAACAATGCTATTCCCATACCAATAGCTGTCGTAAAGACAACTTGCCCAACTCCCACAACTAGAGACGCTTTTCCAAGATCTTTTATCACCGCTGGATTGAGTCACAAACCAACCATAAAGAGCAGAAAGGCTACCCCAATATGGGCAAACATCTGCACACTCTCCGTGTGTTGAATAAGATTGAGAATATTGGGACTCATCAAAATACCAGCGATAATATAGCCAATAATAAGCGGTTGCTTCAATAGTCTCATCAGTGCAGTCACAGCAACCACAACAGTAACAACTGCTGCGAGCTCCGCAAAGGCATGTTCCGCAAAGAACACTTGTAGCGTCGATAACATTTCCCCCATCTCTAATTGTTGTCAAGATATAAATAACAATTACAGTATATTGACATTTATTAAATTTGTCAAATTTTTAGTGTTTTTTATTCGACTGATAAAAAACGGATTTTATACTGTCTAAATATCCAACAATAGACCTTCGTACCAAAACATTGAAATTCATAAACTAGCCAGTCCATAGAACGCAAATCAACCGCAAATCGCTGGAAAAATCAAAATAACAGAAAGTCGCAAAACCACGCGCAGGTTGGTTTTGCTAGATCTTTTTTGCTACTTTAGACGTGAACAAAGTGAACTAGTCCCCTTGCGGGATGGTAGCGATGACAAAAAAGTAGAAAGTCCAATTATTAAAATAACACTAAAAAACACTAAACCTTGACTCCCCACCCTAAAATATATACTATCCACATATGCTTTTACTTTATCATACCCTCTTATGAAACAATTTGCTCTTATCGCAATCGCTATGATTGCTCTTGTCTGATTCACATCAGCCCAAACAAGAAACGGACTCGTACTCACTGATACACAAGCAGCTATTGATTACCTCTATGCCAATGGACTCACAAAGTTTAGTACCACACAAACTTTTATGGCAAACAATTCTCTCAGAAGAGACGAAGCTGCTGCATTTTTTGCAAGATTTGCAAGAGATGTATTAGGAAGAGTTCCTGATACAAGTAAAACAGAATGCAATACATTTACTGATCTTTCACTAGCACATAGTGATTTAAAATCAGAGATAATAGCTTCTTGCCAATTGGGACTAATGAAAGGATCCAATGGGAAATTCATGCCGAAAGCATCTTTTAGTAATGCACATGTACTTACGGTAATAATTAGATTAATTCATGCTCCCCAAGAAGAACCGTCAGATAAACATCGAGCGACAGAATATATGTATGCTGCGGTAACTCTATGATTAACAGAGTGATTGCAAGTAGGAAAATATGAAAATCTAGATAATAATATATCAAGAGGAGAAGTTGCAAAACTAATCGAAGCTGCAGCTAAATATCAAAAAGAATCAGATGAAATGGGAGAAAGTATAGAACAGACAATAGCAGAGATTAATTACGGTCAAACAGGAGGCTCTCCTAGCTGCTTAGTCATTACAAATCCATCTGCAAACAGTATCGTAACACTACCACTTACAATACAATGAGAAATTCAAGATCCTAATACATGATGCCAGAGACGAGCAATATTTGAAAATGAAGCATGACACGTATATATACAAGATACAAATGGCAATATAGCAAGTGACACAGTAATACTACAAATAACAAGTGACCCATATGGATGATACCCAATAAACTTCTCAGCCACAATACAAAACCTCACAAACACACCATATACCAACGAAGTAAATTTGAAATTCTCAGATAATCAACAAATGGATGGTATTCCGTATCAATCATTTATACTGCCAGTAGAAATACAATAAACAAGAATACTAAAAAAACCCTCCATACGGAGGGTTTTTTTAATTCTACAACATTACAAATACCCCTTATGCGCACAATACTCTTGTGCATATTTGGCCAACTTTTCACATTTCTTAGCCGCACCTTGCAATCCCATATCTTCATACCACTTTTTTCTCCTTTCTATCTCCTCTAGAGAAGCCAAACATACAACCTTATCATCAGTAATAGCTGATCCTGCAGTATTGATACCCATATCAGTAGGAGACTTGTATTTTCTGATAGCATTACCCGATCCAACAAACTGTTCTGCTAACTGCGATAGTAATTCAAATGCATCCACATCTCTATTATAATTTACTGATTCTATTCCATATGCTTCATCATGATAGTGGTCAACCACATTGTAATCACCAATATCTGCAGTTGCAGCCTCGTAGGCAAGATTGACTGGATGCTCTAGGGGTAAATTCCACACAGGAAACGTCTCATACTTAGCATATCACGACTCTATATCGATCAATGCATCCTGATACAACTGTCCCAGACAAGTAGAGAGCTTTCCACTATTGGAAGCTGCTCCTGTAACAAGAATCAACTCCTTAGTCAACGGAATATGATCATCCTGTCCAAATCCATCTTCACTTAAGATAAAATCAATATCCTCCGGATATCCATCAATGACATATCTTTCCCATACTCTATAGTGTTGTTTTTGCAAACTACGTTGAAAATCCAACACAACCTCAGGACTACTATAAGGATCCATATTATTCATGACAATATGGGGCTTCATGCCTGTTTGCTTTTCAATAGCTTGTATCATAGATAGAACTGTTGTTACATAGTCTTTATCTTGATTGGCAAGTTGCCTATTGGCTGCTATATCTTGTGCATTGACACAAAACAATACTTCTGCCACTTCTGAAAATGCAGCAAATATCTCTTTTTTACTTGCGGGATCAAAACCTGGCAACACTCTTGCTGCATGTGGATCATGAAGAAACTTTCCACCAATTTCCAAGTACATCCTTCCAGAAAACTGCGCAAGTCTATCTTCGATAGCTTGTGTCTGGACTCTGATGTACTTAGCTCCGTCAAATCCGAGCTTTTTGAATGATGGCACTTCATGACTATTAATCATAGGTATATATAATAAATTAAATATTAATGAAGAGATTGTGTGCTATATTTTCTGACTTTCTCGAACTCAATACCAATAAAGTAGATTAACTCATTGATATTGATAGAACCGCCCGAATTAGTTATATTTTGGACAATGCTAACAATATCCTGAATTACGGCATCTCAATGCTCTATCTGTTGAGCAAATTCTTTTTTGTACACACTTTCATAAAACCCCATCACAAGTTGTACAGTCGCATACGATTCTTGATACGCAGCAAAACTCGGAAATGCAACCGCCCACAGACTATCATCAGGATCTACCTTTCTTCTGGGTGCAATATCTTTGTGACGGATGATATGCGTTGGTGGAATAGCATATTTCTGCATCAAATGTAATATCAATCTTCTCAACGATTTTCTTTGTGCGTCAGTAAATCCCGGCAAAGGACCTATAACTTCTATCCCGATGCTGTATTGATTGAGATTTGTTTTACCTTCCCAGCTACTAGGCCCAGCATGTCGCAAGATGTCATCATCGCTATTGAAAGCATAGATGCTTCCATCAGTATCAATAACATAGTGTGCACTCACGGTGCCATATTGCAATCTACGTAAGACACCCGACAAAGAACCCTCACCTGTACCCGTATGATGCAACACGATATACTCCTTGGTGTTGCCAAGTCCGGAGCTATTTTTGGTGCTGAGGCGTTCACGAATCATAGCAAACAATTGCAGATAAAGAAGTCTATTGACATTCCCATTATAACAGAAAAAAATCTCTATGTCAAATTTTCAGAAAAGAAAATAACCAACACATACAAAACATTTGACATCCACCTACCAATACATATAATAAAAACACAATATTTTATTGTATCAAGCATCACTATGCACGCGCATGGGCTTATAAACAATAAAAATATAGCCAACTCCTTCTCTGTTGGATAATTTCTCTTCGTTTGAAGAGTTTTTTTATTTTTTAGAATAAAAAATGAGAAACACAATCTTATCAGTAGTTCTCTCCAGTATCATGGCAACTACAGGGATGCAAAATATACAGGCACAGACTAGTTATGATGTTTGTGAACACCTTAAAGAAAATATGATCGAATGACGAAAGTATTTAGATGATTATCAACCATGATTTAAACCAGCACTTGAAAAGTTATGATTTACTAACACAGAAAAAGAAGCCATATTTAATCGTATGTGTGAACTCAAAGACGAAAAATCTAAATACAGGGAAAATCTTTATTTTGCTAGGGATAAAACAACCTATGAAATTATGCAAAGCAATCTAAGCACAGCTGACAAAAAAATTCTTGTCTTGCGTCTCATATTGGGAGAGAAAAAGCAAATAGTACCTTCACGCTTAGAATCAGAATGGCAAAAATATAATAAAAGATTTGAAAGCCGATATTTGCGAGTATATGAAAATAGGGCTAAAGTTGATGCATATCTCCAGGAACAATTGCGTATACTAAAGAAGGATGAAGAACTCCTAGATTGACTTCTTAATAAGTAAAATAATTTATCACTCTGAAAATATGCCCGAACAACAAGAACAATTACATATACAACCTTGAGATAAAAATCCTAGTCGGAAAGAGAATTTTTTGTCATCATATAAAGATGATAAAGACTACCAAACAATTAGTGAAATAACCAATAGTATTGTTTCTTCAGAAGAATTTGCTGAAGAAGATATTAAAGATATATTGCCCAATATAATAGCAAAAAACAAAGACACAGGAAACCTCATCCTATGAATAATAAGAATGCAAGTACAAGAAAACCTTTCAGAGAATACTCGTAATGCGGAAGAAGATATTGATGCCACCAAAGATATTGACATCAGGAGAAAAAATATAAACCGAAGATACTCTACCCTTGAACAAGAACTTTCTACTTTAAAAAATGCCTATCCATCGTATCAAATATCAGAACAATATATCCAAGATAATCTGAATATTTTCCCTATTGGCACATCATTCACCGAAATGCAGCAACGCGCAATTCTCACCTACAAATACATCCTCGAACAAATCATCGCTGAAAAAACAGCAAGCCAACAATCACTCACCAGCTATGAACGCACCCTCATAACAAATTTCAATACCTTCTGTTTTGATATAGGTATTAAATCACAGATAGAATTACCAAAAACAGAATCCATCTCCTCCGTTCGTGATATCATAGACAATGATAACCTCTGACAAAATCTGTATCAGAACAACATAAATATCAAATCATTCATCGATCAACAAACACCTATCGATCTAACAACCAAAAATCTACCCCTTATGCAACACATCATAGCACTCTATCCTGACGTGATTGTTAAAGATATTGAACAACTCTTTTTCGCCAACAAGACAGCACTCCCACCCAATTTCTCTATGACACAATTGGTACAGAACAATACTATAAACCTACGTTATATAGAAGATAACGATCTATCCGAATTTCTCCCTACTATCCAAACTATTTTTAAAAAATATAGCCAGCAAGCAGAACAAGAACTCCAAGATCGTAGTACCAAAATCATACACCAGCATACTCTCTGAAACTGTTTGCAAACAGTCGCGAGCTACTTCGATACTGTCACACTCAATATGGAAGATTTTGCTAATGATGTCAAACTACAAGCAAACGATATACAAATACAAAACAACATGGTTGTGATCCAAGGTACTATTCATGGAAAATCAATGACCATATCCTACGATCTCGCAACTGGAATCATACAATCCCAAGATTTCATCCTTGTAAATACATGAGTAGTTTACGTCTGAAATAACGCCAAACAACAAGAAACGCTCAACTTTCGCTGACCAACATACGATGAAATACAGAAAAGAAGTACTACATATACCACACAATCACTATCTAATCATTTCAATTAATGAAACTTTGACGCCATAGATCAATCATTGAGAAATGGCTTACGTAGAAAGGTTCCAGTAAAACTCGATGCAGTGCTCTGACGCCAAGTTATGGAACACACCATAGAGAAAAACCTCGCTACCAAACAGATACAAAATCTCTTATCGTTATGACTCCCAGCTGGACAAGCATGGAGTGAAAATATTAATCCAGAAGTACGACAAATCTATACTATCTTTGATAAGAGCATGGATCGGTATACACCTGCTGAGCTCAGAAGGCTAAGAGGATTATTAACACAACTAGATACTATTATCCGTCCTATTGCACAAAATACCGTAGAAACACAACGCCAGATGCAAGACCCTTTATGGGTTTTTTTATTTAATCACGAAAAATTACAACAGGATAGTCGTAATAGATCCGACCACAATAGTTTTTTTAAGTTTTTTTCTGCTCTTACCTATAATACCCAGGATCCCTACCGTAGAGATGTTTTGGATTTAGATGCTCTGGCTCGGGGGATCATGGCATATAAAATGCCTGGAGAGCATTTCCCCAGAAATGATAAAACTGAATTATTGTATGCGCGGTATGAGGAGAACTCAAAGAAACAAGATCACGACAAATGGTTAGATGATCAGTTATGATAAGTATGTAATATAGCTGACAAAACATCGTATGCCATACTCTTCCCTTGCAATCCCACACCCATTTTGCTATAGTCAGACCGTATATTTTTTTATATTGCAATCAAAATAAGCATGGCAAACATCGATCACAAACCATCCAAATATATGCTCAACCTCCAACACACACTTCCTCCATATGCAAACCAAGAAAATCATATTATTCATTGCCTCGTCGAAATAAACCCAAATTCTATCAACAAATACGAATTCATAGTCGAAACAGGTCATCTTAAGCTTGATCGCGTTGGTTATTCATCACTCAGCTATCCTATTGGGTATGGACTTATCCCACAAACACGAGACCAAGACAATGATATGCTTGATGTCATTATCGCAAATGTCACTGAACCACTTATTCCTGGATCATTGACAGAATTACGCGTTATTGGTGTTATGAAGTTTGAAGATAGCGGAGAAATGGACGACAAAATTATAGCTGTTATCAACGATGACAAACGTATGGATCATATCAAGTCATATACAGACTTGGGAGAACATTGGGCCAAGACAGTTGAACATTATTTTGAATACTACAAACACCTCAAAAAACCAGGTACATGCAAACCACTATGATTTTTTGACACTGCTGAAGCTATTAAAATCATTGATGAATGCGCACACAGATACATCACTGACTATCTCCCTAAGTTTGAAGACTAAAAGTATAAGATATAAAAACGTGCCAATGGCACGTTTTTTTCTTTGCGACTATGAAACCCTTTACCCCTGAAACTTTTACTCAACATAATTAACCTCAGGCTCCAACCATACAGCAAATTTCGCATATACTGCCTCCTGTATGTCCTTAGCCAACGCAGCAATATCACTCCCCTTCCCTCACCCATGATGAACTAAGACAAGTGCATGATTTTTGTATGTCCCTACCGATCATTTTTCTATCCCTTTTAATCCAGCCAATTCAATCAATTGCCCAGCAGATAATTTTATTCAACCAACAACTTCATACCCTACCAATAAAGACTCTTTACCTTTTAACTCTTGAAATTCTTGAACTGAAACTATTGGATTCTTAAAAAAGCTCCCTGCTGTCCCTATCTGCGTCCAATCAGGCAATTTTCTACGTCTAATCACCGTTATCATATCCGCTACATCTTTGACAGAAATTTGCTCAATAGCTAATCACCTCTGATCCATTTCTACTTGAATATCTTTATAATCCAATTTAAGTTCGTATGATTTTTCTGTCGTCTTGTATAACTTAAACACCACATAACTAATAAACGCTTTCTCCTTCAAATCACGTTTAAATACGCTATCACGATAGCCAAATTGACAGGAACTATTGTCCAATATATGCGTAGATCCATCAGATAAATCAACATATTCGACAAACTCGATCACATCTTTCACTTCGACACCATAGGCACCAATGTTTTGCATCGGGGCAGCTCAGACTGAACCAGGAATTAACGCAAGGTTTTCTACTCCTCCTCGTCCTTGCGATACGGTTCGCATCACAAAATCATGCCAAACCTCACCAGCACCTATACGTACGACAACAAAATCCTCTTCTTCATGAAGAATATTTTTACCCAATAATTGATTATGTATCACGAGGCCATCAAAACGTTCTTGTGTCAAAAGCATATTACTCCCTCATCACACAATAAGCCTCTTATTTGCAAGAAAAATAGTATCCAGAATAAGCTCCTGCATATCCTCTATCGATGTAATATCGACAAAATAATCCGCCATCACATCAAAGTGAAAGCTATTATAGTTATGGAGAGACTTGTTTGTTTGGATGTGCATTAAGAAGTTCTTCAGGAACTGAAACTATTCAACGATTAAGTGCATCAACGTATGTCTGGTAAGACAAAAGTTCTTCTTTTGGATCCATAACAATCCAAGAAATCCCATTCCAAGTGGAAAGAAGAGCTTCTTTAGTAATACGAATTGTCTTAAGTGTATCAATAGGTATATGCAAACGATAGTTTGTATCTATTGTAGCCAAAAACCATTTGTCAGGATTCTCCTGAGCCAAGTGACGAACTAAATGCGTATTATCAGGATGAACACAAGTAATACAGTTTTCATAATGTAGCAACGAATCTTTTTCAACAAAACATAAGACTTCCAAGAGACCTTTATCTATTGATATTTTTTCACGCATTTTCTGAGGAATAAGTATAGATCCATCATTCGCAACACGACGAACATCAGAAAAATAGAATTTATCACCAAATCCTCAGAGGCTATCACGATAATTTCATAACGCAGACCAATGGTAATCAAACATAGAGCATACAACAACAAAAAGATAACTATACAGTATTATAATCAAAAAATTAAAAAAGTCAATAAAACATTGAAAAGCACAATACAATCAATAGAATAGCGAAAATTTAACTCAACGACAATATAATGACAGGGATATTAGAAATCATAGGTAAAAACTATACAAACAAAATGCAAAATGCTCACGATCGTGAAGATTTTAAGGCAATCGAACAATATGTTGATGAAAAAAGAATATGGGAAACCAACATAAAATCAGCACTTACAAAAACACTGACAATACAAGAAAAAGATGGGATAGAATTATTGCAGGTATTTTTCGACATAGAAAACAAACTACTGAACGAATCAGATAAAAAAGAAAAACAACAACGAGAGTGGCAATTAGATGCGGCAAGAAACAATATCTTAGTGTATAGCCGACGATATCTTATAAGCGAACCACACAACAATTTGCCGATTTTTGGTGTGATAGATGAACAGAAACTAAGAGAAATGACTGATATGTTTTTTGAAGAAGATTATATAATAGATGGTGTATTTGACGAAGAATTACGACTAGATAAAAATTACTTTTTTGAAGAACAGGAAAAAAACATACAAGAAAATCCAAGCGAAGAATCAAACGAAGAAAATAGCCTGCGACGTAGTGGAGAAGTCACTGCAACTATATCTAGTCCATATCTCAATGGAGTTCGAGGAGATATCAAGGAGAAATATAAACTAGAACGAAGTGAAATGGCCACAAATATAAAAAAAAACATAGCGAAATTTACCACTATATTCGAAAATAAACCAAAAATATTTATATCGGTATTTGCTGAACGGTATACACAAGAGGAGTGTAAAATTATTGTAGAGAAACATTATCCAAAAGCATACTACACACAATCACTGGAAACATACATAGCAGAACGATACGAACAAGAAGACAATTAACCCTCATCCAATTCCTTCAGCTGATCTCTAATCACAGCAGCCTCCTCAAAACGCCAATCAGCAATCGCAGCATCCAACTGTTTCTTCAGATCCTGTGCTATCATATTTTTTTCAACTTTCGTCAATCTTTTCAATTTTTTTACCTTTCATCTGGTCAATTTACCAAAATCTTGTGCAAGATTTTCATCAGTTTTGACCGACTCGAGATCTTTTACATTAGAAGTAGCTTGTTTTGGACTGATACCATGCTTTTTATTAAATGTATCTTGTGTATGACGACGACGATACGTCTCCCACAAAGCCTTTATCATGGACTCAGTAAAGTAATCAGCATATAACACTACTTCACTATTGGGATTTCTCGCTGCACGTCCAATGATCTGTACCAACGAAGTAGTTGAACGCAAAAATCACTCCTTATCGGCGTCCAACAAACCGATTAACGTCACCTCTGGAAGATCAATTCCTTCTCTTAATAGGTTAATTCAGACAATAATATCAATTGTCCCATTTTTCAATTTTTTAATAATTTCCCAACGATCGATCGTTGCAATTTCGCTATGAAGGTAAAACGCTTTATATCACTTAGATACAAGAAAATTGGTTATTTCTTCGGATGATTTTTTGGTCAAAGTAAGAAGTAGTATCTTTCCATCTTTTGCGATATGGGCATCCATTTTTGCCAACAAATGCTCCAGAAACGCAGGTTGATCAGGAGGTAACGCAGCAGGATCACGTTGAAGAAAATCATGCATATTTTTACGTCAATTTTTTACCATACACAACAACAATCAATAAAAAACAAATTGTAACGATAAAACTGCTTATATCCATTTCATAGCAAGTTGCAAAGTGAAATAAAGCAGTTTGTCCTTGATGTCACCCCTAAAAAAGCTATAGAATACAGTAATAACATTATTTGCTTCAGCCTGACAGCAATATCTATGATACAAAAAATCATAAAACCAATACAGTGATTGATAGTATACGTTGTACTTTGTACTTTGTACTGTATTCCACAAATAACAACAGCCCAATCATTCGATAATTTTTCGACAGAAATCCAAAACATGGGAATAAATGTAGAAGAATTTTCTCAAAGACAAAGTATATCAAGATATGAACTAGCAAGACTACTCAATGCTGTAGAGTGTCAGGACTGCATCCAGTCACCCAACTGGATGATGGAAAGGTATACCAATCCATTTTGGTCAGACTTCATAACACAACCAGGAAAAGATTTTGGTGATATTACATTCCAAGGCTGATCATATCAAGGAAACAATTATTATTATTGTGTCGCGTATGTAGGAGACAATAACTATATGAGATGATATCCACAAGACACAAGTCCGATCTGTGCAGGATTGTTTTGTGGAACAAGAAATACAAATTATGCAGAGTTTATACAGGTAATTATCAATGTTTTAGCAAAATATATCTACCAAGAATATCGTGCAGATCGAGGAGTCATACAAAGTCGAATGCAAGGATTAGCAATCAATAGCTACCCAGACAGATACTTAGACAACAATGATAGAATCACCATCCAAGAGGCAGCAGATGCCTGTCCACAATGATCCTGTCCTATCCAAAATGCTGCAGCATTCAAAACATATATAAAATACTGTATGTTCAATCTCAATGCCTGCAATATGAGAACATTTTGACAAATAACGCAAGCATACTGGCCAGTATCAGAACTCAATATTCTCTACAACCAAGAAATTATAGACGTACAACGAGCAAGAAATATAGATATATACGCAAACATTGATGGGCAAACAGCATTGGACATTTTTTACAAACTATACACAAATATCCAGTGTTCATTTGATAATGACTATGACTGTGATGGCATAGCAAACGCCGAAGACAATTGCCCATATGATTATAATCCAAGTCAAAAAGATACTGCACAAAATGGCATTGGAGATGTTTGTGATGAGGACATAGATGGGGATGGGATCAAAAATCCTAGATGAATAGTAGATGAAACATGACGTATCAATGTGAGATTATTACCGCAAAATCAAGACAACTGCCTCTTTACACCCAATACAGACCAACAAGACAGCAACAATGATGCCATTTGAGATGCCTGTATCCCAGGGCAAGACGCATTAGCAATGTATATTGCTATACAAACTATAGGAGATCAGGCACCATTGACAGTGACAATAGATGCGGTAACAAGATGAAGTGTTATAGGAGATATACAGCGAGATATGGGAGATGGATCAACAAAAAAAGGACAATCCATAACACATACATACAACAACCCATGACTATACGTTGTCCATGCATATGCACAATGAACCAAAAATAATGCAGTTGCAAAAACAACCATTATTGTCGGACAGTCCAACACACAGCAAAGAGGTATACAAATACAAGCAGATACAAACAATGGAAGTATAGGTAGCGATATAAACTTTTCTGCAAACACAATTGGAGATATAGAGTATATACAGCGAGATTTTGGTGACAATATTCGCATCAATAGACAACCTGGACAATCTATCACAAGACAATATTCGCAAACTGGTATATACACGGTCACTGCAAGGGCATTCAAAGGTAATACATTGCTCGCAATAGCACGCACAACAGTACATATAGGAGGAATACAATGATCAGAAATAGTCAGTCAAAACGGATTACGTTTACAGGTAAATACAACAGTCCGCTTTCAGACGCAAATCAACGCAAATACAGCGATTAAGTCCATCCAACGAGATTTTGGTGACGGAACACAAATAAATAATAGCAACACCGCTATAACACACACATACACAACAATGTGACCAAGAGTTATTACACAAACGATTACATTTCAAGATAATACACAAACACGCAATTATATAACAGTCTACATCATAGATCCTATATATGGACAATCATTTTCTAAAAATTTTGCTCCCAACAATCTCATAACCGTACCATGACAAATACTCCAATACATCAATACTCCTGTATGAGATAATATACAAGCAAACACATTTATTCAAAGATATACACCAACGGTAAGCCAAACATACCAAGGAAACAACACGATATTATCACATCGTTACGATAGCCCTTGAGTATATTTCCCTAGCAACACACAATATATCAATCAATGTCTGTTCTTAGAATCACAAGCAACAGTTGTCATCGAACAAGAAGATCTATGTATTGATATTATGCGTTCATGAAGAGCAAATCAATACTGTGATATGGACGACGATAATATTCCGGATATATGTGACGATGATATTGATGGCGATTGAGTACAAAATCTAATAGGACTCATATTATTTGACAATGACAACTGTAGTATAAGCGCAGATAATATAAATTATGACCTTCTCCAAGATCACATACAATGAGTATGTTTATTGGACAATTGTCCATTCACAACAAACAGTACCCAAGAAGATCGTGACCGTAGTGGTATAGGAGATATATGTGAAGAGTCATTATCTACTATACTACAAACATACACGGACAACATAGATATAAGCAACGCAATAAAAGACAGTGATGGTGATGGAATAGACGATACACAAGATGGATGTCCAACAATACATTGATGATTTTGAACCATAAGCGGATGTCCAGCAATAGGGGCAGAGCTTGCATGTCCAAGCCATATAGTATACCCAGGGTTATTATGAACACAACAAGAAGATATAGATATACCCAGATGTCCATTATATACAAGATTATGTAACGACAATCTCTGTCACGAAACATGTGAAGATTATGGGGGAGATCGCACTGATAATAACAATGGTATATGCGATCCACTTGAATCATGCAATAATCCTGACTGTATGGATCAACAAGATCGATGTCAAAATGGACTCAAATGTGGAGACTACAATGGAAATAATGTCTGTATTATTGATCCAATACCAACACCACCACAAATACCTACCAATCCAATCCCTCCAACCGGAGATTGTATAGATCCTACAACCTGTATTCAGATACCACCTATCACATCAACGACCTGTAATCAATGTCCATGTCAATTTGCTGATTTTGCGAGCGATCTCATCATCGGAGATAAAATAAGAGCCACACTGCGAGACGCAACACAGAATACACTATATAGATATGCAACCCCTACTATAGTAAATGAGTAAAGATATTATTATAGAAAAACCACATCAGAAGTGATGTGGTTTTTCTATAACACGGAGAAACTACTCTTTATCTCCAAACAATCCTTTGACTGTACTCTGCGCTTTAGATGCTCTTTGTTCTGGCGTTTCGACAATATTAACAATAGTATTTTTACTCATAGATTTTGCTTTCTTAATAAGGGAAACCAATGTCAGTATAAGTCACACAAGAAGCAACAACAAGACCATATTATACCCAAAACGAGTCACTTGTACCGATGTTGTTTCTGTAAATATAGCAATGGTATCACCAATACTAATATATAATGTAGTAATTAACCACAAAAGACCAAAGTTAAACAACGATTCATTTTCTTTAAAACCAAAGTATGCAGTCACAAAGTTCTTAAATCTAAAGCTCATATTCCACCCAATAAGGGCAAGAAGAGATACGAGCAACATCAATGATGTTTTCCCAAAAGCTCCAGATACAAGGAATACTAAGCGAGAAGGAGCAGCTGGATCTGCAGGACTAATCTTAACGATTGGGAGAATAACCATAAAAAAGGCAAGAACAAAAAGATATAATACAAACAGCTTTTGTTGTTTTGTATATCTGCCAATCTTGTGAAGAAAAAGGAGTGCATATTTTTTCCATTTTTGATCAACCTGCATAGCCATGAGAACAACATACAAAGATAAAGTTATGAAAGATGTGTGGTAATATAATCCAAGACAGTCTGTGCATGTCATGTCGCTTGCACCTTTAGCCACTGATGAACAATATCTCAAGAAGCATGCAAGAGAAATGTAGATCTTATGGTACCTATATATTTTTTACCATACATAGATTTTTCACCAACAGCACCAAACTGCTTATGTAATACCCATTCAGGATCAGATATCAACGGAATTGTCAATCAATGTTTTTCTATAAATCAACAGTGAGATTTATGACTATCCTTACTGACCCCAACAATTTGGACTCCATACGCATCAAATGCTTCTGCAAGTTGGGTAAATTGTTGCGCTTCAATAGTACATCCAGAGGTATTATCCTTTGGATAAAAATACAGAACAGTATATGATTTTTTCTGAAGCAAATCAGAAAAATCTACGCTATGCATAGATCCATCTGTCTGAGTGAGAGAAACAATCATCATAAGACACAAAAAATAAACACAAGGTATCTATAATGAAAAACTACCATAGTCAGTAGGTGACGTGGTTCCAGGATTGACATTAGTATCTCTAACTATCTGACCAAACTGGAATAATTTATTAACAATTTCTCACGCTCTTTCAAAGACATTTTTAGCAGTATATACCTCATATCCAGTAACTTTTAATTGTTTGAATACCACAGGAAAGACCGTCAAAAGAAATATAGTCAATATAACACCAATAATCATATATCTTATACCATTTCGAGCTGATTTTTTCTTATCTTCTTCTCCATGAGAAAAAATAAACAAAAAAATAGCATGAACAAACGCATACACACATCACCCACATATCAATAGAACAATAAGAGCCAATACAGTTAGCAACATATTTTCCATTCATAGGAATGTTGATGTCATACGGTGATCATGCTAAGAATATAAACAAACGATACTATGCAGCTACTTCTTCGCTCTTTGATTTTCTTGTTCTTTCTCTTACAACAATGAACTTCTTGAATAGGTCGTTCTTTGTATGAGTATACAGAAGCTTTGCGACTCTTTCTGAAGGTTTTGCACCCTGAGCAATCCAAGAAACTATTGTATCTGTATTCACTTCCAAGGTATGAGTCAATGGATTATACCATCCAAGAACTTCTTTAAATCCAGCTTTAACTGGCTTGGTATGCTCAGTAAGAACAACTCTAAAAAATGGTTTTTTTGTTCTTCCTTGTCTTGATAATCTAATAGTCAACATCTAACCAAACAAACTATAATATAAAAAACTATTTCAATTTTTCTTTAGAGACGTGCAACGTACGCTTTCTCAATTTTGGACAATACTTCATCAACTGTAATTTAGGAGTATTTGCCTTATTTACCATCACATGGTAGTTAGTAGCTCCTGTTTCACTACAAACCATCGCAACAACAATCCTCGTTCCTTTTGACTTTTTAGCCATCAATCAACCAATTTAAACACAAATAAAACAATATGCCTGCTAGTATATATTTCTCATTAACTTTTGCAAGTCAATATCAACAATTTTATCCATATAGATATACAAATTGGCTCTGGGTAGACTCGAACCACCGACCTCGTCCTTATGAGAGACGCGCTCTAACCTGCTGAGCTACAGAGCCATAACAATACAAACAATAGAGTAATGTGAGAAGATTCGGTGAGGGCGGGATTCGAACCCGCGGTACGTTTCCGTACGACTCGTTAGCAGTGAGTTGACTTCGGCCTCTCATCCACCTCACCCCGTCCAACACATAAGACAACCTATACATAAATGACATTGAAATGCAAGCCAAAAATCGTACATTGGACAAAACAAGGGGATAAATAATGCAACTGTTTTGTACTTTAAATAGTAATTTGCCTGTATGACATCTAGCCCAAACTTTGGTGTTGAATGATTAGATTCAGCAGAGATAAGACAAGACGCCAATAAAGTAACAGAAGAAGCAGTAAAACGTGTGCAAGAACAAGGGAAAAAGGCAAAACAAGCACAGCAGGACATTAAGAAAGATAAAGACCAAAACGGCCATTTAGCTGCATTTTTGTCATTCCTGTTAAAAAATACTAAACATGAAAAGATCATCCCCTTACTATATAACACATTTTTTAAAGTAAAACACCCACAAAGCAATATCGTCTATCTCAGAAAAAACATCAATAGCAAAGTAATTGTCGGTATTTTTGTGCCATTTTATAGACAACAAGCGCAAGAGTACCAGATACTACCATTGTATGCAAACATTCTCCCATCGTGATCGATACAAAATATCATACAACTAGTAGATTATCTCAAAAAACTTTCATCGTTATACCACGACAATATACCCCTAGACAAAGAACATCTTACCCAATTTCTCACAGAACTATCGCTACTATATATACCTGCATATATGGATAAAGAATCAAATGAACGCAAGCAGCTTATTCAGTTGGATATAAGCAAATATCTCTATGCAAAATAACATTGTTATCTGCAATATAACTCTATGCTAACTATACAAAATCTATCAATTATACATGCAAAAAAAGTGATACTAAGAAATATATCACACCATTTTCCAACAGGTTCTTGTACAGCAATTATTGGAAATAATGGGGCAGGAAAAACATCCTTACTAAAAGCCGTTATCGGACAAGTCAAACCAACAACCTGACAAATCACCAAACATGCAAAACACATAGGATATTGCCCAGATAGTATGGTATGATACGAACAACTGAGCGCACAAGAGTTACGAAATATGACACAAAACATTACAAAATATAAACACAATATTGATCATGAAATACAAATGCTTCAGTTTAATGCATATAAAGATACCCCTATATATGAATTATCACAATGAAACAAACAAAAAGCAAATATACTCAATAGCTTATGTCACAATCCAAATATATACATTCGAGACGAGCCAACACAACATCTTGATCCAGAGAGTAGATACGTAATACACCATATCATGCAACAATTAAGGCAACAAAATAAAACAGTTGTGTACACGACACATTTTTTGGAAGATATAGGGAATCATACGGATAGATACATCGTCATGGAGCAATGATCCATATGGAAGACAGAAACAAATAATGATCAAACACACCTCAAACAATTTTTCTATATCAAAAACAAAAAATAAATTTTGTCAATCCAATATCCTCTCTATACAACAAAATAAGCAACTTTTTTTGACAAAAAAATGCACTTTGTGTATAATTGTGCTGTATTTAACCATAGCCTGATACATGAACAACGTCGTAGGATTAGAGTCCATAAGAACCGAAAAAGGGCAAATAGACACCAAAAATGCGAATCTTCCACAAGTTGAAAGTTACGCAGAATTTTGGAATATTTTGACTAACCAAAAAAAGGAGGCGATGTATACCAAGGTGGACAACTTGGGAGAGCTAACAATAATCCCCGATGTATCAAACAACCCAAACACACCTGAATCCAACAAATACGCAATCCAAAAAGAACAAAAAACAAATGTAAATGGGACAATGCAAACGACACAGATACAGCTATGTTACGTAGTATGAAAACATAAAATCGAAAGCTTCTTATCACAATACATTAGAAACGATATCAAACATTACAAAGAAAGCATACAAATACAGATCAATGAAGATGCAGAAAAAGCAGAAACTATTATCGCATCACAAAAAGAGCTAGGAACCCTCGCAGACGAAATAACCAACTATGATTATACTCCTGAAGGAGTAAAAGAATATTTCAAAAATGCAAACATCCTCCACAAAGATATACAAAAAGATTATGATGCGACGCTTAAACTGATAAAAGATAGACAAAAAAACAAGAATAAACCAACAATTTTAGAAAAAAATATGCTAACACTTCTAGAACATAAATATACAAAAGATACGAGAAATATAGAACAACTAGAAAGAACTATAAACAATTTATGAAAAGAATATAAAAAAGAAACCAATGTCGATACACGAAAAGACAATGCGAAACAAACACATCTCCAACTCCTCTACTATCGCAGCCAAGGACAAAAACTATCAAGCATACTACACAATGAATCAGCACAAAAAAACTTCGTTGATAATCCAGATACATATATGGACATACCAGTAGAAAGCTCACAAGATGCTGCGTTACTAAAAATTATTTACGACAATATGAGCAAAGAAAGATTTAGAATCAATGAACTTTTAACTGACGCAAACTTCAAAAATATCAAAGACAAAAACGGACAAACTATGCAAGAATATCTCAACAAAACACTTGAAGATGGAATAACTGCAAAAGAATCATTCGTACCATCTGATGAGTATCAAGATGAATATCAAGAAGTACTAAAAAACTACCCACAACTGCAAGAGTGGATGAAAAAAGATGCAACAGATAAAGAGAATGCAAATGATAATAACGGAACAATTAGATCAGATGCTGAAAAAATTGCATGAAGAAAACTTACAGAACAAGAACGAAATAGCCTACAGTTTAAAAACAATGAATACAAAAGATGGCAAGAAAAATTTTTACCACAGCAGTATCTTGATCGAGTCAATCAGTCAAATCTTGATGCAGACTCAAAGAGAAGAATTACAAATGTATCAGGATTTCTTGTGATGGCATGATTAATAGCATTAGGAGTAACCGCAATAAAAAAGGTACGAAAGCGCGAAGATAAATCATGACGAGGACGATGGTTAGCTTGAGCCACCGTTATTTGATCACTAGTGGTTGCAGGATGATGAAATATAAACAAAGCAAGTACAATAATACCAAGTTGGTTTTGAAGTAAAGAATATGATCCTAATCAATGAAAAATAGAGAATATCTATGGAGTATGACTAGTAAATGCAAATACATTATTTGCAAATATGACATATAGGAATATGAATAGATTTATAAGCAAAAAAGACAATATACTAAAAATGGACTATGCAGCTATGGAATCATATCTGAATAGCAATCCCGATAAACTGGATAATATACAAGCGAGAAAAACTGCATTACAAAATCTAAAAGAAAGTGATAAATATGACTTATTGCATCTTGCTTTGTCAGACGGATTGGGATTATCAAAAGAGAAATTAGAAAATCCAAACAATGGAGATATTGCATATGAAAGTATAGCTACTGATGCAGTTAAAAGAATTGCAGAAATTAGTGACTTCATGAGAAACAATAGTTATGTAAGATGGAATAATGAATCACAAGAACAGCTAACAAAATACATCAGGGAAGGAAAGTGAAATTTACAATCATTTGCAGATATGGGAATATTCGAAAGAGATATCCCCGTCATAGAAAACAACACATTAAAAGACAATATCAATAAATTTACAACATTAACTACACAGAAAGAAAAAGATGATCTATATAAATATGGACTAAGAGTTGAACAAGAATTAAAATGATCAGATATTAAATATGCAGGTTCCTTCGAATTTATAGAAAAAAACAATAAGATTTATCTGAAAACATACAACCAAGAGACAGAAATAAACTTCCAGAATAAAAAACTATGAAATATACCGCTATATACAACATATCAAACGATTAAAGCAGCGAATCTTACAAACCGTTTACAAGATATATTTAAAGGAAAATCAGACACAGAGAAGCCATTTAATATATGATTATGAGGAGACATAGAATTCCAGAAAAATTCATTAAATAGCACAGAATGATGGAAGAATCTACGACAATTTGCAAAAGATAAATTTGATACAGAAGCGGTAGCCGCTTGACGAGGGTGAACATTAAAAAACATCGCTCCTAGCCTTGAAGACAACAAACAAGCATACGTCGATTATCTAAACTCATTGCCTTGACGAAAAAAATAATAATCCAAAGAGCCTACGGCTCTTTTTTTATATTTGTAATTGGAGCCCAAACCACTATAGATACACCACAATACCATAAAAAATATGTCATCCTGAGCGAAGTAAGCGAATGCGAACAAAGTCGAAGGATCTTATAAATCAATATACATACTTTTAAACTTCTCGTACATAGTTTTCATGATATACAGCATTGCAATATTTTATGGTATCATCATCCTCTACCACATCATCAGCATCATCGCCCTCCATGCACGATGATATGAAAATATAACGACATTATCCATACTCAGAGATCTATGACGAGTTGCTATAGTCATAGGATCAGCTATATGGAAATACAAATCTATACTACCATTTATCCGTCAACGAAAGTATCCGCTCCTATTAAGCAGCGTAACACTCATAAGTGCAGTTGTGCTATCACTACGACAATGAGTAGGATTGTACAATATATTCATCGGAATCAAATATGGCTATATGTTTCTACGGATACTTCTTTCTGCATTATTTGTCTGACGAACATTAACCAACGAACAAAAAGAAAAATTAACAATAATAATCCCTAAGATAGTACTAACAACAATAATCATAGGATTATTTCGACAAATAGCCAAATATATGTGGCCAGACTTTTTTTTCAATATTGGCTACGGACAGATAGGTGATTTTATTTTTGGGCAAGAACCTCCAATCTATTATCGTACCGGACCATGATGAGAACCAAGATTACAATGATTATTTGCCGGACCAAACAATTATGGATATTTTCTTGCTGCATTTTTTCCACTTATTCTCTATACCTATAAACAACAGGTTCAAAAAAACGCAAAACTTTTGCGAATAATTGCTATATTATTGGTTATCCTAAGCATCATACTAACTCTATCCAGAACGGCACGAATAGGGACAATAATAGGAAGTATATTAATGTACGCGACACGATTTAAACAACATAAAAAAGTATTTTCAGCTATTATTATTGTAGCAATAGCAGGAGTTCTTGGATTGAGTATATTAAAATGATGATCCACACAAGAACATATCATACAAAAATTATCAAGCATACAATATATTATCGATAAACCACTATGATACGGACTAGGAAGCTCATGACCAGCAATTCATCATGAAGGGACAATACTACCAGAAAACTATTATATGCAGATAGCAATAGATACAGGAACAGTATGATGTATATTACTCCTACTAACACTAACAATATGTATTCGTAGGATAAAAATATATGACCAAAACAATGAAATTAAGCCACTCATGATATGATTTTTCACGCTTCTTATAATGTGATTATTTCTGCATGTATTTGAGGATAGTATGGTAAATTATATATTTTTCGTGACACGAGGCTTATATATAGGATACACAACCAAACAACAAACCTCAGCATTATAATAGCTTCCAATACAACAAATTGTCAAGCCAAACCAATAATGTAAAAAGGATTTCACTTGCTTTAGATATAAAGATAACTAGTTTAAGCGTACAATTTTATTTTTATTATTGATATAAAGCCATGCCAGTGAAAAAAACAACAAAAAAACCAGTAGCAAAAAAAGCTCCAGTTAAAGTTTCTCTCGCTCAGTCTACGACAACAGCAAGTATGAAAACAGCAAAAACAGATCTTAGCTGTTCTACAATCAATCGAACAACATTATTACTTATTGCAAACACTATTCTTCTTTTGTTCTTACTCAGTAATTACACAGTTAAGAAAGCATTAACTGACATGGAAGTACAAAGAGTTGGTGGAGTAGAAAATTATGAAATGATCCAACAAATCTATAATCTAGATACATTTAAACAACAACAAAAATTCCAAATCGAACAAACACTCCAAGCATTACAAGGTATGGGAGCCGAACAACCAGCTATGCTTCCAGAAGATGTACAAATGCCAACAGAATAATACCTATTTATCTATAAAAATACGCAATGTTTAAGAAAAAGCCTGTTATTTCACTATGAATAAACACTATTATCGTGCTACTACTAGCACTTAATCTAGCAGTAGGATTAGCGTGATTACTAAAAGAAGATGGAGCAATAAAGCTAGAAAAATTAAGAGCTGGATGAGCAGAAAACTTCGCAGCTATTATGGATTTCTATAAATCAGATACCTACAAAAAACAACAAGCCGATAGCATACCTGCATTACTTGAACAAATGGCAGGAACAGAACCTACGGCACAAGCTCCTACTGACACAGCACCAAGTGGATCAACACCAACTGCAAGTCAGTCAGTTAAGGATGCAGTAGCGAGTATAGTTGATGAAGCATATATTCGAGGAGAACAAGGAACAAGATATATATTATTAGAATATTCAGACTTAGAATGTCCTTTTTGTAAAAGACATTTTCAAGCTGGAACTATCAAGTCGCTAGTTGCACAGTATCCTGACAAAATAAATTATGCTATGAGACACTTCCCATTGCAAATCCATGCAAACGCACAAATGGCAGGAGAAGCATTGGAATGTGCTGCAGAGTTAGAAGGAACTGAAGCATACTATGATCTTATGGGAAGCATATTTAATCTACCAAGCATAAGTAAAGAAGCTATTATTGATGAAGCAGGAAAACTCGGAATCAATGCAGCAAACTTCACTACATGTCTTGATAGTGGAAAATATACAGGTAAAGTCCAAGAACAAATGAACGAATGACAATCATTGTTTGGCATAAGATGAACTCCTGGTAATGTTATCGTTGACACAGAAACAGGAAGATTTGTAGCTATTCCATGAGCATTTCCTCTAGAAAAATTTGTACAAGAGCTCGAGACACTTATCGCGAGCGAATAATTGCTACAAACAAAAGACATAAATAAAATAATAAACCCGCATATGCGGGTTTATTTAATTGTATAAAAAATCTTTTGGGGAGTTTACAAAACTATTATGACTGTTTAGCTTTAAGTAATTGATACTCAATATCTTGTATTTCTTCTTTCAATCTTTCAAGTTTAAGTTCTTTATCTGGGTAAGATCAGGTTGCTATTAAGGCCCTTAAGTGCTGCATATATTCAGATTTTTCTTTATACATAATAGAAAGTTTATCGATAGTTGAGGGCTCCGGCGTATGAAGTTTGAGCCCCAATGCTATATCTACAACATATTCTTGCAAATAACTAGCATCAATATCTTGATCCCCAGAGAGAAATGACAGCGTATGTATCCCAACTACCGCATCTAACAAACTGCGATGTTCCTGAATAAATCAAGCAATATCAGTCGATCATTGGATACAAACATCCACTTGCTCATGATTTTTAATAAGCAATGTTGCTTTTAGCTTTCTTAAACCTCCAATAATCATCATCAACAGATGAATTTTATAATTTTTCGATGGTATACGAATAACCGTTGGATCAATAGAAGATATAAGTGTATGACGGAAAAGTTGACGAACTCATCATACAAGAGATGGCATAATAGGATATACCATATCACAGATCATGCTAACACACAACAACATAACCCAATGAGATAATGGTCATTTCCTTTGTTTACTTGCCTCGATGTACTTAATAGCAAAATCATCAATAATACAGCTATGTAGCATAGCCAACCTTTGCTCTAAAGGAAAGAGTATATCAGTAGGTTCAGCTAATTTAGCAGATATCTCCATAAATCTATAGAGTATCCACTGATCAAAAGGTGTTAACTGATGTTGGTCATTCTGTATATAGGAAAGTATATCATGTGATGTCACATCCGAAACCATTCACGAAGCAACAACTTGCATATACACATATCTACAGACATTCCATATTTTTTGAACAATCAATTCTTGCGATGATATATCTCAAAGAGTATGAGTAACAAGCGAAAGTCTGATAGTGTCGAGAGAATATATCTGCAATGGCTCTATACATTTTTTAATAAAAGATCATGAATCTTTTTCTTCTGATAATGAAGATGATAAAGATATAGATGGCTGAGCCATAGCCATAGCATCATGAAGAACAAACAATAAGACAAATTTTTGTATATCAGAAGATGTCATGCTAGAAAGATAATACATAGATCAGTCCCAATACTGCATGGTACGCAGATACAAGAAGTGAGACGCATCAATAAATACATCAGCAATAGCTCCATGAGAATGGATAGTCAGCTCAGGTATCAACGTATAATAATTTTTTTGTTTCTCTAAAATAGGACAAGCATCAATCATATCAGCAAATGTGTCAATAGCCTCAGTATCCCCCAAAGCCATACGATCAAATAATCAAACAAGCGTAGCAATATGTTTGGCATATTTTTTATTGTCTTTATAAGCAGCAGACAGAAAATGACAATAGTCTTGCCGCAATACGGTATCCTTATGTATTCCAGGAGTAAACAATACATCAATACACTGTTCAATCACAAAAGAAGACGGAAGTATCACATCATATATCATATCATATATGATCATAGAAATAATGCTATTTTCAGATATATCGTTGTCAGTATAATATGTATCTATAGCCGAGAAAGTATCACGCATAACTCAAGTATAGCCGATACCCAAAAGACCATGAGATGCACTTATGATAATAGGATTAAGATTTTCAATCAATGAGATAATCTGTGACTTCTGATCAACCCCCGCCAGAAAATTATCGGACATAACAAACGCAGAGATTTGTTGTGTATACATATCTGGAACAACAACCCATCCATCGGCAAGAAAATATCATACATAACGGTTGATTTTAGAACAGAATGGTACATCAATTATTTGATTTTCTGATCCATCATAGTTATGAATATCCTGTAAGTATTGGATAATATTATCAGAAAAATCCTTATAAGGCTTTCATTGATATACTGACGCATGTTCAGTAAAAATACCCTTTGCATTTATAGCAAAAATATCTACAGGCAAATTATGTCTTTGTGCAATAGCTAGGCTATTTCTATCATGACAAGGAGTTATAAGTTTGATACCATTGTATAGATCGGTGTTGATAGACTCATCTCCAACAATAGGGACAATTCTATTAATAAGAGGAATAATAATTTTTTTTCCAATCATTTTTCTATATCTTCTGTCTTGAGGATTGACAGCAACAGCAACAGCCGCAAACAATAGGTAAGGTTCAGAAATATATACAAGTACAGATTCTTTTTTGCTATCAATAAAGCATCTTATACGATGAATCGTACAAGGACGAGGGACCATATGCACATCATGGTCAGACACACTTATTCACGAAACAAAATCCCAAAAGTAGCTTACTTTCTGCTGGATGAGTGATCATGACTCATGCAAATAATGAAGCATTTTTTTTGTGCCAAAGCGATAAGGCATATCATAAGACGATAAAAAAACAGCATTGTTATCCAATAGCCCTAATGATTGTAAATGCGTTTTTGTTGTTGAAAGCGAGTTACATATAGCAGAAAAAGAAAGCTTTTCTCAATTAGACAACGCAGAAAGTGTATCATATGAGACAAGGATTCCATGAGCAAAACTTGTATGCGAAGCATATTGCAAAGATACCTGTTGACGAATAGCTTGGGTAATATGATCTATACAAAGAGTATTTGACGGCAATACACAGCCCCAAAGGACAGATCTTTCTCCAGAAAATGAAGATGACTGAGGCACTCAAGCGTAATATTTTTTTGGATATTTTTTCATATACAAACAACAAAATATTAAATACTACGACGATACAGTCCCCATACGCTATAGAATAGAACAGAAGCAATGATAACGACAATGAGCGAATCGTATGGTCAAACTTCGACTTCTTTTATCTGATCTATCTGTATTTCCTTTCCGTCTGGACAAACCGCAACGACAGCATAGTAAGCATATTCTTCTTGTAGTGCATCCTTATTAAATGGATATTCAAATCTTGTAGATGTCGTTTCGCCAACCTTTCTCATTTCAGAAAGAATAGTTGTAGGAGTATCCGACCTATAAATAAAATATTTTTCTGCATTCTCCACCCTATCCCAAACAAAGTAATAAGCATCATCTATTTGCTCATTACGTAGCTGTATACCTTCAACAATACATGTCACTTGTGCTTGTAGAGAACTCGGATTTATTTCTTTTATTTCTGAGGGAGTACCAATAACATTCCCCTGATCATCAGCAGGAATAATTTGAAAATAGTAGACATTGGTAGGAATAATATTTTTTATCTCTATTTCATTAGTTTTTACAGTAAGTTCTTGAGTCAGAGCATCTTTATTGGTTCCATATTTGATAATAAACGAAGGTGCAGATCCTATAACCTGCCACATCATCATCAGTGAACTTTTATCTACAGATTGTGTATAAAATTTTGTTAATCATATTGCAACACTCTCTTGGACAGTTAGTGATGCTATGTTCTGATATAATTTCATATTTCATCCAGCATTCAAACGCACCGAAACTGGAACAGTTCATTTATCTTCAATCAAAACCTGTTTAAGATACTTTCCTGCCGTATCTCTATCCATAGGATAAGTTCTTCCCGTACCCAAGAGCAATTCTACAGAAGATACTGCATCACTAGTAGACACATTAAACACAAGCTTATCTCATTGTTTTGTCTGCGTTGAAGGAAGTATCTGTAGTCCATAAAAAAACTCATCTGCAATAGATTCATACGTAAAGTTTATAACTGATGATTGACCTAGAACAATACCATTGCGATCAAGAACCTTTATCTGCAAGGAATTTGAACCTTCCTGTAAACCTGTAACAATAGCATTAATAGAACCTTGTACATCAGTAGTTCAAGTCGATGAAAGTATGCCATTTAACAACAACTGATATGGAGCATTAAACAAATCTCAAGCATCAGCAAGAACAGTAATAGCACTAGCTGTCTCTATTCATCAAGACGATGGTGTTGTAATAACAATTGGCGTAGAAGCACTTTGTTGTTGTGATCAGACAACAATACTTCTCTGACCAATAATTCTATCATCATCAAGATCTGATACCTTAAATATATACGATCCATTTTTTCTTACAATCAACGACTTAGACAACCTTTTTACTCCCAAATCTCCTGGCTCAAAAAAGAGTATCCCTTCTCCTGGTACAACAAAATCATCATATCCCAAAGAAACACCTGGAGTATCAGAAATAATATCCGTAAATATATATCCATCATAATCAACAATCGTATTCCCCTGAGCATCAATAGCTCTAATAGTAACATCAACAGCCTGATTAACATCAAATGTGCTCGGATTTACTTCTACAACAAAACCACTAGGAATGGTTGATGCGTACACATAACCAAGACTAATAACAAGACAAGAAGCTAAAAATCCAAAGATTTTTCTCATAATAACATATTAGTATAAACGTTGTATAGCTACGGATTCGGTAATATCACCACGCAAGACTCACGCTTCACTTACAACAATATGATATTCTTCATCACTCACAAATCATAAACGGAACAACTCGATAGTCGGATCAACAATATCAACAACAACAGAGACCATTCAGACATCCTCTATAAGAGATATAATTTCATGTGAACTAACAAATGTGGATACATCAACAGATACACGATCAGGATTATAAGATATTCAAATAGACAATTGCGTACCTGATTCAAATCACTCACTTCCAACAACAAGTTCGCTTCCTTGTATTGCATAATGTACTCCAATAAAATTTTCAGGGAGGGTAAGGCGTAATACATCACCCAATAAAAATGATGGATTGTATTGTATCTGCACAAGCAAAAAAGCAAAAATCAGTCATCCTCATATCGCTATAATTGTCGTATAGATCCTGGATTTCCACATACACGATAGACAATGGTAAATATATCTGTTTTACCTATAACAAGTTGAGTGTAAAAAGCAAATGAAAATGAGTTAAAAACATAGTACAGCAAACCAAAAAAACCACAAAAAATAAAAATTTTTTATCTCAGATATAATTGTTTATTTCTATTGTGTTCTTCAAGAGTACTTCCATAATAAATACGACCACTTGCATCATGGAGATAATACAAATAATCAGAAACAATATAGTTCAATACTGCCTGAATCGCTGATATAGGCACATTCGCTATAGCTGTAGGAGGCATACCTGCTTGTTGTCTGGTATTGTACACATTTGTCTTATCTGATACATAACGAGCAATATAGCTTGGCGTACATACTGCGTATGGTTGTTGAAGTCCATAGCACAAAGTAATATCTGCATCCAATCTCATCCCTATCTGTAAACGGCGCAAGAAGAGTCACGCAATAGTTGGTTGATTAGCTGCAATCCTCTCTTCTTTTTGGATCACTGATGCCAAACGTATTATGTCATACCAATCCAGTTGCACGCGAGGAAAATCACGCACCAGACGATCAGAGAAAGCACTGACATCAGCACGTAAAACACTCCAAACCTTAGCATCAAAAGTATCTAACTGCACACGTACAAGTGCAGGAACAACATCAGCATCCTCATCCAAAAAATAGGTTTCAGGGTAAAGAAATCACTCTAATGAAGCGATATTTCCAGCTTCCTGCAAGAATAGATACTTTTCCTGCAATGCTGTTACATTGTCACGTTGTGTCGTATATGCAACATAAGATCATGCTTGTATCCATCACTGTTTGGTTAAGTAGTCATCAATATCATAAATAGACCACCCTTCCAGTATAGTCACACGTATAAAATCTTTTTCTGAGCCATCTAGGACATGTGCGACAAACGATGCAGGAGTATAATCACCACTAAAAGCATAGCTTCCCACCTCTAGGCGAGACATATCAACATCGTTTTGCTTGATATATAGCTTGATACGAGCTACTTGCAGATCAGACAGTCCACTATAAAAAATGCCAAACGTATCTCACGCTTTCACGGTAACTTCAGTATTGACAGTAAATGTGCCAAAAGCACGAGAAACTAAAAGCCAGATGCCGATAACCAAGAGTATCAAAACTAAAAGCCATCATGGTTTTACTCATTTTTTTTCACGGCGGTACATACAAAACAATAAAAAATAAACAGATAATTATCAAAGTAATGAAAAAAAGTATAGAATCCAGGAAAAGCAACAAAAAAACTCCACAGCTTGCACCATGGAGTAACGTATAACTCATAATTCACAACCAATTAATTATCAACGCCCTGTTCTTCCAATGTCATCCCAACAATCGCGTCCTCTTCAGCGATATCATCTTTCGCATCTCTATTGATATAGACAAACATAGGAACAATCATCGGAGTTCTTCCAATAACTTTGTTGATAAATCAACCGAGGTCATCTTTGATGATTCTAAGATTATCTCTTACCTCCATATTTCTCTTGGCATTTTGATTGTACTTAGATCTGACAAAATCAACAATCTGCGTATGGATATTCTTAACCTCTGATGAATATACAAATCATCTAGATTCAATCTGAATATTACCCACTAGTTGTTTGGTTTGTGTATCTACCTTAACAATAAACGAAACAATACCATTTTGTGCCATGATATGACGAGCTTTCACCACATATTCTCCTGAAAGATGTCATTTTCCTTTTCCATCTACTAAGATCGTGTCAAGCTTCAGTTTTTCGTCAGATATCATCACAACATCATCATACATTTCGATAATTGCTCCATTTTCATGTGGCATCAAAATCCTATCAGATGGAATACCCATATCCATAGCCACTTTTCTATATGCATACCTCATCGTTGCTTCGATATAGTATGGCATGAAGAACTGCGGTTTAGTAAGAGCAAGCATCAACTTATGATCCTCTTCTCCACCATGTCCTGATGCATGGACATCCATATCACTCGTAGCAATAAGATTAACTCCAAGCATTGTCAAATTATCCATCATACGATGCATTTGTCTTTCATTACCAGGGATAGTTGATGACGATAACATAACCAAGTCACTTGGTTTGAGTTCTACATCAGAGTGATCACCTCTCGACATTCTCGTCAATGCAGCAAATTCCTCTCCTTGCGCTCCTGTTGAAAGGATAAGTACTCTTTCATCAGGCATATTATTTACATCACCATCAAGTTTACGTAACAT